>Ga0268264_10000709_pt1 | contig 38415 bp, 44 predicted proteins | sample KBSSwiS32_FD_190357 | JGI IMG/M metagenome (GOLD analysis project Ga0268264, IMG submission 190357) | Switchgrass rhizosphere microbial communities from Kellogg Biological Station, Michigan, USA - KBS Switchgrass S3-2 (SPAdes) (version 2) | ecosystem: Host-associated > Plants > Roots >...
AATGACCTGCTGATCGCGGCTCATGCCTGTGCCGCCGGCGCGACGCTGGTCACGGCCAATGTCAGCGAGTTCGAGCGTATCCGGGGCCTGCGTGTCGAGAATTGGCTGGTTTGACAGTCCCTCAAGGCTGGCTCGTCCAACCCAGTGATCGAGCATCCCACCTGAGGCGTCGCGCATCGATCACCGTTTTCGATGGGTAGTATGAGGCGTTGCCCCATGGCCTGAAGCCCGCGATGAACCGGCTCGAAGTCCATTACCGAGGGCATCATGGCCGCCAGTGAGCAAAGCTACCTTCGCGATGTTCAATACCGCTTCCCCGACCGGCTGAAGGCGCGGTCGATCCTGCATACCCGCTACGGCCGGGGTGACTGGTTCGCTTGGCTGGCCGCCAACATTCCGCTGCCGGCAGGTGGCCTCGTCGCTGACGTGGGGTGCGGCGCGGGATCGTTCTGGACGAACGCGCCGCAGGAGGTGCCGTCCGATCTCAAGCTGCGCCTGTTCGACATTTCCCAGGGCATGGTGGACGCAGCCCGCAGCTCCATCGCCGCCATGCAGCGGTGGCAGGATGTCGAGGTCTCCGTCGCCGACGCGGTCGCCCTGCCACTGGCCGACGCCAGTGTGGCGACCACGATCGCCGTCCACATGCTCTACCACCTTGCCGATCCCTCGGCCGGGTTGAAGGAGATGGCCAGGATCACGCGAGAGGGTGGTGCGGTGGCCGTCATCCTCAACCCGGCAGGCACGATGGCCGAGTTGACGGCGCTGGCGCGGGCACCGTTCGGGAGTGAGCCCGATCCGCGACCGGAACCGCTGTCGTCGGAGCAAGGGCTTGCGCTCATGCGGCGTAAATTCGGCAGCGTCGAGGTGATCCGATACGATGACGAACTGCGCGTCACCGATCCTGTCGATCTGCTCGGCTATCTCGGCAGCTTGCCGATCCCCGACAAACCGGGCGTCATGGAGGAGCTGGCAGTTGCCGTTGAGGACGCCTTCCGCCGGACGGATGGAGTTTTCACCATCACGAAGGCATCCGAGCTTCTCATAGGACGCAAATAGCCTGCTGAGCGCCGCACCGGAGACGACCACAGTTCGCCATCAGCGGATCTGGACGACCTTCACACCGGTGTCCTGAGCGACAAGGTTCCAGTGCGTGTCGCTGGTCCAGGCAGGCAGACCGTCGCGCTGGGCGAGGGCGAGGCAATAGCGATCGCCCAGTGACAGTCCGGCGCTGGCGGTCACCGCCCGCAGCCGGCCGGCAAGCCTGGACGTGGTCTGATCGGCCGGAACGATCGCGATCGGCAGGGGATCGAGCATGGCATCGATCGCAGCGGCCGGCATTCCGTGGAATGCGAAATGGCTGACCACCTCCGCGTAGTTGACCGCGGACATGCGCGCCGAAGCGATCGCGTTTGAGACCTTGGCTGCCCCTTTTTCCTGCTTCAGCATGGCAATCAGAGCAGAGGCATCGAGAACGAACTCGCTCATTCGCCGCTGTCCTCGCGGCGGCGCGCGAGGAAGCCTTCGACACCGGTTTCGGGATTGCTGCCGGTGTACTGCCTGGCCAGCGCCTGCGCGCGTGCCACGGCTTGCGCAGCGGTACGCAGCACAACGCCGTCTTCCGTTTCCTCGAGGAAGACCGCACCGCCGCCGGTGAGTCCGAGGCGCTTGCGCACATCAGCCGGTAGGCTCATGCGCCCGTTGGGCGTCACATTGACTTGTAGCGGCATGATAACCTCAGGCGGGACGGAAGGCACGTAAGCGGCCGCATAACGCAAAATGCGTTAATGTGCCACAGAGCCTCAACTGTGGCATGAATCCTTATCGGTGGCACGAAAGAGCCATTGGGGGCAAAAGTGGGCCTGTGTCCGATAAGAATAATTCTCGGACATAAGAGGGGGCGTTGAAAATGGTACGTTTGCGGGTTCTGATGGATTCATGATATATGTGGGGCAAGTTCAAATGCCCACATTTCAGGAGATTACCGTCATGACAGTTCACAGCGTCAAAGTCATGCCCGACGGGCGCATACAGATACCAGCGCAATTGCGACGCGAGATGAACCTTTCGGGCGGCGAGACGCTTAATCTCGAGCTGCGGGATGGTACGCTGTCGGTGCGCCGTCCGTCCAAGACGCTCGAAGCCGTCCGCGCCATGCTCGCGCCCTATCTCGGTCCCGACGTCGACCTGCAGGCCGAGCTCAAAGCGATGCGCGTGGAAGATGCCGCGCGTGATTGAGAGCCTGCTCGACAGCTCCACGGTGCTGGCCTTTATTCGCGGAGAACCCCACCAGCTCGATGAAGATCGGGTGCTGGCGGGTGCCGGCATCTGCAGCGTCAACTTGGCCGAGGTCATCGGCGTTCTTCTCGTGAAGGGTGTGCCAGACGAGCGGATTATCTCTGCGATTGGCGGGCTCGGCCTCAAGGTCGTACCGCTCGACGGCGACGCGGCGACTCTTGCCGGTCGTCTTATCCCGGTAGCGCGGCCATTGAGAATCGGCCTCGGCGACTGTGCGTGCATCGCCACCGGGATGACGCTCGGAGTGCCGATCTACACGGGCGACCGCGATTGGCTGAAGCTGCAGGTCGAAGCCGATATCAAGCTGATCCGCTGAGGCATGGCGCACGACCTCCTCCCGATTTCCGCGCAGCTGCCGGCCGACCTCGCCGCCGAGATCGAGGGCGCGCGCGATACGCTCGCGGCGGCGAAGGCGGCATCGACCCAAAAGGCCTATGCGTCCGACTGGCGGCGGTTCTGTGACTTCTGCGAGGCGCGCAATGTGGAAGCGCTGCCAGCGCACCCTGACATCGTCGCCCTGTTCATCCACGTCGAGGCGGAAGCCGGCATCGCACCGGTGACAATCGGCCGGCGCATCGCAGCGATCACGCACCATCATCGCGATGCCGGCCTCGCCTCGCCGAGCGCCCGCGACGATGCCGGGGTGATCGCGGCCATGCTCGCCGGTGTGCGGCGCAAGTATGCGCGGAAGAAGGAGCAGAAGTCGCCGGTCCAGGCCGACGTGTTGAAGGCGATGTTGGCCTCGATCGAGGGCATGGGGGTTCGTGCGAGGCGGGACCGCGCGATCCTGGCTCTGGGCATGGCGGGCGCGTTCCGCCGCTCCGAGCTGGCCGCGCTGCGCCTCGAGGATCTGAAGTTCACCAACACCGGGCTGCGCATCACGATCCCCAAGTCGAAGCGCGACCAGGAGCGTGCCGGCCAGACCATCGCCATTCCCGAAGGGCGCTTCATCCGCCCGGTCACGTTGCTGCGCCATTGGCTGCATGCGGCCGAGCTCGACCGGCCCGACCCCCTGACCGGCACGGCGCGCACGGGCCCCGTGTTCCTGCGGCTGACCCGGTCGGACGTGCCCACCACCGCCGCCATCACCGACAAGACGATCGCGCGCCTGGTCAAGACGGCGGCGGCGGCGGCAGACCTCGACCCCACCCTCTACTCCGCGCACTCGCTACGCGCCGGCTTCCTCACCGAGGCCGCGGCCCGGCGCGCGAACTTGTTCAAGATGAAGGATCACAGCCGGCACAAGTCGCTCGACACGGTGGCGGACTATGTGCGCGATGCCGCGATGTTCGACGACCACGCCGGCGACGGTTTTCTCTAGCTAGTTCCCGAGCTCCTCACAGGGCGCAAATAGCGCGCCGGGCGGCTCGGTCCAGAAACTCGGGTTCCCATCGGGAAAGCTCCGCCCTGCCCCGGCACGCCCCCATTGTCGCCACGATCCCCAATCATAAGACCGGCATGGCGATTATCAGGCGGGCGGAGTTCCCCACCGACAGCCCGGCGGTGCTCAGCATCTGGCGAGAGTTCATAGCCAGCTCTCCGGTCAATCTCGACTACCAGAATAACGCGGTCGAGTTTGCGACCTTCACCGAGAAATACGCTGCTCCCAAGGGATGCGTCCTGCTTGCTGAGACAGATGACGGGGTCGTGGGGTGCGTCGCCATGCGACAAGTCACCCCTGCCCTATGTGAGATGAAGCGGTTGTATGTCCGCCCCAATGCACGCGGTGGACACCTTGGCCGCGAATTGGCGGAGCGGCTGATCGCGGAGGCGCGCGCCGCGGGCTATCGCGAGATGCGGCTTGACGTGCAGGCCAAGTTCCTTGCCGCACGCAAGCTCTATGCGGACCTTGGCTTCGTTCCGGCCGAACCCATCTCGTTCAACCCGGTCCCCGGAGCTTCGTTTCTCGGCCTGGACCTATAATCGCTTATCGGCGAGTTCCCGATCACCGCCTCACTGGTGTTCGCTGGCACGCCACAGCCACGTGCAATACGTTGAAGCCATGTACTCATGAAGGAATTTGGGACGTGGTCACATCGGTCAGACTGGCACCCGAGATCGAGCAGCGCCTCGATCGGCTCGCCGCCGCCACCGGACGGACCAAGGCCTACTACCTGCGCGAGATGATCGAGCGCGGCATTGAGGACATGGAGGACGTTTATCTCGCGCAGAAGGTCCTCGAGGACGTGCGTGCCGGACGTGAAACGACCCGCTCGCTTGACGACGTGGAGACGCGCCTTGGCCTGGCGGATTGAGGTGACCGCCAGCGCCGGGAAGACCCTTTTCAAACTCGATCGCACCACCGCCAAGCGGATCGTCGCCGTGCTGCGCGAACGGCTTGTCGACGTCGATACGCTGCCTTGGGATTGAGCTTCCACGGCACGTATCAGGATCGCGATTGCCGACTTAAACCGTCGGCCTTTTGTCAAGCCTCTGGAGGCCCTTCTCACGCTCCTCGCGCTCAGCAAGGCCGTCCCCCACTGCAACTTGGAAGGCGGTCTTCCCGATGCGGTCTATCGACCGATCTGTCCCTCACGGGACTCCAATCCCCTTCCCAGGAACCGCCCAGGCAAGACCCCGAGACAGGTAGGCCGATCAGTCCCTGTTTTTTGCACACCCTATGCGGCAACCGCGAGTGTAAGTGTTTGAAAAGTAGATGTTACCATATGTAAACAGTGTTCACGTCTGTAAACACGACAGGGCTAACAAAACTTATCCTTTATTTTCAATCTATTGAGGGTTTACGGGTGTAAACGCGAACGTTCTGGACAGCGACCTGGCCCCTCAGTAATCATGGATTCGCGATAGCCGAATCCAGGCTCCAACCCATTGGAGCGGAAATGAAATCAGTATCTAACACCCAAGTCGTAGCCGCACGCTTGCCGGCAGACCTAGTTCGGATGGTCGACGAGGTCGCTAACCTGAAGTCGTGCGAGCGCTCGGAGGCTATTCGCCACATCATTCTGGTTGGCGCGCCCCTGATCATCAAAGGCAAGAACGTGAATATCGAGCGGGTCCTAACCGGCCTCGAGATTCTCGTTATCGACTGCCTGCGCAAGGCGTTGGAATCGAATCCCGCCGACGTCGATATGCTGGTGAAAGCGGCCTCCACAAACGTGGAGACATACCATGTCTGAACACGACATCCGCCCCAGCAAAAAAGCGGTCATGATCGACCACCATCCCGCGCGGAATGGTGCTTAGAAACTCCGGCAATTTCACGCGCGGCTTGCAGCTTTTCTCGCATGAGCTGACGATGGCCTAAGCGGGTATCATCACCTGGCTCGGGACCCCTTCCATCCTCCTTGCGGTGGTCGCGGCCTGGGACAGGTTCATGCGTCTGCTGCTGGCTTCGGCGTTGGGCGCGGCGTTAATTTTTACCTCGCTCGCTGTCGTCATCGACTACGCCAGCAAGGGCGGGAAGGAGATCCCGAGGGAGCGCTACGAGCGTGGTGCGCTGCTGGTCTCGCGCGAGCCGCTGACCGGGAGAATCGATCGCCACAACCGCGAGGAATCCTGCAAGGGATGTGTCGCGCGAAAGCTGGCGTTCGACCCGGCGAAAGTCCTGAAGCTGAGGTCGTTCAGTGAGTAGGCAAGAGCAAGGCGGTACGTCGGTGCCGATGATGTCCGAGTGGACCCGCAGCCTGCATCGTCCGGGTATCCTGCAGGGCGGCGCATGCGCCCAGGAGCGGACACCTAAGCCGCCAGCGCGTAGCGGCGGCAGTGTTCGAGGTAGCCGGCTTCGTGGCTGCCGGCGAGGGTGACGACACTCTCCCACAGCCATGAAGGCGCGTCGATCTGGCCGCGATGGTCGGCCTCCAGCACGGCGAGCCAGGCGGCGCGCTGGTCCTGGTCAAGTTGCCTGCCGTGGGCCTTGCCGATCACGAAGGCGAGGTAGCGGGCCGCCTTGATCGCCTCGCCCTTGGTGAACTGGTCGACTTCCAGCTTCAGGTCCTGCGGCGCCAGTTCGCGGATGAACAGCGAGTGGCCGAGCATTCGCACCGGCATCATCCGGGCGCCCAGATGGGGCGAGAGCGCGCGCGCCGCCGCCGCCACGCGCTCGGCGGGATCGGACGGCATCATCGCCCCGGGCGAAGCCGGCGCGATCGGCGCTACCGCTTGTTTGAGATCGATCAGCGCGTAGTCGGAACGCCCCCCGGCATTGTCGAGGCCGACGATCACCGCATAGCGCAGCAGCCCCAGCGAGCTGCACCCCTTCATCCAGTAGGCGGCATCGACCAGGTGGACCTTGCGGTGCCGGTCCTTGTGGTCGAGCGAGAGGATCAGCCGGCCGACTTCGGGATCGGCGAACACCGCCTGCAGCGCGTCACGCTCCTGCGCTTCGAGCGCCCAGAACTTGCGGCCGAGCGGGATGCAGGGCTCGACCGCGTCGAGCCGTTCCTTGGCCAGGTGCTTCCAGCGGCGCCCCAGCGCCCGGCGGCGGACGCTGCGGACCACCTCGGGCTGCACGCCGGGATCGCCGCCCAGTGGGTCCGCGATCCCGGCGGCATAGCCCTCCACCACCTGCTCGATCATGTGTGCGGTGGTCACTCCGGGCAGGTCCGACCCGCGTGCCGCCGTCGCCAGCGAGAGGCCGAGCCGGATGAGATCGTGTGCCGGATTGCCGATCACCGCCTGATCGAGATCGCGGATCTGGATCTCGACGCGCCCGTCTCCTGCCGCCAACGGACCCAGGTTGCCGAGATGGGCATCGCCGCAGATCCAGATGGACGGGCCCTCGGGCACCCGCCGCGCCACCGGCGAGGCGGCCAGCCATTCATAGAACAGAGCCGTATTGCCGCGCACGTAAGCATGCGCGGAGCGCGCCATCTTGCGCGTGCGGTTGGTCTCCAGGATCGCCTGGCGGTTGGCCCGGGCCGGTATGGTCATCGATGTCCCCTCACGTGGAACAGCTTCAACGCGCGAGAGGGGGGATTGTGACGGAGTGTTGCCCAAGCGGGCGGTTGCCGAGCCAGGCGCAACGCGTCGCCAGACAGGTCGCCGATGCGGCAAACAGATAGGCCCTGTTCTACCCAAGCATAACCTCTTATAGACCCCATTGTGCAGTTGCAGCATGGCTGGAGAGTGATCCGGCGATGTCGCCGTGAAGCGCTGTGGGGTGTAACGGAATGAAGATCGCCGTTTTCGGCCTGGGTTATGTCGGGCTTTCCAATGCCGTGCTCCTGGCCCAGCACAACGAGGTCGCCGCCGTCGACATCACGGCCGAGCGGGTCGAGATGCTCAATGCGCGCAAGTCCCCGATCGTCGATGCCGAGCTGGAGGAGTTCCTCGCCACCCGGCCGCTGAACCTCACCGCCACGCTCGATGCCAGGGAAGCGCTGGAGGGCGCCGACTACGTCATCGTCGCGACGCCCACCAACTACGATGTCGATACCAACAAGTTCGACACCTCCTCGGTCGAGGCGGTGATCCAGACCGCGCTCGATGCCGGCTCCAAGGCCACGATCGTCATCAAGTCGACGATCCCGGTCGGCTTCGTCGAAGACGTGCGCAAGCGGCTCGGCACGACCCAAGTGATCTTCAGCCCCGAGTTCCTGCGGGAAGGCCGGGCGCTCTACGACAACCTCTACCCCTCGCGCATCATCGTCGGCGAGCGGTCCGAGCGAGGGCGCATCTTCGCGAACCTGCTGCTGGAAGGCGCCGAGAAGAACGACGTCGAGATCCTCTTCACCGATCCGAACGAGGCCGAGGCGATCAAGCTGTTCGCCAACACCTACCTCGCGATGCGGGTCGCCTTCTTCAACGAACTCGACAGCTACGCGATCGCCCATGGCATGGATTCGCGCCAGATCATCGTCGGCGTCGGCCTCGACCCGCGGATCGGGCCGCACTACAACAATCCCAGCTTCGGCTACGGCGGCTACTGCCTACCCAAGGACACCAAGCAGCTGCTGGCGAACTATTCCGAGGTGCCGCAGAACCTGATCCGTGCGATCGTCGATGCCAACCGCACCCGCAAGGACTTCCTGGCCGACCAGATCATCGCCAAGAATCCCACCAAAGTCGGCGTGTTCCGCCTCGTGATGAAGGCCGGCTCGGACAACTTCCGCCAGTCCTCGATTCAGGGCATCATGAAGCGGGTCAAGGCCAAGGGCATCGAGGTGGTGATCTACGAGCCGGCGATGAGCGAGGAGAGCTTCTTCGGCTCGCAAGTCGTGCGCGACCTGGAGTCCTTCAAGCAGGAGTGCGACGTCATCATCGCCAACCGCATGACCGACGAGATCGCAGACGCGAAGGACAAGGTCTTCACCCGCGACCTGTTCGGATCGGATTGAGCTCGATGCGCACCGCTCTTGTCACCGGCTCGGCCGGCTTCATCGGCTCCTTCGTCTGCGAGCGCCTGCTGCGCGACGGGTTCAAGGTCATCGGCCTGGATGCCATGACCGACTACTACGAGGTTACGCTCAAGCAGCGGCGCTTGGGCCGGCTGCTGCAGTCCGAGCACTTCCGGGCGATCGAGGACTATGTCGAGACGCCGGGCCTGCTGATGGAGCTGTTCGCGACCGAGCAGCCGGATGTGGTGGTCCACCTCGCCGCCCAGGCCGGCGTGCGCTACTCGATCGAGAACCCGCGCTCGTACCTGGAAAGCAACATTGTCGGCACTTTCGAGCTGCTCGAAGCCGCCCGCGCCCACCCCCCGCAGCACATGCTGCTGGCTTCTACGTCCTCGGCCTTCGGCGCCAACACCGAGATGCCGTACCGCGAGACCGACAAGGCCGACCACCAGATGTCGTTCTACGCCGCCACCAAGAAGGCGACGGAGAACATGGCGCACAGCTACGCGCATTTGTTCGGCCTGCCGGTCACGATGTTTCGCTTCTTCACGGTCTACGGGCCATGGGGGCGCCCGGATATGGCACTGTTCAAGTTCACCAAGGCGATCCTCGAGGGCCGCCCGATCGACGTCTACAACTACGGCGACATGAAGCGCGACTTCACGTACATCGACGACCTCGTCGAGGCGATCCGCCTGCTGATCGATGTGCCGCCCGTGCGCCCGGCTGAAGGCGAAGGCGTGCCTGAAGGCGACAGCCTCTCACCGGTGGCACCGTGGCGCGTGGTCAACATCGGCAACTCGAATGCGGTGCAACTCACCGACTTCATCGAAGCGATCGAGGATGCAACAGGCCGCAAGGCCGAGCGCAACCTCATGCCGATGCAGGCGGGTGACGTGCCCGCGACTTGGGCCGATGCGGAGTTGCTCAAGACGCTGACTGGCTATGCGCCCAAGACGGGGGTCGGCGAGGGCGTGGCACGGTTTGTGGAGTGGTATCGCGGATATTATTCCGTTTAAGAATTGGGGAATATCAGCATGCGCAGGGGCATAATACTTGCCGGTGGTTCAGGAACCCGGCTTTATCCCTTAACAAGGGGTGTGTCGAAGCAGCTCATGCCTGTGTTCGACAAGCCGATGATCTATTATCCCCTGTCCGTGCTCATGCTGGCCGGCATCAAAGAAGTTCTGATCATTACGACCCCTCATGACCAAGCTGCCTTTCAGGCCGTGCTGGGCGATGGAAGCAGCTTCGGCATCGAGTTGCAGTATGCCGTGCAGCCCGAGCCGGCGGGGCTTGCCCAAGCCTTTCACATCGGCGCCGATTTCGTTGGCAGCCGGCCTTCCGCACTGATCCTTGGCGATAACATCTTCTACGGTCATGGGCTGCCCCAGCTTCTCGGTAGTGCTGATGCGCGGGAGAGCGGTGCCACCGTGTTCGGCTACTACGTTAACGATCCCAAGGCTTATGGCGTGGTGTCATTCGATGCCCAGGGACGCGCGGAGACCATCGAGGAGAAGCCGGATCATCCCAAGTCCAACTACGCTGTCACCGGCCTCTATTTCTACGATGGGCAAGTGGTCGATCTTGCCGCTGATCTGAAACCCAGCCACCGGGGCGAGCTCGAGATCACCGACCTGAACCGGCTCTACCTGGAACGCGGGCAGCTTTCCGTGGAGATCATGGGTCGCGGTTACGCCTGGCTCGACACCGGCACACATGGCTCGCTGCTCGACGCGGGCAACTATGTGAGGATCATCGAGGAGCGGCAGGGATTGAAGATTGCCTGCCCCGAGGAGATCGCTTGGCGCAATGGTTTCATAGACGATGCGCAGCTGGAAGCGATTGCCGCTCCGTTGGTGAAGAGCGGTTATGGCGCCTATTTGCTTAATCTGCTCAAGAACCGTGAGGCTGTGCTCGAAAGCGGGATCTCGACATGGAATTGATCCCGACCGAAATCGAGGGTTTGCTGATCGTCGAGCCGCGGGTCTTCGGAGACGAGCGCGGCTTCTTCCTGGAGAGCTGGAACCGGCGCACCTTTGCGCAGCTCGGCCTGGATCTGGATTTCGTGCAGGACAACCACAGCCGTTCCGCACGTGGCGTTCTGCGCGGTCTGCACTACCAGCAGCCTAATCCCCAAGGAAAGCTCGTCCGGGTCGTCGCGGGGCGTGCCTGGGACGTAGCGGTGGACCTTCGTGCCGGTTCGCCCACTTACGGTCGTTGGGTCGGGGTGGAGTTATCGGCCGAGAACAAGCGGATGTTCTGGGTTCCGCCGGGCTTCGCGCATGGCTTCGTCAGCCTGGAGGACGGCACCGACTTTCTCTACAAGTGCACGGCTTCCTATGATCCGGCCAATGAGCATTCCTTGATGTGGAACGATCCTGCGGTCGGTATCGAATGGCCGCTAGAAGGTATCGAGCCGCAGCTTTCCGCCAAGGACAAGGTCGGTAAGCCGTTGCACGAAGTCGAGGCTTTCGTATGAAGGTCCTGATCGTTGGCGGCAACGGCCAGCTCGGCAAGGGCCTGTCGCGCACGGCGCCGGCCGAGGCGAGCATCGTCAGCCATGACATCGACACGCTCGACATCACCGATGCCGGAGCGATCGTGGCGGTCGTGAGCAAAATCCAGCCCGATATCGTATTCAATGCGGCTGCGTACACGGCGGTGGACAAGGCTGAGAGCGAGGAAGAAGCTGCGCTCGCGGTGAATGCCACTGCAGTAGGCTATCTTGCTGACGCGGCTCGCAGGATCGAAGCACGGTTCGTGCATGTCTCGACTGATTTCGTGTTCGATGGACGCTCCGGCGTACCCTATACGCCTGATGCGCCTACGGCACCGATCGGTGCCTACGGGCGCACCAAGCTAGCAGGGGAAGAGGCTGCAGGCGAAGATGCCCTCATCGTACGTACGGCCTGGGTCTATGCCCCCAATGGCGGCAATTTCGTCCGTACCATGCTGCGCCTCATGGCCGAACGGCCCGAAGTGCGCGTGGTCGCCGACCAGATCGGCACCCCGACTTATGCGCCAGGCCTTGCAGCCGCATTATGGACGATGGCGGCAAAGGGCACCAAGGGCGTTTACCACTACACCGATGCCGGTGCCTGCAGCTGGTATGATTTTGCTGTGGCGATCCAGGAAGAGGCCCTGGCTGCAGGTCTGCTGGACAAGGCTGTGCCGGTGATCCCGATCAACGCTTCGGAATACCCGACGCCGGCACAGCGTCCGCATTACTCGGTGCTCGACAAGACCTCGACCTTCGCGGTTCTCGGCGGACCGACCCCCCACTGGCGCGAGAACCTTCGCAAGATGATGGCTGAGATCAAGATCCATGGCTAACCTGATCGTCACAGGAGGCGCCGGATTCATCGGCGCCAACTTCGTCCACTATCACCGCAAGGTGGCGCCTGACGATCGGATCGTCGTTCTGGACCTGCTCACTTATGCGGGCAATCGCCATAATCTTGATGGGCTGGACGATGTGTTGCTTGTCGAAGGCGACATCTGCGACACCGACCTAGTCTCGTCACTGATCGCCGATCACGAGATCGACACGATCGTTCACTTCGCGGCCGAAAGCCACGTCGATCGCTCGATCACCGGTCCCGATGCCTTCGTCACTACCAACGTGATCGGCACCCATAGCCTGCTCAAGGCCGCCAAGAAGGCATGGCTCGACGAAGGCAGCGGCAAGCCGCACCGGTTTCACCACGTGTCCACTGATGAGGTTTATGGCTCGCTAGGCCCGAACGATCCCGCCTTCAGCGAGACCACCCCCTACGCACCTAACTCGCCCTACTCGGCCTCGAAGGCCGGTAGTGATCACCTAGTGCGTGCTTACCACCACACCTATGGGCTCGAGACGACCACGAGCAACTGCTCGAACAACTATGGGCCGTTTCAGTTTCCCGAGAAGTTGATCCCTCTGTTCACGCTCAACGCCTTGAGTGGCAAGCCGCTACCGATCTACGGCGATGGCATGAACGTGCGCGACTGGTTGCATGTCGAGGACCACTGTCTCGGCATCGAGGCTTGCTTGCGTAAAGGCAAGCCGGGCGAGGTTTATAATATCGGCGGGGGGCAGGAACTTCCTAACCTCACGGTGATCGAGGAAATCTGCCATGCAGTCGATAACGCCTTTGCCGCTAATCCGTCGCTAGCAGAGCGCTTCCCCGATGCTCCAGCAGCACAGGGGCGTCCCAGTATCGAGCTTAAGACTTTTGTCACGGACCGTAAGGGCCATGACCGTCGTTATGCGATTGACGAGACCAAGGCACGCACGGAACTTGGATATGCTCCTGCACGGAATTTTCAGCAGGGTTTTGCTGAAACTCTGGCTTGGTTTCTCTCCCGCGAAGACTGGTGGATGCCGTTGCTCCAACGCGCATCGATTACGCGCTGATCATGACAGGGCTGTGATGCGTATTACAGCATATGTAGGCCGCCATTCCGATATCTTCTTATGCTGTGCCATGGTGCAAACGTGACTGAAAAGCATCTTATTATTCTCGGCATCCGCGGTGTGCCTGCAGCCCATGGTGGCTTTGAGAGCTTTGCCGAACGTTTGGTGCCGTGGATGGTGCAAGCTGGCTGGCGTGTTACGGTATACTGCCAAGGAAGTGAAACTGGCAAACGCTATGAAGACAGTTGGGAAGGTTGCCGTCGCGTTCATATTCCGGTGAAGGCGGGTGGTTCGCTGGGCACGATTGAGTTTGACGTAAAATCGACCATAGCCGCTGTGAAGGAAAAGGGCGTGTTGCTCACGCTTGGCTACAACACCGGCTTTCTCTCAGCCTATGCGCGACTTCGCGGAAAAGCCAATCTTATTAACATGGATGGGATTGAGTGGCGACGGGCGAAATATACTAAGATGCAGCAAGTCTATCTCTGGTTGAATGAGCGTATAGCCGCTGCGTCAGGAAATTTGCTGATTGCAGATCATCCTGAAATTGTTCGCCACCATTCTACTCATGCTTCGCCCACTAAGATTTCGATGATTCCTTATGGAAGCGAGAAAATTGAAGTAGCCGATGAAAAGCTGCTCACTCATTTTGGTGTTGAGCGTGATAACTTCTTTACTGTGATTGCTCGACCGGAACCCGAGAATTCTCTGCTGGAGATTGTGAAGGCCTTCTCCCGACGCTCTCGGGGGGCAAAGTTGGTCGTGTTAGGTAAGTATAGCGAGGATCATTCTTATCAGAGAACCGTCGTTGCTGCAGCGAGTGATGAAGTCGTTTTCCCTGGTGCGATCTATGACAAGAATACGCTTCACGCATTACGCCTCTTTAGCACCGCTTATGTTCACGGCCACCAGGTAGGCGGTACCAATCCCTCGTTGGTTGAGGCATTAGGGGCGGGTAATGCGGTGATCGCTCACGATAATCCTTTTAACCGTTGGGTCGCAGGCAATGCCGGACTTTTCTTTTCGAGCGAAGATGATTGCGAGAGGTGCATTGAGAACCTGATCGGGTCGCCATCTTTACGTGATGAACTACGGTCGGCAGCCTACCAGCGCTGGCAGGAAGAATTCACCTGGCCTAGAATATTGGATGAATATCTTGGCGTTATTGATCGGTTCTCGTGACGAGGGCCGTAGATATTTCTGGAACAAAGACAAAGAGGCGATCCGGCGACCCGTGTTTGCCGCGACCAAATTATTGGCAAAGGCGGGATGTCCGAGAGGTTAGATGTCGACAACATTAATATCTAGAATACGCCAAACAAAAAAAATCCGGCTCGGTATTCGTGCTCAGCTGCTGGCCAGCCAAACGCTTGGCCAAGTCCTGCCGATTGCGGCCATTCCATTTTTAACGCGGCTGCTCAATCCGCAGGAGATGGGGCATTATCAGATCGCCCTCTCCATTGCGTTGGTTGCGCTTCCATTCGCGATCTTTCAGGCGGATGTCTTTGTTCCTGTGGCACATGACGCAGACGAAGTGAGGCTGCTGCTGCGCCGAGCATTGCTGACTACATTGCTTGTCGGCGCAATCGCTACATCTGTCGCCGCGCTGCTGCCGAGCGGGGGTGGTTCAGGAACCGCCATCACTACGTTTTTGCTACTCGCAGTACTGTCTCTTACGTCTGTGACCAATGCGGTGCTCATTCGCAAAAATGACATGCTCAAGCTCGTTCACCGCAACATGCTGGGTGGTGCGCTTGTTGCGATTTTCCAAACAATTTTCGCAGTGCTCCATCCAACCGCAATTTCACTTGGCATGGGAATGCTTATTGGCCGAGCGCTATGCCAAGCCTTGCTAAGATCCCCAAACACCTACGCTCCCCATGCGAATAGCGCTGAGGTGTCGAAGGACTTTTGGAAAGCTTTGGGAGGTTCTGGTGCCAATGCTTTGGGAACTTTTGCATCGCAGATGCCTATGCTATTGGTTGCACCAGTCTATGGGGCTGCGGCTGCCGGATATCTCGGCCTTGGACAAAGGGTCGTGGGTGCCCCGACTGGTTTGATCGGGCAAGGAGTTAACCAGATCATCGTTGCGGATGCCTCGGCGATCATTCGCAGCGGAGAAGCCAAGCTCTGGGTGGGCCTTCGTCGGCAGGTTAGCTTACTCATACTCTTATCCCTTGCTGCAGCAGTGGCCATCGCAATGATCATTCCGCCACTCACCCCTTGGATTTTTGGGGCACCTTGGGCACCTGCCGGAAAATACATTCAAATACTTGCACTTCCGATGTGTCTGCAGCTCGTTGCCGTTCCGATGGCCCCCCTTATGGCAATGTTGGGAATGCAGAAGGCAATGCTATCCACACAGATCCTTAGGATTATCTGCATTGTTGGATGCATTCTTGCGGGTGGGCACTTTGCGCTAGGAATGCCATCAACTGTGACCCTGATCTCTGCAGTCTGGAGCTCTGCTTACTTCGCTACAATCTGGCTGGCGATCTCGGGTATGCGGAAGTTCGACAGGCAAGAACGAAGCGCGTGAAGATGGACAGAAAACCAGAAGAAGGTTTTATGGCGAGAATATTTGACAGTAACCTCAATTGCATCACGCAATTTTCTAAGAATGCTTCCTAGGTAGCTACATGCTTTTGTTATCTTAATAGGGATTTCTATCGGAAGATGAAAAATGACCTTCGACGCTAACAACCCCGATTATCCACTTATAAGCGTGGTCATTCCCACTTCGGGGCGCCCTTCCCTCTTTCGTGCAGTTGAGTCCGCGCTGGCGCAGGAAGAGGTCACAGTAGAAATTCTTGCTGTTGTTAACAATACAGAGCATCTGCCGTCTTTCGAGGACCCACGGGTGAAGGTCATTGATGGACGGGCAACGCCAGGGCAAGGTGCGGCACGACAAAAGGGCGTTGAAAATGCGAGCGGCTCCATCATTGCATTACTGGACGACGATGACTTTTGGGGGCCGCGAAAATGTATTGAGCAGCTTCGGGATGTTCAGAAATTTACAGCCATAGATGGCGGTAACTGGATAGCTTCGACCGGCGTTACCATTCACTACCCTGACGGACGTCAAGTGCTCCGACCGAGAGCTCATGACGCCCCTATTTCAACAATGCATCCTGCCGAGTACCTTTTTATACGTCAATCTTTACGGAGGATTGATAATTTTATTCAATCATCATCTTTGATGTTTCCACGGCGATTGGCTCTCATTGTTCCATTTAACACACTCCCTGATGTGTGTACCGACTGGGGATGGGTTATCGCGACAAACCGCGATACTAAGTGTCCTATCATTGTCGGCGCAGGGCATCGTACTCACTACGATATCTCATTGCCCGGCGTGTCCAGGACCAATCGAACTCGAATGATTCTCGCCTGGGCCGACCACATGCTTTCAGACAGCCCTCGTCGTGTAATAGGGGATTTTTGCGCCACCACCCCCTTGCAAGTCACCGCCCACTTTGGCGATGTCAAAGGTGCGTTGGCGGTGCTCAGGTACGCATATGGCAAGGGACGACCCGGCCTGCCTGCTACGGTGATGGCCGGGCGTAATTTTGTACGCTGCCTTATGATGAGCATAGCAAAGAAAGTTTGAACATCTTGTTTGAAGATAAGACAACTCATTATGGCTAGAACCGATCCTAATGAGAAGTTCGGCTTTCTCTGGTCGCTGCCGATCATATTGATCTTCGCAGTGGGCGGATTGCTGCAGTATGTCGGTCTTTTATCTCAAACTCAGAGTAACTGGCTTGCTTTGATCCTATTTGGTCATGTCTTTTTTAGGATGTCTGGCTGGAGACAGGTCAGGCGCGAGATTTTACTTTTAGTATTCATTTTATACATAACCTTTGATTATTTTAGACATAACGCGCCAGCAGCCAATACCTTTACTTACGTATACTACATAATATGTACAATTATAGCTGCTGCTTCTGGCCGGGTTTATGCGGAGCGAATAGCGTCAACCATTGGCGTAGAGCGGTTTTTCAAATTTACAAAGTGGTTCCTCGTTGCTGAATTGATTACCGTTAGTTTTCAAAGGTTATTTACGGAGCAATTCATTAGCCTGTCGAAGGCGCCTATCGGTTATGTGGATGCGATATTTGGTACGCTCTTCTTGCAGTCTGATGCTGCACTAGCGGCATCTTGTGAATTTTTAACGATATTGTCCCTTCTATTATACTGTAATGCAAGGGATAGGATGTTTATTTCTGGAATTTCTCTTTTAATTGTATTTCTTCTTAACTCAGATACGTCTAAGGCTTCAATATTATTTGTTGTTATTCTATCAGCGATATATAGCTTGCATGCGAGTTTGCGGGTCGGCCGCGTTGCATTTAATGCGTTATTAGTTCTTACGGTAATCTCATTTACTTTAATTGCTTTCAACTCTTTTTCAGGGGTTGTCACGGATTTCTTTACGCAGGCACGCGGCGATTACTATCATCGTGACTCATGGATGTATGCCTCGCGCTTTTCTCCTCTGGGTCAGATGTTTGCCGATGGCGTTGACTTTCTTGGTGGCGGTGCCTTAACCTATTACAATCCCATTACAAAAGAGTGGCTGTATAACGCGGGATTTAGCACATTCTATAGCTTATACATAGATTTTGGCATACCCGGTCTAGCCTTGTATTATATATATCAAATAGTTCTAGTGTTGAGGTTGACAAGGAACTACCTGGAGTCTACTATATTTCTATGCGTTCTATTGCTATTTTCCTTCTTCAACTTCGCTCTTACGGATCTGGCATTTACCTTTTCATTTAATCTGGCCTTGTATCTAAATTATCTACTCGGTAGGTCGATTCCTCGTGTTTATGGAAAGGAAGCCTTCCCTTTGAGCACAGGATCTGAAGGCCTCATCGCTCCGCGTGCGACGAAGTGACGTTCGTGGGATATTTTTAGAATCCTGTTTCGGGGAAGAAGCCTTGGGCCTTGGGCCCGGTCGATGCCGATGTGGTTCTTGTAGCCGAACATGGGGATGGCGAGATCGACCGGCTTGAACGCCTTGGGATCGGCCCCGTCCTTCCCCTTGGCCTTGGTGTATTTGACGCTCCAGCGTGCATCGGTGTCCTTCTGGCGAAGCTTGGCGGGCTTGTCCTTCCAGCGCTCGGGGATCCGGCCTTCCCTGATTGCTGCCTTCTCTTCCTGAGTGTTACGCTGCTTGGGCGCTGGCACCACGGTGGCATCGATGATCTGGCCGCCCATGGCGAGATAGCCACGGTCGGCGAGCGCGGCGTCGAAGCGGGCGGAGAGCTTGTCGATCGCCTTGGGCCTTCACCAGGCGCTCACGGAACAGCCACACGGTCGTGGCGTTCCGGCACCGTCCCGTCGAGCCCAAGGCCGAGGAAGCGCTGAAACGACAGGCGGTCCTTGATCTGGAACTCCGTAGCATCGTCAGAAAGCGAGTAGAGCGCCTGGAGCACCAGGATTTCGAACATCAGCACCGGATCGAACGGCGGGCGTCCACCTCTGCCACGAAGGCTGCGACGCAGCGCGGCGACCAACGGACCACGGAAGACCTCGAAGTCGACCACCGCGGCCAGACGCTCCAGTGGATCGCCCGCCGCGCTCAGCGCCTCATACCGGCCGAAAGATCGAAAAAGCCAGGTTGTCCTGCCATCACTGCCTCCCCTGTCGCATCGAGGCAGTGAATCATCTCGGGCTCTCAGGCGCTACCAGTTTTTCGAGGCGTCCAGCTCGGTGCCGTAGCATTGGGAAGAGCGGGTTCCGGAGCCGCAAGCCATGGTCGGTCAGCAGGTATCTAAATTGAAGTTGTCGAGACAACACTTTGGAGGCCGACCGACCATGACCAAGCTCACCCCTACGCCTGCTGGCGCCGTGCTGGTAGCCATCGACATGTCCAAGAACCGACAAGAAGTCCTCATCGAGCGACCGGAAGGCGGCCGGCGCCGGCGGATGACCGTCATCGCGGCCAAGAAGGACTATGACGACTTTGCCGAAGAGCTCGCTGCCATCGTCTGTCCCATCGTGGTCGGGTTCGAGGCGACCGGCAATTACCATCGCACGCTGGCGCACAGACTGCTGACCGCGCGGTTCGAGCTGCGCCTCATATCGTCAGTCGCGCTCGCCCGCACGCGCGAGGCACTGCACAACGGTTGGGACAAAAACGATTCCAAGGATGCCCAGGTCATCCTGCACATGCTGCGGATCGGGGCGACGCAGCGCTATGTCGATCCGCTGGCGGCCGGGATCAACGACCTGCAGGAACTGTCGAAAACCCACGAGACGATCTCCAAGGCCAAGATGCAAACCTGGCATCGGATCCTCACCCACTATTTGCCGCTCTACTTCCCCGAGATCGCCCGCTTCGCCGGCAACAGCAGATCCGACTGGTTCTTTGCGCTCATCGAGCGGTTCCCCACTCCTGCCAGCATCACTGCCCTCGACGCTGAGACATTCTCCGCCGCGGCCTGGCCTCTCATTGGCCGTAAGGTTTCCAAGGCTCGTCTTATCAATGACATATACGAAACGGCCTGCGCTTCCGTCGCTCTGCCGGTCCCGGAGGATTCGGCAGCAATTACCATGTTCCGCATGGTCATCGCGCAGGGGCGCAGTCTCATCCAGCAGCGTGACGAGATAGAGCGGCTTGCGCATGCGAGGCTGGCTGAGCATGTCGATTACCAGCTGTTGCGCAAGATTCCTGGCATCGGCCCGATCAACGCGCTGACCATCCTGGCGGAAGCCGGCGATCTGCGCCGGTTCAATCATCATCGCCAATTTCTGAAATTCTGCGGCCTTGATCTCGCGACATGTCAGTCAGGCGCGTTCCGTGGCCGCACAAAGCTGTCCAAGTACGGCAATGCACGATTGCGCCGGACCTTCTGGATGGCTGCTCAGGTTGCCGCGCGTCAGCGCGACAACAGCTTCCGCGATAAGCTCGGACGGTATGTAGCCGGGCACGCGGACGATGCCGACCGTCGCCGCAAGGCGATGACGGCGCTCACCGCCAAGATGGCGCGCGTGGCTCACGCCGTCATAAGACGGGGACAGAGTACCGGCCGTTCCTCGAACGGCCGGATGCCAGGTGGAAGGCCCCCTCTCTGATGTGCCGTGAGGGCGCGAGAGCGACCCTATAGATAATGTTCGGGCCTTCCACCTGGGTGCGTATCTCGTCTTAAGGATGGGGAGGACCACGGCCGCCTCGACGCCGCTGGATCCTGTGTTTGCTATGGCAGGGAGCGGTCCCGTTGACGGTGGGAGCCATCTGGCTCAGAATGCATGCCACGCCGATGGTTGTCGGCGCATAGATATCTGCTGGCTAAAATCCGCCGCTCTTCCCGACATAGGACGTTGTTGCTGACGATCATGCCTGGCTTGCCATGCCGTTCGATCAGCTCAGCCAGTTCACGCACGACACGGCGCCCCAAGATCGAGGTGTCGGGCACCGCTGCAAGACACTCCCTGGTCACGTCATCGACCACGTTGAGCACCCGGAACCGCCGACCTGAGGCCATCTGGTCGTGGACGAAGTCCAGGCTCCAGCGCTGGTTCGGTAGAGCAAGCACCGGAGCCGGCGCCCTCGTGCCCACAGCGCGCCTGCGGCTGTGTCGTCGTCTGACCGCCAGTCCCTCTTCGCAATAGAGCCGCTGGGTCTTCTTGCGGTTGATCATCACACCCTCCCGGCGCAGCAGGATATGCAGACGGCGATAGCCGAACCGGCGACGCTGGTTGGCCAGATCGCGCAGCTTCTCGCGAAGCGCGGCATCGTTGCCCTGGGTAGAACGGTAACGCACGCTCTTGCGATCGGCATCTATGACACGGCACGCCCGCCGTTCGCTCATCTTGTGGCAAGACTGGAGATGCGCGACAGCTTCCCGCTTGGCGGCGGGCGTCAGAACTTTTTGTCAGGAGATCCTTCAGGGCAGCCTGGCGAGCATCGCATCGGCCAAGAGTCGCTTCAGCTTGGCGTCCTCATCCTCGAGCGCCCGCAGCCGCTTCGCATCGGACACCTCCAGGCTACCGTACTTGGCCCTCCAGTTGTAGATCGTAGCTTCCGACACGCCATGCCGCCTTGCCAAGTCGCCGGTCTTCGCACCCGCCTCGGCCTCCTTCAGCACCGCAATGATCTTCCACGAGCGCCGCGAAAGCATGGGCTGATCCTGCCTGAAACCCGAAGAACCAGGTCAAACCGCCCAAATGCCCCCGGACAGATCAACGGCACCCCTAAAACGGTCGGGATGGATAGGCATAACCCGTCGTCATGTCGACGAGCTTCGAACGATCCAGTTTTTTTGCGGGCCACCAGCTCGCGGCGTTCGCGTAGGGTATCCACCGCGATGCGCGGCCGCCGAGACGATTGCGATGCAGAGTTGGGGTCGGCAGAAGCGGTAATTCAGGATGTCCAGTCGCTTCGGATATCTCTGCCTGGGTTGCCTACAATAATTGCTCCCGGGGCGACTGTTTTTGTCACCACGCTACCGGCTCCGATCTTCGCGTCATCTCCAATAGTAATAGCCCCTAGGATGATCGCGCCTGCGCCGAATTCGACTCTATTGCCAATCGACGGTGGCGCACTTTCGCCCTCTTTAGTCAATTTATTTCCGATCGTGACAGAATGTCGTAAAATACAATCGTCGCCAATGACAACAGCCTCGTTGATGACCAATGCTGTACTATGATAAAAAACAGGTCGATGACCGATACGGACAGTAGTGGGAATGTCGACGCCCATGATCCAGTCAACCACGATACGATAGATTAGCCTAATCGGCTTAGTTATCCCGCGCACGATGGGCGAGGAGCTTGCGCCACTAGCAAAAGCAATCCTGTAAAACGCCAAGATAAACTTCGACTTCGCGTGCGAATTGCATGCTATATCTTCTCTAATAAGAGATATTATGGTCGATCTAGCCATTAATACTTCCCTTATTATTACCCGCAGAGCGACCCAGCATGCGCCCTAAGCGTGACCAAAGTTTAGATGGATAAGAAATTGAAGATATTATTAAGAACAACAATCGCTGTGGATAGAAGTCGGAAAATAGATATTTCCTGTAAAATTTTATATGCACAAAATACACATAAACCCAAAGTTTTGAGGTTTTTGTGCCAAATATCTTATCGCGCAAACTGTATGTTTTTCTTATTGTTGAGAAGGGCAGTATGTTTGACGCACTTTTTTGGTGTACACGATAACGCATTAATACTCCATCCACGTTTGCGAAGCGCGCGCCTGCCGCCAGCATACGAGCGAAGATATCGTAGTCCTCCGCCGGCACATGCGCCTGTACATATAGTTGCGACTTGAAAAATTCCGCGCGTCCCATCACCGTAGGATGAAGCACTCCGTGTTCACCTGCGCGAATCTTCACGGCGATTGCATCGTGCGTTACGGGGAAGTTCGTCGTCCCAAGTACTTTACCCGTGTCTGAGTGAAAAATCTCTGCATTGGAACCAATAACATCACATCGTCCGGAGGCGAGCCACTCATGCTGCACTTCGATCCGCTCCGGCAACATTACGTCATCTGGATCAATTCGCATGATGAACTGGCCGGTTGCTCGTTTGATACCGGCGTTGAGTGCATTACCGAATCCCTGATTGCGCTCCAAAGGCATGATCTGGAGGAAAGGCAGCCGTGAACAGAAGTCTCGACATATACTCAGAGAATTGTCTGTCGATCCGTCGTCGACAAAGATCAACTCCTTTGGGGGGTGATCCAAGTTCTCGAATGATAAGAAGAATTCATTAAGATATTGACCATTATTATAATTTGCACACACAACACTAATATCGAAATATGTCTTCATAACCCAAATCTCATTGGTTTGAGGCTGCGAAAAATGTCTCCGAAAGGTCTTTCACGAGATTCTCTCCGTAATATCGTTCTAAGAGGATATGATATCCTGCGGAATGACTGCCGCTCGGCACAATAGGATTGTCGGCAGGCACAAAAGCTTCTGCAAAGATAAGCTTGTAAGTTTTTCCGGCCGGCTGCAAGCGGAAGGGTATGCTGATTGGCCATGCGAGGACCGAGTTGGCCCCTTGGTGGTGGGTGACTTCGGCAGCCTTGGGCCTGGGGCAAGTTGATGGACGCTGCGGGCCTGCTGCCGCCCAGCGACAGATCAGCATGCTGACGCTCGCGGTAACTTGAGCCTTCGATCTGGTCGACGACGGCGTAGTGGCGAAGGCAGTCGAACAGCGCAGCGACGATGACGGGATCACCGAGCACGTCCCCTTGTTCGGCGAAGCGGCGGTGGAGGGGGCGTCATGGCGCTGTCCATAGCGGGCACTGATGAACCGGAAAAACGGGTTTTGGTCGCCAGGCATGGCCGGAACATAGCCCATCTCACCGGGGAGAGGCAGCTCGGCGCGGCACAATAATCGGATCCTCGCGGGGAGCACCCCCTCGCGATCAGCTTTGGCGAAGATGGCGGCGGATCAGCGCACGGGATAAAGTAGATATTACGACCAGCGCACATCGCCTCGAGCGTGATCGCGAGACGGCGTTTACCGGCCCTCGGCGGGCCGAGCAAGTAAACACTCCTCGCTCGGTTGACGAAGTGGCGGTGTTAGGAATTTCGTGTTCATGCGGGCATAGAGGGTAAGAAGGAGACCCGAAATGTCTCGATGCAAAGAGTCTGCGATATCGAATGAATTGCTGGACCAGTTTCTAGCCGGCGGCGCTGCAGCAAGGCCGCCTGCTGGATGCGCTGAAGAAGGCGCTGGCGGAGCGCGCGTTGAACGCGGAGATGGACCATCACCTCGCTGGCGAGGGCGGCGGCAACACGCGCAACGGCTATGGCCGGAAGGCGGCGATGACCGACACGGGTAGCCTGGCGATCGCGGTGCCGCGCGACCGTCAGTCGAGCTTCGATCCGCAACTGATCGCCAAATGTCAGCGGCGCTTCCTGGGCTCCGACGACAAGATCGTGTCGATGTACGCGCGAGGCATGAGCACGCGCGAGATCGCCGGCTATCTCCAGGAGCTGTAGGGCATCGATGCATCGCCCGACCTGGTTAGGCGGTGACCGACGCGGTGCTCGACGAAGTCGCCATCTGGCAGCAGCGGCCCCTGGATCCGGTCTATCCCTTTGGTCTTTTTCGATGCGATCCAGGCCAAGATCCGCCACGAAGGCATGGTCCGTAACAAGGCGATCCACATCGCGCTGGGCGTCCACGCCGATGGCGCCAAGGAGGTGCTCGGGCTGTGGCTCGAGCAGAATGAAGGCGCCAAATTCTGGCTGCGGGTGATGAATGAGCTCAGGAACCGCGGCACCGAGGACATGTCTGCTCGCCATGGTCGATGGCCTGAAAGGCTTTCCCGAAGCGATCACCGCTGTGTTTCCTGACGCCGTCGTCCAGACATGCATCGTCCATCTGCTACGAAACTCGATGGATTTCGTCTCCTGGAAGGACCGCAAGGGCCTGGCGACGGCGCTCAAGGCAATCTACCGTGCCCCGGCGCAAAGACCGCCGAACAGGCGCTGACGGCGTTCGAGGCAGGCCCCTGGGGCCGCCGCTATCCCGCCATCGGCCAGAGCTGGCGGCGGGTCTGGGCCGAGGTGATCCCATTCTTCGCCTTCCCCGACGAGGTCCGCCGGATCGTCTATACGACCAGCGCGATCGAGGCGTTGAATTTAGATCCTTGAAACCCTCAAAGGACAACCGCCGAGCTTCTGCAAATTACAGATCTACGGCCTAGAAAGAACGTGCCGCCGAATTGGCGACCCACACGCGCAAGCATGCACGCTTAAGCTTGAAGTTGCGTCAAGTGGTAGAGGACGCGCAGGATCGGCATTCTGAGTCAGGATGCCCGAGCAGATTGCAACATTAACAGACGACTAAGCGCAGCTCGCGTGGGGATATCAAAAAACCTTTGCATCATTGGACTTAGGGACACCGCAAAAAGGAACACAGCTAATCCCAACAGCCACTTTCCGATTGAGGACGCAGGAGCAAGTGTGCTTGCGGCGAAGATTACCGGGGCGTGGATTGCATATAAAGGATACGAGATGTCGCCCAACCACTTTGCGACACGTATACCGTTCCCTTCGCCCTCTATGGATTGAGAACCTGCAACGACAAGCAGTGGAGAGACAACGATCACCACCAATATGTCATAGAGTCCACTAAGCCTAAATGGGAAAAGCAGAACTAAAAATGTTAATGCCAGAACGCTGTACATTGGCCACTTTGGGACAATATTCGAAAGGACCTGTAGGTGTCTCCGAATGAGAACACCTGCAAAAAACGAAAATGTCACTCGAATCATGCCAAGGGACAACTCTCCCTTAGCCCAGCCGAAGCCCGCTGCATGATAATGCGCAATAGTGATCGCCAATCCTAGTCCACTTATGGCGACTAGTACAAGTAAAACTCGTGGCGATATCCACCTGAATAAGACAGCATAAAGGCTGTTAATGATAAGTTCGTAGAAAAGAGACCATTCAGGTGGGTTTGTCGGGAACATGCGGTTTCCTTCCCCATAAAGGTAGGGAAGAATTAAACTGTTGAGCGAAAAGGCAATTGGAAGTGCAGTGTCGCCAATTTCTTTCGATAAAGGCCCATCGAACAAAATTATCTGCAACGCCCCGAAGCATACTCCTAGAAAAATAAGTGGCCAAAATCTTATAAATCGCATAATAATAAAATGCGCTGGCGTTATCGATCGACCGATCCGCGTATCATAGGCATGAGCAATTACAAATCCGCTAAGAACAAAAAATAAGTCAACTGCCAGATAGCCTGATATGAACATTCCCTTGGGAGCCAAGCCCGCTTGTCGAATGTGATGCAACGTCACGGCCAACGCTGCGACTCCCCGCATCCCGTCAAGTACCGGAAATTTCTGTGTCACGTCGCCAGCCCCCACTGGTTTAGGAATTTGCACCTATGCAGTAGCACGAGGTGCCGAGTTCGCAAGCGAGCGTAGCAACAATGGCAAAGCAAACGATGGACCTAATTCGAGGTTGCGGGCATTGAGGCCGTCAAGTGATCGCTTTGCTGGCGTCGAAGGTATAGAAAGCGCGCCTCGTTCGAGATCAATTGTAGGCGAGGGTTATTTAGCCCCCGGAATCATAAATCCCCGATTGGGTCAGCCACTATCGCGGATTTCCCTTATTTCCGACGCCTCACCTGAGCTGAATCTCCCACGCAGTCCTGCGGCGTCCGGGACAAGTATCTCACTTTCTAATGAGAACATATGGGGACATTCTAAATGGCGGCAACGCTGATCCGTATGGAGTGCGCTATGACTACCGACGAGAGGCAGATCGCGCTGGAACGTGTGCGGGAGATCGGACGCATAGCTGCCGGCAGCGGTACCTTTCAGAACATCGCGAAAACGCAAGACGAACGTGCCGTTCGGCCGCTGGCTGCTCGCTCAACCGGCCGAGGAGGTGCTCACACCCCTGACCGAGGCGGCCAAGCGTTATCCCAAGGTCCCGAAGGACGGCAACCCCGACGACCTCCGCGCCAGGCTCAACGCTTGCGGCGCCGAGGGCGAGATGTTCGAAGTCGTCGACGACGCGGAACTCGACTGGTCGAGCTGCTGACCATGGCCGAGCGCTTCCGGAGCACCGTCTGCGACAAGCCGCGTGCGCCGTGGCGGACGAGTCGCGACGATGCAATGCGCGATGCGATTGCGCTTGAGCTCGCATCCTGGGATGCCTCGCGCCGCGAGCGGTTCCTCGCCGTGCCGGTCGACATGGCAAGGAAGGGCAGCGCAGCAGATCAGGGCGCCAGTGGCCCGGGATAAGGCGGACACCATCGCAGCTCATGCGGCATGGATACTGGATTCGCGTTCTCTGTCGTTGCGGCAACAATACACGCTTGACCCGCTGCAAATCCTGAGCGACCGAGCTGCGAGCTCGGGACCGCCCCTGGACGGTTGCGGCATGGACGGCGCTCGCTGCCGGTATGGTGATCGGCATCGGGGCGGGACGCCTTGTCAGGGCGCCCCTCACCTTCTACGCCTTCGGGCTGCTCGCGGCCGATGCCCGGCACCCGCATACACGCCGGCGCTACATGACGGCATGGCACGGTGTTGGACTGGCGCTGCTCGCCGTGGTGACCCTGGTCCTGCTCCTCCTGTTATTGCCCGCCGCACGCTGGGCACGAATGCACTGATGGCGATGGTCGGTATCGTCACGTCGCTGCTCGCGCCGACGCTGACCAGTGTCGGTGACTCCATCGTCCGCTTCATGTCGGTCGCCGGACACGGATCGCGGCACGTCATCGTTCGCCACGCCAAGGGAATGGTGTCGTTTCTGGCCGTCGCGGTGCCGGGATGCTGGGCCTGGCTCGGACCGATCGCGGGCGGCATCGTCTTCGCCACGGGGCCGCGATGGTGCTGCTCCTGACGCTACGCGTCCTCGCCTGTCGGCTGCATGCCAAGCTGTTTGCCGATTTCCTCGTCTCTATCCTCGCAGGGATACTTATGCTGATCGCCTACTCGATGTCGGTGGCCTTGCCCCTCATCGCGCTCGCCATACTCTGGCAATTGCAACGCCGGACGGGCGAAGACATGGCTGCTGGCATGAACCTCGCCGTCGATCTGACAAGTGCGATCGTCTAGCGGAGCGGACAGCGCGTCGTGCAGGACGTCGATCTGCCCATCTCGCCCGGATCGTGGTTCGACCTGATCGGCGCCAACGGATCGGGCAAGACCAGCCTGCTCAGGGTACTCGGCGGCGGGCTGCCCTTCGCCGGCGGATCATGCTGGATCGGTGACGAGGAGATGTCGACGATCGTGCCGCTCGCGCGCTGCGTTTCGGCTCCTCTCCTCCTACAAACAAGCTGCCGGATGCCTTGCGTGGATGCGATGTTCTCGACTCATCGGCGGGAGCATTGACGATGTCCGCCTTCGCTTGGGTACACTGCATGAGGCGCTGGGTCTGGCTGCGCCGCTCGACCGCTGGATCGGCGACTGCTCTGTGGGTATGCGACAGCGGATTACCATCGCTGCGGCGTTCGCGGGCGGTCACCCGCTCGTGATCCTTGACGAGCCGTTCAACTGACTCGATCCGCGTTGCGATTTTCGACCTGCGCGAGGTCCTGGACTTCGGGCCGGGTGATCACACGCCTGACGAGAACACGATCTGGCTTTTCGCGAGCGGCTCACGCGCTCGGGACGATCGAGAAGCCGTTCCACGAGTTTGATCGTTAGCTCAAGGCGAACGGCTACCTGACCATGGGCAGGCAGATCGTCGGTGCCAGCTTGGTGGCGGCGCCGCAGCAACGCAATACCGCCGCCGAGCTGGCGAGTATCGACATGGCAGGATCGCCGCGCTTGCTGACGTCCAATCGGCATCACCAACAACGGTACGATCCAGACCCGAAGTGGCGGAAAACGCGGGCATCCGAGTGATCGAGGCCAGCGGAAGCCGCCTGAAGCACCGATTGCCTGAGTTCACCCCTTACCACTTTGCCCTTCAAATTCGCGAGGATTTCTGTGATTCTTTGTTGGCCATGGGAGACGCTGACACACCCGCTCCAAAAGACTTTGAGGCTTCAGCGGATCGAGTCGGGGGCGCTAGGGCAGATGTGGTTGGAGCAAGGCGGGCAAAAGTCGACCTCGCGGCCTGCAATGTATCCCTAGAGTTCCAAGAACGAAAACCGTCACGTTAAAATATATTACTTCCGGGAGAATTTTTCTCGTTTATATAACAATATCTTATTAAGGAATTGTCATGAAAAGAAGAAATTTTATGTCTTCTCTCCTATTAGGGTGTTGTGGCATGAATATTGTAAATAAGTCCAGAGCAGATATATTGCCAGACTTAGCGAACCCACCGCCCCCACCACATCATATGATTGAGTTCGAAGCGCTCGGAGGCGTGGGTGATGGGGATCCCAGTACTGGTAGAGGGACTGATAATGCCAGCGCGTTTGCGCGAGCTGAGGTCATCGCCCAACAAGGATATGGAGTAAAATTTAGATCAAGAGCTTGCTACAAAACAACAAAGCAAATAAATTTACATAATATGTATTGGATAGGAGACAAAATATCTAGTCCGATAATATTTGGCTGGTTTTCTGAAAAAGGTCAAAAGATAATAGGGCGATCTAGGCAAAAAAATCAGCTATCAGCATGCATTATGGGGCTTACCTTTCATAGGTGTGGGCCATTTGCCGAGCATGGAATAGTTGTCGATAATATCGAAAAGCTTTACCTTGATATAGCTGTGACGAGCGAGCCGGGTGCGCAGGGTGGGGCTATCGGGATATCTCCATTTTTCCCTGAAAACCGGCATTCTCGCAATTGCTTTATCAAAGCCAGAATTACTAACAGCGGTGACTATGGAGTGCAGCTTGGGTCTGTAAGCGGGGCAATCATTGATGTATTTGCTCATGATTGCTACAGAGAAGTAGTTGGGATAGAGCCGATAGTCTTTGGATCTCTAAAAGTAGAATTCCATAATATATCAGGTAACAGAATATTGTTACCGGGTTTAGATTTGTCCAATGGTGACCCAGTACTTTACTGCAGTGGAACTGGATCGAGAGGACCCTTGATTCCTGGAAATCATTATTTCATTATTAGAAATTATGATCAAAGTGTATCTTTAGCGGAAAGTCGATTATCGGCAATTAGTGGATTTAGGTTGAATTTAGATAAAGTTGATGGAGAGCATTATTTTGCGAAAGCAGCTATAGTTGAGAGTATTACAATACGTAACGCAAATATAGTCGATAATTTTGCCAAGAAACCGACCATGTATGCCAACACTAAGGGGTATATAGTTATAACGGGAAATAGTGGAGGATATATGGAGGACATTAGCATAGGAAAGATTTATATTGAAGGAAATCAGCGCTATTCTAAGGGAAAATCCTTTGGGGTTTACGTTCAAGGAGCAAGAAACCTGTTGCTCGCAGATGTTAAAATAAATGGATGTGATGATGCGATAGTTGTTGGTGATGGATGGTTGAATGGAATGTTCGATGAATATGGGCGACCTATTCATGTTGAGACTGGCTACGCGAGAATATCGTCGAAAAATGTATCTGTCGTTAACCCGCACCTTACGAATTTTCGTGAAAATGGAGTTCTTTTTAGGGGAAATGGTGGTAGTTTGAATGGTGGTACATTTAACAGTAACGTTAGACACTCTAAAGCATTACTAAGGGAATGATTTAGAAGTTCCATGACGTGGCGAAATGGGCATCCCGTTCGCCGATGATCGAGCGCTATAGCAGTATGGCAGTACGAGGAGCACACTGTCTCTCTGATCACGTCCTATGCATTCATTGGGCAGCCAAAGGACATCAGGGCTGCCGATGATAATAGGACGGTGAGGGGCTGATCAAATGCGGACATTCGTGCTTTCGAGTAGGAATTGCCCTGCCCCTCCCCGTCATGTGATACAGCGCTCATGGCTCCCGCCCCTGCCCAACCCGAGCTTTTCCAGCTCGACAGCCCCCTCACCGGCGAGATCCGTGGTGAGCGCTCGCTTATGGCGTTTCCGTTCTTTGCGCTCAGCAAGAACGCGTGGATGAAGCCGCTGGCCTATGCCACGCCCGATGTCTCGATCGAGGTGCGGCCGAGCGCGCGGGGGGTGGCGACGATCTATGACAAGGAGATCGTGCTCTACATCGCCTCGCTGATGGCCACCAAGCTCGACCAGGGCGCGCCGGTCTCGCAGGACTTCATCTTCACCGCGCACGACCTGTTCAGCGTGACGGGCGCGAACCATTCGGCGCGCTCCTATGCGCGGCTCTCCGATGCGCTCGAGCGGCTGCAGGGCACGCAGATCCGCACCAACATCGAGGCCGGCGGCGAGGGCGAGGAAGGCTTCTTCTCGTGGCTGTCGGAAGCGCGACTGCAATATGCCCGCACGCGTCAGGGCGAGAAGCGGCTGAAGGCCGTCAAGGTTCGGCTCTGCGATTGGCTGTTTCGCGCCATTCTGCGCGATCGCCAGGTGCTCGACTATGCCGCCACCTACTTCCAGCTCGGCCCGATCGAGCGGCGGATTTACGAGGTCGCGCGCTCGACCTGCATCGAGGGTGAGGCGCTGGAGATCGACTTGCGCACGTTCCGGTTGCAGATCGGCTTCCAGAACCACCTCTCGAACTTCCGTATCGCCATGCGCCAGATCGCGGCGGCCGATGCCATTCCCGACTATCACCTGGAGCTGATCGAGGATGCGCCCGAAGCCAAGGCGCCTGAGGGCTCGGGCCGGGCAGGCCGCAAGGCCGCGCGCGCGACCGTGGTGATCACCCGGCGACCTGAGGTCCTGCTGGAGGAGCAAGCCGCCTGACTCGGAGCCCCTGCCCTGCCCTGGCGGCAAGCGGTCGGGGCGGAGTGGTCCCGCCGCGCTGAGGCCTCATGGGAGTGCGGTGCCGCGCTACCAACCTTCACCTGCTCATGATCGGGCTGAGCCGGGCGCCAGGAGCCTTGGTGACGAATCGGCCACGACTCAGGGGCTCTGGGACACGGAACAATTTCTACTCGAAAGCACGAACTTGGCGGGCGATTCCTATTCGAAAGCACGAATGGGGAACGCCATTCCTACTCGAAAGCACGAATCCGGCAGCCAATTCCTATCCGAAAGCACGAACTTTTTCGGGGTATTCTACTCGAAAGCACGAACCGGGATGGCTTCCAGAGTAGGATTTTAGCTGCAACAGTGCCGCCGATCGCATGCGTTCGGCAGGAGGCCGGCACGCGGGCGATCGATCGGAACGAAGGGATGGCCGTGACCGCATAAAAAGAAAGCCCGGCACGAAGGCCGGGCATCCTAGATGGTAAGTGGAGCGACGTCGCCAAACGTCGAACCGGGTACACAAGAACCCCTCCTCCATACGCCAGATCGAACCCCGGTTCAAGGATGCGCGTTTCGCGCCACGGATTTGTTTTGCCTGGTGACGGCCCTCGCGATGGAGGGACGAATGGGAACGCATACCCTGAGCGATGCGCTTGGCACGGCGCTGGCGGGCGCCCTGCCCCGGCTTCAAGCGCATGCGCCGCGGCGCAAGGCGCGATCGGGCGCACCACACCCCACCGGCGCGCGTGTGCTGCGCGACAGCGTCGAGGCGGGGACGTTTGAGGAGGTGTTCTTCGTGCCGCCCGCCAAGGGCGAGACCGACCGGATACTGCGCGCCGCCCGCCGCGGGCTCGATGCCGGGCGGCAGCTCGCACGCGAGGCGCGCGCCGGCGCACGCACCCTCACCTCGGCCGAACGCCTGCTGACGCGGCTCACCGCGGCCAGCGTGCGAATCTTCGAGGAGATCCTGACGCTCGCGCGCCTCAACCGCGGCCGCGTGTTCCCCAGCTACGACTGGCTCGCCGAGGCGACCGGCCTTGGCCGCGCCACGGTCGCGCGCGCGCTCGCGATCCTCGAGGCGATCGGCTTCCTGGTGCGCCAGCGTCGGTTCAAGCGGATCGAGGGTGATGGCCCCGGCCCGCGCTACGAGCAGACGTCGAATGCCTACAGGGCGCTACTGCCCGGCTTCCTGCTCGCTTACCTGCCCCGCTGGATGCGCCCTGCCCCCGTTCCTGACGACGCGCTCTACCGCGCTGACGACCAGGCCGAGGAGCTCGCCTGGATGCGCGGCCAGCTGTCCTGTCGCGAGTGGGCACAGGCGACCGTCGATGGTCCGCTCGGCAAGGTGCTGGCGCGCCTGGGTGCCGCACTCGATCGCCAGGAGCGCGAGTCTCAAATCAATACGCAACCGCTACCTGATTCATTCATAAACGAGGACCAGCGGAGTTGGCCTAGTCGGCCAACAAATCATGCCTGACGGCAACCACACACCCCTTATCCATCAAACCCTCAGATCAAACCGATGGGTCTGAAGCGCCGCTACGCGGCGCAAGTGCTCCCAACGGGAGCAAGCGGCCCTGCCCGGTGCGATCGTAAGGTTTGCCTAAGCCGAGAGGATCGACATTCAGTCCTGTCGATCTTCGAGAGACTCCTGCCCTTTGCCTTAGCAGGAAAGGATATCCTGGATATGTCCATATCCTGTCCATATGGAGTTGACATCGAAATCCTTGCCAGAGGGATAGCCTATCGGTAGTCAGTCGATATTCTACCGATTGCCAAGGAACACCGATGCCGGCCATTTCTGTCGCCAACCCCAAGGGGGGCGCGGGCAAGACCACGCTCACCTTCGTGCTCGCCTGCGAACTCGCGCGCAGTGGAGCATCGGTCGCGGTGATCGATGCTGATCCCAACGCGATCATCGCCGGATGGGGCCGCAAGCGGGCGCAGGAGGGCAGGGGGGCACCATTCGAGATCATTGCCGGACCCAAGGAATCCGAGCTGGTGCGCCTGGTCGACCAGCACACCGCCTCGCACGATTTCGTCCTGATCGACCTGGAAGGTACCGCCTCGCGCATGACCTCGCGCGCGCTCGCGCGCTCGCATCTGGTGCTGATCCCCTTCAACCTCTCGCCGATCGACGCCGAGCTCGCCGCCAACGCCGTGAGCCTGATCCAGGAGGAAGCCGAGGCGCTCGGCCGCGACATCCCGTTCCGCCTGGTCCGCAGCCGCGACAACGCCGCGATCCAGACCAAGACTGCCCAGCGCATCATCGCCGCGATCACCGAGGCCGAACTGCCGCTGTTGCCGGTCGGGCTCGTCGAGCGCGCGGCTTATCGCGATATCTTCGACTTCGCCGCGACGCTGGAGGAGCTCGACGAGGGGACGACCTCGGGCGTGCCCGCGGCGCGCAAGAACGCCTACGAAGTGGCCCGTTCGGTGCTGCAGGCACTGCAGGAGGAGATTGCGCGATGAGCGGCTATGGCTTCGGCAAGAAATCCACGGGCGGCGCCGGCGCGAACACCGGGGCAGGGGAGGGCGCCGGCGAGCCCGAACGTCTCGACCTCAGCGGCATCGTGCGCGCCCCCGTCCAGCTCGATCCCGAGCGCGAGGAAGCCGCCATCCGCCGCGGCGATGCCCTGGGGTTCGTCGACCGGGACGCTTCGAGCAGCGCTACAGGCGAAATGCCTGGCGAGACCGCCCCACGCCGGCGTCGCCGCTCGGCCCAACCGCAAGTCAGCGTGTTCATCAAGGGCCCCAAGGACACGCTCGACTGGTTCGTCGAATACACCAACCAGCGCGGCCACCGCTCCTACTGGGAAACGCTCGAGGAGTTCCGCGCGCTGGTGGAGGGGAAGTAGCGCCAGGCATCCTGTGCTCGGCGTGACGCTCAAGGATGGAGCGGGGGCGTCGGCTAGCGATACTCCTTCCGAGTGGGCGAAGGTTCTGGTTTCCTTCAGGAAGCTGCGCCACACTGCGGCATCGACTGGTCCGATGAATGGGGGAATGCCGTTGCGCAGGAATGTCTTGGGGTGGGCTGCGCTGTTGGCATCCATCTCCGCACCGCTCGCGGCGCAGGAAACATCGCTGCCGGGCGCGCCGAGCGCGCAGGGCGACCTGTCGGTCACGATCTACAACAACGACGTGGCGCTGGTGCAGGACGTGCGCACGCTCGACTTGCGGGAAGGGCGTGTGCGCCAGGACTTTCCCGACGTCAGCGCGCAGATCCGGCCTGCGACGGTATCGCTCACCGTGCCCGATGCGGCCATCGTCGAGCAGAACTTCGACTATGACCTGCTGTCGCCCTCGAGCCTGATGGAAAAGGCGGTGGGTGAAACGATCACGCTGGTCCGCACCAATCCTGCCACCGGGGCCGAGACGCGCGAGCGGGCGCGGGTGCTCGCGGTGAACGGCGGTGTCGTCCTGGATATCGACGGGCGGATCGAGGTGCTGCGCGACGATGGCTTGCCAGTTCGGGCGGTGTTCGACCGGGTGCCGGAATCCTTGCGCGCGCGGCCGACACTTTCAGTGACGTTGGCCAGCACGCGGTCGGGAGCGCGTCCCGCGACCCTGTCCTATCTCAGCGGCGGGCTGCGCTGGAATGCCGACTATGTCGCCATGTTCGACGACAAGAGCGGCAAGATCGATGTCCAGGGCTGGATCACCCTGCAGAACACCAGCGGCACGACCTTCACCAATGCAAGGACTCTGCTGGTGGCGGGCGATGTCGGCAGTTCGGACGAGGCCAACGCCTATACGCCGCGGCCCCGGCGGATGACGCGCACCAGTTCCGGCACCGAGCAGTCCGGCCGGGAGCAGCTTGGCGATTTCTACCTCTATCCCTTGGCGCAGAGGACCACGATCGCCAACCAGCAGACCAAGCAGGTCAGCTTTCTCGATGTGAAGGGCGTGACGGCAAGTTCGGCCTACCGGTACGAGAACAGCTGGCTTGGCAGCGCCGAGGAGGCCCGCAGCGCCCAGAGCGTGCTGCGTTTCGCTAATTCCGGGGCAGGGGGCCTCGGCGATGCGCTGCCTGCCGGAACGGTACGCGTCTACATCCGCGACGCGCGTGGGCAGCCGCAGTTCACCGGCGAGAACAGCATCGGCCACACGCCGCAAGGGTCGACCATCGCCTTGCCGACAGGGGATGCCTTCGATGTGAAAGTGCAGCCGGTGGTGGTCGAGCGCACCCGCGTGAATGCGGACCGCTGGCGGACCCGGATGCGCTATCGCCTCACCAATGCCCGTTCACGCCCGGTGACGGTGGAGCTGGTCCAAAGCGGCCTGGACTGGGCGGACACCCGCATCCCCGAGGAGAGCCGCACCAGCGAGCGCCGCGATGCCGGCACCGCGGTCTGGCAAGTGCCGGTCCCGGCCAATGGAGAAGCGGTGATCACCGCCACGTTCGAAACCCGGTACTGATGATGCGGCGGTGCCTTGCTGCCGCACTGCCGGTGCTGGCTGCGATGCCTATCGCCGCGGCGGCGCAAGCTGCGCGGACCGTGGTATCGTCCGCGCCCGATCGTGTCGCGCTCACCCTCTACCGGACGGCCAACGCCCGCGGCGAGATCGATCGCGCGGATCCACGCGGCTTCGCCATGGTGACCGAGACGCGCAAGGTCCATCTGCCGCGTGGCCGTGCCGAATTGCGCTTCGAAGGGGTGGCGGAAGGGATCGTGCCGGTCAGCGCGGTGATCGAGGGACTGCCTGGAGGCACGATCGAGAAGAACCGCGATGCCCGCCTGCTCTCGCCCGCCTCGCTGATCGACGGGACCTTGGGCCGTCAGGTGACTATCACCCGGACCGACAAGGCGACGGGCCGCCGGGTGAGCGAGGATGCGACGATCGTCGCGGGTCCGCAATCGGGAGTGGTCCTGCGCACGGCGACGGGCATCGAGACGCTGCGCTGCTCCGGCCTGCCCGAGAAGCTGAGCTTCGATGCTGTGCCGGCAGGCCTCGGCAACAAGCCGGTGCTGAGCGTGACGACGGACAGCCCTTCGGCGCGCACCGTGATCGTGCGCCTCAGCTATCTGGCCTCGGGCTTCGATTGGCGCGCCAGCTATGTCGCCACGCAGGCAGCGGACGGTCGGACGCTGGACTTGTTCGCCTGGCTGACGCTCGCGAACGGCAATGGGCAATCCTTCGCGCAGGCGCAGGTCAATGCCGTCGCCGGGCGGCTCAACCGCGTCGGGACACCTGCATTCCAGGCTGCCGTCGCGCGCCTGAGCCTTGCCTGTTATCCGCTGGGCACGACAACCTCAGACCTGTCCCTGAAGAGCTCGCAGATGCAGGATATCGTCGTTACCGCCCGACGGCGGTCCGAAGATCGGATCGCTCCAATGGCCATGGCCCTGCCGGCGCCTCCACCGCCTCCTCCGCCGCCGCCAGAAGACCTCGGCGACCTGAAACTCTATCGGGTGCCGGAGCGTGTGACCGTCGCCTCGCGGGGGCAGAAGCAGGTAGCCCTGCTGTCGCGGGCCCAGGTCCCGTTCGTGCGCCGCTACCGCCGTGCGGTCTCGCCCTGGCAGACGCTCGACGCGGCGCCCACCGCGATCGTGCTGGAAGTTCGCAACGAAGCCAGCTCCGGCTTGGGCCTGGCGCTTCCTCAGGGGACCACGGCGCTCTATGCCGAAAGCACCCAGGGCCGGCAGCTCCTCGGGCTCGGCGTGCTCACCGATCGGGCCGAAGGCGAGACCTTCCGCCTTGCCGCCGGCACCAGCACGCAAGTCAGGATCAGCCAGAAGACCGCCGCCCCAAGGGAGGTACGGCTGAGCGTCACCAATGCGAACCCTTTCCCCGTCGCTGTCGATATCCCCATCGGCGCGCCGGGCGAGAAGATCGCTGCGCAAGGCGAGGCGCTTCCCCGGATCGACGGAATAGCAACCTGGACCCGAGAACTGGCGCCCGGGGACGTAGCGGAGCTGCGCTACACGTTTTAGCAGGCAAAATAGGATACCTAAAGGATATCCTTTCGATATCTAGATTATATCTGTTTTCTGGCCATGCCGAGGTTCTCGCTACGCTGGCGTTGTCTCGCGCACGATTCCCAGCGCCTGCTCGTTCAGCGTCTCGGCGCGCTCGGGGGTGGCGCTTTCGGTGTAGCAGCGCAGTTCGGGGGCGTTGCCGCTGGGGCGCAGGTGGATGATGTCCCCACTTGCGAAGGTCAGGCGCAGGCCGTCGGTGGTGTCCGAGGCGGTCGCTTCGCCAAGATCTGCGATCGAGCCGAACATCGCGCTGGCCTTGGCCAGCACGTCGCCTTGCTCGAGATGGGCGAGCAGGGCCTGGCTTTGGCTGGTGGGATAGTCCTGGATGCGGTCGCTGAAGGTATAGCGGGGCGGCAACTGCGCCTGGAGGGCAGTGAGGGGCACGCTCTGGCGCTTGGCTTCGGCCAGCACCGCGAGCATCGGCAGCACGGCATCGCGCGTGGGCAGGGCGCCTAGCGTGCGGTCGTCGCGGGACACATCGGTGCCCAGGATGAAGCCGCCGTTGGCCTCGTACCCGCAGGCGGTGGTGCCGATCTCGATCAGTTCGTTCATCGCCTCGATCACGTAGGGCGAGCCGATCCGCGTGCGCCGGATCTCCTTGAACAGGCCCGACAGTTCCAGCGCCGAATTGCAGCTGACCGGCGCCGCCACCGCAGCGATGCCGAGCGCCTGAGCGCACAGGATGCCGAGCACGTCGCCACGCATCCACGCGCCGGTCTCGTCGGCCAGCAGCGGCCGGTCGGAGTCGCCGTCGGTGGAGAGGATCGCATCGAGTTTCAGCTCGCTAGCCCATTGCCGGCCGAGCGCCTGGTCCTCGGGGCGGACCGCCTCGGTATCGACCGGAATGAAGGTGTCCGAGCGGCCGAGGCGGGTGACTTGCGCGCCCAGGCCCTCGACGATGGCGACGACCATGTCGCGCCCGACTGCCGAGTGCTCGTAGACGCCCAGCTTCAGGCCGCGCAGCGCCTCAGCGCCGAAGAACTCGGTGTAGCGCGCGACATAAGCGGTCGCTGCGTCGATCAGCGCGCTGGCCGGCTCGGGCGTTTTGAGCATGCCGGCCTCGTCGAAGAGATCGGGCAGGGCCACGCTTTGGGCGCGCATCGCCTGCTCGTCGGGCTTGAGCACTTCGCCGTCGACCCGGTTGAACTTGATGCCGTTGCGGTCGGCCGGGATGTGGCTGCCGGTGACCATGA
>Ga0268264_10000711_pt1 | contig 38296 bp, 33 predicted proteins | sample KBSSwiS32_FD_190357 | JGI IMG/M metagenome (GOLD analysis project Ga0268264, IMG submission 190357) | Switchgrass rhizosphere microbial communities from Kellogg Biological Station, Michigan, USA - KBS Switchgrass S3-2 (SPAdes) (version 2) | ecosystem: Host-associated > Plants > Roots >...
GAACCAGCACACCGCGATGGTCGCAGGCGTCTGGTGGTGGATCGCCTTCCCCACCATCGCCGTGATCATGACCTTCATCGGCCTGTTCCTGCTGGCGGTGTCGATGAACGAATATATCGACCCGCGGAGCCGCCTCGGCCGCATGGGCCGGGTGGCATCATGAGCGCCGATCCCGCCATGCTCACAGCCACGCGAGAGCCGGACCGTTCAGGGCCGATCCTGTCGGTCAGAGACCTGCAGGCGCACTTCCGCACCACTCATTTCGGCGTGAACCGCTACGTCAGGGCCGTCGACGGCATCAGCTTCGATGTCAAACGCGGCGAGATCTACGGCCTCGCCGGCGAATCCAGTTCCGGCAAGACCACGCTGGTCAAGACCATCGCCGGCGCTATCAAGCCGCCGCTGGAGGTGGTCGCCGGCAGCATCGAGTTTGCGTTCCTGCCGGGCTACGGCGGGTTGCACCGTGCGCCGCCGGCCGAGGTGGCGCGGATTCGCTGGCGGCACCTGTCCTACATCATGCAGGGCTCGATGAACGTGCTCAACCCGGTGCGCCGGTTGCGGCAAAGCTTCGTCGATTTCGCCCGGCCGCATATCGCAGGCACCGCGAAGCAATTCGACATGGCCGTCATCAGCCATCTGGCGCGGGTCAAGCTCGAGCCTTCCGTGCTGGCCGCCTACCCGCATGAACTATCGGGCGGCATGCGGCAGCGTGCGACCATCGCGCTCGCCACCATCTGCCGTCCCGATTTCATCATCGCCGACGAGCCCACCACCGCGCTCGATGTCGTGGTCCAGAAGGACGTGCTCGGCATGATCCGCAGTATCCAGCGCGAGATCGGATCGTCCGTGCTGTTCGTGACCCACGACATGGGCGTGCATGCCCATCTTACCGACCGCCTCGGCATCATGTATGCCGGCCGCCTGGTCGAGGAAGCAACGACGCCTGAAATCTTCCAGAATCCGTTGCACCCCTACACCAGGCACCTGATCTCCAGCCTGCCCCGCATCGGCGACGACGTGCAGCGCAAAGGACTTGAAGGCGCGCCGCCCAGTCTGGCCGACCCGCCGCCCGGGTGCCGCTTTCATCCGCGCTGTCCGCTGGCCATGGAGGTTTGCAGCCGCCGCGTCCCCGCCATGATCGAAACCGCGCCGGCGCATCGCGTCGCCTGTTTCGCGGTGAACGGGAGCGGCGAGCCATGAGCGCAGCGCTGCTCGACGTGTCGCATGTCGGCAAGACCTTTGGCCGGGGTGGACTGTTCTCGCGCCGGCGGATCGTCGCCGTCGACGACGTCAGCTTTCAAATCGATGCGGCGAGGCCCGAGATTTTCACGATTGTCGGCGAATCCGGCAGCGGCAAGACCACGCTGTCGCGCATGATCCTGAACATCGAAAGGCCGACCCGCGGCGCGCTGGTGTTCGACAGGCTCGATTTGAAGACGGTGCGGAGCAGTGCCGGCCGCATGGCCTTCATGCGCAAGGTGCAGCCGATCTTCCAGAACCCGTTCGAAGCCTTCAACCCGCTCAAGCAACTCGACCGCTATCTGTTCATGACGCGGCGGCGCTTCCATGCCGAAGCCGATCAGGCCGCCATCGAGGTCGCCGTCGATGGCGCCTTGAGCAAGGTCGGGCTGTCGCTCAAGGAGGTGCGGCGTCGCTATCCGCATGAGCTCTCGGGTGGCCAGTTGCAGCGCGTCGCCATCGCGCGTGCGCTCTTGTCCAATCCGAAACTGATCGTCGCCGATGAACCGGTGTCGATGGTCGACGCCTCGCTGCGGATGTCCATCGTCAACCTGTTCAAGGCGTTGCGCGACGATCTCGGCATCTCGATCATCTATGTCACGCACGACCTTGCGACCGCCTATTATATCAGTGACCGCATCATCATCATGCAGAAGGGCAAGGTCGTCGAAAGCGGCGATGCGAGGGCGGTGCTGAACGCGCCGCAGCATCCGTATTCCCGCCAGTTGCGCGCCGCCGTGCTATTGCCCAGCATGGCGGCGGCCGGACGCCAGGTTTGCCCATCGGAGTAGCATGTTCAGCGAATTCAACGCCTCGGAGAGAAAATGAGACAAGCAACAGCTCTGCTGGACCGCGATTTTTCCATCGGCGTGACCGATCCCCGCCTGTTCGGTGCATTCGTCGAGCATCTCGGACGCTGCGTCTATGGCGGCCTCTATGAGCCCGGACATCCCACGGCGGATGCCAGGGGATTTCGACAGGACGTGCTGGCGCTGGTGAAGGAGCTTGGCCCCACCATCATGCGCTATCCCGGCGGCAATTTCGTCTCCGGCTACAATTGGGAGGACGGCGTCGGCCCGGTCGAGCAGCGGCCGGCGCGTCTCGATCTGGCCTGGTTCTCGACCGAAACCAACCATTTCGGCACCAATGAATTCATGGACTGGTGCAAGGTCGCAGGCGTCGAGCCGATGATGGCGGTCAATCTCGGCACGCGGGGCGGCGATGCCGCGCGCAACCTCGTGGAATACTGCAATCATCCGGCCGGGTCCTACTGGTCCGATCTGCGCCGTGCCCACGGCTGGGAGAAGCCGCACGACGTCAAGTTCTGGTGCCTCGGAAACGAAATGGATGGTCCCTGGCAGATGGAATACAAATCCGCGACCGCCTACGGCGAAGTCGCCCGCGAAGCCGCCAAGATGATGCGATGGATCGATCCTACGATCGAACTCGCGGCATGCGGATCGTCCGGGCGCAACATGCCGTCATTCGGGCATTGGGAAGATACCGTGATCGACCACACCTTCGATCATGCCGAGTATATTTCGCTGCACACCTATCTGAACAATTACCGCGGCGACACCACGGCGTTCCTGGCGAGCCCCGATCTGATGGACCGCTTCATCGACGAGGTCGTCGCCATTGCGGACGCGGTCGCGGCAAAGCGGCGCTCGCCCAAGCGCATGATGCTGAGCTTCGACGAGTGGAATGTCTGGTATCGCACCCGTCGCAAGCGGGCCGACCGGGTCAAGGAGGGCTGGCCGGTGGCGCCGCCGATCCTCGAGGAGATCTACACCATGGAAGATGCGCTGGCCTTCGGCGGCGCCTGCATCTCGCTGCTCAACCATGCCGATCGGGTGAAGACCGCCTGTCTGGCTCAACTCGTCAACGTCATCGCGCCGATCATGACCGAGACCGGCGGGCCGGCGTGGCGGCAAACCACCTTCTTCCCGTTCGCCCATATGAGCCGGTTCGGCCGCGGCAAGGTGCTGCGCGCGCAGGTCTCTTCCGAGACTTACGACTCGACCTATTTCGATCCCCGCGGCACCGACGAACTGACCTTTCCGGTCCCCAACGTGCCCTATCTCAAGATGGCGGCGGTGGCCGACGAGTCGGGCGGCCTGTCCCTGTTCCTGCTCAACCGCGATCTGACGCAGGACATGGAAGTGAGTCTTGATGCGCGCGGCTTCGGCAAGCTCGCCGTGGGCGAGTCCATCGAATTGCGCCATGAGGATCTGCAGGCGACCAACACCAGGGATGCGGCGGAGCGCGTGAAGCCGGTTCCCCTGGACGGTGTGACCGTCGAGGGCGGCAAGATTCGCGCGACGCTGAAGCCGGCGTCGTGGAACGTGGTGCACTTGTCCGCCGGGTGAATGCGAGAGCGACACCTGGTTGGGCCGCCTGTTCCAGATCGCAGCAGTCCACGGCTGGGTGTGACCGTCGCAGGGCGAGCTCGGCTGGACAAGACCGTGCCGCGTCGGGCATTGATGACCACCCGGTCACCTCCTCCCACGGCCCACGGTCGCCCATGCCTAGCCTGACGACGATGGTCTTCTTCATTCTGCTCGTGCTCGCCTGCGGCTGGCTGACCTGGACCGATATCCGGTTTGGCATCATTCCGAACTGGCTGAATGCGCTCATCGCGGTGCTGGGGCTCGCACGGGGTTTTGCGATGGACGGGAGTTCGGGCGTGCTCACAGGCGCCGTCGCAGGCGTCGTCGTCGGTGCTGTGCTGCTTCTGCTTCGCCGCGGCTATTTCGCATGGCGCGGCGTGCAGGGGCTTGGCCTCGGCGACGTCAAATTCCTCGCCGCGGCCGGGATCTGGACCGGGCTCGCCGATTTCCCCATCCTGCTTCTGTTTGCAACGCTGGCTGCGCTGTCGCTGGCCGGCGTCCTGCATCTCGCCGGCCGTGCGGTCACGGCGCGAACAGCGATTCCGTTTGGGCCATCGCTGGCCTTCGGCCTGCTCGCAACGCTCGTCCTGCAGCCGCTGCTGGTCTGACGCGACACCGGCGGCAAGATGCCGCTCGGACCGCATCGAACAGGGCCATGTCAGCGCATCGGTTCGCCGGCAACGTCTCGCTCCGGACCGCGCGGCGAAAGCTCGTTCCCGGCATCCCCCGCCTTGCCCGGCTGCGGCATCTCAATCACCGCGATCTGTTGATCCTTGATGAGCATGGCCTCGCGTTTCTGCACCGAACGAAGCGTCCAGCCTTCATGCTGTTCGCCGAGCTTCAGTCGCAACGCGGTCCTGCTGGTCTGATCGATGAAGATGCCGAAGCTGTTGGCGTCTCCAAGGATGGTGCCGACCAGGATGAGGTTGGGCTTTTCGGGTTCCGCCGGAGGCGGCGGCGGCGGTGGTGCCGGCGCGACGGCGACCGGTACCACCGCAGGCGCCGGCGGACGACGCGAGGCCGAGAACAGCGGACGATCTCGCGTGGCGGTCAGCGCCGATAGCGGAATGGCCCAGAGCGGGTTGGCGCTGGTCGGGGCAGGCTCGCTCGACGGTGGCGCTGCGACCGTGGCCGCGGCCGGCGGCGTGACGGGCTCGGGCTGGGACGCCCGTCCCGGCGTTTCACCGGGCACGACAAAGGCGTTCTCGGCGATCGTCTCGCCGCTGGTCGCAGGCGCTATCGCCGCCTCCGCCAGACCGGCCACGGCGGGCAGCACGCAGAGGCAGGCCAGCATGGTCACACGCAGCATCATCTTCCCCCCTGCCACTGACCTGATACGGTCAGCAAGACACGCAATCGTCCCTCGCCGGTACTGACGACGGCAGGCGGCGCCTGAACCACGAGCTGGTCGACAAACAGAAGCGGCAGGCCGGCCTCGAGATCGTAGATGAGTTGCTGCAGGCCGGGTTGATCGACCTCGCAGCTTGCTGCGACGTTGACGAACCCGGCCTTGGACTCGTTGCCCTGCAGGTCAACCTGCGTCGACAAGACACTGCCGCCAACCTTGGTGACCGCGTCTGCCACCCGTTGCACCAGTCCGGCGCCGGCCACCGTGACAGTCGCGCCCTCGAGGAAGGGTGAGCCGCTGGGCACGGCGACATCGTTGGCACCGCGGCGAGCCGACGGGCTCTTGCGGCCTTCGATCTGTGCCAGCAGGGTGGTGGCACCGCTATACAGCTCACGCTGCGCCAGCACGCCGGCGATGGTGCTGCCCATCATCCAGAGCAGGAAGACGAGAGCGGCAGCATAAAGCAATGCCGCAACCGGGGGCGAAACCAGCAGGTTCCTGCGCAGCAGCGCCAGTCCCTTCATGACCCACCTCCAAAGTAGGCGTTGATATGGGCCTCGATATGGAAGCGCTCGCCGGGTTCGCTCGCCTCCCGCGTCGTCGGCGCGTAGAACGTGGCCCGACTGAACTGCGGCGATTGCTCGATCAGCCGGATCAGCATCGGGGCATCCTTGGTCAATCCGGCCACCTGCATGCGATCTCCCTCGACGCGCAGGTCGGTCACATAGGTGGTGTCGGGCAGGATCTTCGAGATCGCGTCGAGCACCAGCACGGACGACGGCGTGGTCTGCTTGCGCCGCGCCAGCTGCGATTCGGCCGATACCCCGCCGGCGCCTGTGTTGGCCCGCAACGCCGCGCGCTGCCGCGCGATCCGCGCCTGGACGTCCTGCAATTCGCTGTCCAACGTATTGCCGATCACCATGCTCGCGACCAGCGTGAGCGCGGTCGCGCCGGCGACCCCGAGCAGAACGTAGCGCAACGACTTCGCCAGATCGCGATCGCCTGCGATCGCTGAACGCAAGCCAACCGTGAACACGGAGATCACTTCGGGCTCCGGCTTGCCATCGGCCTCGGCCTCGACACTGACCGTGAGGGCAGCCGCCCCGACCCTGTCCGCCAGTTGCACCAGCGGCATCAGCGCCGCCCGCGAGGTCGCCGCCAGCGTCAGTTCGAGCCGCTCGTCCACCTCGCGCGGCGCATTGAAACCGAACACGGCATCGCCGGCCGCCCACGGCGTCAGCCGGTCGATCTGCGAGCGGACCATGCCGTCGAGGAAACCCGAAGCCTGTTTGGGAAAATCGAGCTGCCGGAACAGAACCTGATCGGACGCCAGGCGGCATTCGATGGTGCTGCCCTGCAGCGCCGCGAGCCAATCGGCCGGCAGTGAGCGCTCCGGACGCCCGTCGGCCACTCGAAGCGTGGCATCCTGCAGCCGCGGCTTGCTGCTGGGCTGGCGCAACAGGCTGAAGCTCAGCGTGTCCGTGCTGTCCCAGACCACGCGGACATGGCGGCGTCGACGCAGCCGCCCCGCCAGCCCGTCGAGCGCCTGCGCCGCCGCCGTGGTCCATGCCGCGAGCCCGGCCTCTACGTTTGCGACGAGTGTCATGGTGATCGCTGCGGGCGAGCCGCTTCCCTGCCTGGTCGTCCATCGTCCTGTCGCGACAATAGCCGGTAGGGCACGTTCTCGCCACCCGGCACGATCACCACCGTGGACCCACTGCGCCAGCCGGCGGCCGAGCGCGCGACAATGCGCGCGCGCCAGGCCTTGTTCTTTGGAACAGCGGCGCTGGCGCTCGCAGGTCCGAGCGCCTGCGCGATTGCTGTGGTCTCGCGCGGCAGTGCCGCACGAGACGCCAGAAAATCCTTCAAGACAAGCGGCGTCATTCCCGGCAGCGAAGCAACCACCTCGGGCGCGGCGGTGAGCACGTCGACGCCGGCCGCCCCGCTGAAAACCGTCACGAACGGCAAGGCGCGCTCGACCAGGCCGGGCGGCGGGCCGAGCACCAGCGCGAGTTCATCGACGTGAACGAACGGCGCAAGCCGGGGCGGATAACCGCGCCCGGCCGCCGCATACAGCGCCTCTTCCGATTGCGCCCCGACGCTGCCGGACGGCTTCTTGCGCCAGGCCACCACGCGCTCGGCATACTCCTGAGCGGCATCGCCCTTGGCGCCGAGGACGGTGAAGAAATTGGCGATCATGTCCTTCGACGCAGTGTTGAGATCGATCCGGGACGCTTCGGTCAGGAACGACACTTCCAGTTCGTCGTCCCCAAGCCGTAACCGGAATGCACCCTGCGCCGGCCGTTCGTCGTCCTTCCCGAGCAGCAGGCGGTAGGCCGTCAGTTCGATGGCGGCGGAGAGCAGCGCTTCGGTCTGCACCGTCTCATCCTCGAGCCGAAGCGCACGCGTCGAGCTCGACAGATAGATCGAGAAGACGGCCGTCAGCGCCGCCAGCGCCGCGAGAATCCAGAGCGTGGCGACGAGAATAAAGCCGCTTTGCTGCGCGTCATGCTGGCGCCTTTCATCCGATATGGCCGCCATCAGTCGTCACCTCCCGGTGGCGCCCCAGGCTTCCCACCGACGGTCGGTGCCGGCTCGGCGGCGGCGCAATCCTTTTCGCCCTCGATGCATCCTTTCGCCGGCGCGTCGACGTGAATGGCGACCACGCTCGACATCGAGCCGCCACCCCGGGCGGCGTCACGAACCGTCACCTGGACCATCGCTGGGAGCCGCTCGACGTCATGCCAGATCGGTTGCCAGACGAGATCACGATCCGCATAGGCGAAGGACAGGCGGAACGGCGGCCCAAGCAACACCACCGGATCGGCCAGATGCAGATAGTCCCAAGGAGACGCCCCGACAGGCGACGGTGCGAAGCGCGCCCGCGAGCGAAGCAGCAGGAGGTCGCGTCCGTTGGCCGTCTCCCCGATCCGGACCACCTCGAGTCCGCGTGGCGCATTGGGCCCGATCGCGGTGCGTACGAAGGTCACGGCGAGTTCGCTACCCTCGAACAGCGGCTGACGCTGCTCGCGGTTGGCGTAGACGAACTCCGCGGCGGCGAGATCCTCGCTGATCCGGCGAAGCGCAAGTCCAAGCATTTCGGTGCGCTGAATGCGATCGACGCCGCGGTTCCAGGCCGGCAACCATTGCGCGGTGATGGTCGCGAGCGACGAAAGCACAAATCCCATCAGCCCAAGCGCGATCAGCGTCTCGATCAGGCTGAATCCCGCCTCGCCGCTGCGATCGAGTGCGCGCGGCCGCATCATTGCGGCCCTCGCGCCAGGCGGACGGTGCGCATCTCCACGATCGCGCCGGACGCCGCGCGAAGCCGCAGCGTCACCAGCTGCGGAACCCAGCCGGCGGTTCCGGCGGCACGGTCCCATCCGGCGCCCAGGGGAGCCACCTGCACACGCCAGCGGTCGGTGCCGGTGACGCCCTCGACGGTACCGGGAGCGAGGTGATCGCGATCCGGAATCGCAGTCGCGAGCGCGGCCTGCTCCGCCGCGATCAACGCCGCGTGCCGCTCGAGAACGCCGACGCCGCGCACATTGGTCGCCACGACCGCGCCGATGGCGACCAGCGAGACCGCCACGATCGCGAGCGCGATCAGCACCTCGATCAAGGTGAAACCGCCCTCGCGATCTTCAGTTGGTGGCATAGGGGCGCGCGACAATATCGGTCCTTCCAGTCAGCCAGTTGACGCGGATTTCGAGGCGCAGGTCGGCCCGTGCGAGCGTGATGGCGCCGCCGCAGGACAATCCGTCGGGAAAAAAGTTGATGGTCGAGAAATTCGGTCGCTGGTTGCAGCTTCGCGGCAGCAGCGCCTCGAAATCGACGTCATCCGGAAGGCGGAGCACGGCTGCGCCGACGCCCGAGCGGACCGTGCGCGTCGAGGTATCGATCAGCGTCGCCACCTCGACGCGGCGCCGGATCGAAGCCGCGCGATCGGACTTCAACAGCGCCGCCGCTTCCAGCGCATAGGCCTGCAGGCGCGCACGCGAGGTCTGGCGCGGGATCATCGGCAGCAGCACGGCACTGAGCATCGCAATGATCGCGAGGACGCAGACCATCTCGAGCAGGGTGAAGCCGCGCTGGCCGGCCTCATTCATTCTTGGCGCTCACTCTTGGCGCTCGTCTGGGTCCCGAGCACGACGTCGGCAGCGGTACCGGTGCCGCCCTCCTGGCCGTCCGAACCATAGGACAGGATGTCGTAGGCGCCGCGTTCGCCCGGCGCGCGATACAGATAGGGTCCGTTCCAGGGATCATTGGGCACGGCGCCGCCCTTCAGGTAAGGGCCGTTCCACGACGCCAGTCCCGGCGGCCGGCGCGCCAACGCTGCCAGTCCCTCCGAGGTCGACGGATAACGACCGACGTCGAGATAGAACAGATCGAGCGCGCCGGAAAAACTCTGCAACTGAATCCTGGCGGTCTTCACCTTGGACTCGCCGAGATAGTTGAGAACCCGCGGTCCGATCAGTCCCATGATCAGGCCGATGATGGTGATCACGACCAGCATCTCGACGAGCGTGAAGCCGCGTTCGCCGTCCCGGCCGGCAGCCGTGCGTTCGGCCGTGCGTTCGGCCGTGCGTTCCTTGCGCGACGTCGCGCTGCCCGCGGCGGGCGAGCCGAACATCCGGAAAATGGCTTTCATGTCGATCAACCTGCGCATTCTGTCACCCCACCAATTGCGTCACTGAAAGCAGAGCCGTCATCACCGAGACGATCAGGCCACCGACCACGATGCTGATCGTCAGGATCGCGACGGGGCCGGCGATCCCCACCGCCCGATCGAGGCTGCGTTGCAGTTTGGCCTCGTAGAACTCCGCGATCCGGCCCGCGAGCACCGGTAGCTGGCCGGTCTCCTCACCAAGCCGCAGCATGCGCACGGCCATGGATGGCAGCACATTGGAGGTCCCGAGCGCCTCCGAGAGTTTGCCGCCGTGCCGGACGCGATCGGCCGCCGCCTGCCACGGCGCGATCGCGGAATTCACGGCCATGATATCGACGAGAATGCGCAGGCTGGCAGTCAGGTTGACGCCGCAGCCGAGCATAAGACCGAGATTTCGGCAGAACAAGCTGGTGCGATAGAACCGGAAGATGGTCCCGATGCCGGGCAGCTGCGACAAGGCTCCGATCAGCGCGGCACGGATCTCGCGCTGCCGCAGCAGCCACCAGGCGCCGGCCAGCACGCCCGTGCATGCCAGCAGGATCGAGGTACCGTTGGCGCGCATGACGTCCGACACATTCATGAAGAAGCCGAGCGCAGTATCGGCTCGTCCGCCGAAATCGCGCAGCACGGCCGAGAATTGCGGCAGCACCACCAGGATGAAGAACAGCATCACGCCGACGGAGGCGAGCAGAACGAACATCGGGTATTGCATGGCGTCGGTCAGCTTGCGCCGCGTCGCCTCGGCGCGGGTCCGCTCCGACGCAAGCACCTCGAGGACATGATCGAGCGTGCCCGAGACTTCGCCGACGCGCATCAGGGCGACATACATCGACGGGAAAAGGTCAGGCTGCGCGGCGACCGCGTCGGCGAAACTTTCGCCGGCGAGCACGGCCATCCGCAATCGCGCGACGACGGGGCGCAGCCGGCCGACATCCGCGTCGTCGGATAGCAGTTCGAGCGCGTCATCGAGCCGCGCGCCGGCCTTCAGCAGCAACGCGAGGTCGCGGGTGAAGGTCGTCACCTCGGCAGCCGACGGCCGGTTGAAGCTGAAACCGAAGCCACCGCCGGTTTTCGCCGAACCGCTCTCCTCGACCGTCTCGATCGGCAGCAGCTGCAGATAGGCGATGCGGCGCTCCACTTCCGTAAGCGTCGGCGCCGTAAGCGAGCCGCGCACGATCTCTCCGGTCTGTGTCAGGGCGCGGTAGCGAAACGTCGGCATGGGTGACCTCAACGAGTCGCGATGACGCGGAGCAGTTCGACCGGCGTGGTGAGCCCGGCCCGGCACTTGGCCACGCCGTCGTCGATCATCGTCGTCATGCCTTCGCGAATGGCCATCTGGTCGATGGCAAACCCGTCGGTATGTTCGCCGACGAGCTCGCGTACCCCGCCAGTGAGTTCCAGCAGTTCAAACACGCCGATACGCCCGCGATAGCCGGTCTGGCCACAGCGCTCGCAGCCGCGCGACTGCCACAGCGTTTCGTCCGGCCTGATCCCCAGTTCGTCACAGCGGATCTCCGACGATCCCGCATGAGCGCCTGCCCGGAACGGCGCCTTGCAATGCTCGCAGAGCTGGCGCAGCAGCCGCTGCCCGATCACCGCGCGCAAGGTCGAGCGCAGCAGATAGCCCTCGACGCCGAGATCGAGCAATCGCGGCACGGCCGCGGCCGCGGTCTCCGTGTGCAGCGTGGTCAGCACCAGATGCCCGGTGAGCGCGGCATGAACCGCGACATGCGCGGTTTCGGAGTCGCGGATTTCGCCGACCATGATGACATCGGGATCCTGGCGGACGAAGGAGCGCAGCGCGGTGGCAAAGGTGAGACCGATCGCCGGCTTGATCTGCGACTGGTTGATCCCCGGTATTTCATATTCGACGGGATCCTCGATGGTGAGAATCTTGCGCTCCTGAACGTTCAGTATCGACAGCATGGTCGCGAGCGTCGTCGTCTTGCCGCTGCCGGTCGGTCCGGTGAGGATGATCATTCCGTAGGGCAGCGTGATCAGCCGGCGCAGCGTCGCATCATCACGCTCCGAGAGGCCGAGCCGGGTCGGGACCAGTTGCGAGCGATCCTTGGGCAGAATACGCAGCACCGCCGACTCGCCATGCTGTGTCGGCATGATGGCGACCCGCATATCGATGTCGGAACGACCGGCACGGACGCGCGCGGCGCCGTCCTGGGGCAGCCGCCGTTCGGCGATGTTGAGGCCCGCGATGATCTTGATGCGCGAAACCAGGGCCTGCGGCAAGATCCCGGCCGGCGGCGGGATCTGGCGCAAGAGCCCGTCGATCCGCAGCCGCACCACGAGGCCGGTCGAGAACGGCTCGATGTGGATGTCGCTGGCCCGCATTTCGACGGCCTTCTCGATCAGATCGTTGAGCGCGCGCACCACCGGCGCGCCGCTGGCGAGGTCGCGCAGACTCTCGATGTCGTCGTCGCGCAGTTCCTGGACCGAACTCTGCCCCTCTTCGCTGTTGTCGCCGAGCCGCCGGTCGAGGACGATGGCGAGATCTTCTGATGAGGCAACCCGGAAGGCGATCGCGGGGCCCAGCACGAGTTCCGCCGCCCGCCGCGCCGCATAATCGGTCGGGTCGGCCATCGCCAGCACCGCCGTGCCGTCAGCGGCCCGATACGGATAGGCCAGCACTTCGCGGAGGAAGCGCTGCGAGAAATCCCCGGCCGCGGGGGCGGCTGCAAGCAGGTCAGGCAGCGAAACGCGATCAAGTCCGCAGAAGCGCGCGGCCTCATTGGCAAAGGTATCGGCGGGCAGATCGACGAGTTCCCACAGCCTCGCGGTCCGATCCCCGATCGCCGTCCTGTCATCGGGGGCGGCCGGGCTGAGCCGGCGAAGATGCTCAAGAAATTGGGTTGATGCTTTTCCGCTCATGACGTGGTCCGGTTTCGCAGAACGACCAAGCGCCGCAGGGGGCCCCGCCCTCGGCGTCGACGGTGTTGTTGGGCCGGATTATGGCGCCTATGCGAATCGACGTCGATGGTGTTATCGAACTTGTTCATGACGCCTGTACCAAGATGAAACGCTGTTGCAAACGATGGATACATCGGACAGCATCTGACTTGCGCAAACACATCCGTCATATTCCGTAGCTAAGCGTGGCGCGTGTGCGGCGAAACTGTGCTTTTGTTGTATCGCCTGAACGAGATTAGATCGGTAAACCCATGTTTCGCTTCGACAATCGAAGCCCGTATGCTGCGATTGTCTACGGTCTTCTTGTGGTTGCGGTTTCCGCGCTGGTATCATCGTGCAATGTTGCAACCATTGGCGGCTCAACGACAGCGCCGCCCGATGTGGATGTGCTCGACAAAGTCCGCTCTGTTGACATCGCCGCGCGCGGCGACCAGCCGGTGTCCTCGATCCAGGGCAGCGCTCCGACCGAGCGCGCTGCAGCACGCAGCTATGAGGGGACCGAGATCCTCGACGTCGCCGAAGTTCGCCGGCCGCCGGCCGCGAACGGGCGTGGTTATGACCTCAACTTCGAAAACACCCCGGTTGCCACGGTGGCGAAGGTCGTGCTCGGCGACATCCTTGGCATCGGCTACACGATAGACCCGAGGGTTCAGGGCACCGTGAGCCTGGTTTCCGCCCGACCGGTTCCCAAGTCCGACATCGTCTTCGTGCTCGAAAGCGCGCTGCGACTATCAGGGATTGTGCTACTGCGAGATGCATCCGGCTACCGGCTGACCCCGCTGGGCGACGCGATCGGCGCCGGCCGGGTCGACACCGAGGCGGCCAATCCGGAACCCGGTTACGGCGTTTCGGTGGTGCCGCTGCAATATGTCGGCGCGCAGACCATCCTGAAGCTGACGGACAGCTTCGCCACCCGTGCCGGCAGTGTCCGCGCCGACACCACGCGCAATCTGCTCCTGATCCAGGGAACCGGCGCCGAACGACGGAGCGCGGTCGACACCGTCCTGAGCTTCGACGTCGACTGGATGCGCGGCCAGTCCGTCGGAATCTATCCGGTCAACAATTCGGCGCCGGAACCGATGATCGCCGAACTGGAAAAGATCATGGATACCGGCGACAACGGGATGAGCCAGAATCTGGTGAAATTCCAGGTCGTCAACCGGCTCAACGCCATCATGGTCGTCAGCCGCAAGCCGGCCCTGCTGCAAACCGCGGCGACCTGGATTCGCAGGCTCGACCGGGCCGACTCCGAACGCACCAGCGTGCATGTCTATCGGATCCGCTACGGCGACGCGCGGCAGCTCGCCAAGGTGCTGAGCGAGATGTTCATCGGCAGCTCCGCGTCCTCGATCGACAGCGCGGAAAGCCAGATCGCGCCGGGATCCGGCGGGGCGGCCGCCTCGGTCGCCGACCGCTTGTCGTTCAACCCCAATCCGGCGAGTTCAGTCTCCTCCACCACCACCACCTCCAGCCGGATGGGCGGCAGCAATGTTCTGCGAGCCGAGTCGACGGTTGCGTCGGAGGCGAGTCCATCCGGCAGCAGCGCATCGCCGTCGGGCCGGGGTGGCGGTGGCAGCGGTCAGGCCATTGCGCCAAACGTCCGCATCACGCCTGACCCCGTCAACAACGCGCTTCTGATCTATGCCGATCGCGAGAATTACCGCATCATCAGTTCGACCCTGCAGCAACTCGACCGGCCAGTGCTGCAGGTGGCCATCGATGCGACGATCGCGGAAGTGACACTGAACAATCAGCTCACTTATGGCGTCCAGTTCTTCCTGAGCAGCAAGACTGCGGGTTCGGTCATCAATACCCAGTCGGCGGCCTCGACCGTGGCGAACGCGGCCACCACCGCCGCCATCAATCGCGTGCTGCCAGGATTCAATTTCCTGGTCGGATCGGAGGCCTCGCCAAAGGTCATTCTCGATGCGCTGCATACGGTCACGAGCGTCAAGGTCCTGTCCAACCCTTCACTGGTCGTGATCAACAATCAGACCGCGACGCTGCAGGTGGGCGACGTGGTGCCGGTCTCGACCGGCAGCGCGACGGTCCTCTCGTCCAGCAATACGGTGGTCAACACCATCGACTATCGCAACACCGGCATCATTCTGCGCGTAGTCCCGCGCATCACCGCCAACGGCAATGTCCGGATCGAGGTGGAACAGGAAATCAGCAACGTCACGGCCCAGGCCGCGGCCACCCTCACGCCCACGGTCGCGGAGCGCAAGGTGAAGAGTTCGATTTCCGTGGCGAACGGCCAGACCGTGCTGCTCGCCGGCCTGATCAGCGAGCAACAGAACGGTGATCGCAACGGAATTCCTGCGCTCGACGAAATCCCCATTTTCGGCGATGCCTTCTCGCATCAGAACAAGAAGGGCACGCGAACCGAGCTGATCATCTTCATCCGGCCACAGATTATCCGGGACGGAACCGATGCCCACAATGTTGCCGAGGAGTTGCGCTCGAAGGTGCGCGGCACGGTCGGTGCGAGTATTACAGATGACTTACGCGTTCACACCGTTCCCTAGGCCCGGCCGCAGCCTTCGTCATCCGCTCGCTTTCTGGCGGCGGCTCGCGTGCGGGCTGCTCTTGATGACCGCCTTCACCGCGGCGCCCGCCAGAGCCGATTCCCTGGCGTCTGCGCGCAGCGCCTTGTCGCGCGGCGACTACGTGCGCGCCGCAGCGACACTGACGCCGCTCGCGCTGCGCGGCCATGTCGAGGCCCAGGCGATGTTGGGCTATCTCTACGAAAACGGCTACGGTGCTCCCCAGGCCTACGTCGCGGCCGCCGACCTCTACACGCAGGCCGCGATTGCCGGCAATCCCTTCGCTCAGGCGATGCTTGGCCTGATGTACGACAAGGGCCATGGCGTACCGATGGATGTCGTGTGCGCGTACAAATGGATGAACCTCGCCGCAGCTCACGCCAGCCGCAGGCAGCGCGACTATTACCTGCGGCTGCGCAATGCCATCGCCTCGAAGATGTCGCCCAATCAGATTTCCGAGGGCCAGCTCCTAGCCCTGAACTGGGCGCCCGGCCGTTGGTAAGCGCAATCGTCGTCTGCCGCGCGCGGTCGACCGGCTACTTCTGAGCAGTACCGGGCTGCAACGCGACCCTGTCCCTCGTCTTCGCATTCGCGGCGCCGCTGCTCGCCTGGCGCGATTGCAGCGCGACATGCTGCCCCTCATGCTGTCCCTTGGGCCCGCCATGCAATCGGCCAAGCCCGGAAGCCCGCTTCGGAAGCAGACGTGGCTTCGCATGCGCAGCTGCCGCGTTGAGCTCCGGCGGCGAGGCAGCGTCTGCCGCCGTCTCCTCGGCCTTGTCGACCTTGGGCTGCGCCGTCGTCACCGTTGCGACCGTATCCTCGCTCCGGGCATCCGGTGACTGAGATGGCGCGAGTGACGGCGGATTATTCGACGGAGCCGGAAGGCTGACCGAGATTGGGCCCCGCTGCTTCTCGATCGTTTCCCTGCATTCCCAGGGGAAGACGATGTCTCCATTCGCGGTCAAGCCGATGGGTGTACACGCGCCGGCCGGCTGATGCTCCGACTTCGATGGACCAGCCTGAGCGAACTGAAGCCTTTGGACGCCGGCGTCCTGCGCAAGGGCGGCGGAGAGCGGGGCCACGGACATCATCACAATCAAACTTGCAAACTTCATCGCGAACACAATCAGTAGCCGAGCCGCATTATGGCCGTTCATAGGGTCCTGAGGCGACCATCCAATTATGTCTGCGCCAAGGCTACGTCGAAAAAACGCCAATCGCAGCGCGCGCTAATGCAATTACGTTGCCGCGCGGTCACAGCAACACAGGGTTGCACAGCCCCGACATTCCTCAATCGATGAGGCTCGCGTGATTTGAGTGCGCTTTCGAATCGGAAGTTCCTGATGGAGTCATCCGCGGATCTGAGACACTAGAACGACAGTCCCACTCTCAGTCCGCGCTTCCAGACAATCCGGCACCGCTTTTGGCTCGTGCCATAGAGGAGTTCGAAACGGTTCGGGAGATCGCGGTGTTTTTCCATCTGAATGCATGCGCCGCCCGCGGAGTAGTCAATGAGAATGCACTCGATCACCGGCAGTTTCGGACCGAGAACGATCCTGGCCGCGCTCGAAACCCGGCCCGCCGGACGGATGCGCTCAAACAGGCGCTTGTATTGCATGGGCGAATTACTCTTGCTGACAAGGCATGACGACACGGCGGCTCAGCGAACTGACCGCTGATCGATCCAATGCGAACCTCGCGGCGATCATCCCCGACGCGGTCACCATGACGTCTTCCGGGAAAGTTAGGGCCGAGTCCTCTTAAATCGGGTGTATCGAGGCCGCCGAAATGTTTTGGTCGCGTTTACCTCGGCCTAACCCTACCTGCCCCGTGGCGGAGGCCCGAGCGGGGCCACCATTCTACGCGTGCCGCGGCGCAATGATACGCCCGTGCGCGGACGCGATCCCGAGCTCGAGGCTGTCGGCGATACGCCGCGCGCGCACGACGAAATGCGCCGCCGCGCTCGGCCCGCAGGTCTCGATGGCCGTGCGTTCGAACAAGTCGAGCCAGCGATCGAAATGCGATCGCTGGACCGGAAGCGCGACATGAGCCTGCATCGGTTGCCCGTGATAACGACCGGACATCAAGGCGACCGAGGACCAGAACGCGCAGAGCTTTTCGATATGATCGTCCCAGTTCGTGATCCGCGCGTTGAAGATCGGACCCAGCACCGCGTCGGCGCGAATCTCCTGATAGAAGGCTCGGACCAGCCGTCCGATCATGGCCTCGTCGATTCCGGTTTGAGCCATGATGTCGCGGGTCAGGCTCGCACGGCGATCGTCTGCGTCACTCGGCAAATCGCTCATCGTCGGTCTCCCATGAAATAGACATGCGTTCTCGGTGCGGGATCAGCCACCCTGATCAGGCCGCGGGCCGAATCCCGAAATCCGCCGGCCGCATGGCAAGATCGGCCAGGGTGTAGCGATCGAGCGTCGCGGTGAAGGCCGCGAGCGCTTCCTTGAGCACGCGATTGAGCTTGCAGCGCGGCATGAGCCGACATTGGTTGTCGGGCTGAAAACATTCCACCAATGCGAAATCGGGTTCGGTCGCGCGAATGACGTCGCCGAGCCTGATCCGCTCCGGGCGTTTCGCAAGCGTCAATCCACCGGAACGGCCACGCCACGCAACCAGATAACCGGCCCGCGTCAAGTGATTGACGACCTTCATCAGATGCGCGCGGGATATGCCGTAAACGCGCGCGGTCTCCTCGATCGTGATACGCTCGTCGCCACGGACCGCCGCGTAGAGCAGCACGCGCAGCGCGTAATCGGAAAAGGTCGTCAGCCGCATGATCGGTTCCAATCCCGGTTCATTTTCCCTGGGCGGCGGTTTCGGACCGTCGGCACCCTTGTCAGATAAGATACATATAGTGTATTTCTTTAACGGCAAGAATTGATCTGCGTCAAACGACGGTCGCCCGCGAGACTTTCGTGGCGACTGCGCGCCATATGGAGCCATGCCGATGCTGGGGCAGTTGACACGATATGAGCGCCAACTCGCCCTCATCATCCTGCTCTGCCTCGCGCTGGTCGGGGCAGCCATCGGCATCGCCGGCCGCGACGATCCGCTGGGCGGACACGGCGCCCTGATCGCGCTGGTCGCCATCGTCGGCATCTCTAGGATCATCGGCGTCTACTACGACCCCGAACCCGATCCACAACGGCTTGGGCACTATTATGACGACCCGACCAAGGTCGGCATCATCCTCGCAATGGCATGGGCGATCTTCGGCCTGTTCATCGGCGATTGGGTAGCCTGGCTCCTGGTCAAGCCGGATCTGACCTTCGATGCCGGCTGGTCGAGCTTCGGCCGGCTGCGCCCGGTACACACCACCAGCGTCATCTTCGGATTCGGCGGCAACGGGCTGATCGCGACCTCGTTCTACGTGCTGCAGCGAACCTCGCGCGCGCGCTTGCCCGACCAGCTCAGCCCCTGGTTCGTGCTGTCAGGCTACAACCTGTTCTGCCTGCTCGCCGTCACCGGCTACATGATGGGAATAACCCAATCCAAGGAATATGCCGAGCCGGAGTGGTATGCCGACATCTGGCTCGTCATCGTCTGGGTGGTCTATTTCGTGATCTATCTGCGCACGCTGGCCCGGCGCAAGGAGCCGCATATCTACGTCGCGAACTGGTACTACATGGCTTTCATCCTCGTGGTCGCCATCCTCCACATCGTCAACAATCTGGCGGTTCCGGTTTCCTTCGGCAGCGCCAAGAGCTATTCGCTGTTCTCGGGCGTGCAGGATGCGATGACCGAATGGTGGTACGGACACAACGCCGTGGCGTTCCTCCTGACCTCGGGCTTTCTCGGCATGATGTATTATTATCTGCCCAAGCGCGCCGGCCGCCCGATCTTCTCCTACAGGCTTTCGATCATCAGTTTCTGGGGCATCACCTTCCTCTATATGTGGGCGGGGTCGCACCATCTGCACTATACGGCGCTGCCGCAATGGGTGCAGACGCTCGGCATGACCTTCTCGCTGATGCTGCTGGTGCCGTCCTGGGCCTCGGCAGGCAACGCGCTGATGACCCTGAATGGCGCATGGGACAAGGTCCGCGACGACGCCACGCTGCGCTTCATGATGGTGGCCGCGGTTTTCTACGGGCTGACGACCTTCGAGGGATCGTTCCTCGCCATCCGCCCGGTCAACTCGCTCTCGCATTACACGGACTGGACCATCGGGCATGTCCATGCCGGCGCGCTCGGCTGGGTCGCGATGATCACGTTCGGGGCGTTCTATGCCTCGGTGCCGTGGCTCTGGAAGCGCGAGGCGATGTATTCGGCGCGATTGGTCGAGGTGCATTTCTGGCTCGCGCTGGCCGGCACCATCATCTACGTGCTGGCGATGTGGAATTCCGGCATCATCCAGGGGCTGATGTGGCGCACCTATAACGGCAGCGGCACGCTGGCTTATTCCTTTGTCGACACCGTGATCGCGATGCGGCCCTATTACATCGCCCGCGCCATCGGCGGCCTGCTGTTCCTGATCGGCGCGATCGTCGGCAGCTACAACATCTGGATGACGATCCGGACCCCGGCGCGCGACTCCAAGATGTCCGCCGATCGACCGGTCGCCGCCTTGCCGGCGCTGCAGCCCGGGGAGTGAGGCTCATGTTCGGATTACATTACCGGCTGGAACGCAAGGCGATGGGCCTCGTCGCGGGCATCATCATCGTGGCGAGCATCGGCGGCCTGATCGAGATCGCGCCGCTGTTCACGATCCACCAGACTGTGGAAGATGCGCCGGATATGCGCGTCTACACGCCGCTCGAGCTGGCCGGCCGCAACATCTACATCCGTGAAGGCTGTTATGCCTGCCATTCGCAGATGATCCGCACCCTGCGCGACGAAGTCGAGCGCTATGGCCCCTACTCGCTCGCGGTCGAGTCCAAATACGACCACCCGATGCTGTGGGGATCGAAGCGGACCGGGCCGGATCTGGCGCGTGTCGGCGGCAAATATTCCGACGAGTGGCAGAGCGCCCACCTGAACAATCCACGCGACGTCGTCCCGGCCTCGATCATGCCCGCCTATGCCTGGCTGTCGCGCACGCCATTGCGGACCGACGATCTCAAGGCCCATCTGAAGGCGATGCGGACGGTCGGCGTGCCTTATACCGATGCCATGATTGCGAATGCGCCGTCCGACGCCTACGGCCAGGCCGCGCCCGACTCGCCCTTCGCCGATGGCGTCAGAAAGCGCTACGGCGGGGCGACCAGCATCCGTGCATTCGACGGCAAACCGGACGATCTGACCGAAATGGATGCGCTGGTCGCGTACCTGCAGATCCTCGGCAAGCTGACCGACGCGGCGTATCAGCCCATTGCGCAAGCGAGGTGATCATGGCGATCGACCACGACACGCTGATCTGGTTCTCCAAGACTTTCGGATTGTTCTATCTGATCGCGCTGTCGATTGCGGCCGTGGTCTATGCCTGCTGGCCGGCCAACAAGGCGCGATTCGATCGCGCCGCCAACTCGATCCTGCATGGCGAGGATGCGCCATGAGCGCCGAACAGCGCGACGATCACACTGGCTATCTGACCACCGGCCACGAGTGGAACGGCATCACTGAACTCAACACGCCGGTGCCGCGCCCGGTCTACTTTTTCCTCGCCGTAACCTTTCTGTTCGCCGTCGGCTATTGGATCCTGATGCCGGCCTGGCCGACCGGCGTCAGCTACACCAGGGGACTCCTGGGCATCGACCAGCGCGACGTAGTCCGCCAATCCCTCGAACAGGCCGCGGCCGAGCGCAGCGTCTGGACCGGGCAGATCGAGGCAAAGCCGTCTGCGGAGGTCGCCGCCGACCCGCGGCTCATGAATTATGCCCGGCTGACCGGACACAGGCTTTTCGCCGACAATTGCGCCGCCTGCCATGGTCAGGATGCCAAGGGCGGGCGCGGCTTCCCCAATCTGACCACGACGTCCTGGCTCTGGGGTGGAACGCCGGAGGCGATCGCCGAGACCATCAGGGTCGGCATCAATTCGGCACATCCCGAGAGCCGGGTGTCGCAGATGCCGGCCTTCGGCCATGACGGCATGATCCCCGCAGCCGACATCCGCAAGGTCGCTGCGTTCGTGCGCAGCCTCTCCGAGCCGTCGGTCCTGAACGAGACGAAACCCGAGGACATCAGCGCCGGAAAGACGTTGTTCGCCACCAATTGCGTGGCCTGCCATGGCGAGCAGGCCAAAGGCAACAGCGACATGGGGGCGCCCGATCTGACCGACCGCGACTGGATCTATGGCGGCGACCCCGAGACCATCCTGACCACGCTCTGGGCCGGCCGCCAGGGCCACATGCCGACCTGGGAGAGCCGGCTGTCCAAGCTCGACCGCAAAATTCTCAGTCTCTACATCGTCGACCTCAGAGCCAGGCCATGAGGCAGACTGTCTCGCCGCATCCCGCTGGCAGAACGCGCACCCTGCTCTGGCTCGCGACGGGGCTTGGGCTGTTGCTTCTGCTGGGTGCCAACGGGCATCTGCTCTATGTCGCCATGTCATCGCAACCCGATTGTGTCGCGCATCAGCGACAGGGTGATGCGGCCCGCCGGTCCTTCACGGCGGCGGCCTCGTCCTGCTCACCCGCGGCACCGTCGACATCCGAGTAGCGCCGATGGAAAGCATTCCCGCGGTCGTCCCACCGCTTCCGACACCCAACCGCTGGCATCGCCCCCTCGCCCTGAACGACCCTCGCGCATGGCTTGCGAAAGGTTGGAGCGACTTCGCAGCAGAACCCGCATCGAGCCTCGGCTACGGACTGCTGATCTTCATCGCCTCCGCGGTGATCGTCACCGGCCTGTTCAAGTTCGGCCTCGACTATATCCTGTTTCCGGCCTTCGCCGGCTTCATGGTCGTCGGTCCCATCCTCGCCATTGGCCTTTATGAGAAGAGCCGACGGATCGAAGCCGGGCTGCCGCCGAGCTTCCTGCGCATGATCCTGGTCAAGGCCGCGTCCGGCGGTCAGGTGCTGTTCGCCGGCGTCCTGCTCTGCCTGCTGATGATCGCCTGGATGCGCGCCGCCGTGATCATCTACGCCCTGTTCTTCGGCCTGACGCCGTTTCCCGGGCTCGACGATATCGCACCCATGCTGTTCACCACGCCGACCGGATGGGCCATGCTCGCGGTCGGCGGCCTCACTGGCGGTTTGTTCGCGGCCTTCTCCTTTGCAATCAGCGCTTTCTCGATTCCGATGCTGCTCGACGAGCGCACCGACGCGCTCACCGCGATGGGGACGAGTACGGCGCTGGTCTGGAACAATCTCCCGGTCATGCTGACCTGGGGTGCGATCCTGCTCGCGCTGTTCCTGTTCAGCCTTGCGACCGGTCTGGTCGGCCTGATCATCGTGTTTCCGGTGATCGGACACGCCACCTGGCATGCCTATCGCGCAGTCTCGGCCGGCACCTAGTGTGGATCGATTCCATGGAACCTGTCAGTTCGGTATCTACACGCACTGACCTCATCCTGAGGAGCGCGCTCTTGCGCGCGTCTCGAAGGATGGCGGCTTGCACCGGCGCCCTTGGCCATCCTTCTCAAGGCGATGCAAAGCATCGTCCGGAGACGCATCGCTTGCGCGATGCTCCTCAGGATGAGGTTCGGGAGGATGCCGATATGATTCGAACTTCGCAAACACTCGACTTGCGCCTGCCAGATTTCTTCCATCGACCGTTGTCTGCCTTCGGCGGCGTTGCTCTGGACGATCGTCGGTATTGCCCCGAAACGAAGCAGGCTGCGGAATTTTTCGTCAATCCAATGTCGACGAGGGCGCCCTTCCCGTTTCGCCGCAAATTAGAAAATGACTTTGCTTCGGTGTCCGTCGTAGCATTCGGTCGATATTATGCTCTCGCTTTAAAGACCGCGTTTAACGTCCGGAGATCGTGATGGATTTGACCCGCCTTGACATCAGCCGTCGCACTGCCCTTCTGACCTCGGCTGCGATCGCCGCGAACGTGGTCAATCCCTTGCGCGCCTTCGCGCAGGAGACGCCGCGCAAGGGCGGCGTCTTCAACGTCCATTACGGTGCCGAGCAGCGCCAGCTCAATCCGAGCATTCAGGCCTCGACCGGCGTCTACATCATCGGCGGCAAGATCCAGGAGAACCTGGTCGATCTCGACGCCAACGGCCAACCCGTCGGCGTGCTCGCCGAAAGCTGGGAAGCGTCACCAGACGGCAAGACGGTGACCTTCAAGCTGCGCAAGGGCATCAGCTGGCACGACGGCAAGCCGTTCACCTCGGATGATGTCGCGTTCACCGCGATGCAGATGTGGAAGAAGATCCTGAATTACGGCTCGACGCTGCAGCTGTTCCTGACGTCAGTCGATACGCCGGATCCGCAGACCGCGATCTTCCGCTACGAACGACCGATGCCGCTCAATCTCTTGCTGCGCGCCCTGCCCGATCTCGGTTACGTTTCGGCCAAGCATCTCTATGAAAATGGCGACATCCGGCAGAACCCGACCAATCTGGCACCTGTCGGCACCGGCCCGTTCAAGTTCGTCAAGTACGAGCGCGGGCAATACATCATCGCCGATCGCAATCCGGATTACTGGCGTCCCAATGCACCCTATCTCGACCGGATCGTCTGGCGCGTGATCACCGATCGCGCCGCCGCCGCCGCCCAGATGGAAGCCGGGGAATTGCACTACAGCCCGTTCTCGGGACTGACGATCTCGGACATGGCGCGGCTCTCCAAGGACAAGCGCTTCACCGTCTCGACCAGGGGCAACGAGGGCAACGCCCGGACCAATACGCTCGAGTTCAACTTCCGTCGCAAGGAATTGTCGGACATCCGCGTCCGCCAGGCGATCGCGCACGCGATCAACGTGCCGTTCTTCATCGACAACTTCCTCGGCGAATTCGCCAGGATCGGCACGGGACCGATCCCCTCGACCTCGACCGATTTCTATCCCGGTCCCAATACCCCGCAATATACTTACGACAAGACCAAGGCGGCGGCCCTGCTCGACGAAGCCGGCTTCAAGCCGGGCGCCGGCGGCACCCGTTTCTCGCTACGGCTGTTGCCCGCGCCCTGGGGCGAGGACATCTCGCTATGGTCGACCTTCATCCAGCAGTCGCTGTCTGAAGTCGGTATCCCCGTGGAAATCGTGCGCAACGATGGCGGCGGTTTCCTGAAGCAGGTCTATGACGAGCACGCCTTCGATCTCGCCACCGGCTGGCACCAATACCGCAACGATCCCGCGGTTTCGACCACGGTCTGGTATCGCTCGGGCCAGCCCAAGGGGGCGCCATGGACCAACCAATGGGGATGGGACGATGCCAGGGTCGACAAGACCATCGATGATGCGGCAACCGAAATCGACCCGGTCAAGCGCAAGGCGCTCTATGCTGAGTTCGATAAGGCGGTGACCACCGAGCTGCCGGTCTGGATGCCGATCGAGCAGATCTTCGTCACAGTCATCACGGCCAAGGCCCGCAACCACTCCAATACGCCGCGCTGGGGCTCGACAAGCTGGCACGATCTTTGGCTTTCCGCCTGAGCCGATATCCGTCAACATGGAGCCATGCGTATCCTGAGCCTCGCGGGGCGGCGCCTTGCCGCCTCGATCCCGACCCTGGTCCTGATCCTGATCGGCGTCTTTCTGCTGCTGCAATTCGCGCCGGGCGACACGGTCGACGCGATGATGGCGCAGATGGGTGGCGGCGATGCCGCGACCGCGCGCGAACTGCGGCGTTTCTACGGTCTCGACCTCTCGGTTCCCGCGCAGCTCGGCAATTATCTCTGGCGTCTGATCCGGCTCGATCTCGGCTTCTCCTCGATCTACGGCAAGCCGGTGGCGACCGTGATCCTGGAGCGGCTGCCGCCCACCATCCTGCTGATGACCGCCTCGCTGTCGTTTGCCTTCTTCTTCGGCCTCGTCTTCGGCGTGATCGCCGCACGCCAGTTCAACAAGTGGCCCGATACGCTGATCTCCACGCTCGGCCTCATCTTCTATGCGACGCCGTCATTCTGGTTCGGCCTGATGGCGATCGTCGTGTTCTCGATCTACCTGCAATGGCTGCCAGCCGGCGGCTTCGAGGACATCGGCGCGGTCCAGTCCGGCGTCTTCCGCATCCTCGACATCGCACGGCATCTCATCCTGCCGACGCTGACGCTCGGCTTGATCTTCCTGGCGATCTACCTGCGGATCATGCGCGCCTCCATGCTCGAGGTGCTGAACCTGGATTTCGTCAGGACCGCACGCGCCAAGGGCCTCGATGAAACCCGCGTAGTGACCCGGCATGTCCTGCGCAACGCCATGTTGCCGATGGTGACCCTGATCGGCCTGCAGGCCGGCACCATGCTTGGCGGCTCCGTCGTCGTCGAAAGCGTGTTCTCGCTGCCGGGTCTCGGGCGATTGGCCTATGAATCCGTCATTCAGCGCGATCTCAATACCTTGCTTGGCATCGTCTTCGTCTCGGCGCTTCTGGTGATCGTGGTCAATTTCATCGTCGATCTGCTCTATGCGCGGCTCGATCCGCGCATTTCGATGGAGGGCTGAGATGGACGCCATCAAACGCTATGTGCGGAGTCCCGCGGCGGTGCTCGGCCTGGTCCTGCTGCTCGGCATCATCGCGATGGCGATCAGCGCCGGCCATGTCTATCCGCGGGATCCGCTGGCGCTCGCTGGACGGCCCCTGATCTGGCCGTTTTCCAATCCGCGTTTCCTGCTCGGCACCGACAATTCCGGGCGCGACATCGCCGCTCAGATCTTCTATGGCGCGCGGATATCGCTGCTGATCGGCGGGGCCGCCACCCTGATCGCCATCGCCATCGGCATCCTGGTCGGCGCGCTCGCGGGCTTCTATGGCGGCTGGGTCGACACTGTGCTGATGCGCATCACCGAGGCGTTCCAGACCCTGCCGAACTTCGTCCTGCTGCTGGTTCTGGTCGCGGTGTTCGGCTCGACCCTGACCACCGTCACCATCGCCGTCGGTGTGGTGTCGTGGCCGGCACCGGCACGACTGACCCGTGCCGAATTCCTGTCGCTGCGCAATCGGGAATTCGTACAGGCCGGCCGCACGCTCGGCATGAAGGATGCCCAGCTCATCCTGGGCGAGATCCTACCCAATGCGCTGCCGCCGGTGATCGTCTATGCCAGCGTCGTGATGGCGGTCGCGATCCTGCTGGAAAGCGCGCTCGCCTTCTTGCGCCTCTCCGATCCCAACGTCGCCTCCTGGGGCAACCTGATCGGGCTCGGCCGCGACGTGCTGCGCGTGCAATGGTACGTGTCCGCCATTCCCGGCATCGCGATCCTGGTCACCGTGCTCGCGGTGTCGCTGGTCGGCCAGGGCCTGAACGACGCGCTCAATCCGAGGCTGAGGGGACGATGACTGCCTCGCCCGGCGCAGTCCCGGATGCCGTCCTGAGTATCGAGGGTCTCAGCGTACGATTGCCCGCCGGCGCCGATCGCGACCGCGCGCTCGCGGACGTCTCCCTGTCCCTTGCCGCCAACGAGATCCTCTGCGTCGTCGGCGAATCCGGATCCGGCAAGTCGATCATGGCCAACGCCATCATGCGGCTGCTGCCCGACCGGGTCACGATCGATTCCGGCCGGGTGATGTTCGAGGGCCGCGATCTCGCCGCAGCAAGCCCGGCCGAGATGCGCAAACTGCGCGGCGCGTCGATCGCGATGATCTTCCAGGAGCCGATGACCGCGCTCAATCCCTTGCGCACGATCGGTGACCAGATCGGCGAGATGCTGTCGGTCCACACGCATCTTGCGCGCGGCGAGATCAACGCCAGGGTGCAGGCGCTGCTTGCGGACGTGCATATTCCCGACCCCGAGCGCGCGGCCAAGGCCTATCCGCACGAACTCTCCGGCGGCCAGCGCCAGCGCGCCATGATCGCGATGGCGCTGGCGCTCGATCCCAAGGTGCTGATCGCGGATGAGCCGACCACCGCGCTCGATGTGACGACGCAGGCGCAGATCCTGAAGCTGATCCGTGAATTGCAGCAGCGTCGCAAGACCGCGGTCCTCTTCATCACCCATGATTTCGGCGTGGTCGCCGAGATCGCCGACCGCGTGGTGGTAATGCAGCACGGTGTCGTGGTGGAGCAAGGCCCGGCGCAATCGATTCTCGCCGATCCGCAACACGCCTACACCAGACAGCTGATCGCCGCGGTGCCGCCGCTGACGGCGCCGCCGCCGCGGGCGCTCTCCGACGAGATCATCCTCGACCTCTCCAATGTCTCTAAGACCTACCGCAGCGGCGGATTTCTGGGGCGCGGCGCGCGGGTCACCGCGGCGGTGAAGAATGTGTCGCTGGTGCTTCCCAGGGGGGCCACGCTGGGCATCGTCGGCGAATCCGGCTCCGGCAAGTCGACCCTGGCGCGCTGCATCGTCCGCCTGATCGATCCCGATTCCGGATCGATCCTGCTGCAAGGCAGGGACTGGGCGGGCCTGCGGCGCGCCGAGCTTCGCCGCGAGACGCGCCACATCCAGATGGTGTTTCAGGATCCCTTTGCCTCTCTCAATCCGCGCCGCAAGGCGGCGGACCTGGTCGCGCAGGGACCGATCATCCATGGCACGCCACGCGCGCAGGCGCTCGCGGACGCCAGGGACTTGTTTGCGCTGGTCGGTCTCGATCCCTCGGCCGCCGACCGCTTTCCGCACGAGTTCTCCGGCGGCCAGCGCCAGCGCATCGGGCTGGCGCGGGCGCTGGCGCTCAAGCCTGCCGTGCTGATCGCGGACGAGCCGGTCTCCGCGCTGGACGTCTCGGTTCAGGCCCAGGTCCTGAAGCTGCTGGTCGACTTGCGCGAGCGTCTCGGGCTTTCCATCATTTTCATCACCCACGATCTGCGCGTGGCCGCCCAGATCTGCGACCGCGTCGTGGTGATGAAGGACGGCATGGTGGTGGAACACGGAGCGACCGCCGACGTGTTCGGAAATCCCTGGCACTCCTATACGAAGGCGCTGCTGAATTCGATTCCAGGCGGTCATTTCGCGCGCGGGCGCGAAGGCATCCCCTCATAGCTTTTGCTCAGGCGATTTCCCGCGCGTCACGCCAGCGATAGACGAGAAGCATCCATGGCGCGAGCTTGCGTATCAGCGCGTGCGAGGGAATCGCCACCGGCTCGGTGAACGGCAAGGCCAGTTCGCCCTCCGGCACACCGCGCACCGCCTTGGCAAGCTCGGCCCCGAGCGGGATCGTGAGCGCGACCGCGCGGCCATTGCAGCCGGTCCAGCCATAGGCATCCGGCCCGAGACGGTGGATGCGCGGCATGAAGTCCGAGGTCATGCCGACATAACCGTTCCAGACATACTCGAAGCGGATCTCGCCGATCTGCGGCCAGAGCCGCCGCAGCCGCTCGGTGACCCGTGCCTTGAGCCGTTCGGGCTTGTTGCCCGGACCGATCACGGCGCCACCGGTCACCAGACGGTTCCTGGCGTCAAAGCGCGCGAAATAGAGCTCGCCATGGGTATCGGACATCGCCTGCCGGCCCGGAATGACGGTCTTGCGAACATCGTCCGAGAGCGGCTGCGTGGCCATCTGCCAGGACAGGATCGGCATCACCTCGTTCGCGAGGTCAGGCGCGAGCGTCGTCGAGAACTCGCCGCTATAGGCATTGGTGGCGACGATGAGCGCGCGCGCCGACAGTTCACCCTGTGCCGTCCGGATCACCCAGCGATCGCCACGACGATCGTACCCAAGCACGAGCGAGCGCGCGAAAATTCGTCCCCCGAGGTCGAGCACGGTCCGCGCAAGCCCGCGCGACAGCGCCAGCGGATTGATATGGCCGCCGGTCCTGTTCCAGAAGCCGCCGAACCACGCCTGCGAACCGAGCATGTCGCTGACCTGCTCCCGCGACAGCAATTCGACCGGCGCGCCAAGCCTGGACCACTGCTTGACCCGGCGCTCGGCGATCTTGATGCGGCCGGGCGAATGCACCGGCTGGATCCAGCCGGTCTGCTCCTGTTCGGCCGCGATGTGGTAACGCCCGGCGACATCGAACAGTGTCGAGGCACTGTCGCGCAGCATCCCGATGAAGCGCTCGCCCGCGGCACCATGTCGGGCAACGATGTCGTCCGGGTCGGGGCGCGACAATGTCGGGATCACCTGGCCGTTGTTGCGCCCCGAGGCGCCCCACCCCGGCTCCATGGCCTCGACGATCGCGACGTCGACACCGGCCTCGCGCAGATGCAGGGCGGTCGAGAGGCCGGTGAAGCCGCCGCCGATGACGACAACATCGGCGGTGTGACGGCCCGTGAGCTGCGGCAGTTCGGGACCTGCCGGGGTTTGCGCAACCCATAAAGAGTCCGGCCAGCGAATGGCTGTCATGTCCATCTTCATCCTGCTCGAACGCCGGTCGGCTTGCGGGCGCCGGATCGATCTGGTTAGCTTAACACCGCACTTCTCGCCGGGGAAACATCAAGCGTGGCACTCAACAACGTCGTCGGTATCGACCACGCGGTGGTCATGGTGAAGGATCTCGACAAGGCGGCCGAGACCTGGAGGCAGCTCGGCTTCACGATATCGCCGCGCGGCACCCACAGCGCCCACATGGGATCGGGCAACTACACCATCATGCTCGACCCCGACTACATCGAATTGCTCGGCGTCCTCAATCCCACGGACCATAATGCGCCGGCCCGCGCCTTTCTCGACAAGCGCGGCGAAGGCATCGAACGCATCGCCTTCACGGCGGTCGATTCCGCCGCCGGCGCCGAGGAAATTCGCGCACGCGGTTATCCGCCGATCGGTCCGATCGATTTCGAACGGCCCGTGACGATGCCCGACGGCAGCCTGTCGGCCGCGAAATTCCGGGTGTTCCAATGGCCGGTCGCGGAGGCGCCGGGCGGCGTGCGCATTTTCGCCTGCCAGCACAAGACGCGCGAAACGGTCTGGATTCCCGAACTGATGCGGCATGCCAATGGCGCGACGCGGCTCAGGCAGGTGCTGATCGTCACGCCTGATCCCGCCGAGGATGCCGCGCATTTGTCCCGCATGATCGATCGCGATCCGCACAGCGAGGCCGATGGCGCGGTCACCGTCCCGTCCGGCGGCGATCGCGCCGACTTTGTCTATCTGACCCGCGATCAGCTCGGCCTTCGCTATCCGGAGGTCTCGCTGGCGGGCCTGCCCGATCGCGGCGGCGCCGGACTCGTGGTTGCGTCGGCCGATCTCGCTGCGACGGCGACCGCGCTCGGTGCTGTCGGCGTCCGCAGCGGAGGCGGCGTTTGCGTATCCCCGTCGCAGGCGACGGGAACGCTGCTCGCCTTCATGCCGCTGTAGTCGACATCGCGTAGACGCGCCTCTGACCCCGCGGGGTCAGTGGACGCCTTCTACTCGGCGGCCGATGAGACCCCGCGCATCCGGGCGCGAATATCGATGCCCAGGGCATCGGCCAGCGGTCCGAGATGTTTCGCGTAGCGCTGCCAGCTGCCGATCGCTCGCCGGTAGACCGGTTCGCGCACCTGCATCAGGCTCGCCGTCCGCACCGTCCGCTCGGTATCGTGGAAATCGCGGCAGGCATCTTCCCATTCGAGGCCGCAATGGCTGAGAACGCGTCGTCCCTCGCCCTCGATATCATCGACGAGATCCTCGTAGTGGACGTCGGTGATGACCCCCCGCGGCAGTACCTTGTGCCAGTGCTCCATCACGCCCTCATAGGCACGGAAATAGCGGCCGAGCTCGGCGAGGTCGTAGGCGAAGGGCTGGTTTCCCGTAAACAGCAACGAGAAGCAGGACACGCAGGTGTCGAGCGGATCGCGACGAATGTTGATGATGCGGGCGTTGGGAAGCGCCAGATGAATCAGCCCGACAAACATGAAGTTGATGGGCATCTTGTCGACGATGTGCTCGGCCTCGGGCGCCAGCGCGCGGACGCGCTTGGTATAGGTCTCTCCGAGTTGCCCCATCTGATCCGGCGACATGGCCCCCGCCAGCGCCGGAAACGCCGGCGTAATGGCGTGACGAAGGGCCACTTCCGCAACCGCTTCCTTGAACGTCTCGAGCTCGCCGGCGCCGAAGACCTTCGAATGGCTTGCCAGGACCTGCTCCATCAATGTGGTCCCCGAGCGAGGCATTCCGACAATGAAGATCGGAGCCCACGAGGTATCGCCGCGGCCCGATTTGGCCTTGAAGAACTCGGGCGTGAACAGGGAGCGAAGATTATCAAACATCGCCATGCGCTGCGGCTCGTCATAGAAGAAGCTCTGCCGCTCCAGGGCGTTGCCTTTCAAGAGGTGCTGAAACGCCTCATCGTAGCGTCCAAGATCGGATAGCGCCTTGCCCATCGCGAAATGCGCCGCGACCTGGTTCTTGGCATCGAGCGACGACACCTCGCTGAGTAGCTTCTGAAGGCCGGCGAGACGGCGATCGCCGGGCTTGACGCGTCCCATGTTCACGAGATTGAGATGAATGGCCGCATCCCTGGGCATGAGCTCGAGGGCGTGTTCGAAGGCCTCCTCGGCTTCCTTGAAACGTCCCAGGGCCTGATAGGCCACACCCTGATTGTTGTACGATCCGAACCGCTCCGGCTTCAGCTTGAGAGCGCGCTTGTTCTGTTCGATCGAGTCCTCCAGGCGATTGAGCACGAGATACGCATTGCCGAGGTTGCCATAGGCGTCCGCGTAGTCGGGCCTGATTTCGATCGCCTTCCTGTAGTGCGACACTGCAAGATCGAACTGCCCGATCCGCTGGTACACATTGGCCAGATTGTTGTGGGTTTCCGGATGCAGCGGGCTCAGTTCCAGAACCTTCAGATAGCACTGGATGGCCTCGGCATCCTGATTGATGGCATAGAGCGCATTGCCGAGCGCGAAATGCGCCTCGATATGGTCGGGCCGTTCCGCCAATGCGCGCCGGAGGTGGTCGATGGCCTCCGTATGCCGCCCGAGCGAATGCAGCAGCGTCGCAAACGCGTAATGGATACCGGCATGGTTCGGGGCAAGCGCAAGGGCCTTTTCGTAACACGCGATTGCCGCATTGGGGTCACCGGCACTGGCGAAGACCGCCCCCAGGCTTCCATGCGCTTCGGGGGCGTTCCCGTCGACCGCGATCGCCTGCGTGAGGTAATCCTTCGCATCGTCGAGACGACTGGTGCTGGCGCGTATCGAACCCAGCCCCAACAGCGACCCATAATGAGTTGGGCGCAAGGCGAGCACCAGGCCGAACAGCTGCTCGGCGTTCGTGAAATCTCTTCGTTCCTGCAGCTTCCTGGCCACTTCGTAAGCCAGCTCGGTCCAGGCCTCGGGCTTGGCTGCCTCGGACTTGGCTGCCTCAGACTTGGCCGGTTCGGACTTGGCCGGTTCGGACTTGGCCAGTTCGGACCTAGCTGTCGAGGACTTTGCTGTCGCAGACTTTGCTATCGCAGACTTTTCGGTCGCGGTTTTGGGATGCGAAACAGCCGGAAGCTGGTGCGCGGACGAAGGCCGCGCCTCGCGTTCAGCGGAGCCGCTCTGCTCCCTGGACGCCGGGCGTTCGATCTCCAAAGCTGCCAAAAGGGGCGAGAGCCGAGAGCCATAGAAGCCCGATCGCCCCACGGAGCTGGCAAAAATCGGCTTGCGCACCTGCACGAGGCTTGCGGTATGGACCGGACGCCTGGTCTCGTGAAAGGCCAGGCATCGCTCGTCCCACTCCAAGCCGCAATGCGAGACGAGACGCCGCGCCTGACCTGCAAAGTCCCCGACGATCTCCTCATACTGCACTTCGAGAATCCGCCCCGGCGGCAGCACGGAGCGCCAGTGAGCCATCAACGCGTCATAGGCCTTGTAATAGCGACCGAGTTCTCCGAGATCGTAGGCGAAGGGCTGGTCTTCCGCGAACAACAAAGAGAAGCACGACACGCATGTGTCGACCGGATGCCGCTTGACATGAATGATCCTTGCCTTCGGCAGCGCCATGTGAATCAGACCTGCAAACAGGAAGTTCGACGGCATCTTGTCGACGATGCGATCCTTACCCCCGCCGCTCTTGGTCAGGCGTTCCACATAGGCCTTGCCGAACTCCCTCAGGTCGTCGTCGGTCAGTTTGCTGAGAAATTCGGGATAAACGCTCGCCTTTCGATCCGAAAGACTGGTCACCGTGGACACGAAATCCCTGACCTCGCCGGCGCCGAAGACACGCGAGTGACTCGCCAGGATCTGTTCGACGAGGCTCGTGCCCGAGCGCGGCATGCCCAGCACGAAGACGGGCACTTCCGAATCGTTTCCCGTATTGAACTTGGACCGCACGAGATCCTCGCTAAAGACCTCGCGGATCCGCTCGATCATCAGCAACGTTCCGCGCTCATCATACGCCGCGTGCTGTCGTTTCAGACGATTGCCGGCGCACAGATGATGGAACGAGCGATTCGCATCCTTGAGATCGGCATAGGCCTTGCCGAGCGTGAAGTGCAGCGCGATCCGCTTCTCGTCAGACAGTTCGTCCTCGCGGGCCCGCAGCTCTTCCAGCTTCGCCAGGCGGGTATCGCCATTGGTGAACGGCTTGATCGATGCGTAGTTGAGCTGGATTCCGACATTGTCAGGCGCGACCCTGATCGCCTCTTCGTAGCTGCGCGACGCTTCGTCGAGGCGTCCCGCAATGGTGAGCGTCGAGGCGAGACGGTTCAGCGTGGTCGCATCGCCCGGCTCGATGGCCAGCGCCGCCCGGTAGCATACGGCGGCCCCGTCGCTGTGGTTCTGGGATTGCAAAGCCTCGCCCAGATTGCGTTGCGCCAGGACATAGGCCGGCTTGAGCCGGATCGCCATCTTGTACTGTTCGATCGCCTCCTCGTGCCGGCCTCGCATGCGCAGGACATTGGCGAAGTTGTTGTGGGCTTCAGCCACGGTGGGAAGCAGGTTGATCGAGCGCTCGTAGTGCGCGATCGAAGCATCCAGATTCTTGAGCTCGGCGTAGATATTGCCCAGATTGTAGTGCGCGTCGGCAAGGCCCGGATTGATCGTTAAGGCCCGATGAAAGCTGCGGATCGCCTGTTCATGGCGCCCCGTTGCATGGAAGCAGCCGCCGAGATTGATGTGTGCGTCCATCAGTCCGGGATTGGTCGCAAGCGCGTGGGCATACTGAACGATGGCGTCGTCATGACGACCGAGATGCCGATAGGCGTCGCCCAGACTGACGTGGACCACCGCCGATTTCGGCGAGATGGCAAGGGCGGTCTCGTGATGAGGCAAGGCGGCCTGGAACTGGCCGAGGCGCTGCAAGGCGAGCCCGAGATTCTGGTGGGCCTCGGCGTTCTTCGGATCGATCGCAAGCGCCTTTTCATACTGAACGATCGCCTCCGCGACGTCGCCGCGGGTGCAGAGGACATTGGCCAGGTGAAAGCGCGCTCCGGCTTGCGTCGGGTCGAGACCAACTGCCGTTTCGAGGTGAAAGCGGGCGCTGTCGAGATCGTTGATCCGGATGAAGGTGGTTCCGAGCACCGTCTGGTCGTCGACCGACTGGCCTGCCACCTTGACCGCTTGCGCGATCAGTTCGCGCGCCTCGTCGATCGCCCCGAGTTGGCCGCGCACCGCCGCCAATCCGCACAAGGCGCGGAAATGTTGCGGCTGACTGCTCAGAAGCTGCCGATAGGCCTGCTCGGCGGTATGCAAGGCATATCCGCCCGCAACGGGTGTCGCAGCCTCGACGCGAGGCCGGGTAGCAAGAGTGGTTTCGTTCATGGGCTGTCACCGGCTGCGCTGGGCGGGACTGAATGGATCTGCTGAAAACAATAAAGGCAACGAAGCCGGCAGCTTTGCGGCGGAGACACGGCGATCATGATCGGCGTCGAAAGAAATGGAATCAATTTCGGGCGGGACAGCCGTAAAGGTCGATCAAAAACGAACCAGCGCAGAACGATGTTCTGCGCTGGAAAACTGCGGCTTCGTCAGAGTTTCGCTGCGTCAGCCCGTCAGGCCCACATATGGGCCATGGCCACGTGGTCCACGACCGGCATCGAGTGTGCCGCTGCCGTGGCATGGGTCGCCGCCGTTGCAGCCGGTGCGGCAGCAGCCGTAGCGGCTGCGTCGTGGTGGTGCGAATGCTGAGCGGCCGCGGTGCCGTTTCCGGCCATGGTGCTGCCCGCCGCTGCGCCGCCGGCCGCCGCTCCGCCAGCGGCAGCAGCACCGCCAGCCATCGTCGTGCTGGTCGCCGGAGCACCGCCCGTGCCGTTAGCGATGTTCGGGTTCGCGCCCACCGGCGTGCCCGTTCCCATGGCGATGCCGTTGACAACCGTTGTCGTCGCGATGGTCGCCCCGCTGCCGACATAGGCGGAGCCGCCGATGGCGATGTTGTTGCCTGCGATGTCGCCGGCGTTGCCGACGAAGCCCGCCGCCGCCGCCTTGAGCATCGCTTGATCGGCTGCCAGCGCAGCGCCCGCGTCGTGGTTCAGGATGCCGGTGAGCGCCTTGATCGCCGCGTTGGAGTCGGACTGCAGGCCGCCGTTCACCAATTCATTGTCGAACCGCCCCTGGAACACCGCGCCCTGGGCCATATCGAACTTGACGCCAAAGTTCTGGTAGTTGGTGATCTGCGTGATCAGATCCTGTGTCGCAGCTTGGGTACCGTTGGCGACCGCGAGCAATTTCGTGCTCATGGTGTTGGCCTCGGACAGGAAAGTGCCCCAGAAATTGGTCTGCACCTGATTGTCCTGGAACTTGGTCACGGTGCCCATCAGGCCGCCCGGCATTTCGGCGAAACCGCCGACATGCCCGGCCGCGCCATTGCCGCCGGCCGCCATGTTCAGGTTGGCGTCGTTCTGCACGATGTCGATGATATCGAGCACGTTATCCGCAGTGCCACGCAACCCCGTGCCAGTGCCCATCGCCGTGGCGGCATCGTACTTGTTGATCTGCAGTCCAATCTGGTCGAGCACCGTCTGCAGGTGAAGGGTGGTCGTCGCTGCAGCAACCGCGGTTTCACCGGCTTCGATCTTCGCCAGCGCGGCCTGGTTGCCCAGCAGCGCGGTGATACCTTGCTGAACCGCGGTGAAGTCGGCATTGACCTGGGCGAGATTACCCGGGTTGATGCCGCCCAGCGTCTGCAAGGCCGCGGCATTGAAGACGCTTCCAATCGCGGCAAAGTCCCCGCCCGTCGCCGCGGCCAAGGTTGCCGCGTTGTCCGAACCCACAGGAGTAGCCTGGAACGCCACGTCGTTGGCGCCGGTCGTGGCCATGAAGGTCACGTTCGCAAGGGCATTTGCAAGATGCGGATCGTTATTGATCTCCTGCAGGATCTGCGTTTGCATCGTGTGGATGGTCTGGTCCGCGGCCGTCAGGGTTCCCGCGGCAGTGGTCTGCGGCGCCGCGTTCAGGATCGTGGTCAGCTGCGCCTGGACGTTGGTCAGGACAGCGGTATCTGTCGCGTTCAGGATGAAGGCCTTGCCGCCGAGCGTCACGTTGCCGGGCGCGGCGAGCATCGCGGCGATGTCGTTCTGGACCGCATGGATGTCAGTCGTGTAGCTCGACAGGAACGGGTTGGAATTGCCGCTGTTCTGCGGTGTCGAGAACAGGCCGGTTGATATGCGAACCGCATCGTTGAACACCACGCCTGCCTGAACCAGATCGGTCGAGGGATTGAGCGCATCAGCGCGGTTGTTCAGATTGGACGTGCCGTTCGCGAGCGCGGTCGCATTGAAGATGGTCGCCATTCAGATTGTCTCCCAAATGCCACCTCTCATGTCCGGCCTGGCGCTTTCCACCGGACCACGAGGATGTGCAGAACCACAGGCCCTCCACCGACATCAGCCGGCTTAGCGAGGTATTTTGTCACGCGCTGATTTGTCGCACCACGCGCGAATGCGAACCAATCGCAGCATTTGGGCCAAAGGAGGAGCTCGCAGGGTCGCAAATGCGCTGTAATTCAGGCGATGTGGGTGCGCTTCATGCGCCCGCGTACCACAATCCAGAATTTGCCGGGATTGAGCATCGCGTTTCGCCAGCAGCGGAGGCGTGAATCCGTCTCTATCAAACGGAATCAGCGCAGAACGAGTTCTGCGCTGGACAATTCCGTGCTTCGCAAGACTCTCGCCGCGTCAGTCGATCAGGCCCCCGGTGAATCGTATGATCACACGGCCACGAGTTTTGTCCCCATTAGGGGATGCCCCCGTTGACCTACGGAAAAGCCCTCAAAAAAAACCAGCGCAGAACGGCGTTCTGCGCTGGCAAAATCGTGGCTAGCTGAGCGTTCGCCGCGTCAGGCCCACATATGGGCCATGGCCACGTGGTCCACGACCGGCATCGAGTGTGCCGCTGCCGTGGCATGGGTCGCTGCCGTAGCAGCCGGTGCCGGCGCCGGCGCCGCCGCAGCGCTGCTATGATCGTGCGAGTGACCTGCGGTCCCCATGCCGTTTCCGGACGAGGCGCCGCCCGCCGCGCCACCTGCCATCGTCGTGCTGGTCGCCGGAGCACCGCCCGTGCCGTTGGCGATGTTCGGGTTCGCGCCAGCCGGCATGCCGGTTCCCATGGCAATGCCATTCACCGATGTCGTGGTCTGGAAGGTCGTCCCGCTGCCGACATAGGTGGCACCGCCGAGGGCGATGTTGTTGCCGCCGATGTCACCGGCGTTGCCGATGAAGTTGCCGGCCGCCGCCTGCAGCATCACATTGTCTGCCGCCAGCGCATCGCCCTTATCACCATTCAGGATGCCCGTGAGCGCCTTGATCGCCATGGCGGAGTCGGACTGCAGAGCGCCGGCCGCCAACTCGTTGTCGAACCGTCCCTGGAACACCGCACCCTGCGCATTATTGAACTGCGCGCCGAAGTTCTGGTAGTTGTTGATCTGCGTGATCAGATCCTGCGTCGCTGCCGCCGTGCCATTGGCAACCGCGAGCAATTTCGCGCTCATGGTGTTGGCCTCGGCCAGGAAGCTGGCCCAGAAATTGGTCTGCACCTGGTTGTCCTGGAACTTGGTCACGGTTCCGACCAAGCCGCCCGGCATTTCGGAGAAGCCGCCGATATGGCTGGGCGTGCCATTGGCATTTCCACCGCCCGCCATGACCAGGTTCGCGTCACCCTGCACGACGTCGATGATGTCGAGGATGTTGTCCGCGGTGCCGCGCAACGCCGTGGCATTGCCCATCGTTTCCGCAGCGTCATACTTGTTGATCTGCAGTCCGATCTGGCCCAGCACCGTCTGCAGATGGAGGGTGGTCGTCGCCGCCGCAACCGCGGTTTCTCCGGCTTCGATCTTCGCCAGCGCAGTCTGGTTGTTCAGCAGCGCGGTCAGTCCAGTCTGCACCGCGGTGAAGTCGGCCTGCAC
>Ga0268264_10000712_pt1 | contig 38234 bp, 48 predicted proteins | sample KBSSwiS32_FD_190357 | JGI IMG/M metagenome (GOLD analysis project Ga0268264, IMG submission 190357) | Switchgrass rhizosphere microbial communities from Kellogg Biological Station, Michigan, USA - KBS Switchgrass S3-2 (SPAdes) (version 2) | ecosystem: Host-associated > Plants > Roots >...
AAAGTCGGGAATAGCAGGCGCAGGTTCGGGCTCGCCATAGTAGACGCCGACGATCTGATGCTTGCAGAATTCGGCCTCGAGCTTTTCGCCCTTCCAGACCCGGATATACGGGATCATGCAGTAGGGCCCGGATTCCTCGTAGGCCTCGATCTTCGTGACGTTTTGCGAGCCGACCATATAGGCGAACCCGGATCCTTCGACATTATCGACCTGGACGCATCTGATGGGCGGCGGGGGTGCCGTTTCGTCATCCATCGGACTTCGCCCCGAGCTCATCCTTACGCGCGTCGATCGCGGCGTCGATTTCGTCCTGAACCCGTATCGGAAGCTTCTCGTAATCCGCCTTCGGCTTACCCTTCAGCGTCAGGTCCGCGATCAGCTCGCGCTTGCTGATGTAGATCAGCAGATTGGTTCGGATCAGCGCCAGATCCTCCGGCAGTTCCTGGCTCGGCGGATCATCGTAGGGGGAGGACGCGGCACCCTCCGCTTGTTGGGGGACAGCCACGTCTTGGGGGGCGGAGACGGCCGCGGGCTGGGGGGACTCGGAATTGTCGTAAGCATCGGATTGAGCGCGCTCTGCGCCGACGTCCGTCGCATCGAAGGAGCGTTCGTCATCCTTCGTCTTGACCAATGTCGGGGAACCGGCCGCCCAGGTGGCGAGGCGCTTGCCGATGCTCTCGTCGAGCGGCTTGTTGCGGTCGCGCAGGACTGCGAATTGCTCAGGTAGTTTGATCATCGTGCGCTCGCCAAGCTGCTCGCTGAACCATGTCGGCACGCCGCCTGCGCCCGGAAGCAAGAGGGCGTTCATGGTCTGCTCGAACACGAATTCCTCCCCCGCGATCGGCATGAAGCCCATTTGCTCGACCTCGTTTTTTCCGGTCTTCGCGTTTTTGACCGGCTTCGACGTGTTCTTCGCCCGGAAGCAAAAGATGAAATTGGCATTCAGTTGTAGGATCCCATTGATCAGCGCGCGGCGCTTTTGCTTCGGCTCCGACCATGCGAGCATCTTGACCCGCTCGCGCTTGGCGAAATCGTTGCCGGCCATGCGATCGACAATCTGGTCATGCAGATCAACCATGCCACCCGGGCCCTCATGCTCGTGGCTCATGCTGTCGACAATTACGACGCCAGCGCCCTTGCCAGCGCAGAATTGGAGCGCGGCGAGATAGTCGAGCGAGCCGAAAGGGGCTTTGAATTCGACGTGCTTGAATTTGAACCGGTCGGCATAGTGGAGGGCGCGACGGCTCTCGGTGTCGATGAAATAGATATCCCCGCCGGACACTTCCTGAATGCCGGTCGCGAGGCGCAGCGCGGAGAAGGTCTTGCCGCCTCCCGACGGGCCAGTGAGGCCGATCAGCAGGGGGACATGCTCGCGCTTTGCGTCGGCAACTTCGAACTTACGGTTGGGCAGGCTTGCCATCGGTGGTGCTCCTTCGGTGGTGGTGACTATTCGGCCGCCTCGAGGAATGCCGCGGCATCCCAACGAGAAACGAGCCATGACGGTGGTGGAACTTTGACTTCCTCGTACCCGGGCCAGTCGTTGCGGCTCAGGCAGTCGGCGAAGATCGCGAGGGCGCGCTTGCATTCGCGTTCGCCGGCATAACGGAAACCCTCAGTCGCGGAGGCCGCGCGCCAGAGATACGGCGCCTCGCTTTCGATAAAGAGGAAGCGGAACTGCGAGCGGCCATGCTCTTGGGTCAGCGCTTCGATCCCGCGCTTGTACCAAGCATTCTGAATGCCATAGCCGTTCGCGAATTTGCGCTGCAGGCTGTCGTCGGAGGCGTCATCACAAGTCTTGACGTCGAGCCCCAGCAGCAGCGACGGGCACCAAACATCCAGCATGGCGCGGCACCAAACTAAGCCGCTGCTCATCATTTCCTGCCAGGCGATCACAACCTCGGTTTCGTAAGGCTCGCCTCGGCAGGCCTTGTCGATCCGGTCGCGGACGATGGCGGCCATCGCCTCAGCTTCGTCCAAGACCGCCTTTTTTACGGGCATGCGGCCAGATTCTTCCACGTCCGCCTTCCAAGCCTTTGCCTCGTCGGACTGGTACCGGTCGTGCGGGCTGACGACGTATTCGACGCCCTTGCCGAGGGCGAGCCGGTGGACAAGCTTGCCGCGATAGCTGGCGATCGTATCTTTCGTCGCCTCGGGCGGCTCGCCGATCGCCGGATGGTGATGCGCGAATTTGGCCGGGGCCGCGCCCGCCGGTATCAGCAGCTGAATGCCGCTGTTAGTCAGCGCAGGCGCGGGACAGGGCTCGGCGAAATACTCCGCGCAGGTGATCGACGGGTAGAAGCCGGGAGTAACGATGAGGTTCACGCGAAGGCCCTCACTCGCTCTTTGACGATCGCGACAACCTGCCGCGCTTGGTCGGCAGTCATCATGCCAATGTGGCAGTCAGCCGGATCAATGTTCAGGTGCCTCGCCAGCCACCGATAGGCGTCTGCCCGACCCATCGATCCGCGGCGCCAAATCGGATCGAACACTTCATGCGCCGCGGATCGAGCCCGCCGCGTTTCGGCTCCGCACGGATAGCCAAGCGCCGTCGTCGTGTTCGGATGGCAGCCGCAATAGGCACCGCAATCGCAGAGGTAGAAACTCTTGTGATAAAGGTCGGGCCGGTGCGGATAGATGCGCTTGCCGCCCACGAGCGTCGCCAGGGTGCCGCATTCAATGCAGTTCGGCACCACCGGCTCGGGCTTCGACTTTTCTATGAGCAAGGCAGGCGCGCCGTGCTTATCGGTAGCGTGCTGGCCGAGCGCATCCGCGCTCCGGAAGCGTCGTTCGCATACTGCGCAAGCGTGCTTCTTCATCGCAAACCAGCCCAGGCGAAGGCCAGCGTGAAGCCGATCGCCGCCAAGAGCATAAAGCCCATGAACCAAGCGGGCTCGGGTTCCGGCTCAATGGGCTGGGGCGGCGCGTGCCCGGTCGCTTCGTAATCGCCGGTCATTTCGGCGAGCGTGTCGGGATGGATATAATTCATGCCGACGCGAGCTCCCGGAGCGGCGAAAGCACGAACCCGCCATCGAACGAGCAGATCGGCTCGGCGTGCAGGTCCTCGACCCGCGTCGGATGAATGTCGGTCGGCTTCAAACGCACGTAGCGCGCCTTGGCCTTGCGGATGGCGAACACGTGCAGGGTGGTCTTGCGGCCCTGATCCTCGCGGATGATCAGCCGATCCTTATGGAAGCACCCGAGGCATGCCGCGTTCAAAGCGTCGCGCATGGTCGTTGCGTCGATCTCGATCTGATAGGTTCGCTTCTGATCGACGACGCGGAACGCAGTGAAGCGGGTTTCGCTGTAGACCTCCGGCCGGACGCTATCGCGGGGGATGACGTTGACCGCGTTCATGCCGCAGCCCTTGCGGTGTGGGCGCGGGCGATAGCGGCTTCGATGGCATCCTCAACCGACGGCCACGCTTCCCTGATCGCTGTCGCGTCCTGGCCAAGCCGCAGCGCCGCATTGTGCGCGGGGCAGATGACGTTCTCGAAATGCCAGTCTGCGATCTCGTGAAGCCGGCGGACGCGGGGGTCCCGTTTCGAAAAAGTGACGCTTGCGCCCGTGCTGTCGCGGCGTTCGTGAACCGGCGGCAGATCATGCGCGCATTCGGCCAGGAGGCTCGCCGCTTCCGGCCGTTCAGTCCATGGTGTGATCGTCGTTGGCACTGTTTCGCTCCATCAGCTTCTCGCTCGATGGGCTCATATATTCATACATGCATAAAGGACGCAAGCAGGAAAATGCATCAATGCATAAAATTATTCGTCCGGCGGGACCCAATCAGGCCAAAAATCCTGATCTTCCGGGGCTGCTCGCTCGCAAATTTCGGGCAGGGAAGGGGACTCACCGTCGAACGCGGCGCGAATCACGGCGCCGGCTCGTATCTTCTGTTGAAAGACTGCGGTGATCTCGCGGCCTTGGGCGATCATCGATCCGATCCAGCCGCATCGCTCAGCGGTCAGATAGCCGATCTGGATGCCGCGACAGCTGTAGACGGCGACGGCTCGGGGATCTGCTTTGTTCTTAGGCTCCGGCCGTATTTCGACCGGCTCACCGGGCTTACATATCTCGATCTCGAAGCGGCGCCCGGGGCCGCGCTTGTTCGGATAGTCAGCGCCGACAACGGCGAGGCTCAGTTGCGTGATTGGCACCGTTATCGTTGGGCGGGCGCCTGCTGCTTAACAGCCGTTTGAGTGATGAGGACATCCAGCTTGCGATCCATCCTCGTAAGTTTCGCGTCTTGTCGCTGATCGGTCGCGGCTTGCTGCACCTGCATTTGCCCGATCGCAGGGGAAACGCTCATGCCGGCATCGAACCGATCTCCAGCGAGCGCCCAGGCGGCAAAGATTAAGCCAAGCGCGGTCGCCATCGCCGCCCAGATCGTGCCCTTGGTTGCGAGCTTGTCCAGCTTGCCATCCAGGCGCGATTCCACGGCATCATCGCGGGCATCTACGTATTCCTTTAGAGGCACGGCGGGTTCCATCCCCCCTGATGTGCCACCTCCACCACCGTGTTTCAAGGCGGCGATCTCGGCGTTTGCTGACGATAATTGCTTGCGGAGCTGTCGCACGATGCTGAGCTGATCTTCGGCAGAATCAGCCATCCAGCCCTCCGATGTCATCGATGGCGAGGCGGATATCGTCGCCCCCTTCCACCATCGTGGACAAAAGCTCTCTCAGCTTCGTGTTATCGCCGCCGTGAAGCGAAGAAAATGCCGCTATCATATTTGCGAGGTCGGTCCGCGTCGCGACGAGTGCCTTAATGATATCGCCCTTAGTCGCCGGTTCAGTCCATTTTGGCCATGCCTTAGCCTCTCTCGGCATCACAATTCCCTCGCAAACCAAATCACGCGGCCCTCAATGCGGATATCCGCCGCATCAGCTTCGAAGTCAGGCACGTTCGGATTGTCAGACATGATCAAGACCTTGCCGCGGCTCGCGGGACGGAGGCGCTTAATCCCGTGAGTTCCCAAGTGGTCAATCCAGTAAACACCGTGCGTTCGGGACAGCTGCCTTTCGTTGAGGTCTACAAGAATATCGTCGCCTGTCCGCAAAGTGGGTTCCATGCTGTCACCAATCCCGCGCACAAGGCGCAGCCGATCGGTCGGCGTCCGCGTGATACCCTGAATGAACCGGAGGCTGATCTTTACCGGCTCGCCCTCGACAAACTCTTCGATCAGCGTGCCCGGCCCCATTGAAAGCGAGAGATCGAGGGCGACTATGTCGGCTGTATCGTCGTCGTTTGCTGGTTTGGGGATCGGTCCGGTAGACCCCTCAGATCCTGGCAACCATGGTTCATCCATGAATTGATCGACGGTGCAGTTCGCGAGCAAAACGATGCGCCCCATCGGGCGGGCTTTGGGTTCGATATCCAAATTTTCCCATTTCGACACGTAGGACTGAGGCACACCCAGGCGTTTCGCGAACGCTTCCTGATTGTCTCGGAGGTGGCCCCGCAACGTAGCGATGTTTTTCGAGAGTACCGTATCGCCCATGCAAGGCGCATAATTCGGCTCGCATTCGCGCGCTAATTCATACATGCATATTCCTGCTTGACGATTTTATGCACGTATGAATATATGACCGGATGATCGATGTCCGCTCCATCCGCAAAGAGCTTAAGCTCTCGCAAGCTGAACTGGCCGAGAAACTCGGCCTTCATCAGACCTCTATTTCCCGGCTGGAGACAGGCGAAATGTCCGTCGACAAGAGGACGGAACTGGCCCTTGCAGCCTTGCAGAACGAGGCGTTGACGGCGCCAGCAAAGGCCGCCTGATGCGCGAGGATCAATCCCCCGGCAGCATCGACTTCGCCGCATGGTCGGCAAGGTTTCGCGAGGCTCAAGCCCAGCTCGAGCCCGAATGCGGCGACTGCGGGGTAGGGGCCAGCGAGATCCAGTATTGCCGCGACCGCTTCTGCCCGCATCGGAAAGCGGCATGACGCCCGCGCACAGCAAAAGTGCGGCGAGCCTTCGCCAGCAGGTCGACCAGGGCAGGACAATCGCTCGTCGATGGCGCGCGACTCATCATCCCGTCGCTGCGACGGATCCTTACCCATTCAAGGCTCACCGGACCTGCGCTGAGTGGATCGAGCCATGAAGGCATTCCGCTTCGCCGCCGTCATCATATTCGTCGCCTGCCTGTTGGCGGTCGCCTCGGTTTGCCAGCTGTTCGGCGGCGCCGATCCTTTCGTGGACGTCGACTGAATGGACGTCCCCACCAAACCGCAGGTGCAAGATCCGAAAGGTGCGCTTCTGCCTCATAACGATGCGGGAACTACGGCATGAGCAAGCCGACAATCCACGGCAAACGACGCGCGCTTTCCGCTTCGTCCATTTTGGAGGCGATCGGGACTGACCTGTCGCAGATCCGCCTTGAGGACGGCCTGACGTTCAAGGATCTCGGCCGGTACCTCGGCAAGAGCGAGGACCAGGCCGCCAAATATTGCGACGGCACCGCCGAAATGCCGGTGACCGCCTATGCGTTCGCCAAGGCGCAGTGGAACGGGCGTTTTACCGGGACGCTCGATCGACTGATCCTCGACAGCCGCGGTCACGTCACAAGCGATCGATCGAAGGCCACCGTCATCACCAAGGCGCTGCTCGAGATATCGGCCGCGCTCGAAGATGATGAGGAAGCTAGCCCGCGCGAAGTCCGCGCAATGCGAAAGTGCCTCGAGGAAGCAAAGGACGCAATCGACGGGTTCCTCGAAAAGATGAAGGTCCGGGCGGCGTGACAGTCGAGATCATCATCGCCGATGCGCTGACCGAATTGCGCAAGATGCCCGACCAGAGCGTCGATTGCTGCGTGACGTCGCCGCCCTATTGGGGATTGCGCGACTATGGAGTCGACGGCCAGCTGGGCCTCGAGCCGACGCTTGGCGAACACATCGACGTCATGGTCACGCTGTTTCGCGAGGTTCGGCGTGTTCTAAAGCGCCGCGGCACGCTCTGGCTCAACTATGGCGACTGCTACGCTGCGGCGCCCAACGGCAAGTCCGCCGACGCCTATAAGGCTGATGGCAGCGACGACCGGACGTTCCGTGACAAGCCGTTCAGCACCATGGGGCCGATCTATCAGCCCGACAGGCATGGTCATCGCGGCGAGCGGGGAGAAGTATTTCGGCGAGCAGCCGGTGTAACTTCACCTGGCGCAATCGTCGCCGGCGGATTCCTGAAGCCAAAAGACCTGTGCATGATCCCCAATCGGCTGGCGATCGCGCTGCAGGATGATGGCTGGTACGTCCGGTCCGAGATCATCTGGCACAAACCGAATCCGATGCCGGAAAGCGTCTATGACCGGCCGACGACCGCCCATGAGAAGGTCTGGCTGCTCACCAAAGACGAGGATTATTTCTACAACCACGAGGCCATTCGCGAGCCCGTCACCGGCGGTACCCACGGGCGCAAGGCGGGCCCGAACTCTCGCCAGAACGTCGATCGTGTTCCCAACACCCGAAAATCCACCGGTGTTGGTTGGGGACGCCAAGATCGTATCAACGCCGGCGAAGGTGATCGGGGGCGAGACCGCGTTCTCCCAGCCAAGGATGCCGGCCGCGCTGGTCAAGGTCTTCGCGTTGCCGGTCGTATGGGCGGCGGCGCTGGTTGGCGTGATGATCCGAATTCGCGCTCCGACACGCGCAACGCCCGCAATGTCTGGACAATCGCACCGAAGGCTTTCCGCGAAGCCCATTTCGCTACGTTCCCGCCCGAGCTCGCCGAACGGTGCATAAAGGCCGGAGTACCCCTCACGGTTTGCGGCGCGTGCGGCTCCGATCAGGATTGCGGCGGCATCTGCCAGATGTTCGACCGGGCGCCAGGGAAGGTACTCGACCCTTTCGGCGGCGCCGGCACCGTCGGGCTCGTAGCTGAGCAGCTTGGCGTCGACTCGGTGTTGATCGAATTGAACCCAGATTATGCCGCCATCGCCCGACGCCGCATCGGCCTGCCGAGCTTTGCCTGCATCCTTTGCGAGGGTGGTGAGGAACCGTGCGCCGCCTGCGCCAAGGCCGACGCCGACCAAATCACGATCGAGGAAGCCGCATGAGCACGCGCTTCGCCCGCGAGGCGCCGCGCGGCCGCCCAGCGCATAACCGCCTTCAATTGCCGGTGGAGGAGATCGCGCGCCGATATACGAGCGGGGAACCGGTCTCGCGCATCGCCCGGCACTTTAGCGTTACCGAAGCAGCAATTCTGCTCCGCCTCGACGAAGCGAATGTGCAGCTGCGCGGGCAATCCGCGCCCCGCAAGCATCCCGAAATCGTCCGCGTGTGGTGCGAGCAGTGCCAACGCCGCGTCGGCATTGTCGAGGGCCAGAACTGCCGATCGCAATGGTGCAAGGCATGAGCCGTCAACAGGACGCCTATCTGCTCGCGCGCCGCAATGGACACGGCCTCAGCATCGCGGCCGAAATCGCCGGCATCAGCACCGCCGAGGCTCGGCTGATCGATGAAGCGATCGAGCGTCACGAAATTCAGATCCCAGCCGCGGGGAACGCGGCATCAAGCGAAGGAGGGCCGAAGATGGCTCGACGTGCAAAGGCCGATGAAGGCAACCGTGGGGTGACCAACCTCAGCAACTGCAAAGACCTGATCAAAACTGGCGTGCCGAAGATCCTCAATATCGAGGAGAAGATCGCCGCGCTCCGCCAGGAGAAGAACGCGATCCGCGAGAACATCAACGCCGCCGGCGTTCCGAAGGCAGCATTCGACCATGCGCTGAAGACGTTCAAGATGGATCCGGACGATCGCGCTCGTTTCGACGAAGGCGTCGCGATCACGCGCGATGCTATGTCGCTGCCGCTGAGCCGTTCGCTGTTCGACATGATCGAGGAACCGACCGGCGCCGCGCCGGCCGACGATGCCGACGACGAGTCGAACGGAAACGCCAACGACCAGACGGACGCGCTCGCGGCCTGACATGTCGATTATCGGTCTGGATATAGCGTCGAAGACAGGGCTGGCGCGGTGGCGTGTCGGTGATCCCGCGCCCGTCCTGTCGACGATCGTGCTTGGCGGAAGCGCGGGCGACCTCGCGCGCCCGATGGAGAACCTGCGCCTCCACCTCGCGCAAATCCACACCGAAGACCCGATCACCGACCTGTTCTTCGAAATGCCGATCCTGCCGCGCGCAACGATCGACGAGCGCGGTAGGGCGCGGATGATGACCAGCGCCCAGGCGGTGCTGAAACTATCGGCCCTCGTCGGCATGGCTGAATGGTTCGCCTGCCGCGTGAAGGCCAACCCCTATTCGGTCGACCAGCAGACGTGGCGCAAGCATTTCATCGGCAAGGGCACTGGCCGCAGCGCCGACCTTAAGTCCATGGCGATCGAGGCGTGCCGCGTGCTCGGCTGGCCGACCCGCAACGACAACGAGGCCGACGCCGCCGGGGTGCTCGACTACGGCATCAACTGGCTCGGGATCCATGCGCCGTGGCGTGACACGCACCTTTTCGGTGGAGCGATCGCGGCATGAGCAGGACAGTTTGCATCATCGAAGGCTGCCACCGGACTACCGCCCGCGTCTTCGACGAATGGATTTGTGCGGTCCATTGGCAGCGCCTGACCCGTGTGGAGCGCCGTGTTTGGTACCGAATTAAACGGACGGCAAAGCGATTTGGATGGGAAGCTGTTCTCGATCGCGACGAGCGGGTCTGGTCCGCGCTTAAGCGGAGAGCAACAGCATGACGAGGCGGCACCACAAAGAGAGCCTGCTCGGCGCCGACAATCGGCCGCGCATCCACCTTTGGCCCTCGCAAAATGGCTTCAGCGCGTCGCTGGGTGCGACTGGCGCCCGCTGGTCTCGTGCTGGTGAACGTTCTGCAGGTGAAGCGCTGAACAACGCGCTGGGGATGGTCAATCCGCAGATCCGCGAGCGCGGCGTTGTCGTCATCATCGAGCCGATCGATGGATAACGTCATCCACCTCCGCCCGGCCCAAGCCGAACTGGACGCCGCCTGGCAGGCCTATGACGCCGCGCGCCTGCGGGTCGAATCGCTCTACCGCGACGACGCCAGCACGCCCGATCAGCGCCGCACGGCCGTCATCGAGGCCAACCAGCTGCATTCGACCTTCAAGCGCCTGTGCGAGCGCACGGAGGCATGCCGTGGCTGAGCCGCTTCGCCTTATGCAGAACGAAGAATATCCGCCCGCACTCATCAATCTGGAAGCGGAAGCGAGTCTCCTTGGCGCGATGATGTGCAACAGCGGCCTCGTCGACGGGGTCGCGGAGCGCGTGTCGGTCGATGACTTCGCGAGCGATCTTCACCAGCGGATCTTCAACGCTATCCTCGGCGAGGTAGCGCTCGGGCATAGCGCCTCACCTCCGCTGCTGCGCAACCACTTCATCTACGATGAGGATTACGACCGCGCCGGCGGATTCGCCTACCTCTGCGACCTCACCGCCAACAGCGCGGCCGTGGTCGGGGTCAACGACTTCGCGCGCCAGATCAGCGACCTCGCCAAGCGCCGCCGCCTGCTCGACAACATGCAGCAGCTGCAGGTCGATCTCACGACCCTGACCGACAATCCGGTCGAGGGTTTGGTCGACCGCATCGACGAGGCTTTATCGCAGGCCATCAGCCGGCAGGAGACGACCCGGTCGCAAACCATCGCGCAGGCGTTTGACACGACCTTACAGGCGATCGAGGACGAGGCGTCGGGCGTCGGGCCGCAGGGAATCGCGGTCGCGGGCCTGGACGATTTCAACCAACTGACGGGCGACCTGCGGCGCGGCGAGGTGATGGTGCTGGGCGGCCGGCCTTCCATGGGCAAGACCGCCGTCGCGCTCGGGGTCACGCTCGGGGCCGCGCGCGCCGGATTCGGGACGCTGTTCATATCGCTCGAGATGAAGACCGGCGAACTGATGGGCCGCGCCATCACCGACCTGATATTCGAATATGGCAACTCACCCACGTTCAAGGACGTGCGCCGCGGCAAGTTTAGCGCCTTCGATCGAGAACGCATCGCCCGGGCCCGCGAGACCATCGCGGACTGGCCCTTAATCATCACGGACCCATCGAAACTCTACATCGGACGCCTGGCGATGATGATCCGGCGCTACCAGCGCCAATTGGCCGCAAGGGGCCAGAAACTGGACCTGGTTGTGATCGACTATCTCGGCCTGATCAAGACCGCGGACAAGCGCGCGGACCGGTACCATGCCGTCGGGGAGATATCGCGCACCCTCAAGGAGGTCGCGAAGGAATGCGACGTCGCCCTTATCGTGCTGGCGCAGCTGAACCGCGAATGCGAGCGCCGCGACGACAAGCGCCCGATGCTGTCCGACCTGCGCGACGCCGGCGACATCGAGCAGGACGCCGACACGGTCATGTTCGTGTTCAGGGAGCAATATTACCTCGAGCGCGCCGAGCCCGACGCCGCCGACAAGAAGCGCGAGCAGTGGGAGCTTGCGATGGGCGCCGCGCGCGACCGCATCGAGCTCATCGCCGCCAAGGTCCGGAACGGCCAGGTTGGGAAGCGGCTCTGTTATTTCTTCGGCGCGCATCAGGCGGTGCGCGGATCAACATACATGCGGGATCTCCACCAATGAGCGCCGCGCATCCGTGGATGAAGTTCTATCCGCGCGACTGGCGCGGCGACCAGGCGCTCCGGATGGTGTCGCTTTCGGCGCGCGGGCTCTGGATCGAATGCCTCTCGATCATGCACGAGGCGACGCCTTACGGCCACTTGGTCGTCAACGGGACGGCGCTCGACAGCGGTGACCTCGCGCGCCTCGTCGGGGCGCCGGTCGATGAGGTCTCCGGCCTCCGCGAAGAACTGATAAAAGCCGGGGTCGCGATCGAGAACCGCGCAGGCATTCTGATCTCAAAGCGAATGGTTCGCGATGAAAATCGGGCAAAAAAAGGCAAAAAAGCCGCGACTAAGCGATGGAGCAAAGACACAGAAAACAAAGGAAAAAACGACGCACCTAATGGGTCACCTAAAAGCGAACCTATTACCCAGAAGCCAGAAGCCAGAAGCCATATACCAGAAGAAAGAAAGAATCCCCCCAAACCCCCCAGCCTTCCCGCCGACGTGCGAGCCGTGATGGAAGCTGCCGGGTTTGTCGTCGCTCCACCCGACCTAGGCTTGATCGATGCCTGGAAGCGGGAAGGGGCCACGATGGATCAGGACATTCTCCCGGTCGTGGCTGCTGTCTCGAAATCGGTGAAGGCACGGACCGGTAGAGCGCCGTTCAAGCTCCAGTTGTTCGATGCTCCGATCCGCGAAAAGCTTGCCGCCGACGCCGAGGAAATCGAGCGGCTGAAGGGGATCCAAGCCCGCTACAGCGACCCTCCACCAGCCGCAGTCGGGGGTGCCCGATGACCCGTAAAACACCCGGGCCGTGCACGTATTGCAAGCGGCAAATGACGGCCCCGACCGACCGTGCCAATACCTCGCTCACGGTCGATCACGTCATGCCGCAATGTGTCGGTGGGACGCGCAAGGTCTGGTGCTGCCGGCTGTGCAACAACCTGAAGGGCGACCTGCACCCATCCGCCTGGCGGTGGTTCACGGAACACTATCCCGGCTGGTGGCGCACGTTCCGGACCAACCACGAGGTCATGATCGTCTGTCGCGAAAAGCTCGGGGCCGGCATCCGCGCCAGCATGATCGGACCGATGCGCCGCGATGAATTCGAGGAAAGCCGTAATGCCGGTCCTAGGTAACATCGATGAGCTTCTCGGCATCCTCGGCGCATCCGCGTTTCGGACGTTGGTCGAGGTTCGCGGCGGGACGTCTCTCCGAATCCCGCGGGACATCGCCGCCGCTCCGCACATCGTCCAGTGGATCGGTGACACCGCCGCGCAGACCCTAGTCGATGAATATGGCGGGTTCGTCATCGAGGTCCCGAACCTGAAGGCGACCCCCGCCTTCGACCATCGCGTCCAGCCGTTGCTCGGGAGCATGACCGACACGCAAATCGCCATCACGGTCGGATGTACCGAGCGCACCGTGCGCAACATCCGTCGGCGCCTTACCGGAAGCCTTCCGGCTAGGAAATTCGGAGGCCAGGGGTGAACCGTCGCCACGTCTTCAACCGGGCACCTCGGGACAAAGGCCGTTCGGCGGCAGACACGGCACCGGGCGGGCGTGAACCTTCCCGGTGCCGAACATTGTGAGCGATTAGCCCATTGGCCGGCCCCCTCAAGAACGCGAGACACGAGAAGTTCGCCCAGCTTTTGGCGAAGGGAAGGTCGCAATTCGAAGCCTATGAAAAGGCGGGCTATAAGCCCGATCGTGGCGCCGCGACGCGCCTATCAGCAAAAGTCAGTATTCAATCGAGACTGAATGAATTGAAGGGTCGGGCCGCCGAAAAGGCAGTCGCGACCGTCGCCGACATCGCCGCTCAACTCGACGAAGATCGGGAATTCGCGCGCGGTCTCGAACACTCCGCCGCAGCTGTTTCGGCCACGATGGGAAAGGCCAAAGTCCTCGGCCTCATCATCGACAAGACCCGGCACAGCTTTGATTTCAATGGCCTAAGCGATGAGGACTTGGATGCGCTCGAACGCATTATTGGCAAATCTTCCCTCGCTTGAGGAAATCCGGGCCGAGAAGGATCGGCGCGCTGCGCACGCGGCCGCGATCGATAGCGAACGGCGCCTTGAGGCCGAGCGCGGCGAGAAGTTGCAGCACGAGGCCGAGAAAGCCCGCTGTGGAGCCGATGCCGACGGGATCATCTATTGGTTCGATAACTACGTCTGGACCTACGACCCGCGCCTGATCGGCAAGGTTGGCCCGGACGGCGAGAAGCTGAGCCCATATGTGCGCTTCCAGCTTTGGCCCAGGCAGCGCGAGTTCATCCGCTGGCTTCACGCCCGCGTTCAGGCCAATGAGGAGTGGCTGGCCGAGAAAAGCCGCGACACCGGCGTCACCTACCTTTGCTGTGGATATGGTCTGAATCGTTGGCTCTTTGCCGAGGGATTCAAGACGACATTCGGCTCGAGGAAGGCCGAATATGTCGACAAGTCGGGGCAGCCTGACAGCATGTTCGAGAAACTGCGCATCATGCAGCGCCGGCTTCCCGATTGGATGATGCCAGACGGGTTTTCCGAGACCTCGCACAGCCTGTTCATGCGACTGATCAATCCTCAAAACGGCGCAATCATCACCGGCGAGGGCGGCGAGGACATGGGCCGCGGCGGACGATCGAGCCTTTACGTCGTCGACGAGGCCGCCTTCCTGCCGAACGCCGAAACCACGGAGAAGGCTCTGTCCGGCAACACCGATTGCGTCGGCTGGGTGAGCTCGGTCAACGGCATGGGTAACCTGTTCGCTCGCAAGCGCCATTCGGTGATGAAGCCGCATCAGGTTTTCCGGCTGCACTGGCGCGATGACCCGCGCAAAACCGAGGAGTGGGCTGCGGCCAAGAAAGCGAGCCTCTCGGACCCGACCGCGTGGGCCAGCGAATATGATATCGATTACGCCGCCAGTCTCGAAGGCGTCTGCATCCCGGCTGCATGGGTCGACGCATCGAAGCGGCTTGCCGCGCTCGAGGCCCAAGTCCGGCCCGCGAACGACGCCGTGGCTGGTCTCGACGTGGGCGCCGGAAAGGCTCGCTCGGTGTTCATCGGGCGCCGCGGTCCGGTCGTCGACGTCCCGCATTCGCGCCTTGACCCTGACACCACCGAGACCGCGCATTGGGCGCTCCAATTGGCATCCGACCTATCCACCCGGCAGTTGAACTTTGACGCGCCTGGCGTCGGCGCCGGCGTCGCCTCCACCCTTCGCCATAACGAGCAACGGAATTTGACGATCGTTGCCGTCAACACCGGCGATGCCCCGTCCGAACGCTATTGGGATGACGGCCGAAACTCGGAAGAAATGTTCGGCAACCTCAAGGCCGAGCTGTGGTGGCTGGCCCGCATGGCGTTCCAGCGGACTTACCAGCATGTGCTTTTCCTCGAGGGGCAGGAAGGCGGCAAGCTTCACCCGATCAGCGACTTGATCGCGATGCCTAGCGGCGACCCCGAAAGCGATAAATTATGCTCGGAATTGAGCCTCGTTCGCTGGTTTCGCAACGAGAAGGGCAAGATCGTTATCGAGAAAAAGGCCGAGCTCCAGCGGCGCGGCATTCCATCGCCCGACTATGCCGATGCGCTCATGCTCACCTTCATGCAGCCACAGGGTGAGGCGGAAGCGGTTTCGGTCGGCGCACGCGGCAACTCCACGCTCAGCATGTGGGGAAATCAACGATATGCAGGGAACCGGGGACGATGAACCTTCGAGACACACTGAAAAGCGCCGTGTCGTTCTTCGCGCCGGGGACGTCTGCTAATCAGGGGCGGTCGCTCTCTGCGCAGCGCGCGCAAGATCGGTGGCAGTTCCGCTTCCTCGGCGTCATGGGGCAGCGGGTCGCGAACGACGATCCGATCCTGAACGTCCACGGTGGCGGGAATCTCGATCTGTGGCGCGACATCCTCGACGATGAGCGCTGCTACTCGTGCTTTCAGCAGCGGCGCCTCGCGGTCGTGTCGCGGTCGTGGGAGGTTGAACCTGGCGCACAGGATCGGAAGTCGAAGAAAGCGGCCGAATTCCTCCGCGCGCAGCTTGAGCGCATCGGCTGGGACCGGATCTGCGATCGCATGCTGCACGGCGTCTGGTACGGCTATGGCGTCGGTGAGGCGGTCTGGGAGGTGCTGCCGGCGGGTGATGAGTTTGCCGGCCTGATCGGATTGGCTCGCATCGACGTCCCCGATCGCGCGTGGTTCGGCTTCACCGCGTCCGGCGAGCTTCGAATTCTCGACCCGATGGGGGTCCGGGACGAACCGGTGCCCGATCGCAAGTTCTGGTCATATTCGAGCGGTGGCGATCACGATTTCGTCCACTACGGCATTGGTCTCGCACATTGGCTGTTCTGGCCCGTGTTCTTCAAGCGGCAGGGTTTCCCTTTCTGGCTCAAGTTCCTCGAGCGATTCGGCTCCCCCACGACCGTCGGCAAGGTCAAGGGTGGGCACCTCGACACCGAACCCGGCAAGCAGAAGGTGATCGACATTCTGAAGGCCATCACCGGCAATTCCAGCGTGGCGGTGCCCGACTGGATGGAGGTGGACCTGCTCGAGGCCGCAACGATGGGAAGCGGCGGGTTCGAGCTTCTGATCGATCGATGCGACCGGGCCATAACGCAGGTGATCCTCTCGCAGAGCATGACCAGCGACGCGGGGCCCGCTGGCCTCGGCTCTAACCAGGCCACAGTCCATAAGGATGTGCGCGACGAGGTCGTGAGCTCGGATGCGGATCTTCTGCACGAGAGCTTCAATCGCTCGATCGCGTGCTGGCTTACGGAGTTCAATTTCCCGGGTGCAGTGCCGCCGCGGGTCTATCGGATCATGGAAGATCCGGAAGACCTCAACACACTGGCCGATCGCGACACCACTCTGAAGGCATTGGGCTGGATCCGCACCGAGGGTTCGTTCCGCGAGATCTACGGAGAGGGTTACGAGAAGGCGCCGGAACCGACACCGCAGCCCGACTCGAACGCGCCCGACAACGACAACGGCGACCAGCAATTCGACGCACAGGATATCGACGACATTGACCGGATCGTGACCGAAATGGGCGCAAGCGGGACAGCGGCGATCGAGGCCTTCATCGCTCCGCTGCGCGACAAGCTTGAAGGGCTCCATAATCCGGAGATCCTGCGCGTCGCCCTGCTCAACCACCTCGAGACAGCCGATACGTCGGCGTTTGAGGCAGCGCTGGCGAATCCCATGCTGGCGGTGCGCGCGGCGACAGAGGCGGGGATCGATACCGGCCGGCTCGTGCCGCCAACGTCATCGTTCGCCGCCAAACGCCGTAAGCGCAATCACAAGAGCCGTTCCAGCAGCGGGAAGGGTGCCTCCTATCGGGAAGACGACCATCCGCGAGGGCCGGGTGGAAAGTGGGTCGACAAGCCTGATACAACCGAGGACGTGACGCTCCGCATTCAGAAGCACGTGACCCGCGCGCTATCGTCTGGGCGGGAGCATTCGACGACCAGCCTTGGGAAGGTCAGCGCGAGCAACGCCGAATCCGTACGTCAGCAGACCGGCGTCTCGATCGCCAATCACGAGCGCGTCATTGAAAGCAGCGACATCCGCCACGTGATGAAATCGCACGGCGATGCGGCGGTCGAGCAAGCTCGTGGCCAGCTGGCGGTGGTGAAAGGCGACTTCGCCAAGATCCCCGCGCTCGTCGAGAATGCCCAGAGTGTCCGGCTCATCGGCCGGCCAGGCGCGCGGAAGGTTCACCGGTTGGAATATGTCGGTCGGATCGACGGTTATGAGTATCGATACGTCGAGGAAATCCGCTCAGCGACGAAGATCGTGGCACTCAAGGCGATGCTGAAACGGGTGTGAGGTGGAGGCCGCGGCGAGTAATGTCGAACCCGAGGGTTACCCTACTCTATACGGCCGAACCATGACGGCGGCCTCCGGGGATGGATATAGTTCACTGAGGATGAACAATCAATGAGGAAGGAACTACGCCTCCGTCTCGCTTCTGCCGCCCTCATGTTAGCCGGTGCTGGGATGATCAGCTACGGATTTGCGTCGATGGGTGAACCGCAGGCCGTTTGGCTATGGCGCGATATGCTGGGTGTACTGTGACTCGCTTCGACGTCCAGACCCCTCGGCCGAAGCCGCGCATCAACCCGATCTCTGTCGACGCGCCCCATATCGTCGAATGGATCGAGGCGCGCGAGCCGCGCGCGATCGCTAACTGGCAGGATCTCGGCGCGCAGGAATATGGCCGCGCTTTCACGGCCGCCGGCACCATGGGCTATGACGTAATTCGAGACCTCTACGACGGCCTGATCTCTACATTGCGCGGTGGAGGCGGTGAAGATGACTACGCCGAGCGCATGCTGCCGGTTCTTCGGGACAAGGGGTGGTTGCCGCAGCTGGACGATGAGGCCCTCGGCCGGCGTGTCCGCCTGATCTACGACACGAACCTGCGCTTGAGCCAAGCGGTGGGGAAATGGAACGCGGCGCAGCGCACGAAGCAATATCTCCCGTATGCCCGCTATTCGGCGGTGATGGATCGGCGCACCCGGCCCAGCCACGCCGCCTTGCATGGCATCGTGCGGCCGATCGACGATTATTTCTGGTCTGAGGCCTGGCCGCCGTGCGGGTTCCAGTGCCGTTGCATCGTGACCCAGCTGACCCGCAGCCAAGTCGCCCGATATGGCGGCGTGACGACCGACGAGAAGGCGACCCGGGCGCTTGCGGCCGCGCACGCGCTGTCGAAGAATGCGGGCGATTTCTGGTCGTTCAATCCGGGTTTGAATGCCGCGACTATGGCCAATGAGCAGGTCGATCGCGTCAACGATCGGCGATTGCCCGGGTCCGATCCAGCGCCGAACCGGGTGGCCGCCGGCGTCGCGGCATGGGCGCAGATCTTCAGCCAGGTCGCGGATAAGCTGTTCAACCCCGGAGAATAACCGGAAGGCTTCCGGCTTTTAAGCATTGGGCGTTCGCGCAAACCGTGCCGCCCATGGCGACAGAAGTCGAAATCGAAGCATTCCGGGTGGGGCCGGCATCGCGTGGGATCACGGTCGAGGATCTCGACCAGGCCGTTGCCGCGTACAATGCCGAGACCGACCCCGCGCCATTGGTCGTCGGGCATCCGACCTCCGACAAGCCGGCGCACGGCATCATCGCCAAGGTCCGCCGCGACGGCGCTAAGCTGTTCACGACGCTCAAGGATATCTCCGAAGACGCCGTGAAGGGCGTTAAGGAAAACCGCTTCATCAATCGGTCGATCGCCTTCTGGCATCCCGAGCATCCATCGAACCCGACGCCAGGCAAGTGGAACATCCGCCACCTCGGCCTTCTCGGGGCATCGTCGCCCGGCATTCCCAGCATGTCGAAGCTCGCATTCAACGCAGACGAGACCGTCATCGAAAGCACGGCTGAGCCCGCGACCGCAGTCATTTTCACGGCCGAGAAGGTCGACGGAACCGAAACCACCACGATTACGGAGACGAACGTGCCCAATCCGAAAGATGGCGGCGAGACCGTCGCCAAGACCGAGTTCGACGCCCTCAAAGCAGAGCGCGATCAGTTCAAGGCAGCAGCCGATGCTGCCGCTGAGGCACGCGAGAACGATCGCAAGAAGGGCAACGCGGAATTCGTCGACAAGATGGTCTCGGAAGGGCGCTTGCTCCCCGGTCACAAGTCGCTGTTCGTCGAGCTTTTCAACCGCCTGCCGGTCGAGGAAGTCCAGTTCGACGCCGACACCAAGGGCACGCTCGACGCAGAGCTCCGTAAGGTCCTCGCGGCCGCATCGCCCCAGATCGTGTTCGAGGCCATTTCGCCGAACGGCGATGCCAAGGACCGCGGGACAATGAACGCCGAGCAGATCCGCGCCGTCGCGCACCAGATGGTGAAGGACGGCAAGGCCGTGAACTTTGAGGCGGCGGTCGCCATCATCGATCAGCAGCAGGGAAAATAACCGATGGGCATTTCAACCAACGGCCTCACGAAGCCCTATACCGCCGGCGCCACGATCGCAGCGCGCCGCATCGTGAAATTTGGCGCGGCTGACGGAGCAGTCATTCAGGCTGCAGCCGCAACCGACAAGCTGATCGGCATTTCGAGCGACCTCGGCACCGCCACCGGCGAGCGCCAGGACGTCTTCATGATTGGCAACGTCGCTGAGGTCGATGCCGGCGGCACGATCACTCGTGGTGATTCGGTAACATCGGACGCCAGCGGCAAAGCCGTCACCGCCACCACCGGTCAGGTCGCCGTCGGCAAGGCCGAGGTCTCCGCTGTTTCGGGTGATGTCATGACCGTCATCGTCAGCCCGCACACGGCCGCTTAAGAAGGAACGACGTAGATGCCACAGGCACCTTTCACGATTAACCAGCGACTGACCGCGATCGCGATCGATTACAGCGGCATCAACCGCGCAAATCGGAAGTTCATCGCTGACCAGGTGCTGCCGCGGACCCGCGTCGACTCGCCGGACTTCAAATATGCCTCCTACCCGATCGAGGAAGCCTTTACGGTCCTCGACACCCAGGCCGGCCGGCGTTCGAAGCTGAACGAGTTCCTGCTCACCGCGAACGAGGCAACCGCGAGCGTCGAGGACTTCGGCCTCGAGGCGCCGATCCCGTTCCGCGACGAGAAGTCGTCGCAGTCGGGTGTCATGCCCTTCGACTGGCGTGCGCGTTACACCCGCACCCTCGTCGATAAGGTCCAGTTGTCGCGTGAACTTCGCGTCGCCACGCTGGTGTTTTCGGCCGGCAATTATCAGAACGGCTACAAGGCCACCCTGTCGGGCACCGGCCAGTGGTCCGACGCGGCTTCGGATCCTGTCGCTGCCATTCTGGATGCCAAAGCGGGCATGCTCGTGCCCCCGAACGTGATGGTCGCCGGGGAACCCGTAATCCGCCAGCTGCGGCGCAACGCCAAGGTCTCCGTTGCCCTCGGGGGCAGCGCGACCAGCGGCAAATATGCATCGATCGAGGACTTGGCGTCGATCCTCGGCCTCGAGAAGATCATCGTCGGAAACACCATCCAGCAGACGTCCAAGAAGGGGCAGACGCTCACGACTGGCGCGATCTGGGGTAAGCATGCCGCGCTGCTCAATATCGCGAACACGAATTCGGCGGGCACCGTCGACGATCCGGAAAGCCCGAGCTTCGGGCTGACCTTCCAGTGGGGCGACCAGGTCGCGGGCGACTACAACGACCCGCAGATGGGCCTCTATGGCGGCACGCGCGTCAAGTACGGCGAGTCCATCAAGGAAGCGATCGTCGCGCCGTACGCCGGCTATCTGTTCACCAACGCGGTTGCCTGATCGGAGGCCCCATGAAGTACCTTTCAAACCTCAACAACCTCGACTTTGACGGCAAGCTCTACCAGCACGGGGAAGAGCTCGACGTGAACGACGAGAACCGGGGCGCAGCCGATATCCTGAACAAGCGCGGCGAGGCCACGGTCATCGAGGAAGGTGATCCCAAGGTCACCAGCAATGATGACAGCGGCGATTCCCCGGTGCCGGCGCAGTTCAATGCCGAGAGCTTCATCGACCGCGGCCTCGACGACATCACCGACGACGAGATTTCGGGTCTGACTGCCGACCAGCGCGCTGCGGTGCGCAAGGCCGAGGAAGATCGCGAAAAGCCACGCACAGGGCTTCTCTCGCGGCTGTAATTGCGAGCTTTGGGCGGATTGAAGGGCCGTCCGCCGTGTGCGGGCGGCCTTTTCTTTTGAGGTGATGGAATGAGGCCGAGACTGAGACGGTTGATAGCCGCTGGCGTGGGCGCAGGAATTTCGGTGATCGGTGCGCCGAGCATCCCCGACAGCGCACCGGGCGACTATCTCGCCGCCACCCTGAGTGCCTACGGCGCGACCCTCAGCGACAGCGACGGCGGGCGGTTCAAGCTAGTCGGCAACGAGATCAGGGCGACCGGAAGCCCCGCAATACTGCGCAGTGACGCGGGGTTCCGGACGGTCCAAGTTACCAAAAACGGCATCGTCAGCGTTATCAACATCACGGTCGACGCCCAGGTCTCCTATTCAGCTGCGGGGCTCGACGGCAGCTCCGGCTATTACGCGATTCCGAACAGCATCACGTTCGCCAACAATTGGGCCATCTTCCTCCCATTCACGTACACGGACGTCAGCTCAAACACCGGCGTCTCCTACCTATTCAGCGTCGGGGGCGGGCTGACCGCCAACAACGTCGTTCACATTGGTGTCAACCAGCCAGGAGCGGCCTCCAACCCGAGTAAGCCGTTCTGCCGCGTCAAGAACGGCGCGCTGACGCAGCAGGTCTTCGTCCAGACCTCGATGCCGACCCTCGTCGCCGACGGGCGACCCTATGCCCTTGGCGTGGTCTACAACGACAGCGGCACGCCGAAGACGCTGAAATTCTACCTCTACACCTTCGACACCGGCGTAGCGGTTGAAACCGAGATCGGCAGCATCAACACCGGCACAGCCATGACGACGGCTGGCTTTACCGCGACCGGCGGCGGCAAGATCGGGGCGCGCGCGAACGCTGCGGCCGACTTCTTGAAGGGCAACGTCCGCGGCGTCGAGATTATCAACTACGTTCCCAGCTCGACGACCCGCCTGCGGTTGGCGCGCGGGCGGCGCGCAACCGACCTGTCCGGAGCCGTGCTCGGGAGCTGGCAGCTAGACGGCAGCGCCGCGACCGTCACAGACGCCAGCGGTGCCGGAAATACCGCGACGAAGACCGGCGGCGTCACTGCCTCGACCATCGCCCTGCCGCAACTGATGCCCGAGTCCATGACGGATACGAGCGGCATATCCGGTTATCAGCGTGGTTTCCAGACCACTGACGACGGCACATTGACCGGGAATTCATCGGCGCTCGCACCGACCGGGCCGGTTTGGTACATGGGTGACGCGGTGGGAACCCCAGCGAACGCTGATTCCAAACTCTACTACCGTGTCCTCGACTACACCGGGGGGCTGGTCACCGACTGGACGGACTGGGGAGCGCACACCACCCACACCTTCGACAAGGTGGCGAACGGGATCGCCTTCGGGCGCTGGATATTCGAGATCGCCTACGGGCGCCAGCGTTACTCCAACGTGATCCTGATGGGCGACGTCACCTACAATTCCGGGCAGTCCAACGACGCGCGGAACATCAGCCACAATGCCCGTAACGTGGTCATCACCGGCCTCGGCACGACGATCGTGGACTACGCCAGCAACTTCGTCGATCCAAACACGATTGTGACGACGGACGGTCTCAATGCCCCGGCATCACCGCCCGATGGCGTCGCGACCAAGATCAACGGCATCTATGCCGCGACCGGGCGCCCGCAGATTTATATCAGTGCAGCGGTCGGTGGCACCGCCGCATCGCTGTGGATTCCCGGCGGGGCCAATTACATCAACATGCTCACCTGCATCACGCGTTGCACGCGCGGCTTGTTCAGCTTCATCGAACATGATCAGGGCGAGGCCGATGTCGGAGCGGGTGATCCGACCGATTATACTGAATTTCGCACTTGGAAAGAGAGCATGTGGGGCGGACTGAAGACATCGTTCCCGCTCTACCCCAAAGCGCACCCGTGGCTCCTTATGCGCCAGTTGGCATGCACGAACGGATCGGCCGTGCAGACCGCATGGAGCGATATCCAGTCGGTGCAGCTTGACCTTGCCGAAGATAACCCGACCGAAATCGTCTATTGCGGCAACAAGAAATATATCCGCGCCGACGATTGGGCGACGACGAACACCAGCCTCCATTACGAAGAATATCAGTCGATAATGGAGTTGACCAACCTCGCCCAACTCAAGGCGATGGGCGTCAACAGCGCTGGCGCGAGGGGACCGAAGGCCACCGGCTTCCAGCGCCTTAGCACGAACAACTTCAGGATCACCTTCACGCACGCGACCGGGGGAACGGCGCTGGCGACCTTCGGGGGCGGGGCGGTCCCGAACGGGTTCCACATCGCGCTGGCGAACACCTTCGCCAGCCCACTCACTATCAGCACCGCGTCGATCAGCGGGGCAAACACGGTCGACGTGACGACGACTGGCGACGACGGGGTAAGCATCGCCTATTTCCGCAACCTGTGGGGCATCAACCCGACGCGCACCAACATGATCCGCGACAACTATGCCTATGGCATGCACGCCGGCCGGTTCGCGCCGCCGACCAGCACCCAGCACTATCTGGCGACGGCTTGACGATGGCCGACCCACCCTTCTTCGTGCCCGATCCGGCAGCGATCATTGAGCTGGATGACGAGCACAGCTATTACAAGATCGGCGCGGCTGTCTTCCGGTCGTTCGCCGACGCCAAGACCGCAGGGGTTGCTTTCGGCACTTCGTTCCAGCTGAGCGAGTGGGACATCACAGGCCTGCTCGATGATAGCTGGGTAGTGCAATATTGGTTCACCAATCCGGCGACGCCGGTGGCGACGAGCGCCTTCAACTGCATCGTGATGTTCGACGACAATGCAGGGACGAACACTGATTATCGCGTGTCGATCGTCACCGGCAAGGATGGCAGCGGCAATCCTTATGTCAACGGCACGATCACTAACTCACCTGGCTCGATCGAGCAGGCGAACATCAACCGGACGGCCGACGCGCAGACCGGCGGGACGACGGCGGGCGGCCCGACTAACGGCGCTTTCCAGGCGGTCACGAACAACAGCAGGATCGCCGGCAATGCGCGGGTGTCGAATCCCGACACATCCTGTATCGTGCCGCAGAATTTCAAGCGGCTGCGGATCGGCCACTATGCCGATGGATCGCGCGATTTCAGCGCCGTTGGCGGATCGGTGCAGCGGATCGCGGTCTATGGCACGGTGCCCGCGACCAGCGAGGGACTGCGCTACCTGTCGGAGCGAATCCCGCGCACGCCGGACAATCCCGGCACGCATTTCATCCCGGCGGTGGCCGGGGGCAACGGCGGCCCGCACGGTCCGCCGGCGGTCGACGCCAACGGTTTTATTTATTTCGGCTGGTGCGATCATCTCGGCGTCCAGGGCATCGACAGGGTCTCACCGGCCGGGATCGTCGTCGAGCGCAAGGTGATCGCGACGCGCTACCGGCTCGCCGACACGACACTGGCGATGGGCAGCAGCGATCATCTTATCCCCGCCCCCGCGTTCGATGCCGACGGCCGGCTGATCGTCGCCTACACCGGGCACAACAACAGTACGTTCCCGAACATCGTCTACCAGATATCGCCGACCGGTCTGCTGCAGGATCTCGACTATGCCGGGATCATCGGCGACGAATCGAGCCGGACCGCAACCTATCCGCGCTTATTCACGCACGCGCCGACCGGCGACATCTATCTGATCGCGCGGTTCACCGATCTGCGCTGGGGGTTGATGAAGCTCGCTGCCGGATCCTCGACGTTCGCCTATCTGGCGACTCTGATCGTGCACAGCGCGCAATGCTACACGACCGCGGGGTGGGTGCCTGGCGATCCCCACACGCTGCGGATGTGGACCAACGTCAACAGCGAGCTCGACAATGGCGCGAGCAAGCTTTTTCACGTCAACGTCGTCACCGGCGCGGTATCGATCGAGGCAGGCGTGCAGGGCAATATCTATTCCCCGACCGCACTGCCGATGGCGGCGAGCGCAGTGCCGAACTGGTACACGCCGGCGGCCGGATTCACGGCCGGGCAGTTCCGCGCGATCGACGGCGACCACGGCGGCCTGCTGGTGGCCAGCAACGACAGCCAGACGCAATATTGCCTGTACTGCGAGCGGACCGGCGCTAATCCCTACAATATCGCGCACTGGACGCTGACGAACGTCGGCACCTTCGGCACATATCCCTTCTACGGCGACGGGCGACGGGCGGGCGGGTTCGCGGTCAGCCTCGAGACCGGGCTCGCCGGGCCGCGCGTCTGGATGGGCGAGACCGACCGAAGCGGTACGCCGGCGTCGAAGATCCAGCAATGGGACCGCGCCGGCGGGCCGGGCGCGCCTTTCACACTGACCCGCACCGTCGCCAGTTCGGTGATCAGCGGCTTCGACGCGACCTTCTGGCCGACTGCGATTCCCTCCGACCGCCTGCCGCTCTGCTACCTCACCGGCTATTATGAGGATTATAACAAGCAGGCGCAGTCGACTTATTGGGAGACGCCGCTGTCGATCGACGGGGCTAAATCCCGGGCCATCGTCACCAAACTTAAGTCGCGCATCGTTTCCACCCGGAGGCCCGCGCGCGTCGCCGCCTCACTTTCCCAACTGAAAGCAGCCTGATATGCCCCAGACTTGGCCAGCTAAGGATCCCGACGAAGTCCTCGACTATCGATGGGATATCGAGCTTGTGACCGGCGACGCAGTCGCGACGGCGGTGGTCACGGTGATCTCCGGAAGCGTCGTGATCCAGACACAGGCCGCCGATGCCGAGGGTGCGACGATCTGGCTTGCGGGCGGGACGGCAGGCGGGGTCAACACACTCCGCGGCCTGGCCACGACGACGGGCGGCCGCACAATCGAGGAGACGTTCTATTTGCCGGTCGTGGCGTCGGATGCCGTCCTGACCGCGTACGTGACCCCCGAGGAATATCACCAGCGATTCCAGATTACGGAAACGATCGGCCTCACTAATCCCAACGCTGACGCGCCCGACCAGACAATACTCAATGCGGCGCTGCAGGCGGGCACGGACATGGTCGATAGTTATGCGGGCGCACGTTACGCGTTGCCGCTCTCGCCGGTTCCGAGCGTGGTCAAGGATGCGGTCGCGGATCTTGCGCGCGAGCGGCTGTTCACGCTCTACCCGAACGAGGAAGTGACGAAGCGCGCCGATCGCGTCCGCGCGTGGCTGAAAGACCTGTCCGCGGGCAAGGTGGAACTCGTCGGCGTCGGTGGCGCGCTGGTCGATGAAGGCACGGCCGATCAGCCGGCGGTCTATGCTCCGGATGCGGTGTTCAGCGACTGCGTCCTGTCGTCATACCGTGGGCGATTGCAGTGAGCGGCGTTCGCCTCGAAATATCTATCGACGACGGCGGGCTCGGGCGCGCCCTTGAGCGGGCGATCGCCGCCGGCACGGATCTCCGGCCAGCGCTTGAGGGTTCCGCCCTTATCATCGAAGGCAGCGTGCAGCGGCGGTTCGATACGGGGCAGGGGCCAGGCGGAATCCCGTGGCCTCCGAGCCGGCGCGCGCTCGAGCAAGGCGGCAAGACGCTCGTCGACAAGGGATCCCTGCGCGAATCCATCACGCACGACATCGGTGCCAACCAGGTAGATGTGGGCGTCCAGAGCCCTTCACCCGGGAACGCGGACAAATATGCTGCCGCTCACCAGTTCGGGGCCCATATCGTGCCACGAAATGGGGAATTCCTCGTCTTCACCGGCTCGGACGGCGGATTGGTCTTCCTGCGGTCCGTTGACCTACCCGCACGACCTTTCGTCGGCTTCGACGACCAGGATGTTGCCGACTTGGAAGACCTCTGGACCAGTCATATAGAAGAGGCCTTCGATGGCAATTGATCTCGCCAGTGTCCGCAGCCGGGTAAACGCCACCGGCGTGTTCCGAAAGGTGTCCGACGTCCTGGCCTTGGCAGACGCCATGGAAAACCCGGGGTCCCTTCTGCCCGCGGCCTTCGTGGTGGCGGCAGCTGAGGCGGCCGAGCCGTCCAAGACCATGGGCGCGCATCGCCAGCGCATCACCGCGCGCGTGTCGGTGGCTTTCGCCGTGCAGGCCCAGCCCTATGCCGAGAACCGCAGCGACGAGGTCGAGGCGCTTCGATCGACGGTCAAATCGCAGCTGAAGGGATGGCTGGCGGAGGGCGCCGAAACCGCATTCGACTATGTCTCTTCGAACATCCGAGCGATCAGCCGCGGCATGGTATGGGTCGAAGTCCAGTTCTCGGCGAAGTATCTCGAGACGAATTAACCGGAAGCCTTCCGGCTTTAATCATCACCCGGAAAATTGAAGCGTTCGCGGCGACGCAGCGAGGACCGCGATGCCCGATACCCCGGAGACCGGAAATGTAACCGAACAGGCGGCGCAGCCTGCGCCCGAAGAGGAACGCACGTCCGACGACTGGAGCCCGCAGGTCGTAGCCGAGGACGGCACCCACATGACGGGCGACTACCCGACAAATCACCGCTTGCGGGCCGAAGCGCTCGTGAAAGCCCGCCGCAAGCACGATCCTGACGGCATCGTTTCGGACGATCTCATCGCTGACACGGCGACCAGGCTTCGTGCCGAGCGCGAAGCGGAGTAACAGCGAATGGCCTACAGCTTCGAAAAGCGCCTACTCGTCGGCAAGATCGAAACCACTGAGGGCGTGGACGTCACCCCCACGGTTGCGGCGAATGCGCTCATCACCGTCGGCCTCGACGTTTCCAATCTTGAAGCCGAGAAGAAGACCCGCAACACCGACGGCCAGTATTTTGGCGCACGGCCGTCGATCAATGCTCAGGTCCGCAAGCCATTCTCCTTCGGCGTCGAGATCGCCGGCAGCGGCGTGTCGGCGACCACCGTTCCCGCATGGATGCCCTTCAACCGCGTTTGCGGCTTCGATGCGGGCGTCGCAGGGGGGTCCTCGGTCGTTCAGACGCCGATCAGCGCCAATATCCCGTCCATGTCGATGTATGGCTGGCTCGACAGCCTGAAGAACGTTGCGCTCGGGGCGCGCGGCAATCTGTCGATGGTGTTCGAAGACGACGAAATCCCGATGTTCAATTATGAAATGATGGGGTTTCCGCCGGCCGCCATCCTGACGGATTCGGCACCGACGTCGCCGACGTTCGCGCAGGCGGACCCCATCCTTTGCTCGACCGCCAACACGACATTCCTGTTCGACAGCTACGCTTTCCCTCTGCGCCGGCTCACGATCAACATGAATAATGCGATCGAGCCGCGGTCGCTGATCGGGCCGGCTGATCGCGCATTCTATCGAAACCGGGCGGTGACATGGGAGGCGGTGTGCGAAATGCCGACGCTCGGCACCAAAAACCCCTTCACGAAATTCCTGTCCCGCGCGACCTCCGTTATGCAAATCGTTCACGGCACCGTGGCGGGCAACATCGTTCAGGTCGACGGCGCCCGGGCCGAGACCGACGAACCTGCCTTCTCCGAGGAGCAGGGCGTCACCATGGTCACGCTCAAGGGCAATCTCCTGCCGTCGAGCGCAGCCGGCAACGACGAACTCACCATCACCAGCAAGTAGGTTTCCCAATGTTCAGGGTGACGAAGGAACCCGTCGCGTGGATCGACCAGAAATGGCGCGGCCTCGACGACGACGGGTACGAAGTCGAAAAGTCCATGCGGCTGCGCGTCCGGTTTCTGCCAGCGTCCGAAGTGACCGGCCTCTATACCGACGACAATGCCAAGACGGCCGACCTGGCCAAGAAGGTGATTGTCGATTGGGACGAGATCCTTGGTGAAACCGGCAAGGCTTTTGCCTTCACCCCGGAGAACCTCGACCTCGTGCTCGAGCATGAGCCCGGTTTCATGCGCGCCTTCGGGGTCAACTATCTGGACGCATGGGGCGGGCAGGGCCGAGTGCGGGAAAAAAACTCCGAAAGCTCGCCAGGCGATGGGCGAGCGGACGGGGCGGACGAAAGCAGGCCGCCAGCATCGAAGACCAGCTGAAGGCCATTGGCGCGCATGTCCCGGAAGGGATGTCGCCGCGCCGATCGGAAGACAGCGACGAAATCGACGTCTGGCCGGACATGATCGGCGCCGTCTCGACTTTCTTCGGCATGGAATCTCAGTGGCGATGGTTGGGCGCGGGGATGGCGGGAGCCTTCAGGACCGGCTTGGACTATTCGGCGCTCCCCGTCGTCACTGAGACCCTGCAGGTGGATCGGACGCCCCAGCTGCTGCACGACCTGCGAACCATGGAATCCGAAGCGCTGGCGGCTATGTCAAAGAAGTGAGGGTCACCAATTCCAGCCTTCGCCCAGCAGCCCGCGAAAGATGTTCACGGCCAAGAATACGGCGACGATGGCAGCGGCAAGCCATAAGGCGAAGGTGCGGCGGTCGGACATCGCGACTTCGTGATCGCACTGGCTGTCCAAAATTGAAAGTGATAGACGCGCTCGCCATGCGCCTCGCCATCCTTTTGACTCTATCTCTGCTTGTGGCCTGTAACAAGGAACGGAAGGTCAAAATCCTCGAGCGCCAGTATGATGAAGTCGCTAAGTATGATTCAAGCGGTGAACGTCGATGCAGCCTTGCCGAGCAGATTGCGTCCGAATGGCTCGATCTCGGAGATGAGAAGAAATATAAGGATTGGTCCCTTCTCCGCGACATCTCCTGCCTGCATGCGAAGACCATCCGTAACTTGTAAAATGTCGGGATTGGTGCGATAACGCTGACGTCCTGAAGGCTCCCGTTTGTGGAGCCTTTTGCCGTGGCAGAATTCGTCGTCAAATCAACGCTTATCGCGGACCCGAGCCGGTTCAAGCCGGGCGTCGATGATGCAAAGCGCTCGCTCAAGGATCTCGGCGACGAGGCCAAGAGGGCTACCCCGAACTTCCGCAACCTCGGCATGCAGATGGACGATCATATCGTCCTGTTCCGCCGCTATCAGGCCGAGGCGAAGGCAGCCGCTAAGGCACTGATCGAAAAGCAGCGGTCCGTCCGCATGCTCGGAATCCAACTCGGCGACCTCGGTCAGCAGCTGGCCATGGGGATCAATCCGGCGGTGGCGTTCGGCCAGCAGATTGGTCAGATCGGGTTGGCGGCCGAAGGGATGGGCGGTCGAATCGCCAAGGTCGCGGCCTTTCTCAGCAGCCCTTGGGGTGCTGCCCTGCAGACCGCCGCGATCGTCGTGGGAGTGTTCGCCAGCAAGCTCCTCGACACCGAGGATGCCAGCAAGAAAGCGGCCAAGGCGACGAAGACGCTCGAAGAGGCAATCCACGATTTGAATGTCGCGACAGGCAAGCAGGTCGAGAACCAAGACCTTGCCAACAAGCGAACGCGTGAAGAGGTCGAAAACAGCCTCAAGAGAGAATTACGAACCCGTGCCGAGACTGTGGCGCTGATCGAAAAGCTTACAGTCCGTCAGAAGCTCGAAACGTTAGAAGGGCGTGTCGACCGGCCAGCCCCCACCGCAACGGCGCTCGCCGCCAACACCGGCGTGCGCCTCAGCAGCGCACAGGATCTACTCAAAAAGCAAACCACGGCGATTGAAGAAGCCCGATCGGCACTTCGGAATCTCGACATCGACGCCAGCAAGACGAAGATCGATGAGAAATACGATAAGATGGCCGCGGCGGCGGGCCGTTATAATCGCGAGGAAGCCCGACTAACCGACGAGCGCCAACATAAGCGGATCTCACAGGCAGATTTTGAGGCTGGGTTGGACCGCGCACGCGTCGCCCGCGATCGCGAAACCGCAGCCATCCAGAAACAGACGAAGGCGCAGGCCGACCTCAACCAGCAAATTGGTCGAAATCTATCGCTGGCGGGGGCTAAGCAGCTGGTTGAGGGCATAGGTGGCACGGTCACGAGCGGGCTTCGATCGACCGCCAAGCAGGCCCAGCTTTACGCCGCCTATCAGGCAGGGACGGGGCCACTCGCTGCGAAGCCTGGCACCAGCTATCATGAAAAGGGCCAGGCGCTCGATATCGCCAAGACCGCTGGCATGTCGTTGGGCAAGATCCGCCAGGCCTTCAAGGACGCCGGCGTTTCTATTCGCGAGCTGCTTGACGAAGGCGATCATTTCCATGTCGCATGGGGCAAGGTGACGGGTTCCCTGAACGACGGCGAGAAGGCTGCACGTGAAGCGAAAAAAGAGCTGGATGACCTACAGCAGATCCTGGACGGCCTCACGAAGCGGTTCGACCCAGCGCAAGCCGCGGCGGATGATTTTGCGAAAACGCTGGCCGATATTTCCAGGCTCGAGGCCGCTGGAATGCGCGGTGATCCCGGCGGCATCAGTTTAGGCCAAGGCGCCGTCCTGCGGCTTGGCGCCAGCAAGGAACAGGCCGATGCGCAATTCAAGAAGTTTGACGCGATCGGCGACAAACTGCTCGAAAGCATGGGCGTTAAGGCTGGCGAATCCATAGCCAAAAGCGCGACGGAATTTGGCGAGGAGGCAGCGAAATCGTTCGGCGAGACCGCTTCGGAACTCGCTTTCGAGATCGGAAACATAATCGGCGGTCGCGTCGGCGACGCGCTGGCCGGCATCGGCAATCTAATCGAGATGAACCGCAAGGGTAGCGCCTTCGACAAAGCGTTCGAGAATATCGATCATTCCATCAGCAACCTCGCCCAAAAGGGCTTCAAGCTGAAGCCTGAGGCCGCCGATCAGCTTGGCAAGACGGTCGGCGGAGCGGTGAAGGGCGCGGCCACCGGCGCCACGATAGCCGGAATTGGCAAGGCTCTCGGCCTGAAAATGAGCAGCACTGGTGCCCAGATCGGCGGCGCCATCGGGTCTGCTCTGCCTATCCCGGGCGGCGATATTATCGGCTCGATTCTTGGTGGCCTTGTCGGCGGTCTGTTTAAGAAAACAAAGACCGGCAGCGCCACGATAACGAACGTTGATGATAAGGCATCTCTGTCTGGCAACAGCGGCAAGCTAAAGGACGTCGCGGGCACGCTGGCGAGCTCCGTACAGGGCGGCATCCAGCAGATTGCGGACGCGCTCGGCGGTACCCTCGGCAGCTTCGCGGTTTCGATCGGCCAGCGCGACAAGAAGTATGTCGTCGACTTGGAGGGCAAGGGCCGCACCAAGTCGGGCGACGCCAGCACCCCGAGCTTCAAAGACGAATCCGAGGCCATCGCGCGCGCTATTCAGGACGCCATAGCGGACGGCGCGGTGAAGGGGTTGTCCGAAGCCGTCCAGAAGGCGCTCAAATCATCGGACGACATCGACAAGGCGCTGAACGAAGCACTCAAGGTCTCGCAGGTCGAATTGCTGCTCAAGGGCGTAACCGGCGAGATGGAGAAGGCCTTCAGCGACTTCGAACGCACTGCGGCGGAACGGGTACGCATCGCGAAAAAATACGGATTCGACCTGGTCAAGCTGGAGCAGATCAACGGCGAGCAGCGGGTGAAGCTGTTCGACCAGATCGTCGGCGCGCGTATCGGTTCACTTCAGAATCTGCTCGACTCGATCAACTATGGTGACCTGTTCGAAGGCTCGGCGGTCGCGAAACTGAACAAGCTTCGAACCGAGGCGCAAACGGCCTCCGAAGACGTCGCCAAGGGTGTGGACGGCGCGGCCGACCGCCTGGCCGATCTTCAGCGCCAGATCGTCGAGACATCGCGCGACACGTTCGGCACCGCCGGCCCCGAATTCGCGACCGATCGCGCAAACGCCATCTCCGCGGCGGAACAGGCGATCGCACTCGAACGGCAGCGCGCGGAGCAGGCGGAAGCCATGGCGCAGCAAACCAACACACTGCTCGACGAAAATAATGATATCGCCGCCCAGACGCTGGCGGCCACCAATCAGGGCAACGAATATCTGGCGGCCCTTCTCGCAGCGGCAAACCTGCGGGCTCCGACCACGTTCGATACCTCGCGCCTCACGGCCCTCGTCTGATGGCGACGCCCGTTGCTCTTGTGACTGCGCAGCCGCGCACCGCCGCGACCGGCGCCGCCACAACGGTGTGGCTTGCCGGCGGTGGTGGCACCAAACCCTATTATTATCAGAGCAACCATTGGCAGGCCGGCGTCGTGGAAATGCCGCGCCTCTCGGCTTCCATCGGGGTCGACGAATCCGGCTTCACAGGCGGGAGCAAGCCGCAGACGGGCGTCATCACCTTCGCCCCGGCGCTGCGCTCCACCTTGGCCACTCTGGCGGCGCTTGTGTGGCGCAATGCCGCGATCAGCGTCCAGCTGGGGGACGAGGAATCGGCAACCTTCGCGACGAAGCTGACCGGCAAGGTGGCGGACGCCTCCATTCAGGAAAACAAGCTGGTGTTGACGATCGCGGACATGACCGCCGATCTCGACCGCGTCATCCTCACGTCGCGCTTCGCCGGCAGCGGGGGCGTCGAGGGTGGCACGGAAGCAAAGGACCGGATCAAGCGTCGGTCGTGGGGTCGCGTGTTCAACGTCGAGGGCCGGATCCTCGACAAGGCGAATAACATCTATGAATTCGGCGATCTGTCGCAAAAGCTGCAGTCGTTCGAGACCGTGCGCGACGTCGGCAGGGATGCGGCGCCCGCGCCGAGCGTGGTTTCCTATGCCGGTTCGGTCGCCTCGACGCTCACCAACCTGATCAACGCGGTGCCGGCGCAGGGTAGCTGCGTCGTTGCCCCTTCGATCGCCTGCGTGAAGTGGTGGACCCAGCCCAAGGGGCCGCTCACGGCCGATATCAAGGGCGAAATCGGCTCCGGCTATGTCGAGACACCTGCGGCGATCGTCGACCGCATTTTGTCGGCCATGTCCGGCCCGACCGTCACGAACACGGCCGCGGCGGTGTCGCTTCGGAATATGCCGGCCGGCATCCATATCGATGAAGGCGACACGATCTCGAATGCGCTCGATCGGCTGCTGCTTGGCGTGTCGCTGGTCTGGCTGGTCGATCCAGCGGGCACCATCACGATCCGCGAATTCACCTTCTCGAGCCCGGTCGAAGCATTAACATCGATCAACGTCACGAGGCAGCGTTCATTGCCGCCGATCAAGAGCCGACGGCTTGGCTACGCCCGCGCGTATCGCACGCACACCGACGGCGAGATCGCGACCCCGCTGCTCGATCAATACGCGCCGCTGACCCTCACCAGCCTCGGCACCGTCGGGGTCTATATCAACAGCAACAGGATCATCCGAAAATCGGGCACGAATGTCTATGACGCCGCAGCTGTCGGCCCGTCGCTGGCCAACACTGCCTTCGCCTCGGTCAATATCGGAGCGGCGGCGAATTGGGTGATGGTCGCGCTGGACAGCAATGCGACCGATTACGCCGAAGCGCAGATGAACGCGATCCTCGAATTCCTGCCGTCGACCGGTTCGCTGTTCTGCGTCATTGGCGGCGGCGGCGGCTTCTCGACAACACTCGGCGCCGGCATCACCGGCACCGCAGTTTTGGCTTACGACGGGTCGCGGCTCCTGTTCATTGTCGGCGGCATCGTCCGCTACATCCACACGACCGGCGTGCTTCCGGATCAGACTTATTACCCAAAATGGCATGCCTATTCGAACGCCGAGGTAACCGGTCTCGAATGCGGGCCCTATGGCGAGACGCTCGAAATCGACCTGCAGGTGCCAAGCTCGATCGACATCGACGTCGACGGTGCCGGGACGGTTACAACGCCCCTGCCGCTCACGTTCCGCACGAAGGCGATCAAGGCCAGGACCGATATATCGACCACCACCTCATTCGCGGTCACCTTCCCGAATGGCATCACAGGCTCGATCAACAACACGGTCGGCTCCGCCGATCGCGGCGTCGTCACCGTAAGCGACGTGATCCAAAGCGGTAACATCGTCATCACCGCGACGATCCCGAACCTGCCGCCGATCGTGAGGCAGGTTTTCGTCAACCGTAAGCCGCCGGTGCCAACGGTGACAGGCACCGGCTCGAGCACGGCAGGATCGGGAACGGGGCCGTCCAGCGTCTCGGCAAGCACTTCGATCTTGTCGCCGATCACCAGCGGCACGCACGCGGCCATGACCCCCGTCCTGACGGTGAAATCGACCTCCGGTGGCACGCTGCGCTTTTCGGGTTCGATCTTCTATCTGGGTGACCAAGCCAGCTGGGCAGCAATCAAGGCGCAGTATCGCGCGGTCGGCGCAAGCACGTGGAACGACTTTGCATCTGAAACGACGGGTGCGCCGGACGGGGTCGCTTATGACTATCCCTATCCCGGCTGGGCATCGATGGCCGAAGCAACGAAATCCGGCTTGACCGCCGACACCGATTATGAGGTCCGCCTCGTCGGCCGACGCGCTGGGGGGTCTGCCTCACTAAACATCACGAGCTTGTCATTTCAGGTGCGACAATGAGCGATCAGCATTGGACGATCGTCGACAACGACGGAAACGTTATCGAGCAGGCCATCACAGCCGGCAGTCATCCGCGCTTTCATGGGTTCGATTTCGACAGCGAGACGATGACCGCGCACCAATGCTCGGCGCAGGGCGACCCGATTACGCAAAGTTGGGACGGCCAGGCGCACGAATGGGCCGACGACCCGGCGAAGATCGATGCGATGTTGCACGGCTTGATCGATGGCGCCGCCGGCGCGCTGCGATTGCGGTACATCACCGACGTTCCGGGCCAGCAGCTGACCTATGAGCGCAAGGAGCGCGAGGCGCGGGCCTTTCTCGAAGCGGATGACCCAGACCTCGCCGCTTTCCCGTTCCTTGCCGCGGAAGCGTCCGCGACCGGCGTTGAGGCCGAGGAAGCGGCACAGACGATTGTCGCCGCGGCTGACCTGTGGTCGTCCATTGGGGCTGCGATTGAACGCACCCGCATCTCCGCCAAACGAGCGGTCACCGAAGCGCCAGATAGGGCCGCGAAGCAGGCGGCCGCGATCGTCGATTGGGAGGCACTCGGATGACGGTTGACGCGGGCATCGTCGATTGGCTCCGCACCGGTGCATTTTATGTCACATCGATCGACAACACCTTCGCCGCCGCTTGGGGCACGAGCGCGGTCGAGACAGAAATCATGTCGCCGCTGGCCTTGGCGGCTGACGCAGCGACCGAGGCGGACCGGCAGCAAATCTTCCTCGAGGGACCGCTGGTCGTTGAGGTTCACGACGTGCCGGGCCTGCGCGCCGACCTTCTGGCTCGGGCGGTGACGCTCACCTGCGCGCAGCTGGGCTATGACGCAGGGGTCAACGTCTTCGTCATCGGAATAGAAGAACAGCGCGACATGGAGCGCACATTCCTAACCGTTCTCAGGAAGCAAACATGAGCAACCTTCTGGTCATGCGGCCGATCCAGCCTGTCTCGTCGTCACTGACGCAGGGCACCGCAACAGGCATCGCGAACCTTCTCACACCGGACCCGAAGGAGGTTGTGTCATGCAATGCCGGCGCCGGGGTCGGCTATGGTCTTGACTTGGGTGCCATTTATTCGATCGATTCGATGTTTCTCGGCCATCTCAACAACTACGGTTCGGCGGCGGATTTAGAGTTCGTCACAGGCGTCGCGGCGCACAATGAAACGGTGCGTCTCGACGCCAACTATTTGGCCGAATGGATTGCTCCCAGCGCCCGGTCAATTCCCCGGCGCCGGCATGCGTTCTGGCGGGCAGCCGCGCCCTTTAATGCGCGCTACGTCATGGTGCGCGGCACTTTCGCAGGCACGACACCGGTGACGCTGGGCGTCTTTGGCGTGGGTCTCGCGTTTCAGCCGACCTATAATCAGGAATGGGGTGCCGGGCGGCAGCCGCTCGACACGTCGGGCATCACCGAATTGCGCAGCGGCGGATTCGGTATCGACAGCGGGGGCAAGAAGGCCGCCTACACATGGACGCTTGGCGACCTGACCGACATCGAGGTGCAAAGCGCCTGGAGCATGTTCGAGGATGCCGGGAACTCCTCCCCGATCATCGTCGTCGAGGATCCGGATTCGCCGGCCGCCACGATCATCGATCACGCCAACACGACCGTCGCTGGCACGACCATCACCAAGACGGGCGGAAGCGGCTCTGCGTGGGATGCTGGTGCGGTCTCAACGACGGCGATCGAAGGAGGCATGCTGACGTTCAAGGTGGCGCAGGCCAACAAGGAGATCATGGTCGGCCTGAACAGCGACCCCCTGACCGACGACAGTTATTCGAGCCTGGACTTCGCGATCTATCTTACCTCCGGAGGCGGTGTTCAAACTTGGATGGGCGGCGTTGCTCAATCGATTTTTGCCAGCACCACCTATGTGACTGGCGATCGTTTCACACTTCACGACGATGGCCAAACCGTCTGGTACAAGAAGAACGAAGGTGTGATCTTCGCCGCGCCCTCGCCCAAAGTGCCGCTTTATTTCGACTCCTCGTTCTTCAGCAGCGCCGGAGCCCTCAACGACGTGCTGTTCCGCAAGCCCGGCCTGAATGAGCGGATCCATTACGGCCTGTTCGACCGGTTCGAGCCCTATGAGCGCCTGTCACCTGGCCGGACGCGATGGGGCTTGCGCATGAACGAATGGATATAGACCGGAGCACGCCAATCGGTTTATAAGACGGCGTCCCGAGGTGCCCGCAAGCATAGGCTTTGCGGCTTGCATCTATACTTCCCAGATCGAAGTCGCCTCCGCATCTGCAGTGGTGACGCATGTTCATCCTGATCCTCCGCGTCGCCTGCTTCCTTATCTGGGCCAGCGTTGCGGCCGTCCTCGCGCCCAGCGTCCGACGCTACTTCTTCGGGCCGGTTCTGGCGTCCGATGCCTGTCGCGTCGGCTATTTCTTCGTGGCGCTGCTCGTGATGGGTTCGATGGGACGGTGGCTATTTCTGGCGTATGACACTGCAGTCGTGCCCGCGATGTACTCGCTAACAGCGGCGCTCGGCATCTTCGTCCTGATTCTGACGACTAGCTCGCATCGAAATGACTGAACCGGTCATGACATTCTTTCAGGGCGTCGGATGGGTTGGAGCGACCTTCTGGGCTGCGCTCTTCACACTCCTAGGCGTGATCGTCCGCGCGGTCGGGCCATGGCGCAAGCTAAGCATCGAAGCCGAGCAAAAGCTCCGGGACGATCTACTGCGGCGGGTAGAGAAGCTTGAGCGCGAGCTCGACCGCAAGGAAATCCGGCACCAGGCTGAGCGCGCTTCAGATCGCCACCGTTTGAACAATGTGACGCAGTGCTTCGATGCGCTCATCCTGATGCTCGAGGTCGCGCAAGATCCAGATCAGGTGAAGGCTATCATCG
>Ga0268264_10000713_pt1 | contig 38221 bp, 29 predicted proteins | sample KBSSwiS32_FD_190357 | JGI IMG/M metagenome (GOLD analysis project Ga0268264, IMG submission 190357) | Switchgrass rhizosphere microbial communities from Kellogg Biological Station, Michigan, USA - KBS Switchgrass S3-2 (SPAdes) (version 2) | ecosystem: Host-associated > Plants > Roots >...
AAGATCAACGAGTTCGTTGAGCACTACAACCAACACCCCAGGCCCTTTATGTGGACCGCCACCGCCGAGTCCATCCTGGCCAAGCTCCAACGGCTTGGCAAAGTTATCTGCGGGACACCACACTAGGTCCGGCGCGAGTTACCCTCGCTAGCAGCCGACTCTACAACTTGACGCCGCAATCGACGTTCAGCACTCCGCGTCACCCCACACGGGCCTCGGTGCCGTATCGCATCATTCTGGCGGCGGAAGTCGTAGAATACGGAAGGTGTACGAAAGAAATATCATTGAGCAGGTGCGGGAGTTGCAGAACGTTGAATAGTGACTGGCAACCACATCAATCCCAACACGGCGGCGGCGACCGCTAAGGCCGCACCAGTGGCGAACGCCACGTGATAACCACCTATTAATGCAACCATGGGATCAGCACCCAGCTCGATGAGTTTCCGCGTCCACGCCTCCGCAGCGGCGGCGAGAATGGCCAGTCCTAACGAACCTCCTACCATGGAGGATGTCCCGATCAATCCTGATGCGAGACCCGAGTCTTTGGGAGCGACTCCATGCACGGCTGACAAGAAGAGCTTGCCGCCGGCAATGCCCACGCCGACGGTATACAGGGTCATCCCGGGAATCACGTCAGTCCAGACATCCCCCTGCACCGGGATTCCAGCCAGCAGCGCCAGCCCGAGCGCGGCCAGTAGGAAGCCTGCGGCGAAAGGTCGCTTGATTCCGTAGCGGTTGACGATTCGGGCGGAGAATCCAAGCGCGAGCACCGCACTGATGATGCAGGTGGGCAGAAAAATCAACGCTACCTGCAACGGGCTCTTTCCCAGGACCCTCTGCAGATAGAGGGTGAGAAAGAAAGTTGCAAATATGGCCGCGGCTGCCAGTGCGGCTGTGACATTGGTGACGACCAACATGCGAGAGCGCATCACGCTGAGGGGTATCAGAGGATTGCTCACGCGCGATTCGGTGAATACAAACGCCGCCAGCAGCAGCAGTGCGCCGGCGAGCGTCAGCCACGACTGGCTCGAAAACCAACCCACGTCGCCGCCACTGATGATGCCGTACACGGCGAGCATCAACGCCCCAGTCAAAGTCGCAGCCCCTGTCAGGTCCAGGCGACCGGCCGTCCGATGCCCCGCGGGAGCAATGGGTATGAGTCGCAGACACAACACGTAGACCAGCACGCCAAACGGAATGTTGAGGAGGAAAACCCAGTGCCAATCGAAGGACGAGGTGATGAACCCGCCGAGCAGGACACCCAGGGCGCTACCCGCCCAGGCAATGAATCCATAGATGCCCATAGCTTTCGCACGTTCACCGGTCTCGATGAACATGTTGGTAATGATGGAGAGTGAAACGGCATCAACCACCGCGCCCCCGACCCCCTGGACCGCGCGCGCCCAGATCATCTCCGTCTGTGTCCTGGCCAGACCGCAGGCCAGCGAGGCTAATGTGAACGCCACTATTCCAAGCAGGAATACCCGGCGTGGGCCGTAGAGATCTCCCAGGCGACCGCCCAGCAACAGGCAGCCGCCAAACGTCAGAATATAGGCGTTGACGACCCAGACGAGCGACGCCTGGGTAAATCCAAGGTCAGCTCGGATCGAAGGCAGCGCAACGGTGACGACCGTCCCGTCCAGGACGATCATGACCACCCCCAGACACAATGCGACGAGGGCAATCCAACGCCTGTCCAGCATGCCGGCGACCTCGGGAAGAAAAGTGAGAGAGGTCGCAACGTATCACATGCAGATCAAACCCAAACAATCTCAACGATCCGGGTCGGTCACCGGCGTCTCGACAGGAACAAGCTTGACGAAACTGCGTGATATCAACCGAAGTTGATCTTCGCTTCCAGATTCGCCCGCGAGTCTGCGGCGGTGAGGGCTTCTTCAAGCTCGATACGACCGGACTTGTAGAGGTCACGGAGGGAGACGTCGAAGCTTTGGATGCCGCGTTCGCCGCTGGAGGTGATGGCTTCCTTGATGCCTGTCACGTCGCCCTTCTTGATGAGCTCGGAGATGTGCGGGGTGTTGATCATGACCTCGACGGCGGCGCAGCGTTTGCCGTCGCGGCCCATTACCAGGCGTTGCGCCAGGATGGCACGGAGGTATTGGGACATGTCGAGGAAGATCTGGTTGTGTTGTTCGCGGGGAAACATGTTGATGATGCGGTCCATCGACTCCGCGCAGTTGTTTGCGTGAAGGGTGGCCAGCACCAGGTGTCCTGTGCCTGAGAGGTTAATAGCTGCTTCCATACTCTCGCGGTCGCGGATCTCGCCGATCAGGATGACGTCGGGAGCGGCACGGACTACGCCGCGAAGGGCGCGGTTGTAGGATTTGGTGTCGATGCCCACTTCGCGCTGGTTGACGATTGAGCGCTTGTTGGTGTGCAGGAACTCGATCGGGTCTTCGATCGTGACGATGTGATCGGAGGCGTTTTCGTTGCGGTAGTTGATCATTGCCGCCAACGAGGTGGACTTGCCGGAGCCGGTAGAGCCGATCATCAGGATCAGGCCGCGCCTCATCATGACTAGGTCGGACATGATTGGTGGCAAGCCGAGACTTTCGATCCTCGGCATGTCTGCGGTGATGTATCGGAGCACCATCGCTGGGAAGCCACGCTGCATGAATACGTTCACGCGGAAGCGGCCGAGACCGGGCTCGGAGATCGCGAAGTCGAGCTCGAATTCGTGCACGAAGTGTTCGCGCTGCTCGGGACTCATGAGCGCGAAAGCGGTCTGGCGGACCGTCTCGGGCGTCAGGATCTGTTTGTTGACCGGAAGGATCTGGCCTTCGATCTTGATCTTGATGGGTGCGTTGGAGGTGAAGAAAAGGTCTGAGGCCTTTTTTTCCACCATCAACTTGAACAGGGGCTTGGTGTTGAGGGTCGGGTGACCGGTGCTTCCATCCATGGATGGAATCGCCTGGGGACCCGTCGCAGCCGTGTTCGTGTCAACTGCAGACTTCGGCGCGGGAGAACCATTCGCCGTTGAGGAGTTGGAATCCATAGTAGAACCCGCTCCTAGAGCGACCGACCTTCTTCGCCTTCATCGACGATCTGCAGCGCGCCGCCGTCGTCGATGTTCTTCGCCTCGCGCTTGCTTTCCAGCTTGATGCGCAGGCGAAGCTCATTCTTGGAGTCTGCGTTTCGCAAGGCGTCCTCGTAGGATATGAATCCGGTTTCGTACAGCTCGTACAGTGACTGGTCGAAGGTCTTCATGCCGAGCCGGGTGCTGCGTGACATGACTTCCTTGATCTTCGCTACCTCGCCTTTGAAGATCAAGTCTTGGATCAGCGGCGAATTGAGCATGATTTCCATCGACGCAATTCGGCCGGCGCCTGACTCGCGGGGAATCAAACGCTGAGAAATCATGGCACGGATGTTCAGCGACAGATCCATCAGGAGCTGTTCGCGTCGCTCGTCCGGGAAGAAGTTGATAATACGGTCGAGAGCCTGGTTGGCGCTGTTTGCGTGCAACGTTGCCAGAACCAAGTGTCCCGTTTCAGCAAACTGAACACCGTATTCCATCGTCTCGCGGTCACGGATTTCGCCGATGAGGATCACGTCAGGGGCCTGACGCAGAGTGTTCTTCAGGGCTGTGTGCCAAGAGTCGGTATCGACGCCGACTTCGCGGTGGGTGATAACACAACCTTTGTGCTGGTGGACGTATTCGACCGGGTCTTCGATCGTGACGATGTGACCGCGGGTCTTTTCGTTGCGGTAGCCGACCATCGCGGCCAGCGAAGTCGATTTACCGGAGCCTGTACCACCGACCAGGATGACGAGGCCGCGCTTTGACAGCACGACTTCCTTGAGGATCGGCGGGAGGTCGAGCTCTTCGAAGCTCGGGATCTTGGCGTTGATCAGACGGATGACGCAGCCAACGGCACCCTGTTGAACGAACGCGCTGACACGGAAGCGGCCAATGCCGGGCGGCGCAATGGCGAAGTTACACTCCTTCGACGCATCGAACTCCTTTGTCTGACGATCGTTCATGATCGCGCGGACTAAGGTAGCCGCCTGTTCAGGAGTCAGTGCGCGCTCGCTCTGCGGGCGGATTTCACCGTCGAGTTTGATCGCCGGGGGGAAACCCGCGGTGATGAACAAGTCAGACGCTTTCTTTTCGGTGACCCGGCGCAGGAGGTCCTGCATGAGCTTGATAGCTTGGTCGCGATCCATAGATTTCTCTTACAACGCGTCTTTGTTCTGGGCTTTGTGGCGGGCTTCTTCCTTGGAGATGACCCCTTTACTCAGGAGCTCCGTCAGGCACTGATCTAGCGTCTGCATGCCGGCCGCCTGACCGGTCTGGATCGCGGAATACATCTGGGCGATTTTGCCTTCGCGGATCAGGTTACGGATCGCGGGGGTGCCGATCATGATTTCGTGGGCAGCCACGCGGCCACCCCCGTTCTTTTTCAACAACGTCTGCGAAATGACGGCGCGCAGGGACTCGGACAACATCGAGCGCACCATCTCTTTTTCAGCCGCCGGGAACACGTCTACGATACGGTCGATGGTCTTCGCGGCGGAACTGGTATGCAGGGTTCCGAACACCAAGTGGCCGGTTTCTGCTGCCGACAGTGCGAGGCGGATGGTCTCGAGGTCTCGCATTTCGCCGACCAGGACGATGTCAGGGTCCTCGCGCAAGGCGGAACGCAAAGCTTCGGCAAAGCCGAGGGTGTCGCGGTGGACTTCGCGCTGGTTTACCAGGGAGCGCTTGGACTCGTGTACGAATTCGATCGGGTCTTCGATGGTGAGGATGTGGTCGGGGCGGTTGTCGTTGGCGTGGTTGACCATGCCGGCCAGGGTGGTGGACTTGCCGGAGCCGGTCGGCCCCGTAACCAGGACCAGTCCTCGGGGCAACATGCACAGGTCGCGGAAGATCTTCGGCGAACCCAGGTCATCCAGGGACATGATGACCGAGGGGATGTTTCGGAACACGGCGCCCGCGCCGCGGTTCTGGTTGAAGGCATTGACGCGAAAGCGCGCCAGCTTGGGAATTTCGAATGAAAAATCAGTCTCGAAGAACTCTTCGTAGGCCTTGCGCTGCTTGTCGTTCATGATGTCGTACACCATGCTGTGCACTTCCTTGTGGGCCAGTGCGGGCATGTTGATACGCTTCATGTCGCCGTCCACGCGGATCATGGGCGGAACGCCGGCGGACAGGTGCAGGTCTGACGCATTGTTCTTGACGGCGAATGCCAAGAGTTGCGCGATGTCGACGGCCATGGAAGCTCCTCGCAGACGAAAGACACGCCTTTCGCCCGCGGGCTGAAAGTGAACTTGGCTCCTGAAAGGAGCGCGAGTCAGGCAGTCAGCGATCGGACAATAGACGAATACCCGAGGCAGGCAAGACACCCGCCAAAGTGGCGGCGAAACCTGCATCTGAGCGCACGAGCAGTATAACGGAGGGGTTCCGTATCCAATATGTTAATGGTTCCGCAGAATTCACGGGATGAAGTACGAAAGGTCCGTAATCGCATCGAGTCGGCGACACAGGCCGCAAAGCGGAATGTCGACTCCGTCACACTCCTGGCGGTGAGCAAGGCTCAACCGGCCAACAGCATCCGAGCGGTTGCCGAGGCAGGGGTCCGGGATATCGGTGAAAGTTATCTGCAGGAGGCCTTGGGGAAGATTGAGGAACTGAAGGACCTCCCTCTTACTTGGCATTTCATTGGCCGGGTGCAGGCCAACAAAACACGGGTCATTGCCTCCCATTTTGACTGGGTCCACGGCGTCGACCGGCTCAAGATTGCGGAACGGTTGTCAGAGCAGCGCCCTTTCCATGCTCTGCCTTTGAATGTCTGCCTGCAGGTCAACATCGGGGGCGAGGACTCCAAGGGGGGTGTCAATCCATCCGAATTACCTTCTCTGGTGGCCGCTGTAGGCGCATTACCGCGCTTGAAGCTCCGTGGGTTGATGTGCATACCCCCTGATGAAGATGATCCTGCGCGCCAGCGTATGGGGTTTGCGGCCATGCGCCGGGCATTCGAAGAGCTCAATGCTGCGGGAGCGCGACTTGATACGTTGTCCATGGGAATGAGCGGCGACTTCGAGGCGGCCATCCTCGAGGGTGCAACCATCGTTCGAATCGGAACAGCGCTCTTCGGCGAGCGCCCCCACGCAACAAATACGGCGCCGCCGCAGCCATAATGATCAGGACTGGCGATACAATCTCGAGCACATGAGCAACGGGCAACTCGCATTTCTAGGCGGCGGCAACATGGGCCGCGCACTCATCGGCGGCCTCCTCCGCCGTGGTACCCGGCCGGAACACATCTCAGTAGGTGAAAGTTGCGCGGGAGCGCGGGACTCCCTGGCGGCGGACTTCGGCATTCAAGCCACGGAAGACAACGCGGCTGCGGTCGAGGCGGCGTCTGTGGTGGTTGTGGCCGTGAAGCCGCAGATCGCTGGAAACGTGCTGTCGCCGCTACAACCCTTGTTCCAAAAGACTCAGCCGCTGGTTATATCGATTGCCGCCGGTATCCGCATTGCGGCGCTCGAGACCTGGTGCGGCGCTGGCGTTCCGGTGGTTCGCGCCATGCCTAACAGACCCGCGTTGGTCGGTGCAGGTGCGACTGGCCTGTTCGCCCCTCCAAATGTCTCCAACTCGCAGCGCGGTATCGCCGAAAAGATCATGCAATCCGTCGGCGAAGTTGTATGGGTCGCCAGTGAAGACCATCTGGATGTGGTTACGGCCCTGTCGGGGAGCGGCCCGGCCTACTTCTTTCTGCTTGCGGAGCTGCTGACGCAGGGCGCAACCGATCTGGGACTCGAGCCGGCCGCGGCGCGGCGCCTGGCGATTGCGACTCTGAATGGTGCGGGCCAACTCGCGAACGTGGGTGATGGAGACCTCGCGAAGATGCGAGCTGAAGTCACTTCCAAGGGCGGAACGACCGAAGCGGCCGTGAAATCCCTGGAATCCGCTGATTTGCGCGGTATTGTCGCGCGAGCCCTGGAAGCTGCAACCCGGCGCAGCCACGAGCTGGCGGAGCAGTTCGGGGCATCTTGACTCAACTTTCCACCATGCGCTGACGAAGCGATTCACCTTGGCTCCAACGGAACAGACATGACCGCGCTGATTTTTATCGTCGATACGCTGCTGTCGCTGGCTTTGTTCGTCGTATTGGCACGACTTTTGTTGCAGTGGGCGCGCGCTGACTTCAGAAATCCGATTGCGCAGGCAATCGTACGGCTCACGAATCCCCTGATTTTGCCCTTGCGGCGCGTATTGCCGCCCATCGGCAAGGTCGATACCGCCTCGGTGGTGGCTGTCATCCTGGTCGCGATCATCAAACGCGGCATTCTCTTCGCACTGACCGGATACGGCACACCGGGACTCGAGGTCTGGTTGCAGGCTATCGCTGTCGAGCTGGTGCAGGCCCTGCTACGCACATACTTCTACGCAATTCTGCTGTACGCATTGCTCAGTCTGATTGCTCCCGGCGGTTATTCACCCCTGCAATCCGTGCTCGCGAGCATCTGTGAGCCCATCCTGCGACCATTCCGCAGACTGATTCCACCTATCGCCGGCATCGATCTGTCGCCGCTGTGGGCCGTGATCGCCATTCAGGCTATTTTGCTGCTGTTGCCGTAAAGGTCTGTTTTTCCAGGGTCTCGAGCACACCCGAAAAGCGGGAACCGCTGTTTCAAAACACGTGGTTAGCGCCACTTTAGAAACACGAATCGAAGCCGCGAACAGCCTCTGCACTCGTTAAGTTTCGTTACCGCGCGTGGTGCCTTGGGACCAAGGTTTGAGCAAACCCTGAGAAAAAAGGCATTTGCGCGCCACCGAACACGAGAAAAAACTTGCGCTCCCCCTCGAGTATGCTATTTTTCGCGGCGATTACTTGCGCGGCGGCACCGCGCTTCAGATACAACATTCGAGGAGTAGCGGAATATGGCGAAAAAAGGTGGCGCACCGACCAAGTCGGAAGTCCTGACTCAGATCTCCAAGGACACGGCCCTGTCACGCAAGCAAGTGGCGTCTGTGTTCGATTCACTGGCTGGAGTGATCAAGAAGAGCCTGCGCGGCAACGGCCTCTTCACGATGCCCGGTCTCATGAAGCTGAAGGTTGTGAAGAAGCCTGCTACCAAGCAGCGCGAAGGCATCAACCCCTTCACCGGTGAGAAGATGACGTTCAAGGCCAAGCCGGCGAGCAAGAAGGTTCGCGTGCTACCCTTGAAGAGCCTCAAGGCGATGGTCAACAACTAAGATTTCTAAATGAGAAACCGCCCAACGGCGGCGGTTTCTCATGGTGAATCTGCCCGCAGGGGCAACTGAACCCGGCCAGGAATCGAATCCTGCCGGGTTTTTCCTTTACTGGATCTTCAAAAGCTCAATATCAAACAACAGCGTGGCGTTGCCAGGAATCACGCCGCCTGCGCCGCGGGCGCCATAACCGAGTGATGGTGGGATCACCAGCGTGCGGTGGCCGCCTACCTGCATTCCGACTACGCCCTGGTCCCAACCGCCGATGACTTCACCGCCACCGACGCTAAAACTGAACGGGTCGTTGCGATCTTTCGAGCTGTCGAACTTCTTGCCTTTGTGGTCTTTCGCATCCGGTGAGTACAACCAGCCCGTGTAGTGAACTACTGCGGTTTGGCCTGCAGCGATTGCGGGGCCCGTACCCTTCTTAACGTCGGTTATAACCAGCTCGGTAGGTACTGCGTCGCTCACTTTGTTCTCCTGGTTGGCAGCGGCTGCCTGCGTATCCGGCATTCGCTTCGCTATGGAAGGCAGGCTGCTGGCTGCGATGAGCAGCGCAGCAGCCAATGTCATTTGCCGGATTACGCGCATGTGGCGTATGGGCAAGCGTCGCATGTTACTTCGAAGCACCCGCGAGGCGCACGAGCAACCGATTCAACCGCAGCACGTAGTCCGCTGGGTTCGAGAGCTGACCGCCTTCCGCGAGTGACGCCTGATCGAACAGGAGCTGTGACAACTCCTTGAAGTGTTCCTCATCGGGCTCGCTGTCGAGGTATTTCACAATCGGATGGGTGGCGTTGATTTCCAGCGCCGGCTTCGACTCAGGCACCTTCTGGCCCGCGGCCGCCATAATGCGCCGCATGCTCGCGCCCATGTCGTGCTCTTTCAGCACGAGAATTGCAGGAGATTCACGCAGGCGAACGCTGGTGCGTACTTCCTCAACTCGATCGCCCAACGCATCCTTGATGCGCTTGGTGAGGCCTTCGGTCTCCTTCTTCGCCTCTTCCTGCTTCTTCTTGTCTTCCTCGTTCTCGAGCTTTCCGAGCTCGAGATCACCGCGGGAGGCGTTCTTGAACTTCTTGCCTTCAAACTCGTCGAGCTGATCCATCACCCACTCATCGATACGCTCGGCCATCAGCAGGACTTCGAGCCCGCGTTCCTTGAGCTCTTCAATGTAGGGGCTGGAACGAGCAGCTTCGAGGCTCTCGGCAATGATGTAGTAGATGCGTTCCTGTTCCGGCTTCATGCGCTCCAAGTATTGCGGGAGGCTCGTCGTGGGCTTGTTTTCCGGATCGTGGGTGCTGGCAAAGCGCAGCAAGGGCAGGATCTTGTCCTTGTTGGCATGGTCCTGAACCGTGCCTTCCTTTAGGACCGCACCGAACTCCTTCCAGAACGTTGCGTACTTCTCGGATTCGTCCTTGGCCATCTTGGAGAGCATGTCGAGAACGCGCTTGGTGAGGCCGTTCTTGATCGCATCGACTTCCGGATCCTGCTGCAGCAGCTCACGGGAGACGTTCAGCGGCAGGTCACTCGAGTCGACGATGCCCTTAACGAAGCGGAGGTACTGCGGCAGGAATTGGTCCGCGTCGTCCATGATGAAGACGCGGCGCACATAGAGTTTGAGTCCGCGTGCGGCATCGCGCTGCCAGAGGTCAAAAGGCGCACGCCCGGGGATATACAGCAGGCTCGTATATTCCCGCTTTCCTTCTACTTTGTTGTGACTCCAGGCGAGCGGATCAGTGTAATCGTGGCCAATGTGCTGATAGAACTGCTTGTATTCCTCGTCCTTGATGTCCGAACGGGGTAGCGTCCACAGCGCCTTCGCTTCGTTGACTGATTCGTAGTCCAGATTGGCTTCGCCTTCCTTCTTCATCCGGACGGGAAAGCCAATGTGATCCGAGTATTTGCGGATGAGGGAGCGCAGGCGCCAGCCGTCGGCGAACTCCTTCGCGTCCGCCTTGAGGTGCAACGTGACGGCGGTGCCACGCTCTGGGACGTTGAGCGTCTCGACGGTGAAGTCACCCTCGGCGCTGGATTCCCACTTCACGCCGTTTTCAACCGGTGAGCCGGCACGGCGAGAAACCACCGTTACTTTGTCGGCAACGATGAAGGCCGAATAGAAACCGACGCCGAACTGGCCGATGAGTGCTGAGTCTTTCTGCTGGTCGCCCGAGAGGCTCTTGAAGAACTCGGCAGTGCCGGATTTGGCAATGGTGCCGAGATGGGCAATCGCGTCTTCCCGCGTCATTCCGATGCCGTTATCACGGATCGTAATGGTGCCTTCCTTGGAATCCGCGTCGATCTTGATATCGAGCTCGGTGCCTTCCGACAGCAGCGCAGGCTCTGCGATGGCCGCAAAACGCAGGCGGTCGTTGGCGTCCGAGGCGTTTGAAATCAGCTCGCGTAGAAAGATTTCCCTGTGGGAATACAGGGAGTGGATCATCAGTTTCAACAGATCACGGACTTCCGCCTGGAAACCCAATGTCTGCTTTTCTGCGGGCTTTTCCGCCGTGGTCTCTGCTGCTTCGGACATTTTCTTAATCCCCCAAGGGTGAGTGCCGTTCCTGGCGTAGGAGCGGGGGATCTTGGGAATTGCAGCGGAAAATTCAAGAGGTTTCAGGCAGGAAAATGCCTGAAAACAGCGCACGGAATGCCGGGGCCGGGCCCCGACGTGGATTACCGCTTCAGCCCTGGAGGCGTAGCAGGAGCCAGGCGCTCATAGCGGAAAGGCCGGCGGCGAACGGGGCCGTGGCGGCTTCGGCCAATTCGGAGGCTGCGGAGGTCGCCAGGTGACGACAGGCGTGGGTGAGATCGTCGAGGTTATCCCACCAGAGCAATAGAAATTCCATGGATTGAGAGCCTACGGAGGGTCTGTGACAGTTGGCGTGCTGAGCATCACAAAGAATCGATAGCTGTATGCAACTGTCTTGCTTGGGCAACACCGTGTGCGTACGCTCCGCCTTGCAAACGGTCATTGCATCGGGTCAATACCGTGTCTCAAACAAGGGCACCATGCAGCGTATCGTCGTCCTGAATCCCAAAGGGGGTTCCGGCAAGACGACCATCGCAATCAACCTGGCAGGCTACTTCGCCTCACGCCAGCAGCGGCCTGTCCTCATGGACTTCGATCCACAGGGCTCGTCGCTGCGTTGGGTCAAGAAGAGACAGCCAACCCAGGCACAGATTCAGGTCATTGCAGCTTTCGAAAAAGACAGTCGTACGACGCGGGCGTTCCAGCTCCGTGTGCCGGAAGACTCGACTCACGTCATTGTAGATACGCCAGCTGCCGTTGATTCGAAGCAGTTTCCGGAAGTGACCCGGGATGCTCACAAGATCCTGGTGCCTGTCCTGCCCTCAGACATCGATATCCATACATGCTCGCGAACCATCCGCGATCTGTTGCTGGTTGCAAAGATCCGGCGCGAGGACGATCGGATTGGCGTGGTTGCGAACCGCATTCGCCGCAACACTCTCACCTACCAGGCGTTGATCCGCTTCCTGCAGACACTGGGGATTCCCATAGTCGCGACGATCCGCGACTCCCAGAACTATGCCCGGGCTGCGGAGCAAGGGATGGGGGTACACGAGATGAAGAGCTACGTCGCTCGTGAGGATGTGGAGCAATGGGAGCCGCTCGTACAGTGGCTCGAGCGCCCTTCCGCTCCGCGAGAGTCGGCGCATGGGACGCCGACTCCTGCGATTGTTGGGGCTTGAGGCTCTTTAGCGTTTAAACGTCGGAGGCTTTGGAGCTCCGTTGACACCGTCCGGCTTGGCTGCCGGCTCGTCCTCAAATGAGTCCTTCATGCGGTCCGCCCAATTCTTGTAGTTGGACCACGTGTACAAGTTCTTGGTAATGGCCGCATGGCGTGCTCGCGCCTTCTGCATGCGATCCAGCCAATTTGCATACGGGTCGGCGGCGTCCGCGGGACCGGGGGTTTTGGCAGAGGGAGTGAGATCCGGGCGCAAACCCGGGATGTCACTTCTGCCCCTGTCTGAACTGCTCATGAGAGGCTCCTAAAAAGTTAGGAGCAGATTACGTTGTAGCCAGAATCTCGGGAGGTACTGGTTCACACGGGTGTCGCAGCTAGCGGACGCTGGGATACGACTCTCGCCATAATGCACGCCGGTGAGATGTGCGCTGGGCGTTATGTCACTGAGACTTTGGTTTTGTACGGTTTTCTGGCGGTTTTTTGGCTGTTCGGAGTGCGTATTTACGGCGTTCAGGCGACCAGTTTATATACAGGTCTATACGTAGTCCCGGGCAATTTCATCCGCCGCTGCGCGACAAAGGCCGCGAGCAGATCATCCAGCAATTTCATGATTTCGCGGTCGCCGGCGATTTCGTAGGGGCCGTGTTTTTCGATGGCCTTGATGCCCCACTCCTTCACGTTTCCGGTGACAATTCCCGAGAAAAGACGGCGCAAATTGGCTGCGAGCTCGTGTGTTGGTTGTTGTCGATCCAGCTCCAGACCGCGCATGGATTCATGCGTTACCTCGAAGGGATGTTGGAAGTCAGGTTTGACGGACAACAGCCAATTGAAGTTGTACGAATCATTATTGTGACGGCGAAATTCACGCACCACAGCCATGTGGCGCACCATGTAGCGAGCTACTTCGGCTGGGTCGTCGATGATCACGGTAAAGCGCTTAGTTGCCTCGTGACCCAGCGTCGCCTGGATGAACATCTTGATATGGTCGAAGTACGCCGCGCTTTCCTTGGGGCCTGTGAAAACGATAGGGAAAGGCTGGTCCTTGTTGGCCGGGTCCAGGAGCATACCGATGAGATACAGGATCTCTTCAGCTGTGCCCGCGCCGCCCGGGAACACCACGATACCGTGGGCTATTCGGACGAAGGCTTCCAAGCGTTTCTCGATGTCCGGCAGGATTACGAGTTGGTTCACGATCGGGTTGGGAGGCTCTGCGGCGATGATGCCGGGCTCCGTTACACCGATATAACGGCCGCCTTCGATGCGCTGTTTGGCGTGGCCGATGGTGGCACCTTTCATGGGGCCTTTCATGGCTCCTGGGCCGCAGCCGGTGCAAACGTCCAGGCCGCGCAGGCCCATCTCGTAGCCTACTTTCTTCGTGTACTTGTATTCGTCGCTGCCGATGGAGTGGCCGCCCCAACATACAACCAGATTGGGTCTGGCCTTGTAGTCCAGCACCCGGGAGTTTCTGAGGATGTGGAAAACTGCGTTGGTGATGGAGGCGGAGTCCTGCAGGTCGAAGCGGCCGCTGGCGATGATTTCGTTGGAGATGAAGACTACGTCTCTTAGGACGGCGAACAGGTGTTCCTTGATTCCGCGGATCATCTGGCCGTCTACGAAGGCCGCGGCGGGGGCATTGTGCATTTCGAGCTTTACGCCCCAGGCCTGGCGGAGGATCGCTACGTCGAAGTCTTTGTAGCGGTCGAAGATTTCCTTGGCGTTGTCGGTGTCGGCGCCGCTGTTCAGGACTGCGAGGGCGCATTTGCGGAAGAGCGGGTATAGGCCGCCCTGGCCGGAGTCGAGGAGCTTGCCGATCTCCTCCTGGGAGAGGTTTTCCAGGGAGCCTCGGGGGCCTACCCGGGCGTCTACGAATTCAGAAACTAATACTGAGGTATCCATTTTTTACAGAAAATAGCGGGTCCACTGAGCCTCGATTGAGCTGGCTCAGGGAACGGTGAATAGAAATAAAGGATCCTGCCGCTTACGGCAGGATGTCGATGGGGACGTTATCTGGGACCAGAAGCCAGATTTCGAGCATGTCGGAATTTGATACGGCAATGCAGCCATCCGTCCAATCGCGGCTCTCATAGTAGCTCGGATCGTGCTTCAACTGGTTGGGCAGGCCGTGGATCATGATCGAGCCGCCCGTATCCCAATGATTCCGCTTGGCGTGCTTCAGATCGGCTTCGTTGGGGTACGAAACCTGCATTGACAGGAAGAAGTCGCTACGGGGATTACGGCGGATCAGGCGGTAAGAGCCTTCGGGCGTCCTAAAGTCGCCGGAGCGCTCCTTGGTCCCGATCGGGTTGAGGCCCAAGGCGACCTTATAAGTCCTTACCACGGTGCCGTGCTGGAGAAGCTCGAGCTTACGGTCAGACTTGTGGACGACGATTTTGTCGACGACGGGGAGGTTTTCAGTAGAGCGCATAGCCACATGGGACGCCTGTGGCAGGGTGTCCGCCTGCGTCACGAGGGGCCCGATGGCCAGAGCAGCTAGGATGAAAAGCCTTCCTGAAATAGACTTCATTGTCCGGTCAAACAAGCACTTGCACACGTATAGCGGATTATAGGGGCGGACGGTTTGCGGGGCGATGTACATTCGTCACAGGTGAAGCAATAAAGGCTCAGCTGCCGCAGAGAGCTGGGGCGGAACTGAGCGGGCCGTCAGCAGTTTGACTCTAAGTCTACGGTTCAGGTTCGGCTTTTTGGGGAACAGAATATGAATAATTTGGTGTCGGTTGCGGGTCTCAAGGGCGTTGGTCGTGCGGGTGGCGAGCGGGCCGTGGCTGGCGCGGCAGTCTTGGGACTGGCTGCCCTGGTGATGGCTGGTTGTGCGTCCATGCCAGCTACTGAGCCGGTGGCCGAGAAGCTGGATCCGGATACAGCGACTACTGTGACTGTGCTCAGTCAGCCTATTGAGTTGTTTTCGCAGACCAGCCGGGCTAAGCAGACAGATCCGTTTGCTTATATAGCGCCGTTTGAGACCAACAAGATGGGGAGCCGGGAGTTGTTTTTGTGGGTCTCCACTCCTCAAGCGCAGGGGCAGCTTACTCAACCTCAGGTGATGTGCAACGGGCAGGCGTTGGAGCTGCGGCCGTTGAGCCAGGAGATGGGGGCTGGGGTTGCGGCTGAGGTTAACAAGGGTGGGGATTTTGGGGGGATTGGGGCGGATGGGAAGGCTATCCGGGTTGATTTGTCTAAGTTGAATTTGTCGCGGGCGCCTTATAACGCGCCGGTGCCTTGGGGGACGCAGTGGTATTTCAAGTTGTCTGAGGATGGATTGAAGTGCCTCGCAGGAGCCGAAGGCATTTCGTTGGAAGCCAAGGCGGCTGATGGGAGTGCGGAGCAGTTTTCCTCAACAGGAGGAAGGAAGAGTTTGGCTTCGTTGGATGCGTTTGAGAGGCGGTGAGACTGGCGCGGTGTGAAGAGCCGAGTGACTCAGTGAATCTCGGCCGGTGAGGCAGTGTGGAAGGAGGTATAGCCAACAGCGAAGAGGAGCCCGAAACCGAGGACAAACATTATCGCGGGCACAGCCAAGGTAAATTCATTCGGACCGGATATTAAACAAGATCGCCTGGGATCACGCGGATCGTAGTGTACGGGAGCGCGACCGGCCATGATTTCAGGGCGAAGTTCCGAGCTGGCGTCCTCAGCACTGAATGGATTGCCTCCACCGAACCTCAGTCGTGTTGACTCAAAGGCGACCCCATTCACACTATATTGATACCGCACGCGAGGCCAAAACCCATTCGGGAAACCGTTCGCGAACTCCACCCCTGCCAGGATGATTCGTCCCGGAACCGTCGGCCACCGTCGCGAGGCAAATGCGTACCAAGCCTGCCAAGCTGAATAAGCTCCACCCCAGATCGCAATCAGGCCGACGGCCAAAACCACCAGGACTTCAATCATGCTCGGAGTCGCTCCACGGCCGGCAGACACACTTTGTCAACATCAGCGTTGAAAAGGCAATCTGCCTTCCTCCGGATTTCGAGTCAACTTTCACCTAGGGGCCACACTGCGCTTGACAGTAACTATTCACCGCTGAATCAGTCCACGACTTTACAAACAGGCTCACGATGGCCCCAGCCCCTGCGGCTAGACCGCCTCCAGCGATGGCGGTAACAGATGAAAGCACGCTAGGAACACCGACCGCCCCCCCGGCAACTGCGCCTGCCATTCCTCCCACAATGGATGCATCAGCAGAAAACTCACCCGATGTTAGAGCATTGATTGCACCACTGGCCGTCCCGCCCGCCATACCACCCATGATGTTCCCGTTAACCGAACCCCCATTTCTCATCATGCTATTGGCCATACCTGCTACTGCGGTGGCGGTGGCTCCTGATCCACCGTACGCGGAAGTTGCTATACCGGCAAATCCACCCCCCAACGCCCCCGCGGTAGCTCCGATCAAACCTGCCTGCGGACCGTACCGCAAACCCATGAGCCCCCCGTATACCGCGCCGCCTGCGGCTCCGCCCACCCCGCTTCCAATCCACGCCAAGCGTGCGTTGCAAGCCGCCACACATTGCGAATGAGCAAAACTTGGAGCACAAGGAGCAGGTGGCGAGAGTATGGTCACTTCCGGCAAAACGTCCTGAGGCGGATCAGACTGCGGCTTCTTGCTATTGATCACCACCTCTGGCAGAGCTGCGCTACCACTACCGCCGCTCGATTCCGCAGACAGCCCCCGACCCTGACCCGAGAGCGTCACCGATGTAGTCGCAGGATTCATGGGACGATCCGCACCAATCATCACCGTTTCCATGCTTGGAGCGGCCGGGTTGTATCCATCTACCGGTTTCTCGTCCTGAAAGCCGCTCGGATCAACGAATGTCAGGGGATTATTCCTGACGTAACTGTACCTGTTGAAACTCTGCGTGCTTTCTGGATTCGGCACCAGTCGATCTGCTGAGAGAAACCGTCCGGTCACGGCATCCTGAATGCGTCCATTCATATCATTCAGGCCCATGTTACCCAGCGCGGATTGCCAGGTGTATCCGTGACGCGTCACGGCGGCAATCTTCGTGAGCGCACCATTGGTAGGTGAACCTGACCAGGTGCACGCACTCCTTCGTGCCCCAAATGCAGTAAAGCTTTCCTTGACGTAGCTGGTCCCATCGCTCGCCAGAATGGCGCTCGCACTGCCAAGATGGTCTTCACGGATGTAGCGCAATGTGTTTGACCCGCTGGTGGTGCGACTGTACACCGCCACTTTGGTACCTCCCGCAAAGATGTAATGGCGATAGTCATTCATGTTTCCGGCTTGGACGACCTTTTCGAGCAATTCTCCAATGAAGTAGGTCGTTTCCACACCCGTACCTGCGCTGTACACCGCGCTCCAGCGCTCATGATTGTGGTTGTAGGAAAACTGAACCGACTCGCCAGAACCGCTGCTGTTAATCAACAGGGGATGATTATAACTGGTCCACGTGATACCCACGCCATTGCGAGAACTGGCATTTCCATTTGCATCATAGGTATAAGTGCTCGCGCCGCCACCGGCCTGGGTGACCGCATGTTTGTGGTTAACATCATAAGTCCATGCAGCACCGCCTGCGACATCACTCCGAGAGGTAATGTTGCCGTCGGCACCGTATGCCATCTGAAGATTGACAGTTCCGTTCAGATTGGAGTGATCCAGGCGATACAAGTCATCGTAATAGAAGTTCTCCGTCAAACCCGCACTGTTGTTTTGGCGCTGTATGAGATTCCCTACTTCGTCGTACAAGTATGATTCGTTCTGCAGTGCGGCCGTTCCGTTCAGACCCGACGTCACCGAGCTCACCCAACCGGTAACATCGTCGAATGCCCGATTGGTCACTACGCCGTTACCAAGAGTCTCTTGCGTAACCTGACCTCGCGAGTTAGTTGAATTCGCCTGCCAAAAGACAGTCCCTGCATTGAAATCCGCCACCTTCTGCAAGAAGCCGTTCTGATAGGTGTAAGCGAGCTTCAACCGATAGGACGACGTGGTCGTCGGGTATGTCAGCGTATCGAGCAGACCCGTCGTGGCGTTATAAGCGAAATCATAACTATAGGTGGCATCGGAAGGGATCGTCACCGAACGATTCGAGAGTCGACCCGCCCCATCGTAGGTATACGACTCCGAATAGCTCCCGGCCGACACGCTCTGCAATTTTCCGAGGTTGTGCGCTGAGGCGGAAGCTCCGTATGTCCACGTGGTCGTAAGGTCCGGCTCTGTCCTTACCTGTGGCCGCATTAACAGGTCATACGTCTGGCTGAAACTCTGCCCCTTCGCATCGCTCCAGCCAACCAACTCCCCCAGCGCATCATAGTTGTAGTGACGATGCTGACCCGCGGCCGTCGAGAGATCGAGATCCATGTCGGTTGCATCACGCTGGTAGGCATAAACCCCATAGTCGTAATTGGCCGTGAACAGCGTTCTGGAAAGACTGTCAGTTACGGACAACAGACTTCCAAATGCATCGTAGAGGAAATTTTGATGGTACCCGTCATGATCCTGCGATGAGCCGAGGGTGCCGGCGACGGTTGTGACTTTCGTGGTTGTCTTACCGTATGGATCCAATGTGGTGGTTGTGCGGCCGGCATACTGGACCGTTGAGACTTGCAGGCTCGTGTTGGCTGCGCTTATCGGCCGCTGAGTCTGAATGAGGCGGCTGACAGCATCGTATCCATTTGTGTTCCAGTACGGACAGGTCGCAGTAAGAGTGCTCCATACGCACGGCATCGACGTCCGTAAAATTCTCCCGAAGTTGTCATACTGTGTATCGACCCGCTCGTAGGCTCCACCGTTCTGAAGCATTCGCCGGTTTGTCGCTAATGGCCGATCGAGCTGGTCGTAATAAATCGCGCCGTCGGTTTGGACGGTCGAGTCCGTGCTGAAAACATGGGATGCGACAACCAAGGCATGGCTTCCGACGAGACAGCCGCCTGTCGCACAGTCCGAATAAACCCAGTCGGTCGATGTACCATCAGACCGCACCTCCAGCGTCCTCCGGCCGAATACGTCGTATTGCCAGGAGGTCGGGGGTGCATTGGCAACACTGCCATCTGCACTCTGAACTACCTCGCTCGTTTGTACCCCGAGGTTGTAATCGTATGCTTTGACCGTCTTGTAACCGGCCGACCCGAGCGAGTTGCTCAAGCCATCACGCAACGTCACTGGGAATTGTCCTGTTGTCCCCCAATCAACTGTCGATGTTCTGCCTGTGATCCCGGCTCCGCTAAGGGAAACTCCGCTGACATTTCCGAACGAGTCATAGCTGACGCTTCTAGTCAGCGCATAAGAAGAACTGTTTGGTTCGGTGGTAACGCTGTTGGGACGGCAATTGGCATAGTCGACCGGACTGTTAAAAGCTGTCGTACGAGCGATCGCCGGAACCCCTGGCGCAGTGTTGGTCACTGTTATCAGCGTCGGCTGTGTCAGGCACCAGTTCGATCCTGTATCTACGCTGAAGGTTGCCGCCGTCGTGGAGGTCCACTGCTGGCCTGAGTACGGCGAGCTCGAATCGCTGTCTGTAACGGTCGTCGCCACATTTGTGGCGTTTCCGTAGCTGTCGAAGGTATTTGTGCGGGTGGTAGTTGTGATGAGCGCGCCGTTCTTGACCCCCCCGACCTCGTAATCCTGTACTGTGCTGGACTGAGCGTAAGGAAACCGCCGCTCGTCGTAAGCCGTACTATTGAGCAGGGTTTCCTGATTCGTGTGGGTTGCATGGGAGACAACGGTCACACCGTCATGCTGGAGAGTGTCGCTCTGAACCACCATGCCGGTGAACGGAAAATATTGCTGGAAGCGGGTCTTGGTCACCAGGCTCGCCGGCCTCGAATCGCTCGTAGTCATTGACTCAAAGCCCTCGAACCCATAGCCCTGAAGCTGCTCGCGGGCGCCGACGTAGCCATAGCTGCGAACGAACGTTCCGCCAATTCCGTCCGAGGCAGTCGCCTGATTCACGACATAAAAGGGCCTTTGGAAATCTCGTTCGGGATAGGTAGTCGCATTCGCGCTCCGGGTATATGCGCCCCAAAGAATCGACGTGTAGGTTGGATTAAAGGAAATGCCGTATCCGTCGGATACCCCGGTCAGTAGATCGGGCGGCTGGTCCGCTCCATTGTGGAGATAGTACGTAAATGTTGAGCCATTCCATGCACCTAGATCCTGCAGCCCATCGCCATTTGCTTCAAACGGCCGATATGCTGCGGTGGTTGTCCACGGAATACTCGTTGAGACAGTGGCCCCCAATCCCTGTCCATTAGATAGTTGAATCGATAGTGCACTGCCCGAGCCGAAGACCAGGTCCGTGCGCCCATCGCCGTCCCAATCAAGAGTCGTGAGAGGCTTGGCAGCCAAAGTGAGAAGGCCGCCAGATGCGCCATTGCATGCCGAAACAACGAGTGTTGTATTGCTGACGTAGTCTGTGCATGCGTCATCATTCCATTGGACAAACAGCGGTGGCGTACTGTTATCCGGAATGTTTGGCAGTATCGATCCAGAGAAGGTGCTGCCATTCGAGAGTAACTGGTAATACACTCCGTGCGAAACGCCTCGATTGCTGGTCCATCCCTCTCCCAGGACGACGTCCTGATTGCCATCGCCGTTGAAGTCGAAATATCGCAGTGCACCAGCCTGCTGCATATCCTGGCTGTAGAGCGAAGCAGCGGTAATCAAGCTGTCAGAAAGAGTATATGCGCCGATCTGAGACCCAAAGCTGGCTGTGGGCGAAGTGCTCGTGTTGAGCTGAATGTACACGGTTGCACCCACGCCAACGGTGGTGTGCACGGAGATGAGATCCGGCCGGCCGTCTCCATTTATATCAGCGAGCGCAAAATCCGGTGAGGCGGTGTCATACGCAATATGCGTGTCCTGCCCAACAAACGTGGACCCGTTCCAGGTGTAGTAGTACCAATCCGTGCCATTCTTGGCCAATAAGCCGTCCTGGCCCGTGCCCAGAATATCTCCGGGTAGGACAAACTGCCCCAGGAGGTAGGCAGAAGTTGTAACGATGGCGTGCGCCGCGCCGTAGCCCGATTGCGAGCCGAACTCCGCATACCAAGTGGTACCCACCTGATAGATGAGGTCTTTGTAACCGTCCCCATTCAAATCGTAGTTCGCGAAATACCAGTTAACGCCACTACCGAAGGTTACCGTGCTCGATGATGTCGAAACACCAGCGGCTCCATCCTGGTAGGAGATTGTTGTAGGAAGCAGACAATTGGTCGCGCCCGAGTCAGCGCACTCTTTCACCTGCTGGAGCCGGTAGCCACCGGTTGTGGGTGATGTCTGATACGTGAACACGTACTGTTTGATGGTAGCCCCAGCATTATTTCTGATGCTGATATTCGTCAATAAATCCTGGTTTATAACGCTGCTACCGGCTACGTAGGCCGACTGCGAGCTCTGCGGCACGTTCGCGGTGTAACTGAACTTCATTGAGTACTGGTATGTGCTCGCCCCGTGCGTCACGGGCGTCCACGAGATGACATCAGGCACAGAGGTGCCAGTTAATGCGGCGCTGGGTGCGACCCAAGCGACCGTCATTGTGTTGCCAGCGCGATCCGTCACCTTATCCAACAACCACTGAATCGCCGTCGAGGCCGCATCAGTCCCCTTGATCTGAGAGTTTCCGCCACTTCCGTACTCGTAGGTGAGGCCATTCTTTCCCTGAACCGTGAAATACGAAGGGCCGTTGCCTTGGGTCCCGTGGGCCGTAACGTTTGAGAAGTTCGCTATCTGAGTCTGGTAAGTTGTGCCGTCCTGCCCATATGTTGAAAGCGACGTGCTGCTCGTAAGACGCAACCGTTGCCCATCCAGGCAAAAAACGTCGTTATAGGTCAGGGTGACAGGAGCAGCAGCGGAGTCCTGTGCGAGCGTCCTATTGCATCGCGTGATCGAGGACAACCCTGCGAGGGACCATCCGATACCGACAGGGCCAATGCCGCTCCGATTGTTATACACGACGGTCAGCGACGGTTGCAGACCGTTGGGCCCATGCGGTGCCCAAATGGGGATACTGTAGTTTGCCGCGCCAATCTGCGAGACATTGAATGTACCCGATGTCTTACCGATGGCAGACACAGCTTCCTGCTGCATGCCCAAAGTAGCGGAGATCAGCACGACTACGGTATGCAAATATCGCATGACCCAATTTCCTTCCAAGGTTCTGGTGCGCAAGGCGAGATGTACAGAGGTCGTTAGTTGCAATCGGGTGAGCTAGCGGGCGTCGTTATCGAAACGACATTCGAGGGCGGCCCCGAATTGCCGGCCGCGTCGGTCGCGTGCACGCGATAACTGTAGGCGGTCGACGGGACCGCGGTGGTGTCGTAAAACGGGGCAGCGTTCACAGGACTGAAGGACCCGAAGGTGCTGCAGTTGGAACCTGAACATCGCTCCACCACATAGGTGGCAACACCTACGTTGTCGGTGGCGGCGTCCCAGCTCAGATCCACTTCAGAACTCGATGTGGCGATGACGCGTAAGTTGGTGGGTGCTGTGGGCGCCTGCGTGTCGCCTGATGCAGATGTCGTGACAGTCAGCGTCGGGGTCGAATAGGCGCTCAGATTGCCTGCCGCATCAGTAGCACGTACTTCATATGTGTAGCTCGTAGAGGCAGACAGGCCGGAATCGTTGAAGGTTGCCCCAGTCGGCGTGCCGACGCGACTAAACGAGCCGCATCCGGAACCCTGACATCGCCAGACCTCATAGCCTGTTACTCCAACATTGTCAGTGGAGGCGGTCCAGCCGAGACTGATTTGGCTCGAAGTGACACTAGTGGTATGCAATGCCGTGGGCGCCGAAGGAGGTGAGGTATCGCCACCAGACCCCGCGACTTTGAACGCCGCCATTTGCATGATCCATTGCCCGCTCGGGGAGATGGGCGCCGTAGCTGAATAGGCCCCCGTTGTGCTCACGAACTGGTCTTCGAGAATGGCCCCGTCAAATCCCGTGATGACTCGCGAAGTAAAGCCGGCACCTGCTGCGGACGTACCCGTAGACGTGGCGTTGCTTCCGACAATCAGGTCATTTGCGTGCGTCGTTGTCGCCGATCCGCTGCTACCGAGAGTGCCGGTTCCGGTCGCAGCGGCAGTGACATCGAGGGGGTTTGCGGTGTCGATGCCGCTATATTCCGCGATGCGCAAATCCGGATATTGCACATTGCTAGCGAATGTGACCGTAACAGTGTTCGTTCCAGCGGCCGCAGCGACGATGTTCTTCGCATAGTAGATCGCGGCCGATCCGAAACCGGTCACCGAAGTCGGGCCGACAGCCAAGGTGTACGCATTTCCTTTGGTATCGGTGACCGAGCTGATCGCAACCGTCGGACTGCCCCAGTCAATCGCTACGACATTGAAGTCGCCCGCCACCTGAGCGGCGGTATAGGCAGCCGCCACACTACCGACTGACGTGGTATTCGGGTCTTTAGAGTTGACTTGGATGAAATTGGCAGTGGGTGCTGCGGAAGTTGCTGTCGCGAGCGTATTCGAGTAGGGACCGAGATTACCGGCCGCGTCGGTTGCCCGCACTTCATAGGTGTAGCTGGTAGAGGCTGCGAGGCCGGCGTCGCTGTAGGTCGTCCCCGCTGGGGTGCCTACGCGAGTAAACGAACTGCATCCAGAACCCTGACATCGCCAGACTTCATAACCCGTCACCCCGACATTGTCGGTGGAGGCGGTCCAACTGAGATTAATCTGACTCGAAGTGACACTGGTGGTCTGCAACCCCGTCGGTGCGGAGGGAGGTGTAGTATCACCACCGGACGCTGCGGCCTTGAAAGCCGCCATCTGCATGATCCAGGCTGCGCTGGACGACAACGTTGCCGTGGCGGAATAGGCGCCGGTTGCGCTCACAATCCGATCTTCCAGGATGTTGCCGTCATAAAGGCTGATCTGACGCGAGGTGTAACCCGTCCCTGCGCTTTGAGTCCCAGACAGCACTGCATTGCAGCCAATCAGGAGATCATTGGCATTGGTCGTGGTGGCCGACCCGCTGCTACTCGTCGCACTCGTCCCGGTGCTCACCGCCGTGACATCGAGCGGATTAGTCGTGGCAACGCCGCTGTACTCCGCCACCCGAAGATCAGGAGTGCCGGTCGCAGCACTGAAAGTCACTGTGACCGTGTTCGTGCCCGCTGCGGCGGCGGCAATATTTTTGGCGTAGTAGATGGCGGAAGCAGCGCCGCTGAATGTCGTTGGACCGACGGCGAGCGTATAGGTATTGCCTTTGGTATCCGTGATCGAGCTGATGCTGACACTGCTGCCCCAACTCACGCCGACGGCAATAAAATCGCCTGCCGTCTGCGCACCCGTGAACGCGACGGCAATCGAGCTGACCGTGGTACTGGGACTCGCCGAATTGCTCTGGACGTAGGCAATGGCAGCCAATGAAGGCCCTGATGCCATCATCGCGCCGATCGCACCGAATAGCGCGGGCACCCGCCGCCTGGGTGCCGGAAAGAAACTCCAAGCCCGTCTGGACATCAAGCTCGTGCTTTCGAACACACGCACTCCTACGTCTCGGCGCCTCGAGGGCCCGATTCAATTTCTATTTTCAGGAATTCAAAGCGCCAAAGCGCAAGAGGAAAGTGATGAGTCAGAGCAACTCAAATCCCTGTCGACCTCCCGTGCCTACATCCGCAGATACGCCATCGCTCAGCGAACTCCACAGCTCCATGCGATGTGACCCGATCGTCCAACTGCAACGCTCATCAGTCAACTCAGGTTTGGTTGCAACTGTGCGAATTGGGAAGCCCATCGCAATTCGGTCGGGAACCATTCGCATACCGGGTCCTTTTGCCGTAACACTCGAAACCAACAAGTCCGCTTCGTCAGCTCCATGCGTCAAATTTATGTCAGGCGTCCTGCCCGGCCTGTACCAGCGAAGACGTGGACTACAACTGTTACAGGCGCATTGACCTCGGTACTCGTACATGGGCTTCTTTTCGCACCATTGATGTGGGGCGGTCATCATGTGCGGGCACGGGCACCCGATCAGCCGGGCGCGGCTGCCAGCCGACAGGCTGATAAATCAACCGATTCGATGTTAGTGGTGTTTCAGGATGATTCGTTGGCGATACACGATGCGTCGTCAATGGGACGAGCGGAATTAATCTTTCCACAACCTTTCATTTTACCTATTGCGCGGCCACAACTGCCCTCGCCTGAAGCAAGTTTGTTTGATGAGGATGATGAGGCGTCGACTTCTGAGGCCGACGGCGACCAGGCCGGTCGTTCCATGATGTTCGGACGTTATATGGGCCAGATCTCTGCCCGAGTGGAGCGTGCGTGGCTCCGACCGCGATCGGTGCCCCCGCAAGGGTCGTTCGCCTGCCGAGTTCAGATCACGCAGGATAAGCGCGGCAATGTTGAGGAAGTCACATTGGAGCGATGCACGGAGGATCCGCGGTGGCAGATGTCCCTGGTCAAGGCAATCCAGGGAGCATCACCGTTTCCTGCGCCGCCGGATCCTGCCGTGTTCTCCAATCTGATCACTCTTGAATTTGACTCGGACGTCTATGTCGCCGGGTCCAACACTCAGGGATTCGAGGCTCCGGCGGCCGGCTCGAGCAGATAGTCGAAGGCTCTCAAGCCCGCTCGAGGTATCTTAAGATTCGAGTAATGGCATGCGAGCTCAACATTCAAAAGAATAGCAACTCGGCTCGTTGACGCAGTCGCAGCAAGAGAACAGAATTCCCAGCGCGCCGTCGAGGGATCTGGAATTGTTGATGACAGCGCGGCGATGAAGGGCTGAGGATGACGACGAACCGTCTAATCACATCCAGATAATTCCGGCCGTCTCAGGCCAATAAAACAGTGTTGTTTGTGTGTGCGAGCTTGGCCTCAAAGGGCTGAGAGGCGGGAACGCGCGTGCCGACTCGAGAACAAGGACGATCACCCCTGTTTGCTGCAGCAAAGCTCCCCAGTGCGATCCGCGCGCGTGATGTACTGATAGCCGCTCTGACAGCCTCAGCGGGCATCTTCTTCCTGTACTTACTGGTGCGAAGCCGACACTGGGAGTACGAACACGATACGCCGCTCTTGCAGTATTGCGGATTTCTCATGCATCGCTATGGGTGGATGCCGTATCGGGATTTCTTCGAGACCAGCATGCCCGGCACTTTCCTGTTCCACCAGGCGGTCGTCAGTGTCTTCGGAAGGGGAAACCTGGCATTTATATTCGTTAACGATTGCCTGCTGATGCTCTTGCTGGCGGTGTCCTACTTGTGGATGCGCCAGCTATCCAGGCCAGCCGCGGTGCTGTTCATCTGTTGGTATGGAGCGTTTTACCTCGCGTCGGGTCCGGGCGAGCTCATGCAACGCGACTGGCTGGCCTTACTTCCAATGACCCTCGCATTCGCGGTCATGGCACACGTGCAGGCGCCTAAGTTCGGCGCCGCTCTCGCTGTCGGTTTCCTCCTGGGGTTATGCGCCTGTATCAAGCCCCAATTAGCCGTGGCCGCTATGCCGATCTTGCTCGGCCTGCACTTGCTGGACAATCGACCGGCGACTCAGCCACTGACCCAGACTTTAGCGGGATTTTTGTTGCGCACGGCAGCGCCGGCGGGGCTCGGACTCGCGCTACCCATCATAGCGGTGCTGGGCTGGCTAGCGCACCGAGGGGCGCTGGGTGCATTTGCCTCCATGGTTCGCAACTATCTACCGCTACACATTCAGCAAACGGGTGACCATGTATTCCTGTCACCGGCGCAGCGGTGGCGTTACCTATTGACCAACGCGATCAATCTGAACGGCTATTGGCCCATGATGATGGCCGCGATGATCGGATTTGTTCTGATCGATCGGCAATTCGCAAAGCAACCTCGCCAACAGCTACTGTTCCGACTTGCATTTTCCATGCTGGCGATTTATGCCATTGAGCCCGTGCTCTCCGGGCAATTCTGGGAATATCACTACGATCCGTTCCAATACTGGCTGATAGCGATCCTGTCGCTGCTCGTTGTGCCGGCTCTTAGCGACTTTCGGTACTTCGCGATCCCCGGGCTGGTGCTCCTCAGTTCGATTGGGTACAGCTTTAGCCGTCATCATGTTGTGCACGCAGGCCCGGCGGAACATGGACACGTTGCGGACATGGTTCGGACAATCAACAAAATGGTTCCTCCGAGTGCGCCTGTGCAGCCGATTGATTGGACAACTGGTGCTGTCCAGGCGCTTCTGCGCACGGAACATCCAATTGGCACCCGGTTCCTGTACGACTACCACTTTTACCATCACGTTCAGAACCCAGTGATCCAAGATCTACGCGGGGAGTTCGTTTCGGAGCTGATTGCGCATCGCGTCCCGTTCGTACTCGAAGTGAGTCGTAGTTACAAGGACGTCATGACGGGCATCAATACCTCGGATCACTTTGATGAATTGACTCGCGTTCTGAATGAACGATACGAGCCGGTGTATGAGGGTGATGTCTATCGGCTGTTGCGTTTGAAGCAGCCCGAGAGGCCCGCATCGGACTAGCTTTGGTTGAAAATAAATAGCGCTGTCAACGAATAGCCGACGGCATAAAGTTCATTGTTGCTGGTTCCTTTTCCGGGGTCGGCGGAGCGGCGTAGAGGCGGCGGTAGATGGGGACGGCTGTGCAGGGGATGATGTCGGCACGGGGGCTGTAACGGCTGCGACGTCGACGACCGGGTAAGGTACAGGCACGAGGTCCACGCGCATCCAATCAGGAACGGAGGCGACCTTGAGGAAGCCAGCGAGGTCGGGAAGCCTCTCTATCTCGGATGCCATGACGGCGGGCTCTATCTTCAGATGTTCGCTCATGGTGGTGGACGAGAGCCATTCTGTGGGGCGAGTGGAAGTTGATCGGGTTTGATGCATTACCTCACGTTGACCGATCAGCCTCGAGCTCGATCCGCTCTGGTCGTGGATGGTCACGACGGTGTCGCGAAAATCGGGTTCGCCCCGGGTATCTCATCGATTTCAGCGATGTCTGTTTGAGATTCAATCAAACAGGTTGAACCTGTGTAACCGATGAGCGTTGGCGGAGCTCAGCCTCACGGCAGATTCTCGAAACGAAGAATTCGCGGCCTAAGGGCCAGTGAGGCCACCGGGTATAAACCGCCATGTCCCGCAGGAGATGAAGCTGGAAGGCACGTCGTGGACCGGGCGGATACAACCGGAGGATGGTTGCGTAAAGCATTTCTAGTGCTTCTGCGTCTTCTTCCATGGCCGAAGTTTGCGCGGCAAATCAGCTCTCGTCACCCCGCATTAATTGCCAATTATTGGCAATTAATGCGCACGGCGCAGGTTGGAAGCGGTTGAACGAACGAGTGCGTTAGGTTGGACCCGCTACAACATTCTCCACGCGCGGCATCACGATCTGGGTGCCGGGCCGCAGGTCCGCCAGATCAACGTCAGGGTTATATTGCTGCAGCAGCCAGATTGGCAGTTGATCGAATCGCTGGGTCACGTTCCACAGGGCATCTCCTTTGCGGACGATGTAGACCTCGGTGCCGATGATCCGATGTTCGGCGAAGTAAGTCGCCTGTAGCTCAACGTGATACTCACGGCGCTTCTGCTCAAATTCCTCGCGCGATACGCGGCCGAACTCCAGCTTGATGCGGTGGCCGATCAAGACGGGTTTCGCGAATTTCATCTTGTTCACCGAGCGGACCTTGGCCGCCGAAACGCCGAGCCATTCTGCATAGTGGCCGAGGGTTTCCGCGGCGGCCACGCGGATTGTGTTGTCCTTCGCAACCGAGTAGTCGGTCGGGTCGGCGCTCTGCTGGTTGTCGGAAGATGGGCCCAGGGCAGGGCTGATTTCTTCCGCCTGCGCCTCGCTGACGGGCTGGGCGTTTTGAGACGGCACTTCTGCCTTTGCGACAGCCTTGGCTTCTTCCGCGCTTTCGCGCGCGGCTTCTTCTGCCGGCACGGCGCCGGATGCAACGACCGGGACAGGTGTCTCAACTGCAGTCCTGCTACCCGCCGAGCTTGGCTTATTAGTACTCGGTACCGCCGTGCTCGCCACCGGAGCACCTGTCTTATTGTTCTCAAACGACTTCGCTACCGCAGCACCAGCCGAAGTCGGAGCATTCGGGCCACCGGTTGCTGCCAGTACTGACGGCGGGGTTGCCGTGACCAATATCTGTTGACCTTCGAAAATGAAATCCCGGTTGCGGATTCCATTGAGGTTCAGAATCTGGGCCTCGGTCATTCCAAATTTGGAGGCGATGTCCGAGAGGGATTCTCCGGACTGGACCACGTAGACGCCCGAGGGCGACGAAACGATCCCGCGGCGAGGACCCAAAGCAGTCGTGGCTGAGCTGGCCGCACCAGCCTTACCCGAAGAAGGACGGGTGGTGCCAGCACCACCAACCGCGCTGTTCGTTTCGGTTCCGGAGGGGCTGCCGGCAACCAAGCCGTTGAGAATATCGGTGCTGGTACCAGATACTGCGCCCGCGGCCGCGCTGTTTGCGCTCGTAGCTGGGGCTGCAGTTCCTTCAACTCCACCATTCAGGACTCCGATACCTGTCGTTGCAGAGGGAGTCTTCGAAGGTTGGTTCGCGGCTACGGCTGGGGTCTTTGCAGATTCAGCGGCGGCAGGAGTGCCAGAAGGCGAGCCTGCGACTGCTATCACAGGTGTAGTACCGGCAGCGGACTCCGGCACATTGATTGTGCGACCGACCTTGAGCCTCCCGCTGGTTCGTATCCGGTTCGCACGTGCGAGCGCCTCCGGCGTTACACCAAATTGGTCTGCAACGCGGACGATGGTGTCGCCTCGACGTACACGGTATCGGCGCGGTTCGGGCTGACCGGCGAAGAACTCGCCGGGAGACAAGCGAGCGGCCAGCATGTCGGCGGTCCACTTCTGTCCATCGATCGGCAGGCGTAGGTGGTATGCCTTCGGCACATGTCTTTGGCCATCCCAGACGGGTCGAAGGAGCGCGGGATTGAGCTCACGCAGCTTCTGCTGGTCAATCTTGAGCGCCCGTGACAGAGATGACATCTGCACAAAGCCCGGGACGACGACTTCCTGGAATCGAAGCTCGGTGCCCCGCTCCACTCCCGGGAAATACTTGTCCGGATTCCGATCGATCTCCAGCGCAGCCAGGAACGAGACGTAAAAATTCCGCGAGGCAAACCCGAAAGTTTTTCCATGATAGCCGCGCAAGATCTTCACGATGTCGTCGGTGCCCAGGCTTTCCTTCGCCCGGCGCATGCCTTCCGCTCCGTGGTTGTATGCGGTCAAAGCCAGTGGCCAAGTTCCGAGCAAACGGTAGTTATAAGAGAGCAGCTGCGCGGCAGCTTCGGTTGCTCTGAAAGGGTCTAGACGATCATCGACGGCATTGTCGATGCGCATATACCGCCGTCCTGTGGAGCGCATGAACTGCCATAGGCCCGCAGCACCCACCTTTGAATAGGCTGCGGGATTGAAAGAAGACTCTACGTGCGGAAGGACTGCGAGCTCTGCGGGCAATCCGAGATTGGCGAGGGTCTCGGCAATATGGGTTTGCCAGGCGCCAGAGCGAATGAGGCCGACACGAAACCGATCCGACTGGCCCAACTGGAAGCGAATTTCATCGATCGCATCCTTCAGCCGGGATGGCGTCCCCTCGCTACCCCACATGTCTTTGATGCGTTGATCGTCCTCCGAAAGGGACCCGCCGTCCGGCGTCGCGATGATCCGGCGCAAGGCGGCCGTGTACTTCGACTTTGCGAGATCGACGATCCTCTCGCGCTCACGCGGTGACGTATTGGGGGCGAAGTGCAATTTCTCGTATATGACCCCGAGATTATGCTCATCGTGGATGAAGCCGCCGTTCGTATCCGCTTCTGTGTAAATACGAACCCAAAACTGAACATCGCGCTCCAGCTCCGGCGGAGTCGGAATTGGATTTTCCGCAGCCACCAAACGCGTGTCTACGAGCAGCAAAAGGACGCCATTTAGTAGAAGCCGCGCAAACCCCAAGCGCGCCGGCGCCTTTACCCATGTCGAGTTCATTTACACCCCGGTTAAAGCCAAATTCGACTGTGCATTCAATGATTTGAGCGCGCCGAGACTGTACGGCGAGCAGCGCATCGAGCGCAAACGTGTCGATGATCTTGACAGCACCTGCCCGGCAGACCGATTCCGGCCCCGGTGCCAACCCGCCGAAGCACCCGCGGCAGGGGCAAAAGCCTTGCATATCGGGCACTGCGTCACACTTGAACCACGTCCCAGATACAACATGTCACATCGGGGGGGCCGCCGCAGGCTCTGGCACGGCCATTGCAACTACAACAGCCACAAGCGGGCGAAATGGCCCGGAAGGTGAAGAATCAGAACGCTAGGGTTTTAAAAAGAAAGCATGGGTTCGGACTAGCTGGATGCGAAAACCGGACACCAGGCCCTCGAATAACAAAAAGAAGACGCTCCTCCACACACAAGCAAGCGACCGAACGCCCCGGCTTAAGCAACCGGGGCGATTTTTTATAGGGCCTGGAGAAGCCGTCGCCTCAACCCGCTTCTAACTTCCCCTCACTGACTCCCAGGTTCGCGTAGCGCTTTCAGATATAGAACGCCGCTTCGCAGCTGCGTCCAAGCTGATGACACACATCCGCCGGGGGTGTGCCCGACTCCACCTGACGCAGCGCGTAAGGGATCTGCTCTTCGGTAAATCTCGATTTCTTCATCGATCCTCTTCTCCTCAATTGGAGGACTTCAGAACGAGGTTAATCTAATTCCAATCTGCCCCAACAATTTTGGGGGCACGTCATGTTTTCCTCGGCATGAACATCGGCGGTTGCGTACGCCGGAGGCTGCCGTATGACCTAACGGAAATTCGGTTGTGGAGCGTCTAGAGAAGTAGCACTTTGGGGGTATTCCTGGAAAATAACTTAGGAGAACTATTTACTAACACGTAGAGCGCGTTGTTAAGCTAGACACTGATAGACCTTTATCAACAAGAGTAGATACGTCAAGAACCCCGGAACGCCCGGGGGGGGGGGGGGGGGAGCTGCACAAGGTGCCATGCTCAGTTTGATAGTGGTTTCAATTGAGTTGCGCACTGCGGATTGGGAATTCTGTAACGCTGGAATTAAAATCACAGAGGGATCCGGGATCCCTACGCTATGAAGCGATCGCACCAGAATGGTCGCTTTGCTGAGACGTTGACCCCCTCAGGAGCAGCAGACCCACAAACACTGTAGATCTTTCGGAAACCAACGAAAATACGATTGGAGGAACCAGCGTGTCAGATCGGCAGCTTACGATAGCCGGATTTCAGATGCTGATCGCGGAAGACGACATCGAGTCCAATGAAAGCGCAATACACAGAGCAATAAATAGCGCGCGCGACGCAGGTGCGAAGTTTTTACTTACACCAGAAGCCAGCCTGTCCGGTTATAACTCATCATTCGACGGCATAAGTGTATCAAAGGCTACCAATCGACTTGCCGAACATGCGAAAGATCTGGGAGTTGGCCTTCTACTAGGAACTTGTTACAAAGAGAGCCATCGTGCGGTATCTTTTCCGTATCGACTTCGTTCGAGAGACGATTCTTTGCGCCCAACCATACAAGAATTTTGCTTCAATCAAGTTCGGGTATATACGCCAGATGGAAGATACCTTGGGCGCCACTCAAAGATTCAAATGTGGAACTGGCCCCATTTCCCAGGAGTTGGAGAGGAGCAAGTATTCGCGACATCCGCCTTGAGAACATTCCACTGGAATGGAATTACTTTTGGAGTACTGATTTGCAATGATCTTTGGGGTGCGTTGTGGAGCAGACAACCCGAGAACCTTGCATATCGCCTTTGGGAGATGGGTGCTGAGATAATCTTCCATGCGGTGTACGCCGGTTTCAGCAAGCTTGGGCCAAATAGTTATCTGGAAAGCTATCAAAGCATGTTTGCGAAAGTCTTCAACCTGCCTATTGTGACAGCACATGCGGCCGACCCGACGCGCTCTGTTCTTTGTCAATCAGGTGTCTGGAACGGCGAAGGCGAAAGGTTATGTGCAGTGGACCGAGTTGGAGAGAAATTCTTCACGCACACGATATCTCTTTCTCCCAAAGTTGCGGGCCAGTCATAGAAGTCCGGAATATGGTTTAAACCGACGCTCCCGTTTTCAGTAGCACCCGGAATTGGAGTTTTCGGAGAAGTGACCTTACCCCATTTTCCGCAGGGATCAGCGTGGAGGTCTGCTGCTTCTGAAGCCCTTTGTTCCTGACGTTTTCGAGCATATTCACTCGGGGTCAGGTACCCAAGCGAACTGTGTGGGTCGATGTCCATTGTAATCGATCCGCCACGCTTCGATTTTCTGACATGCATCGTGAAGCATAACAAACTGTTGGACGTTCAAACAACTCATCTCGCAATCGCCCCTTCAGTGACTCTATGTGCCCGCTTTCAGTGGGCTTTCCCGGATGGGTGAAGTCGAGCTTCACCCATCGTCGATAGGCCCTTCTTCTTCCACAGATAAAAGCTCGCCTCGCTCACTCCGAGCTGCCGACAGACATCCGCCCCCGGCGCTCCGTTCTCAGCCTGGTACGTGATCTGCTCTCAGGTAAAACCGCTTGCCTTTCATCGTCCTCGTGTCGTTGTGGAGGACTTCATCGGCAGTTTAGTCCAATTCCAAACCTTCCGGAATTCGGGAACAAGGTCACACCCACCGAAGCTCGCCGAATGTTAGTGTCAATTTGCGAACGAGAATGCCAGAGAGTTGAAAATGTTCTAATGCTCTCCATGAAAAACCTCAGAATTCTCCATCGCTTCTGGTTCCACGCACGCAGAAGGCCAATTACGCTGACAGGTAGCGGTCAACTGCGTCTCCGTACTTACGAACCCAGAAACGCTCACCGACAACCAAGCCGTCAATACCTCTATCGACCGCATACGTAAATAGATGCGACAACCGATTGATGAAACCTCGTCCCGAAAAATTTAACGACGTGTTGCATAGAACTCCGACTCCGGACTGCTTGCGGAATTCTCGGAGTAAAGCGCAGAACTTCGGGCTCTCTGTGTCGTTCACAGATTGTGCCCGAGCGGACCCGTCTACGTGAGTGACCGCCTGTAGTCTAACATCCTTAACGCGTTGAAAATACAACATATGTGGGCTCGGCGTACCGGGATCGAAGTAGAGCGAGAAGTCTTCCTCAAGACAGATCGGTGCAATCGGCCTAAATGGTTCTCGTTGCTTGATTGAGTTCAATCGATTGCGCATTTCCAATGAAAAAGGAGAAGCGATCAAGCTGCGATTGCCGAGAGCACGGGGGCCCATTTCGTATCTACCCTGCACCCATCCAATTACCTCTCCTTTAAGAAGTCGACTGCAAACATCTTTGAGATTGAAGTTTATAGACCGGAAGTAATCAGATGCTTCAACATCCTCGTTAAACCGATCGCCTACATACACATCCCACACTATTTTCGCCCGCCCCGTGTAGTGATGAAGAGCGTCTATTGCCGTCCCCACTGCAACGCCAGAATCGTTGGCGCACGGCGGGACAAAGACGTCCGTGAAGAGGCCTGACTCTCGCCATCGGCTGTTCCAATCACAATTGAGACCGCATCCGCCAGCTATCAGTAATGGCAGGCGATTGGTCAAATGACGCTGCGCAGACTCTAAGAATAGGTTGAAAAGAGAGTTAGAAAACTGCCAAGCAAGATCTTTAAAGGACTGTGACTCAACCCCAACGTTAAAGAATTCATTTTCCTTGAATGATTCCTTAATTCGAGTGCCATGACAAAGCGCACCATAGATATCGAGATTCAGCATGAGGTCGACCATCTGCTGTTCTATCGCAGTCGGATCGCGGCGACTCCCATATGCAGCAATAGCCATTAGCTTTCCTGCGTTGTCAATCTGGATCCAATTTCTTGCTGACATGGGAAGCTTCGGATCGGCTATACCGTAGAGTAGGGAATATCTATTGCCGGGAGCGACCAAAACGTCGCATATTTTTCTGATCGCTATCTGACTGTCAATGTAATAGAAAGATCCAAGGAGCCCCTCCCAAATCAGCGCATAGCATGGCTGGTTCTGAGGAAAAGGGGACAAGCCGTAGCTGCACATGATATGAGAGCGAACATGTGTCGAGGAGAAGCGCTTAAGTGGACGGCCGAACAGAAGATCATCCTGGTGTGTCTTTCCAGACTCTCCCTCTTCAAAATAGCCTGCATCAACTTGGTTTATGCTGCACTTTAGCTCCTCCCAACTGCTCTGAATTCTGATCATCGTCGCGGATCCAGTAGAAGCCACCACATCTGGGACTTCACCATATTTTACCGCGTTGATAAAGGTACCAAGAGATACCTCGCTGTATCTCCGTCCACTATCCTTTTCCCCCTCAGCAACGTAACTGAGGCAGCCGTCTTGTACGAGTACCACCGCGCCATCATGGCCCGGATTAAAAGACAAAATTTTCATGTTCCACTTCCTTGGATTTCTCAAGTCCACTCGCTACAAACTCCATCTTTGTGATGACTCTTTACCTAGCGAACGCCAATTGACAATGATTGACTCGTCAAGTGCGTTGTCATAGGAGTCCTACGCTGCCGACCGAGGCTTCGTACCATTCTAGGCCGAGCGACCTGTGTATCGAATGGATCGGTATTGCGCGCCACGATCGCTGCGATGTAATAGTCACTTCTCGGCTCCTTCGCGCAATTCCTACCCCAGCGCATCCAACACCAGCTCCGTATCCGTCGAGCGACTAACGCGCCTGCCGACAACCCTTCGGGCGAAAGTCATGATGAATTCACGTACACGAAAAGTGCTCACGTGACAGCGAAGGTGAAAATCACAGACCCACAGCTCATGAGGCTCGGGGCCGCAAACCATCGATGCACTCGATTCGAATGGCTCGTCAGCAATAGCCGCGCACCCCGCGAACGCGTACAAAGTCTGAGGACTTCCCGACGCATCAGCCGGTCCGATGTGCAACCAGCCAAGCGTATATATTCTCGCTGTGGCCGCTTCCGCGCCTAGCGTACTCCGCTTCGGGTCCCTTTGAAGTGCTTTGTATTCGTAGCATGCGACGGAGTGGTCAGCAAGAGGTTGCAGGTTGACTCAAGCTATATTGATCTCGATGTGTGTCGATAAAGGCCAACGTCACGTGGTGCGGCAATCGAGGTCTGCTTGGGCGAGATGCCTACGCAGAGTTTATTGGATCCGCGCCTGAGTACGTTCACGCTTTCTGAGGTGTCGGAGGTCAGGCTTTTTGAGGTGGTTCCCGGATGCGGTTCCCGCGTGTTGTAGAGCGAGCGGGATTTGAGCGGGCTAGGCGTGCGCAGGCAGGCGATAGCCGTCGGCGGTACGGACGAGTTTGTCGGCAGCAGTCAAAGCATGGAGTCGGGCATAGAGAGTCGACTTTCGCACGCGGCACTGTTGCTGCAGTTGGGGACCGAGTAGCGGGTGATCGACCTGCCGTAAGGCAGCGAAGATGCGATCGTCGAGAGAGCTCGGTGGTGGGGCTACCGGGGCGTCTGTGACCGAGCTGAGTTGTAAGGCCAAGGCGTGCTCGTGTGTTGGACGAGTTCGAGATGATCGCGGGCACGGAGGGTGCGGCGCGATGCTCGACGGCCAGAGTGAGGTCATTTCCATGACGACGCAGATAGAGATTGGAGTCACCCCAGGCATGGAACTCCGAGGAGCCCCGTAGCGCCTAGCCGGCGCGGATTCGACCGCCGCCCTTCTTGGCATGATGGACGAGCAAGACGGCCAGTGCATATCGCCGCTGCAGCTCGCGTAGATACGCCAACAGCGGAGCGACTTCGCCGCTGGCGTTTTCGTCGATGCGGTGCAGGCGCACGAACGGATCCAGGATCAACAGACGCGGCTGCAGTTGCTCGACAGTCTGCTGCAGGCGAGTCCGGTCCGCAGCCTGATCGATGCGCAGCGTGGGTGCGGTGATCACCTGCCGATCCAACTCCTGCAGAGCGCAACCGGCGGCAGCGCAGATGCCTTCGAGCCGACCCCGCACGATGTGCAGGGCATCTTCGGCTGCGTATAACAACACCCGACCCGGATGCGGCACCTCGAAGTGCCGCAAGCAGGCGGCTCCGGAGGCAACCGACACCGCCAGATCCAGAGCGAGGAAGGACTTGCAGCACTTCGGCTCTCCGCCGACGATCCCGACGGCTTCTTCCAGCCACATCGGGCGCCGCCCGATCCAGCGAGCCGGATGCGCATCCGCGATCCCAACGGCAACAACTCGTCGCAGCGGAAGCGCTCGAGCAGGCGCTGATCGCCGGCGAGTACGACCGTCAGGAGCAAATGCGAGTCCAGTCGCGCCGAACACAGCAGTCGCAATTCCGCCAGCACGGGGATCAACATCTCCTGCGCTTCATCCACGATCAACACCGGCCGGCACAGCGAGGCATCGATGTGGCTCTGCCAGCGCTCGCGCAGCAGCTTGGCGCCGCCCCAGCGATTATGGAGTTGCAGATCCACCCCGAACAGATCGCCCAACTCGCGGTAGAAGTCCGCCATGCGCGCCTGGGGTCGCGAGAGCACGCCGACCTGCACATCCCGCACGTCTGCGAGCCGCTCGGCCAACAGGCGCAAGGTGACCGACTTGCCGAGCCCCGGCGCGCCGTGCACATCAAAATCTTTTGATGTGCATGGATATGGAAAGGAACCCCTAATGGAAAGGAGACAGAGTTGGTTCTGCCAAAATAGGACTTTCCGCCGCTGAAGCTTTCGATTATTTAACGGCATGTAGATCCATCTCACGTGGGATGTCCACATCAGGAGATGCACATGCCCCTAGTGGAATTAACTACCGATCACACTGTTTGGCTAACGAAGATGGAGAATTACTTAATAGCCGAGAGATACAGCCGCAATGGCAGAGAGCGAGTCTCCATGGCGAGGCGTTTTCTCTCCCATCTCCAGAAAAGGGGGTTGAGCGTTCACACTGCTGGACTTCTGGATGTCAGGATGTATTTGGAGCGACTCAAGCGGCTGCGGCCGTTCCATGTGCGGAGTAATCTGTCCCATGGTCAACGTCAATGTCATGAGACCGCCGTCCGGATGTTGCTGAGACTGGTTCATGGCAAATGGCCTCGAAATGCCGTGCCTCAAACTGACCGGGAGCATTTTCACCGCACACTGATCGAGGGATACGACGCGTCGATGTCTAACCTTCGCGGCCTGCGTCCCGGAACGCGTTCGAGGCAATGTGCCAGTGCGTTGCGCTTTCTCCAATGGCTGGGAGACCGGGGCCACGAGGCGACAATTGGCATGCTGACTGCGTACTTCAGCCGATCGCGAGCCGGCGTTTCGCAGCCGGGTGGTCCAGCATTTCAGGAGTGCGTGAGCCGACGCGGCCGAGATCAGTGGGCATCTGGATTTCACCACTGCGGCCACTTCAAATT
>Ga0268264_10000716_pt1 | contig 38128 bp, 34 predicted proteins | sample KBSSwiS32_FD_190357 | JGI IMG/M metagenome (GOLD analysis project Ga0268264, IMG submission 190357) | Switchgrass rhizosphere microbial communities from Kellogg Biological Station, Michigan, USA - KBS Switchgrass S3-2 (SPAdes) (version 2) | ecosystem: Host-associated > Plants > Roots >...
GGAAGTAGCGGTCCTTGGAGTAGGACTTCTTGCCGCGGCTCGACATCGCGCCGAGCGAGCCCATCCCGCGGTAGGACTTGAACTGCTTGCCGTTGACGAAGACCAGGTCTCCTGGCGACTCCTCGCAGCCGGCCAGCAGCGAGCCGACCATGACCGAGTCGGCACCGGCGACGATCGCCTTGGCGATCTCGCCGGAGTACTTGAGCCCGCCGTCGGCGATGACCGGCACGCCTGCCGAGCGGCAGGCCTGCGCGGCGTCGTAGACCGCGGTGATCTGAGGTACGCCGACGCCGGTCACGACCCGGGTCGTGCAGATCGAGCCGGGCCCGACGCCGACCTTGACCGCGTCGGAGCCCGCGTCGACGAAGGCCTGCGCGCCCTCGCGGGTGGCGACGTTGCCGCCGATCACCTGGACGTGGGCCGTGGCCGGGTCGGACTTGAGCCGCTTGACCATGTCGAGGAGCATCCGGACGTTGCCGTGCGCGGTGTCGGCGACCAGCACGTCGACCCCGGCGTCGACCAGGGTGGTGGCGCGCTGCCAGGCATCGCCGAAGTAGCCGATCGCGGCACCGACCATCAGTCGGCCGGCGGCGTCCTTGGACGCGTGCGGGAACTGCTCGGACTTCACGAAGTCCTTGACGGTGATCAGCCCGCCGAGCCGGCCCTTCTCGTCGACCAGCGGGAGCCGCTCGCGCTTGTGCTTGCGCAGCAGGAGGGTGGCGTCCTCGCGCGAGATGCCGACCGGTCCGGTGATCAGCGGCATCGGCGTCATCACCTCGTCGACCTTGGTGGTCGCCCACTCGGCGACCGGGGTGAAGCGCAGGTCGCGGTTGGTGATGATGCCGAGCAGCCGGTTGTCGGTGTCGACGACGGGGAAGCCGGAGATGCGGTACTCCCCGGCCAGCTGGTCGAGCTGCTCGAGCGTCGCGTCCGGGCCGATGGTCACCGGGTTGGAGATGATCCCGGTCTGGGTCCGTTTCACGAGGTCGACCTGGTAGGCCTGGTCCTCGATCGAGAGGTTGCGGTGCAGCACGCCGAGGCCGCCCTGGCGAGCCATCGCGATGGCCATCCGCGACTCGGTCACGGTGTCCATCGCGGCGCTGACCAGCGGGACCTTGAGCGTGAGCTCGCGGGTCAGCCGCGTCGTGGTGTCGATGTCGGAGGGCGCGAGGTCCGAGTGTCCGGGCAGGAGCAGGACATCGTCGTAGGTGAGACCCAGGGTGGCGAACTTCTCGGGCAGCTCCATCTTCTGGATTCTAGGCGGGGAGCGGGCGCAGGTCGCGCACCGGGACCCGCACGGTGAGCTCGCCGCCGGCCATCCGGATCCGGCCGCGCAGCCCGGCCGAGAGCACCATCGGCAGCACCGCCGGGTTGTCCGAGCCGGTGGCCAGCACGACCTCGGCCGCGCCGAGGCTCTGGGCGAGCCGGGCCGCATCGACCAGGAGCCGGCTGCCGATCCCGCGCCGCCGCCAGTCGCGGTCGACCCGCAGGGTCACCGGCCGGGTGCCGGGCTCGGCCTCCTCGTGCACCGTCGCGACCCCCACGACCGCGCCGTCGACGAGAGCAGAGACGGTGTCGGCGTCCACGACGTAGGTCGGCTGCCGGTCGGACTGCGGCTGCTCGCCGCGTGGTGTCCGGGCGAGGACGTCGCTGACCAGCGCGGCGAGCGCCGCGCCGCGCGCGTGCTCGGTGCCGGTGAAGGCGACCGCCCGACGGAGCTGGACCTGGACGTCGCCGACCGTCAGCTCCATCACGTCCTCGGCCTCCCCGGGCCGGTCGGCGTCGGCGTCGAAGAGGCGGCCCACCACCTCGGGGAACGACATCGGGTGGTCCACGATCGCCCGAGCGGCCTGGACGTAGCGGGTCGGCTGGTCACTGAGCGCGGCCTCGGTGCAGGCCAGCACGACGACCGACGTCCCGCCGGCCGCCTCCACCAGCCCCACCAGCCGCTCCGGGCCCCACTCGTCCGGCGCGCGGAGCACCAGCTCGTCAGTGACGGCGGTGACGCCCGGGAAGATCTGCAGGCCCAGGATGTTGATCTCGGCCAGCCCGCACTGCTCCGCGAGCAGGGCGAGCGCGCCGGGCCGGTCGGGGAGGGTCGTGCGTACGCGCCACAGCATGGGAGCAGGGTGCGGCCCCGACGTTGCGGGTCGGCAACGTCCGTGTTTCGGCGAAGCGTCGGTGGTCGGGCCGAGACGTCGGCATTGACATGATCGCCCGGTGATCTCCCGGCTCGTCGACTCGCGGTGGACGGTCGGGGCGGCCGCCGCGGCGGCTCTGCTGATGCGGCTGCTCGGGCTGACCCGGCCGGTCCGGGCCGACGAGGCCGGCTTCACGCTGGTGGCCCGGGCCTGGCAGCCGAGCCCGGGCAGCCTCTACGGCACCTACTTCGTCGACAAGCCGCCCCCGCTGATCGCGCTGTTCAAGCTCTCCGACGCGGTCGGCGGGCCGCTCTTTATCCGGCTGGTCGGCGCGCTGGCCGCTGCGGCGCTGGTCCTGGTCGCCGCGGCCACGGCCAGGCGGCTCTCAGACGAGGCCGCGGCCCGGTGGACCGCGGTCGCGGCGGCCGCCCTGGTGACGACCCCCGCCATCGACCTGGTCGCGGTCAAGGGCGAGGTGCTGGCGCTGCCGTTCCTGCTCGGGGCGGTCGGGGCGGCGCTGGTCGCGGTCCGCGACCGGTCCGGCTGGCCGGCCGTCGCCTCCGGGCTGCTGACAGCGATCCCGCTCGGGCTGAAGCAGAACCTGGCCGGAGCGGTCGTCTTCACCGCGGTGCTGTTCGTCGGCAGCCATCTCGCGGGACGGCTGAGCCGTCGCGACCTGGCGCGGCTGGCGGGCGCCGCGCTCGCCGGGTTCGCGGTGCCGGTGCTGATCACGCTCGGCTGGGCGGTCGCGGCCGGCGTACGGCTGCACACGCTGTCGTACGCCGTGTACGGCTTCCGCGGCGATGCGTCGGCGGCGCTCGGCGACAGCTCGGTCGCCGCCCCCGCCCGGCGCGCCGCCGTCCTGCTGCTGATCCTGGTCGCCACCGGTGTCGCCGTGGTGTTGGGCGCCTACCTGGCCCGGCTGCGTGCGCACCTGCGAGCCGACGCGCCCCTGACCGTGGCGGTCGTCGCGATGGTCGCCTTCGACGTGGTCTCGCTCGCCCTGGGCGGCAGCTTCTGGCACGACTACGCCTTCGGCCTGGTCCCGGGCGCCCTGGTGGCCACGGCCCTGGTCGCGGCGCGGCTGCGCGCGCGGCTGGTGCCGCTGATGGCGGCCTCGACGGTGGTCTGCCTGGTCGGCTGGGGTGCGTGGAACCTCGCCGGCCAGCAGGAGTTCGACGAGCACGACACCGGCGTCGCGCTGCGCGCGGTGGCCCGGCCCGGCGACACGCTCGTGGTCTTCGGCGGCCGCGCCGACCTCCAGCTCGAGAGCGGGATGCCCTCGCCGTACCCCTACCTCTGGAGCCTGCCCATGCGTGCCCTCGACCCCGACCTGACCCGGTTGCGGGCCCTCGTCGACGGACCCGACGCTCCGACCTGGATCGTGGCGTGGTGGTCCTTCGACACCTGGACCGACCAAGGGGAGGGGCTGCGCCGCGACGTGGAGCAGCGTTACGTCGAGCGCGGCACCGGCTGCGACGGCCGGACGATCTGGCTGCTCCGGGGCGAGACTCGCCCCACCCCGGAGCCCGACTGCCACGGGGGCTAGTGCCCCGGGAGCTAGCTAGCTCAGCGTCATCACCGGCTCGCCGTTGACCAGCCCGTTGCCGGTCCGCGTGCAGGTGCCGCCGCGCGGGGCGCCACCGTTGTAGGCCTGGCGCACGCAGCTGCGGAACGCCAGCTGCGCCCAGTAGTTCGGGTGCAGCCCCTCCTGGATGTAGTAGGGACTCCCGGAGCAGCAGGTGCTCACGGTGCGGATCTGGTTCACCCACTCCGTGCGGTCGACCGCGCCCGGCTGGGTCCACGAGGTCAGGCCCTGCTCCTCGTAGAGCCCGACGCCGCTCTCGCACAGCCGGCGCCCGTTCAGCGCGGAGGACAGGTTGAGGACCTTGGCGTTGGTGATGCCGGCCTGGCTGATCGCGCCGGTCACGGTGTTGTTGATGGTGGGGAGCGCGGTGCCGTTGGCCCAGTTGGCGTCGCTGTTCCAGAAGCCGCAGCCACCCGTGCTCTGCCGGGTGTACCCGCTCTCGGAGTAGCGGAAGCCGCTGCCGTTCGGGATCGGGGAGGGGTAGGTCTGCAGCAGCATCGTCCATGAGCCGTCGGCGTAGCCGGCGTTGCGCATCGCGGCGCGCACGTTCTGCAGCGCCGTGGCGATGCGTGACTTCACCGCCGCGACGTTGGCGCTGGTGAAGTTGGCGGTCACCGACGAGTCGTCCTGGCAGTAGTCCTTCCACCAGGTCGGCGAGGTCAGGAAGTCCGACACGCAGGACTGGACGATGTCGGCGAAGTTGAAGTCGTTGCCCCCGATCGAGACCGCGACCATCTTCACGTTGTGCGTGGCCGCGAACGTCTGCAGCATCTGGGCCTGCCCCTGTTGGCCGCCGCTGTTGTAGAAGTCCAGCCCCGGCTTGAAGTAGCCGCTGCTGTCGGTGTACGTCGACGTCTTCGCGCCGGAGCAGGCGAGGTTGAGGCCGTTGACGCCACCGCCGAGGTAGACCTCCGCCGACTTGCTGCGGTGGCAGCGGTTGATCGTCTCGGCGGTGCCGCCCGCGTTGTCGTAGTAGGCCGAGCCGCCGAGCGCGTCGGCGTACGACGAGGAGCTGTTGGACGAGCCGGCCCAGCGGCCGGCCTCACCGGAGATGTAGGAGTCGCCGAGGCTGACCACCCACGCCGGACCCGCGCCGGGGCCGTCGGCGTGCGCCGCCGGGGCGGACACCAGGCCGAGGGTCAGGAGTGATGCGACGAGGGCGAGCACGCCGAGGGCGGCGCGGGTGCGGGGACGGTGCACGAGAGTCTTCTTCCGAGAGTGCGAGTGTGACGTGGGTCTCCCTCCCCGCCGGAGCGAACCTAGCGCCCTGCGCTACTCACGGGTAGCCCCCAAATGCACGCTGACCCGCCCGTACAGAACGGGCGGGTCAGCGTGGTGAGGCTGGGGTCAGTGGCCGTGGCCGTGGCCGTGGCCGGTGGCCTGCTCCGGCTCCTCGTCCTCGGGCTTCTCCACGACCAGGGTCTCGGTCGTGAGCAGCATGCCCGCGATGGAGCTGGCGTTGACCAGCGCGGAGCGGGTGACCTTGACCGGGTCGAGGACACCCTGGGCGACCAGGTCGCCGTACTCCTCGGTCGCGGCGTTGTAGCCGTTGCCGACGCCGAGCTCGCGGACCTTGGTGGTCACGACGTAGCCGTTGACGCCGCCGTTCTCCGCGATCCAGCGCAGCGGCTCGTCGAGCGCGAGGCGTACCACGCGGACGCCGACCGCCTCGTCACCGCTGAAGCCCAAGCCGTCGGTGAGCGCAGCGGCCGCGTGGATCAGCGCCGAGCCGCCGCCGGCGACGATGCCCTCCTCGATGGCCGCGCGGGTCGCCGAGACGGCGTCCTCGATGCGGTGCTTCTTCTCCTTCAGCTCCACCTCGGTGGCGGCGCCGACCTTGATGATGCACACGCCGCCGGCCAGCTTGGCGAGCCGCTCCTGGAGCTTCTCGCGGTCCCAGTCGGAGTCGGTGTTCTCGATCTCGGCCTTGATCTGGTTGACCCGGCCGGTGACGGCGGCGGGGTCACCGGCGCCGTCGACGATCGTGGTGTTGTCCTTGGTGATGACCACGCGACGCGCCTGGCCGAGCACCTCGAGGCCCACCTGGTCGAGCTTGAGGCCGACCTCGGGAGCGACGACCTGACCACCGGTCAGGGTCGCGATGTCCTCCATCATGGCCTTGCGGCGGTCGCCGAACGCCGGGCTCTTGACCGCTGCGGCGTTGAAGGTGCCGCGGATCTTGTTGACGACCAGGGTCGAGAGCGCCTCGCCGTCGACGTCCTCGGCCAGGATGAAGAGGGGCTTGCCCGACTGGATGACCTTCTCGAGCAGCGGGAGCAGGTCGGCGACGGCCGAGATCTTGCCCTGGTGCAGGAGGATGTAGGGGTCCTCGAGGACCGTCTCCATGCGCTCCGGGTCGGTCACGAAGTAGGCCGAGATGTAGCCCTTGTCGAACTGCATCCCCTCGGTGAACTCCAGCTCGGTGCCCATGGTGTTGGACTCCTCGACGGTGATCACGCCGTCCTTGCCGACCTTGTCGAAGGCGTCGGCCAGCAGCCCGCCGATGACCTCGTCGCGGCTGGAGATCGTCGCGACCGAGGCCATGTCGTCCTTGGACTCGACCTCACGGGCGATCTTGAGAAGCTCGGCGCTGACCGCCTCGGCGGCGGCGTCCATGCCGCGCTTGAGCCCCATCGGGTTCGCGCCGGCGGCAACCGCCTTGAGCCCCTCGTGGACCATCGCCTGGGCCAGGACGGTCGCGGTGGTGGTGCCGTCACCCGCGATGTCATTGGTCTTGGTGGCGACCTCCTTGGCGAGCTGGGCGCCGAGGTTCTCGAACGGGTCGTCGAGCTCGATCTCCCGAGCGACGGTCACGCCGTCGTTGGTGATCGTCGGCGCGCCCCACTTCTTGTCGAGGACCACGTAGCGGCCCTTGGGGCCGAGGGTCACCTTGACGGTGTTGGCGAGCTTGTCGACGCCGCGCTCGAGTGCCCGCCGGGCACGCTCGTCGAACTCCAGGATCTTGGGCATGGGATGGGTCCCCTTCAGTGCAGCATCAAGGTTGTGCGGAACAGATGACGGGCCGCGTGGTGAGGGATGACCTCACCACGCGACCCGTGGAAATCAGGAGACGACAGCGAGGACGTCGCGCGCGGAGAGGATGAGGTACTCCTCGCCGCCGTACTTGACCTCGGTGCCGCCGTACTTGCTGTAGATCACCTTGTCGCCGACCGCCACGTCCAGCGGCACGCGATTGCCGTTGTCGTCGATGCGGCCCGGTCCGATCGCCTGGACCTCGCCCTCCTGGGGCTTCTCCTTGGCGGTGTCCGGAATGACCAGGCCGGAGGCGGTGGTCTGCTCGGCTTCGAGCGGCTTGACCACGATGCGGTCCTCGAGGGGCTTGATGTTGACCGACACTGTCGTCCTCAACTTTCGGTGCAGGTTTGTGTGGTGGAACTTGACCTTCTGGCGATGCACGGGGCTGGCACACTCACCTGGAGAGTGCCAACAAGGAAACTAGCACTCTCATCAATGGAGTGCCAGCGCGGGTCGAGGAGAGGGTCGGTCGTGGACGTCGAGGCCGTGCGGTGGCTGCAGACCGAGGACGGGCAGCGCGTGCTGGCCGCGGCCGGTGCACTCGAGGAACCCGACCCGCTGCGCGCCCACGCCGCCCTCGCCCGGGCGTGCCCCGGTACGCCGTCGCCACTGCTCGCCGCGGCCCTCACCCAGGCCGAGCTGCGCGGCCGTGCGGCCGAGAAGTTCGGCGTACTCGCCGCCTCGATGTACTTCACGCCCGAGGGGCTCGAGCAGGCGACCCGGCTGTCGGTCGCGACGCACCGGGCCGCTCGGCTCACGGCGTTCGGCGCATCGACGGTGATCGACCTGGGTTGCGGCATCGGCGGCGACCTGGTCGCGTTCGCCCGGGCGGGGATCACCGCCGCGGGCGTCGACCTCGACCCGGTCCGGGTCGCCGTGGCCACCGCCAACCTCGAGGCCCTGGGCCTGGCCGGCGCTGTCGGTGTCGCGAACGCGCTGGAGGTCGACGTGTCGGGCTTCGATGTCGCCTTCGCCGACCCCGCGCGCCGCACCGGCCGCGGCCGGACCTTCTCCCCCGACGCCTGGACGCCGCCCTGGTCGCTCGTGGAGTCGCTGCTGCGCAGGGATGCCTGCGTGAAGACCGCTCCGGGCATCCCCCACGAGCTGGTGCCCGCGGGCGTCGAGGCGGAGTGGGTGAGCGACCACGGCGAGGTCAAGGAGGCCGCGCTGTGGGGCGGCCGGCTCGCGACGGTCGGCCGCCGGGCCACCGTGATCGGCGACGGCGGCCTCGCGACCCTTACCGACGACGACGACGCCCGTGCGGACGTGGTGCCGCTGGGCCGGTTCCTCTACGAGCCGGACGGCGCGGTCATCCGGGCCGGGCTGGTCACCGCGGTCGCCGCGGGCGTGCACGGTGGGCTGCTCGACCCACACATCGCCTACGTAACCGCCGAGGAGTCGTTCCGCACGCCGTTCGCTCGCTCCTACGAGATCCTCGAGACGCTCCCCCACCGCGAGAAGCAGCTGCGGGCGGCACTCCACGAGCGCAACATCGGCCGGCTCACGATCAAGAAGCGGGGCGTCGACGTCGTCCCCGACCAGCTGCGCAAGCGGCTGGCGCTCACCGGCGACGACGAGGCCACGATCGTGCTGACCCGGGTCGACGGCCACGGCACCTGCCTGCTGGTGCGGCCGTTCTGAGCGCTGTGGGAATCCCAGGTTGACCTGGGATTCCTGCACTTCTGGGGGGTTGCAACGGCCCAGAAGTTCAGGGACTGCCCGAGAAGTCGGGCCTCACCAGTCGGCGGACAGCGCCTTCTCGGCACCGATCGTCGTGTCCTCGCCGTGTCCGGTGTGCACGACGGTCTCGTCCGGGAGGCCGAAGAGCCTGGCCCGGATGGAGGCCTCGAGCAGCGGCCGGTCCGAGTACGAGCGGCCGGTGGCGCCGGGGCCGCCGTGGAAAAGGGTGTCCCCGGTGAAGACGCAGCCGAGCTCCTCGACCAGGAAGCAGCAGCCGCCCGGCGCGTGGCCCGGGGTGTGCAGCGTGCGCACCGTGGTGCCGGCGACGGGGAGCTCCCAGCCGTCGAGGAGGTCGAGATCCCAGAGGTAGCGGCCGGTGTCGGCGTCACCGTGGACGAGCTCCCACAGCGGCCTGTCGTCGGGTTGCAGGAAGATCGGCGCGACCACCGCCTCACGCAGCGCGGGCGCGACCCGGCAGTGGTCGTCGTGGGCGTGGGTCAGCAGGATCGCCTTCACCCGGCGCCCGGCCACGACCGCAAGGATGTCGTCGACCGAGTGCGGTGCGTCGATGACCACGCACTCCTCGTCGTCGCCGACCACCCAGATGTTGTTGTCGACCTCGAACGTCTCGCCGTCCAGCGAGAACGTGCCCGACGTGACCGCGTGGTCGACCCGAAGCGCACCCGCCATCAGAAGACGACGACCGAGCGGAGCACGCCGCCCTGGTGCATCTTCTCGAACGCCGCCTCGACGTCGCCGATGCCGATCTCCTCGCTCACGAACGCGTCGAGGTCCAGCCGACCCTGCCGGTAGAGGTCGACCAGCATCGGGAAGTCCCGAGACGGCAGGCAGTCGCCGTACCACGACGACTTCAGCGACCCGCCGCGGCCGAAGACGTCGATCAGTGGGAGGTCGGGCACCTTCATGTCGGGGGTCGGTACGCCGACCAGCACCACTGTCCCGGCCAGGTCGCGGGCGTAGAACGCCTGCTTCCAGGTCTCCGGGCGGCCCACCGCCTCGATCACCACGTCGGCGCCGAACCCGCCGGTCAGCCCCTGGATCGCGGCCACCGGGTCGGTGGCCGACGAGTCGACCGTGTGGGTGGCGCCCATCCGCTTCGCGGCCTCGAGCTTCTCGGCGTCGATGTCGACGGCGATGATCGGCGAGGCGCCGGCCAGCGCCGACCCCGCGATCGCGGCCACCCCGACACCGCCGCAGCCGATGACAGCGACCGACTTCCCGCGGGTCACCGCACCGGTGTTGATCGCGGCACCGATCCCGGCCATCACGCCACAGCCGAGCAGCCCCACCGCCGCCGGCCGCGCCGACGGGTCGACCTTGGTGCACTGACCCGCGGCGACCAGGGTCTTCTCGGCGAACGCACCGATCCCCAGCGCCGGCGAGAGCTCGGTGCCGTCCTCGAGCGTCATCTTCTGCGTGGCGTTGTGGGTCGCGAAGCAGTACCACGGCTCGCCACGGTTGCAGGCCCGGCAGTCGCCGCACACCGCCCGCCAGTTGAGGACCACGAAGTCGCCGGGCTCGAGCCCCTTCACGTCCGGGCCGACCGCCTCCACCACGCCGGAGGCCTCGTGGCCCAGCAGGAAGGGGAAGTCGTCGTTGATCCCGCCCTCGCGATAATGCAGGTCGGTGTGGCAGACCCCGCAGGCCTGCACCTTCACCACCGCCTCGCCCGGCCCCGGGTCGGGAACGTTGATCGTGACCAGCTCCACCGGCGCACCCTTGGCGCGCGCCACCACCGCCTTCACCTGCTGCATGGCGTCACCGTAGCCGGGGAGCTACACGAGCACGCTGGTGACCGGCTGGCTGCTGTCGGCCGGCAGGTCCAGGGCGGACGGCGTCCGGCCGCGCGCGACCATCTCGGCGCCCAGGGCGGCGACCATCGCCCCGTTGTCGGTGCACAGCCCGGGACGTGGTATCCGCACGCGTACGCCGACCGCGGCGGCCCGTTCCTCCGCCATCGCCCGCAGCCGCGAGTTGGCGGCGACACCACCCCCGATCAGCAGGTCGGAGACCCCCGTCGAGACCGCGGCGTCGAGCGCCTTGCGGACCAGCACGTCGCAGACCGCCTCCTGGAACGACGCCGCGACGTCGGCCACCGGCACCGGCTCGCCGTTCCGCTCGCGCGTCTCGACCCAGCGGGCGACCGCGGTCTTCAGGCCGGAGAACGAGAAGTCGAACCGGTGCCGCTCCAGGTCGCGCCGGCTGGTGAGCCCGCGCGGGAAGTCGATCGCCATGCTGCTGCCGGAGGCCGCCGCGCGGTCGATGTGGGGGCCTCCGGGGAACGGCAGCCCGAGCAGCCGCGCCACCTTGTCGAAGGCCTCGCCGGCGGCGTCGTCGATGGTCGCGCCGAGAGGCTCGACGGTCTCGGTGACGTCCTCGACGCGCAGGAGTGACGAGTGGCCGCCACTGACCAGGAGCGCGAGGCACGGGTCAGGCAGAGGGCCGTGCTCCAGCTGGTCGACCGCGACGTGGGAGGCGAGGTGGTTGACGCCGTAGAGCGGCTTGCCGAGGCCGATCGCGAGCGCCTTGGCCGCGGCGACGCCGACCAGGAGCGCACCGGCCAGCCCGGGACCGCTCGTGACCGCGATGGCGTCGACGTCGTGCAGCCGCACCCCCGCGGTCTCGCACGCCCGCTCGAGGGTCGGCACCATCGCCTCCAGGTGCGCCCGGCTGGCCACCTCTGGCACGACGCCTCCGAACCGGGCGTGCTCCTCGACGCTGCTCGCGATCGCGTCGGCGAGCAGGGTGTGGCCGCGCACGATGCCGACCCCCGTCTCGTCGCAGGAGGTCTCGATGCCGAGGACCAGCGGGTCAGCCACGGCCCCATTGTGCAGGGGAGCGCGGCTGCCCCTACTTCCAGACCCGGACGTAGTCGACGCTCATCGTGGCCGGGAGCTGGGTGGCCGCCACGAGCGGGTTGGTGCCCGAGCCGAGTGCCTGGGTGAGGTTGAGGATGTAGCTCTTCTGGAAGGCGGGGTCGCCAGAGGTGTTGACCAGGCAGCTCTTGCCGTTGACGAAGATCTCGAGGCGCGATGGCGTCCACTGCAGCGTGTAGGTGTTGTAGACCCCGCGAGCGCCGGTGCAGGACCACGCTGTGTTGAGGCCCGGGACCGGCCCGCCGTTGTCACTGGCCGTGTAGTGCAGGAACGGCACAGCGAGGTTGGAGTAGTTCGAGTAGGTCTCTGCGACGTCTATCTCGCCGTTGAGCGGCCACGACAGCTGGGCGGCGGGGTCGCGGTCGTCGGGCCACAGCCACCACGACTCCTGAAGCCCCTGGGCGGTGGTCGCGGCATTCTTGAACCGCGCCTCGAACCGGCCGTAGCGCTGGCTGAACAGGTGGTAGGTCGAGACCGACCCGGCACGGTACGGCGTCGCAGGCAGGCCGTTGGCACACGCCAGGGGCGTCGCGTTCTGGCGCACGCTGAGGTTGAGCGTCCCGCCACTGACGGAGACCACCGACGGGTCGTCGTCGTAGCAGGCGTAGCCGCTGAGCACGTCGCCGGTCGAGAAGACGGTCTGCGGCACCCACTTGGTGCGATCCAGCGCCGTGCCGTCGAAGTCGTCGGCGAACGTGCAGCTCCAGTAACCGCCGTCGGCCTTGCGGGGCTGGGAGCCGCAGGCGTCGGTCCGGACGCGGGCGGCGACCTTCCGGGCCCGGCTGGTGATGTGGCCAGCCCGGGTCCGGAAGACCTGGACGCGGCTGGTGAGGCCGACCCTGGTGCGGTAGGCGCCGTGGCGCACGCGGAGCACGCGCACGTCGCGCCACGCGCCGTGGGCGCGCTTCTGGAGCACGACCTGGTGCCACCCGCGGGCGCTGCCCGTCAACCGCGCCGACCGTTCGGTGGTGACAGGACGGTCCAGCCGTACGTCGGCGTGGTAGCCGTGGCGGTGAGTCGCGTGGCCACTCGCTGCGACCGGGGTGCCGAGCACCAGGACGCCCAGCAGACACGCCAGAGCAGCACCCAACGGGACTCGGATCATCGTGTTCCTCCACGCCCAGCCCGTGCTCGCCTCCCCCGCGGGACACGTTGAGTCGGCTGGACCCCTCCACTCGATGGTCACGACATGGGTGAGCCACCGAGGCCGATCGACGAAGGTTCGTGCGAAAGGACTAGGAGACGTCCAGACCATCGAGCGGGTGCCGGCGCGGAGGGCTGCGACGCACCCGGTTTACCGCTGTCGAGGGGAGGGTGCCGGGTCCGTCAACCGCCGCAGCCGGGCGCGAGCGAGCGCCTCAGCACGACCGCCGTGGTGCCGTCGCGGTAGTAGCCGCGCCGCCGATCGACCTCGACGAAACCGCGCTCGGCGTAGAAGCCGAGCGCGCCGCGGTTGTCGTCGCGAACCTCCAGCAGCAGCCGGTCGGCGCCCGCTTCGCGGGCCAGGGCGACCACCTCGTCGAGCAGCGCGGTGGCGACGCCCGTACGCCGCACGTCCTCGGCCACGGCGATGCGCTGGAGCTCGGCGATGTCGGCGACGATGCTCGCCACGGCGTGGCCGACGACGCGGCCCTCCGTCTCCGCCACCAGGTAGTGCACGGTGGGCAGCCGCCCGGCGACGCCCTCGGCCACCAGCCCGGGCGACCACGCGTCGACACCGAGGTTCGCCTCCTCCGAGGCGGCGATCGCATCGATGTCCGCCTCGGTCGCGGCGCGGACCGTCACGAGACCCGCTTGGGCATCCCGGGCGTCGCGGCGTCGGGACGGCGCAGGTAGAGCGGCTCCGGGTCGTAGAGCTGCGCCCGCTCCTCCGCGACCACGCGGGCCAGCCAGCCCGCGCTCGGCATCCGCGGGCCGGCCGCGTGGGGGAACGCCTCGGGGTAGAGCACCGCTCCCTCGCCGACCACCGGCAGGTCGGTGGCGACATCGGCCGGCCGGGCGACCTCGGGTCCGTCCAGCCGCGCCCCACCGTCGTCGTACGACGCGAGGTAGACCTCCTTGCGCCGCGCGTCGGTCGCGACGACGAAGTTGCTCGTCGTCGCACCCGTGTCGCGCGCCTCGACGGCGAGGACGTCGAGCGTGCACACGCCGTAGACGGGGAGCTCGAGCACGTAGCCGAGGGTCCGGGCGGTGACCAGCCCCACCCGCAGGCCGGTGAACGGTCCCGGCCCGACGCCCACGCCGATCGCGGTGAGGTCCTGGCGGACCAGGCCGGCCTCGCGCAGGATCCGGTCGATCAGCGGCGCGAGCTGCTCGCCGTGCTGCAGCGGACGCTCCGAGACGAGCTCGCTGACGACGTCGCCGCCGTCGTGGAGGGCGACCGTGACCAGCGGCGTGGCGGTGTCGAAGGCGAGCAGCATCAGCGACCCCCGCCATCGGGGAACGGCAGCGCGCGCCAGTGGGAGGTGATCCGGCCGTCGTCGTGGACCAGGTGGAAGGCGAGCATGGGCGGGCCGGCCTCCCAGACGACGGGGTACGGCTCGTTGTCGAGGGGCACGGTCGACGCGCAGCCGCCGCCGACCAGCAGCGGGCGGCCGGCGAACGTCGTGGCGCAGGCGGTGTGCGCGTGGCCGACCAGCGTGGCGACCACGTGCGCGTGCTTCATGATGACCAGCTCCAGGGGCTCGGGCTCCTTGAGCAGGATCGGCGCCATCAGCGAGAGGCCGAGGTCGACCGGCGGGTGGTGCAAGGAGACGAACGCCGGCTTGTCGTCCCTGCCGAGCTGCTCGTCGAGCCAGTCGAGCTGGGCCGTCGACAGCTCGCCGTGGTCGATCCGCAACCCGTCGCGAGCGGGGACCAAGGAGTCGAGCATCAGCATCCGGAAGTCGGCGGACTCGAGCACCTGCACGAGCGGTCCGGGGACCACCTCGACATCGAGCAGCCCGCGGGCGAACTCCTCACGCACGTCGTGGTTGCCGGTCCCGACCAGCTTGGGGCCCGTCCAGGTGTCGAGGAGCGCCCGCGCCTCGGCGTACTCCTCTGGAAGCCCGTGGTCGGCGACGTCGCCCGAGACCAGGAGCACGTCCGGCAGCGGGTCGAGGGCCAGCAGGTGGTCGATGACCGCCTCCGCGCGCCGGCCGGCGTCGGGTGGCCCGCCGAAGTGGGTGTCGCTCACATGCGCGATGAGGATCGTCATGCTTCTGCGGGGTCCCCGCGGAAGCGTGCGGCCTCCGCGCGTAGCGCCCCCTCCGTGCGCTTTCGTGGGGTGCTCATCCGAGGCCTCGGAACGACAGCGCGTGCCAACGGGGGCCGACCGGCGTGATCTCGACCCGGCGCTCCTCGGAGTCGTCGTCCCCGTCGCCACGGACGATGTGCACCTCCAGCCGCGACTCGGACAACCCCTCGGCGAGCCCCTCACCCCACTCGACGACCGTGACCGCGCGGTCCAGCGAGGTGTCGAGGTCGAGGTCGTCGAGCTCGCCGACCCCGCCGAGCCGGTAGGCGTCGGCGTGGACCAGCGCAGGCCCGTCCACCTCGCTCGGGTGCACCCGGGCTATCACGAACGTCGGCGAGGTGACCGCGCCGCGGACGCCGAGCCCGGCGCCGACGCCCTGGGTGAACGTCGTCTTGCCCGCGCCGAGCGAACCGGTCAGCACGATCAGGTCACCGGGGCCGAGCTGGCCCGCGAGGGACCGCCCGAGCCCGCGCATCGAGTCGGCGTCGGGCGCCCGGAAGACCGCGGTGCGCAGCGGCCGGCGCAGCTCGACGTTCGGCGGGTCGCGGCGGATCTCCCGGAAGCCCTGCCGCTCCCAGAACCGGATCGTCGCCGGCAGCTCCTGGCGGGCCACCACCGTCAGGTCGTCGAACCCCTCGGCGGCCTCGACCGCGGCGTCGACGAGCGCGGCCGCGACGCCGTGTCCCTGCTGGTCGGGCACGACCCCGAAGCGGCGCAGATACATGCTGCTGCCGACGGGGTCGAGCACGAGGGCGCCGGCCGGCGTGCCGTCCACCCTGGCGAGCAGCCCGCCGTGGACCGCGAGCCGCTCCTCGAGCTGCTCCGGGGTCTCCGTGAGTGCTGCGGCCGGCGGGTCGAGCGGAGGGCGGGCCTCGAAGGCCGCGTGCACCACCGCGTGCACCGTGGCGGCCTCATCGGCGCCGACCGGCTTGACCTCAACGGTCACGACTGTCCCACCCGCTCCGCGGCGGCCGAGAGCAGCTGGTCGAGGGCCGCGTTGACCTGGCCGTGCCGCTCGAGGATCACCATGTGCCCGGCGTTCTCGCACTCCATCAGCGTCGAGCCGGGGATCCGCTCGTGCAGCTTGCGGCTGTGGCCGATCGAGGTGAGCTTGTCGGCGGTGCCGCAGATGATCGCTGTCGGCACCCGCCCCAGCACCTCCACCGCGTCGAACTTGTCCAGCCCGTTGAAGCTCGGGAAGAACTCGGCCACCACCTCGAACGGCGTCTGGGAGAGCATGCTGTCGACGAAGTCGACGTACGCCGCCGGCACCTCGTCGCCGAAGGCGAACAGGTCGGTCACTACCCGCGCCACGGAGCGGCCGATCCGTCGAGCCCCGTCGACGCTGCGGTGCCCGCGGGCCAGGGTGCGGACGGTCCCGTGGGCGAGCCGGCCGCCGAGCTTGGCGGGCAGCATCGGAAGCAGCAGCCGGCTGGGGTCGAGGCCGCCCGCCGTCGTCGAGATGAGCCCGACGCCCACGACCCGGTCGCCGATCAGCTCGGGGTACTGCTCGGCGAAGGCGACGATCGACATGCCGCCCATCGAGTGACCGACCACCACCACCGGGCCCTCGGGCACGACGTGCTCGAGGATGGACCTCAGGTCGTGGCCGAGCTGGTCGATGGTGGCGTGGCCGTCGGGCGAGCGGCCCGAGCGGCCGTGCGAGCGCTGGTCGTAGTAGACCGCGCGGACCAGGCCACGGTAGGCCGCGCGCTGGAAGTGCCAGCAGTCGAGGTTGAGCGCGTAGCCGTGGCAGAAGACGAGGGTGAGCGGGCTGGCCTTCCTGCGCAGCTCCGGGTCGAGCTCGTCGACCTCGACGTGGAGCGGGACGCCGTCGTCGGCGACGATCGTCATGGCCGGCGAGCGGAGGCTCCCGAACGGCGTCGCGTCGGGCGTACGCCGTCCGATGGCGCGGCTCTGCCGGCGGACGCCCAGCGCGGCGCCGGCCGCGGCGACGCCCACCGCCCCGGCGGCGGCCCCGAGGATCGTCCGGCGCGCGTTCATGGGTCGATTGTCTCGTGCGCGTCGGAGTCGACGTAGCGCCGGGTGAACCTGCCCCCGATGCGGGTCACGATCTCGTAGCTGATCGTGCCGCAGGCCTCGGCCCAGTCCTGGGCGGTCGGCTCGCCGTGGGCGCCGGTGCCGAAGACGGTGACCTCGGCGCCAGCGCCGGGGTCGTCACCGCCGAGGTCGACCACCAGCTGGTCCATGCAGATCCGGCCGCGGACCGGGCGCCTGGTGCCGGCGATGGCCACCTCGGCGCGGTTGCCGCCAACCCGCGGCAGCCCGTCGGCGTACCCCGCCGGCACCAGCCCGAGGGTGGTCGGGCGGTCGGCGATCCAGGTGCGGCCGTAGGAGACCGCGTCGCCCGGCTGGACGTGCTTGACCAGCGCCAGGGTCGCGCGGGCCGTCATCGCGGGCACCAGGCCGAGCTCCGGGGTGACACCCGGGGCTGGGTCGAGGCCGTAGGTCGCGATGCCGACGCGCACCAGGTCACGACGGCTGCTCGGGCGCAGGATCGCGGCCGCGGAGTTCGCCAGGTGGGTGACCTCCGGTCGCAGCCCGGCCGCGCGGGCCAGGTCGAGGGCGTCGTCGAACGCCGCCTCCTGGGAGTCGTTCGCCGGGTCGTCCGGCTCGTCGCTGCTGGAGAAGTGCGACCAGATGCCGGTCAGCTCGACCCGCCCCTCGCGCTCGGCCTCCGCGACCCGCGCGAACAGGGCCTGCCAGGCGTCCCGCGGCGCGCCGCCCCGGTTGAGCCCGGTGTCGACCTTGAGCTGCACCCGGGCCCGCAGCCCGGTGGCCAGCACCTCGTCGAGCTCCGCCTCGGAGTAGACCGTGACGTCGACGTCGTGGGCGATCGCGGCGCCCCAGTCGTCGCCGGGGACGGTCAGCCAGCAGAGGACCCGCCCGGTGTCCCCGGCCTCGCGGAGGGCCAGGGCCTCGTCGATCGTCGCCACGCCGAGCCAGTCGGCGCCACCCTCGCGGGCCGCCCGCGCCGACTCCGCCAGGCCGTGCCCGTAGGCGTCGGCCTTGACCACCGCCATGAACCCCGTGTCGACGAGCTCCTTGAGCCGCCGCACGTTGTGGCGGATCGCGGCGACGTCGACCACGATCTCGGCGCGAGCGGTCACTAGTGGTCACCGCCGGAGGTTCGTCGTGTGTCCCGCACCCCGGGCACGCACCTCGCGGCGTTGCCGTCGCTCGCTGGACGACCAAGAAGAGCGTCGCTCCGGCGCCTTGCGATGCACGCACCCGGAGCACGGGCCACGCTCGACGAACCTCCGGCGGCAACCACTAGCACCAGAGCTCCGGCAGCGCCCGGGCCACGTCGCCGGCGACGATCGGGCCGCCGTCGGAGGCCAGCTGCGCGGCGGCGCCGTGCAGCCAGGCGCCGACGCTCGCCGCGTCGTACGCCGGGAGGCCGGCCGCGAGCAGCGCTCCGACAACGCCGCCCAGGACGTCGCCCGCCCCGGCGGTCGCGAGCCAGGCGGTGCCGGTGGTGTTGACCCGGACCCGGCCGTCGGGCCGCGCGACCAGCGAGCGTCGCCCCTTGAGGAGCACGGTGGCGTCGTAGTGCTTCGCGGCCTGCCGCGCGAAGTGCAGCGGACGGCTCTCGATCGTCTCGCGCTGCTCGCCGATCATCGCGGCCAGCTCCCCGGCGTGGGGCGTCAGGACGGCCGCCTGACCGGGTTCGACATGCACGAGGGCGTCGGCGTCGACGACCACTGGCACGCCGTCCGCCAGCGCCTCGGCGAGCTGGTCGGCGACCCCGTCGCCACCTCCCGAGCCGACCACCCAGGCCTGCACCCGGCCCGCGCCCACCACCTCGGGATGTGCCTCGCGGACCCGGTCCGCCACGGCGGCGTCTCCGACGTAGCGCACCATCCCGGCCAGCCCGCACGCCGCACCCGCGACGCTCAGCAGCCCCGCACCCGGATACTCCGCGCTGCCGGAGCGGACACCGACCACGCCGCGGCTGTACTTCTGCGCGTCCGGCGCCGGGTGCGGCAGCAGCGCCGCGACGTCGCGCGGCTGCAGCGCCTCCACGTCGGCCTCCGGGAGCACCAGCCCGATCTCGACCAGGTGCACCGCGCCGGACGCCTCGGCCGCCGGGTCGACGAGGTGGCAGACCTTGTGGGTGCCGAAGGTGACCGTCAACGCCGCTTCGACGTGGTCGCCGTCCACCTCGCCGGTGTCGACCTCCACCCCGCTGGGGTTGTCGACCGCCACGATCGGCACGCCGTGCAGCAGCTTGACCGCGTTGGCGGCGTTCTCGCGCAGCCCGCCTCGCCCGCCGATGCCGACGATCCCGTCGACGACCACCTCGGGACGGCTGCCCGGCTCGGTCACGAGCCTGCCGCCGGCCCGCCGCAGCGCGCTCGCCCCGGCCTCGTGGACGCGGTCGCTGAGCACCCACGCCTCCACCTGGACGCCGCGGCGCGCGAGCATCGCCCCGGCCCACAGCGCGTCGCCGCCGTTGTCGCCGGAGCCGACCAGCAGCAGCACCCGGCGGCCGTAGGCCGAGCCGAGGAAGTCGACCACCGCCGCCGCCAGCCCGGCCGCCGCCCGCTGCATCAGCGCGCCGTCCGGCAGCCGCGCCATCAGCTCGGCCTCCGCCGCCCGGACCTGCTCGACGGTGTGCGCGTGCAGCATGTCCGCCACGCTATCGGGCGGCACGGGTGACCTCCGCCAGGAATCTCGTTGCCGGGGCGCGGGCGGAGTGTGAGAGTCCGCCCGTGGGCGCGACTCCGGTCCTCTACCTGACTGTCGGGCTGCCCGGCGTGGGCAAGACGACGCGCGCGCGAGAGATCGCCGCGCGGCTGGGCGTCCTGCGGCTCACCCCCGACGAGTGGATGGCGCCCCTGTTCGGCCACAACGATGCCGCCGGGCGGCGCGACATCCTCGAGGGCCGGATGATCTGGGTCGCGCACGAGGTACTGGTCAGCGGCTCGTCCGTGATCCTCGACTTCGGCTGCTGGTCGCCTGAGGAACGGTTCGCCATCCGCGCCGTCGCCGAGGTGGCCGGCGCCGGCTTCGACCTCCAGTACCTCCTGATCGACGAGGCGGAGCGGCGCGCCCGCGCCGCCCACCGTTGGCGTACGGCGCCGGAGTCCACCTTCGACATGAGCGACTCGGACCACGGCCGTTACCTGGCACTGTTCCAGCCGCCCTCGCGCGACGAGCTGACGTGCACGCACCTGCCCGCGCCGCCGGCCGGGTATGAGAGCTGGCTGCACTGGGCGAGCGAGCGCTGGCCGACGCTGCCGCGGCTTGACCGCCCGGTGTCCTGATTCGCCGACGGGCTGCGGCCTGGGTCGGGTCCGGCGGTGGGGGGCTACGCCAGTCCCGGTCGTCGAGGAGGTCGCGCAGCGACCGTCACGAGACGTGGTGACCCGGGGCTGGAACCCACCCCGGTCCCAGCCCCGGGTTGCGAGGTCTCGCGACAGGCGCTGCGCGCCTTCCTCGACCACCGAGCCGCCCCGGCCCGCCCCGCTCAGTTGTCGAGGAGGTCCACTTTCCGTCCACAGATAGGTGCCCGGAACCCCTTATCCACAACGAGATCCGGGCCACCAACGACTGTCGGTGGCGAGTGCTGGAATAGGTGACATGACAGCACTCGCGCACCCCACCCACCCGGTCACCCGGGCCGTGGATGCCGTGCGCGATCGCCTCGCCGGAGTCGCCGGTGTGCCGTTGTGGTCCATGGGCCCGAACGAGACCGGCAGCACCATCGCCGAGATCCTGGCCGCTGAGGCCCAGCTCGCCGAGCTCAAGACCCGGCTGCTGACCCACGCCCAGGCGGTCGACCTGCCCGGTGTCTCGGCTGCGTCGTCGGTGGCGAACTGGCACGCCGCCGCCACCCGCACCACCAAGACCGCTGCCCACCGCACCGCCCGGCTCGCCGCCGGCCTCGACACCCACGACCTCACCCGCACCGCCCTCGCGGAAGGCCGGGTCCACGTCGAACAGGCCGAAGCGATCCTCCGGGCACTCGCCGAACTACCCGCAGACCTCGACCCCGACCTCGACGAGGAGGCCGAGCGGTGGCTGCTCGCCGACGCCGACCAGTTCGACGCCAAAGCGTTGAAGACCCTCGGCCGCCGGATCCTCGAAGTCATCGACCCCGACGCCGCTGACGCGCACGAAGCAAAGCTGCTCGAACGCGAGGAACGTCAGGCGGAGACGGCGGTCCGGCTGAGCGTGTGGGACGACGGCCACGGCAAGACCCACGGCCGGTTCACCGTCGACACCGCCCTGACCGGACAGATGCTCCGCAAGGCCCTCCTAGCGATCGCCTCGCCGAGACACCGGGCCTCGAAGGGCCCGCTGGGGGAGATCAAACCGACACCGCAGCGGCTCGGGGAAGCGTTCGTCGAGCTGATCCGGCGCTACCCGACCAAGAAGCTCCCAAGACCGCCGGCCTCAACGCCACCGTCGTGGCCACCATGCACTACGACACCCTCATCGACGGACTCAAAGCAGCCCACCTCGACACCGGCGCCACCATCTCCCCCGGCCTGGCCCGCAAACTCGCCTGCGAAGCAGGAATCATCCCCACCGTCCTCGGCGGCAACAGCCAAGTGTTGGATCTGGGCCGCAAACGCCGCTACGCCACCGAAGCCCAACGCCTCGCCAAGATCATCGAAACCGGCGGCCACTGCGAAGTCCAAGACTGCGACAAACCCGCCGCCCACATCCACCACGAAACACGCTGGACCGACGACGGCCACACCGACCTGGCAGACCTCATCGCCATCTGCAGCTGGCACCACACCCGCGCCCACGACCCCACCTACACGATGAAGAAACTCCCCACCGGCAAATACGGCTTCCACCGGCGCACGTGACGGGCGCCTCCGCTCACGGCCCACGATGTTGCTGCGCCGCTCGCAGGTAGAGGTCGCGAAGCAGGCAGACCTCGGCGCCGTGGTGGATCACCTCGACGTTCGTGTAGAGAATGAGTCTGGCCATGGGCGCATCTGCAAACACCGCCGGCTGTGACGGTCCCTGAGCCTCGGTGAGCCCAACCACGCCGAGATCGCGGACACCCTGGATCCACTTCTCGTGCTGCTCATCGAGCTGCCGCAGTGCCTCCTCGGCGCTGCCTGCGAAGGGGAAGCAGGACGCCTCGACCCGCGGGCCACCGAAGTGGGTGCCGTTCGTCTCCGCGAACCCGACGATCAGGTGAGCCAGGCGCCACGCGATGGTCGTTACGGGTCGGGGGCCCGGCGAGGGTTCGTCGATGTCCATCGTGAACTCTCCAGTCCCGAGAGACATCGGGGCCGAGCTCTCGCCACGACGGCTGATCGTCAAGCAGTCCCCAACCGAGCCCGAGGCCGATGGCGAGCCTGGCCAGGCGCTGCTCGTGGACAGCCCAGACGGCGAAGCAGAGGGCAAGGACGACGGGAGCGACGAACATCGCGACGAAGTAGGGCATCGACGCGCCGGAGCCACAGAAGCGCGCGGCGGTCGACCCCGGTGCGGAGTAGGGGTAGCCGCCATCGCCACTGCAGGTGTCCAGCCAGACCGTGAGCGTTGCCATGGCGGCGACGGGGACCATCGCGAGCGTGACGAGGGTGCCGAGTGCGCCGATCAGAAGTCGGTTGCGGCCGATCACCCGCGGAGCGTCGCAGGCGAGGCGAGGGGCGGCGAAGAGCGCGCGTACTCAGCTCTCCAGGATCACGACGGCCGAAGCGATGCCGGCATCGTGCGAGAGCGAGAGGTGGACCGAGACCGCGCCGAGCTCGTCGGCGCGCGCGCGGACCGTGCCGCGGAGCTCCAGGACCGGGCGGCCCGACTCCTCCGAGACGACCTCCGCGTCGTGCCAGCCGAGGTCGCCGGGGGCGCCCAGCGACTTGGCGAGCGCCTCCTTGGCCGCGAACCGGGCGGCCAGGGAGGCCAGGTGGCGCTCGCGCTCGGCGGGCGTGAACAGCCGCTCGGCCAGGTGCGGGGTGCGCTCGAGAGCCTGCCCGAACCGCTCGATGTCGACCACGTCGATGCCGACGCCGATGATCGCCACAGCTACTCGACGGTGACGGACTTGGCCAGGTTGCGCGGCTGGTCGACGTCGTGGCCCATCGCCGTCGCGAGCTCGCAGGCGAACAGCTGGAGCGGCACCACGGCCACCAGCGGCTGGAGCAGCACGGGCACCCGGGGCAGCCGGATCAAGTGGTCGGCGTACGGCGTGATCCGCTCGTCGCCCTCCTCGGCCAGGCAGATCGTCCGGGCGCCGCGGGCCCTGACCTCCTGGATGCCGCTGAGCATCTTGTCGTGCAGCTGGTCGCGCCCGCGGGGAGGGACGACGCACAGCACCGGCATGCCGTCCTCGATCAGCGCGATCGGCCCGTGCTTGAGCTCTCCGGCCGCGAACCCCTCGGCGTGCAGGTAGGCGAGCTCCTTGAGCTTGAGCGCACCCTCCAGTGCGACCGGGTAGCCGGCGTGCCGCCCCACGAACAGCACCGACGGGGTGCCGACCAGCGAGCGGGCCAGCTCGTAGACCGACTCGGCGGACTCCAGCACCGTCTCGATCTGCGCCGGGACGGCCTCGAGCTGGGTCACCACCTCGCTGATCTCGTCGCCGAAGCGGGTGCCCTTGACCTGCGCGAGGTAGAGCGCGAGCAGGTAGCAAGCGACCAGCTGGGTCAGGAACCCCTTGGTCGAGGCGACGCCGATCTCGGGGCCGGCGTGCGTGTAGATGACCGCATCGGACTCGCGCGGGATCGTCGAACCGTTGGTGTTGCAGATCGCCAGCACCTTCGAGCGCTGCGTCCGGGCGTGCCGGATCGCCTGCAGCGTGTCGGCGGTCTCGCCGGACTGCGAGATGGCGACGACCAGCGTCGAGTAGTCGAGGATCGGGTCGCGGTATCGGAACTCCGAGGACAGCTCGACCTCGACCGGAACCCGGGTCCAGTGCTCGATCGCGTACTTGGCCACCATCCCGGCATAGAACGACGTGCCGCACGCGATGATGATGATCTTGTCGATGTCACGCAGCTCCTGGTCCGAGAGCCGCATCTCGTCGAGCTGCAACAGCCCGGTGGCCGTACGCCGGCCGAGCAGCGAGTCGGCGACCGCGCGCGGCTGCTCGAAGATCTCCTTGCGCATGAACCAGTCGTGGCCCTCCTTCTCGGCCGCCGACAGGTCCCAGTCCACGTGGTAGCGGCGACCCTCCTGGGGCCGGCCGAAGAAATCGGTCACCCCGACGCCCTCGCGGGTGATGGTCACGACCTGGTCCTGGCCGAGCTCGAGTGCGTCCCGCGTGTATTCGATGAACGCCGCCACGTCGGAGCCGAGGAAGTTCTCGCCGTCCCCCAGCCCGACGACCAGGGGCGAGTTCCGGCGGGCCGCGACCACCCGCGCCGGGTCGAGCGCGTCGACGGCGACCAGGGTGAACGCACCCTCGAGCTGCTGGCAGACCCGCTGCATCGCCTCGGTCAGGTCGATGCCGGACTCGAGCTGCAGCTCGAGCAGCTGGGCCGCCACCTCGGTGTCGGTCTCCGACAGCAGGGTGTGGTCGTCGGCCTCGAGTCGGGCCCGGAGCTCGGCGAAGTTCTCGATGATGCCGTTGTGCACCAGCGCGACCCGCCCGGTGGAGCCCGTGTGGGGGTGTGCGTTGACGTCGTTGGGCGCCCCGTGGGTGGCCCAGCGGGTGTGGCCGACGCCGGTCGTGGACGCCGGCAATGGCGTGTCTGCGATCGCCTTCTCGAGGTTGGCGAGCTTGCCGGCCTTCTTCGACACCGCCAGCCGCTCGTCGGCCACGACGGCGATGCCGGCCGAGTCGTAGCCGCGGTACTCCAGCCGCCGCAGCCCGTCGAGGACGACGTCCTGAGCCTGCCTGGCCCCGACGTATCCCACGATCCCGCACATGAGGGGCGAGTCTATCGAGACCGAGGTCACGTCCTGCCCCGGCGCGTCGACTGCAAGAATCGCCGTCATGCCCAACGGCGGCACCAACGGTGCCAACGGCGCCCACGAGCAGCGGGAGACCTCTCCCTACATCGAGCTCGACCGGTCCGCGTGGGCCGCCCTCGCCGACGAGGTGGAGGACCCGCTCACCCAGGACGAGCTCGCCGCGCTGCGCGGCCTCGGCGACCAGCTCGACCTGGAGGAGGTCCGCGACGTCTTCCTGCCGATCAGCCGGCTGCTGAGCCTCTACGTCGAGGCGGCGGGTCGGCTGCACCGGGTCCAGGAGGAGTTCCTGCACCGCGCGACGCCGCCGCGCACACCGTTCGTCATCGGCCTCGCCGGCTCGGTGGCCGTCGGGAAGTCCACTACCGCCCGGGTTCTCCAGCACCTGCTCGCGCACTGGCCCGAGCACCCGAACGTCGCGCTGGTGACCACCGACGGCTTCCTCTACCCCAACGCCGAGCTCAACCGCCGCGGGCTGCTGCAGCGCAAGGGCTTCCCGGAGTCCTACGACCGCCGCGCGCTGCTGCGTTTCGTCGTCGACATCAAGTCCGGCAAGGACGAGGTCGAGGCGCCGGTCTACGACCACCTCACCTACGACGTCGTCCCCGACGAGAAGGTGCACATCAAGCGCCCCGACATCGTCATCATTGAAGGGCTCAACGTGCTCCAGCCGGCCCGGGTCCGCGACGACGGCCGCACCGGCCTCGCGGTCAGCGACTTCTTCGACTTCTCGGTCTACGTCGACGCCAAGACCGCCGACATCCGCGACTGGTACGTCGCCCGGTTCCTCCGGCTCCGGGAGACCGCCTTCCGCGACCCGCAGTCCTACTTCTCCCGCTACGCCGCGCTCTCCCGCGACGAGGCCGTCGCCGAGGCGATGCGGATCTGGGACAGCATCAACGGCCCCAACCTCGCCGCCAACGTGCTGCCGACCCGCTCCCGGGCCACGCTGGTGCTGCGCAAGGACGCGGACCACTCGGTCCGCTACGTGCGGCTCCGCAAGATCTGAGCCGAGCGGGGTCGGCCCCCGTTCTGGTCCAATACCCACCGTGGCAGATCTCTCGCCCGGTCGCGACGCCGACCGCGACCTGCGCGCTTGGCTGCAGCGGTACGGCACCCTCGCGCCGGCGCAGGCGCTCCGGATCGTCGCGCAGCTCGGGGCGGAGCTGGGCGCCGCACACCGGCAGCAGCTGGTTCACGGTGCGGTCGAGCCGGCCAACGTGCTGCTGCACACGACTCGCGACGACACCCTCGTCGCCCGGCTGCGCAGTGGTGGAAGCGCCGTCGCCGAGGACCCGGCATACACGGCACCGGAGCGGCACGGCGACCCGGTCCCGAAGGCGCCAGGGGACATCTACTCCCTGGGCTGTGTGCTCTGGGCCTGCCTGACCGGCGCCCCGCCGTACTCCGGGAGCGACCACCGGCTGCGGCTGGCCGACGGCGTACCGGTCCCGCCTCAGCTCGACGCGCTCCTCGAGGGGATGCTCCGGTCGGACCCGGCCGACCGGTTCAGCTCTGCTGCCGAGATCGGTCGCGAGGCAGCGTGGATCGCCGATCTCCTCGAGCCGCCACCGCAGCGGCACGTCAGGCCCGACGCTGCTCCGGTCACGTCGACATCGGCGTGGCGGAGGATCGGCATGGTCGGGGTCGTGGGGCTCGCCCTGCTCGCCGTCGCGGCCGGCGGCTACACCATTGCGCAGGTCGGCGACGACCCGGCCGGGCCTCCGGTACAGGCCGCCACGGCCGCGCCCCTCTCCAGCAGCCCGGCGCCGCTCGCGCCCCCTCCTCCCACTGCCGTCGTCCAGAAGCGGACCTTCACGTGCTGGACCGGCCGCACCGTCAAGTCGCGCAGGAAGTGCCAGGAGCCGCACGGCACCCGCGGCGTCTACTGGCTCTTCCCGTTGCTCAAGGGGCAGAACTGCCGCCCCCGCGAGGCCGACCCGACGCCGGGTCGGCGAATGCTGATGGAGTGCTACTTCTACGGGCGGCAGGTGCGCATGGACATCTCACTGTGGCACCACGCCTCCACCGCGGTGGCTCACTACAGCGCGCGCCTCGGTCAGCCCTCCGCCACGCGCGAGTCGACTGCGCAGGATGCCTGGGACGGCCGGATCGGCACGCGCGGCTACCGGCACCTGACGGCCTACCTCTGGACCAAGCACGCCTACAGCGTTGCCGTCTACGCGACCAGGCCGGTCCTGGGTGCCGCCGTGCGGAAGTCCGGGTACGCCTCGCCCATCCCGGCCAACCACTACTACGGGTCGCCCACCGCGTGAGGCAGCGGAGGCTCTAGAGCTCTTTGCGAACCTCGAGGCAGCGCTCCACGACCCGGAAGCCGAGCAGGTCGTTGATCGCGTTCATCGGCGCGTTGACGTCGGCGTTGTCGGTGAGAATCCACTCGATCTGGGGGTACGCCGCGACGAGGGCCCGGAGGTTCGCCACCTTGATCGCCAGGCCCAGTCGGTGGCCACGGTGGTCCGGCATGACGAGGGTGCCGCCCTGGAAGCAGCGGTGCGGCATCGTGGTGTTGATGAACAGCTCGGTGAGCGCGGCGACCTCGCCGGCCGCATCGAGGACGAAGGTGTACAGGTCGCGCCGGCCGGCCTTGGCCGCCCGGGCCTCGCGCTCGCGGAGCCGGGCCTCATCCCACTGCTCGAGGTCGACTGGCGAGTCGCCGGTCGGGACCTCGCCCATGAACGCCGTGTTGAGTGCGCAGTAACCGGCCACCAGCTCGTCGGGGACCGGACCCCACAGGGTGACGATGCGGTAGTCCCGGTGGTGGGGAGCCGCCGAGGTCGCCAGCTCGGCCCACCGTTCGCGACCGGAGGTGAGGTCGAGCACCTTGCTGCCCTCCTCCAGCTCGACGCGGAAGCCGTGGTGCGCCGCGAACACGGTTGCGGGACTCTCGTCGTCCACCGGCGAGTAGGCCCAGCCGATGAGCACCGAGCGGGACAGCTCGCGGGCGGCGGACTCGGCGTGGTGCAGCAGCGCGGTGCCGATCCCCCGCCGGCGGTAGGACGGCACCACCTCGACGAAGACGACCGCGGTGTCGGTGCCCTCCAGGAGCGGCGCACGCATCCCGTGGACCCCGACCATCCGGTCGCCGTCCCAGGCCGCGGCACGCACCTCGTGCACGTCGCTGCCCGGCGCGCGGAGGTAGGTAGACGCCGCCTGCCAGGCGACGTGCTGGCTGTAGGGCCGATCGGCGACGGCATCGCGGCCGACCTCCCAGTAGGCCCGAACCTCGGCGTCGCTGTCCCGGTCCAGTGGCCGGATCTCGATCGTCACCGCAGCAGCTTCTGGAGCCCCAGCGACCGGTCGACCGCTGTGTAGCCGAGCCGCTCGTTGACGGCGTTCATGTGGTCGTTGGCATCGGCGTTGCCGGTGACCAACAGCTCGGTCTCCGGCGACTCCGCTCGGAGCCGCTGGTGGAGCAGCACCTTCATCGCCAGGCCGAGCCGGTGCCCGCGGTGCTCGGGCAGCACCAGCGTGCTGTCGATGTCCGCGACCCTGGGGGACTCCCGCGGCAGCACCAGACTGCTGTAGCCCACCAGCTCGCCCGAGGGCGCGAGGGCTGCGACCAGCAGGGTGGTGTGACCGGTCCGGAGCCGACGCTCCTCACCGTCCCGGATCCGCTGGACGTCGAAGACCTGAGGCTGCAGGTCGAGGTCGCCGAGCGGGATCTCACCCAGGAACCGGCTGTGCAGGACGGCGAGAGCAGCGACGTGCTCCTCGGGTGCGCGGTCACGCCACCACACCAGGCGGTAGCCGTCCAACCGCTCGACGGCCTCATCCTCGAGGTCGGTCCAGGTGTGCTCGGTCGCGGCCAGGTCGGCCGCCTTGATGGTGTCGCGGTTGGCGACGGCGTAGCCGCGGGCCGCCGCGAAGCGGCTGCCCGGGCTGTCGCCCTCCATGGGCGTGTGGGCGTCGGAGATCACGGTCGTGCGGCCGTCGGCCGCGGCCCGCTCCTCGAGGGCGGCGAGCAGGGCCGAACCGACTCCCCGTCCGCGGTCGGACGGCGCGACGTAGGGCTTGAGGAACGCGACGTGCGTGTTGTCGAGGTCCATCAGCTCGAGCCCGCCCGCGCCGACCGTCCGCTCGCCGTCGTGGGCCGCGAGGAGGACGCTGCGTGCGTGTGGGCGCGGCTCCGGCAGGGCGCGACGCGCCACCTCCCAGGGCGTCCAGAGGTCCAGCGGGCGCTCGGCCTGGGCCGCGTGCCCGACCTCCCACCACGCGCGCAGGGCTCGCTCGTCTGCGAGATCCACCTCACGTACGTCGATGCCGCCCACGGGCGTCGAGCCTAGGGTGTGTCTCCTTATCCGTGGTGGATGCCGGCGTCGTCCAGGCGCGGGCTGGCAAGGCGCCGGCCCGCGCGCAGACTGGGCGTCTTCGAAGGGTCGGCAACGCCGCCAGCGCGCGATCTGGGCGGCGTCCGGCGCCGCCAGGGATAAGGGAGACACACCCTAGGAGCGCCCACCGACCGGCGCCTCTGCTTTACGGCGTCGTCAGCGCCAGCCGGGTGCGCACCACGTCGGCGAGGCGTTCGGCGACGGCACGAGCGTCGTCGTCGGTCGGCGCCTCGACCATCACCCGCACCATCGGCTCGGTGCCCGACGGCCGGAGCAGCACCCGGCCCCGGCCGGCGAGCGCGGCCTCCTCGACGGCCACGGCCTCGGCGAGCACGGGGTCGTCGGTGCGGTCCTTGTCGACGTCGGTGACGTTGACCAGCACCTGCGGGAGCCGGGTGACGACCGAGGCGAGCGAGGCGAGGTCTTTGCCCGTCGCGACCATCCGCTGCAGCACATGCAGGGCGGTGAGGATGCCGTCGCCGGTGGTGGCGTACTGGCTCATGATCACGTGCCCCGACTGCTCCCCACCGAGGACGTAGCCGTCGGTGCGCATCTCCTCGAGGACGTAGCGGTCGCCGACCCGCGTCTGCAGCACGCGCAGCCCGGCCGCCTGCATGGCCTGCACGAAGCCGAGGTTGCTCATCACGGTGGCCACCACGGTGTCGTCGACGAGCCGGCCGGCCTCGGCGAGGTCGAGCGCGAGGATCGCGAGCAGCTGGTCGCCGTCGACGTCGTTGCCCTCGTGGTCGACGGCCAGGCAGCGGTCGGCGTCGCCGTCGAGGGCGATGCCGGCGTCCGCGCCGTGCTCGACCACCGCCGCCTGGAGCGGCGCGAGGTGGGTGGAGCCGCAGCCCTCGTTGATGTTGAGGCCGTCCGGCTCGGCACCGATGACCACCACCTCGGCGCCGGCCGCCCGCAGCGCCATCGGCGCCGCCTGCCAGGCCGCGCCGTTGGCGCAGTCGACGACGACCTTGAGCCCGGCCAGCGAGCGGTCGAGGGTCGAGATCAGGTGGTCGACGTACTCCTCGACCGGGCGCTCGTAGGGCCGCACCCGTCCGACGTCGGCGCCGATCGGCGCGTCCCACGAGCTGCCCAGCAGCTCCTCGATCTGCGCCTCGACGGCGTCGTCGAGCTTGTGTCCACCCCGCGCGAGGAACTTGATGCCGTTGTCGGGCATCGGGTTGTGCGAGGCGCTGATGACCACGCCGAGGTCGGCGTCGAGCGCCGCCGTCAGGTAGGCGACCGCGGGCGTGGGCAGCACCCGGAGGCGGAGCACGTCGACCCCGGCCGAGGCGAGCCCGGCGACCACCGCGTGCTCGAGGATCTGACCCGAGATGCGGGGGTCGCGGCCGACCACCGCGAGGGGTCGCTCACGGCTCCGGTCGAAGTCGCCGCGGTCGATGATGACGCGCGCCGCGGCGACCGACAGGTCGAGGGCGAGCTCGGCCGTGACCTCGCGGTTCGCGAGGCCACGGACCCCGTCGGTGCCGAAGACGCGCGGCATCCCGGGTTGTCTCGAACCCGTGATCAGCGCTTGCTGTACTGGGGAGCCTTGCGGGCCTTCTTGAGACCGGCCTTCTTGCGCTCGATGACGCGGGCGTCACGCGTGAGCAGCCCCGCCTTCTTGAGCGTGGGACGGTTGGTCTCCTCGTCGATGAAGTTGAGGCACCGGGCCACACCGAGGCGCAGCGCGCCGGCCTGGCCGGTGATGCCGCCGCCGTGGATGCGGGCGATCACGTCGAAGCGGCCCTCGAGCTGCAGCGCCGAGAACGGCTCGTTGACGACCTGCTGGTGCAGCTTGTTGGGGAAGTAGGAGTCGAGCGCACGGCCGTTGATCGTCCACACGCCGGTCCCGGGCACGATGCGGACGCGGGCCACGGCCTCCTTGCGGCGGCCGGTGGCCGCGGCGGGGGCGATGGTCGCGGGGCGCGAGGGGGTGTCCGCCGACGGCGAGCTCTCGGAGCTGTAGGCGATGCCGCTCTCGTCGGTGGTGTAGGTCTCCTCGGCCTCGGTGGCCTGGTCCTCAGAAGTCTGGGAAGTCACTGTGTTTCCTCTGCTCGTCGAGATCGACTACTGGGAGATCTGGGTGATCTCGAAGGGGACGGCCTTCTGGGCCTGGTGCGGGTGCGTGGGGCCTGAGTAGACCTTGAGCTTGCGGATCATCTGGCGGCCCAGCTTGTTCTTGGGGAGCATGCCCCAGACGGCCTTCTCGATGACCTTGCGCGAGTCCTTGTCGAGCAGCTGCCCGATCGGGGTGGCGGTGAGGCCGCCCGGGTAGCCCGAGTGGCGGTAGGCGAGCTTCTTGGTGAGCTTGTCGCCGGACAGCGCGACCTTGTCGGCGTTGATGATGATCACGAAGTCGCCGGTGTCGACGTGCGGGGCGAAGATCGGCTTGTGCTTGCCGCGGAGCAGGTTCGCGGTCTGGACGGCGAGTCGGCCCAGGACCACGTCGGTCGCGTCGATGACGTGCCAGGCGCGCTGGATGTCGCCGGGCTTGGGGCTGTAGGTGCGCACGAAAGTATCTCTCTCGTTCGTCGGAACCGCTCCGGAGGCGTCCGGCACGGCGGGTGGAGCCACGCCTTCTGACGAACACGGCCCGGCTACTGGATGGAGCTTGTCCGGGACTGCGAACGGATGTCGTGCGGGACGTCCGGACGCGGCAGGAGGCGCGACCGACCAATTTACGGCGTACCCGCCGCTGGGTCCAATTGGGACTGCTGCGCAACCTGCTCAACCACCGATAGGTGGACACCGGTGTGGCACGTTCACATCGCCCGACTAGGTTGGCGAGGTGACCCAAGAGACCACTGAGTCGCTGACCGTCCGGGACAACCGCACCGGGCAGGAGTACGACGTTCCGATCACCGACGGCACCATCAAGGCCGCCGACATCGGGCAGATCAAGGCCGCGGACGACGCCCCCGGGCTCGCGGTCTACGACCCCGGGTTCGTCAACACCGCCTCGTGCCGCAGCGCGGTCACGTTCATCGACGGCGACAAGGGCATCCTGGAGTACCGCGGCTACCCCATCGAGCAGCTGGCCGAGAAGTCCAACTTCCTCGAGGTCGCCTACCTGCTGGTGCACGGGACGCTGCCGTCGAAGGACGCCTACGACTCCTGGGTGCACGAGATCACCTACCACACGTTCGTGCACGAGAACGTCAAGGAGTTCATGCAGGGGTTCCGCTACGACGCCCACCCCATGGGGATGCTGATGGCGTCGGTCGGGGCCCTGTCGACGTTCTATCCCGACGCCCGCAACATCGGTGACGCCGACAACCGGCACATGCAGATCGTCCGGATGATCGCCAAGATGCCGACCTTGGGGGCCTGGTCGTTCCGGCACGCGCAGGGCAAGCCGTTCATCTACCCCGACAACGAGCTGAGCTACACCGCCAACTTCTTGTCGATGCTGTTCAAGATGAGCGAGCAGAAGTTCGACGCCGACGAGAGGCTCGTCAAGGCCCTCGACGTCCTCTTCATCCTGCATGCCGACCACGAGCAGAACTGCTCGACCAACGCCGTCCGCTCGGTCGGCTCCTCGCAGGTCGACCCCTACTCCGCGGTGGCCGCCGGCGTGGCCGCCCTCTACGGCCCGCTGCACGGCGGCGCCAACGAGGCGGTGCTGCGGATGCTCAAGAGGATCGGGTCGAAGGAGAACATCCCCGACTTCATCAAGGGCGTGAAGGACGGCAACGAGCGGCTGATGGGCTTCGGCCACCGGGTCTACAAGAACTTCGACCCGCGCGCCACGATCATCAAGAAGGCCTGCGACGACGTCTTCGAGGTCACCGGGGTCAACCCGCTCCTCGAGATCGCCAAGGAGCTGGAGAAGATCGCGCTCGAGGACGAGTACTTCATCAAGCGCAAGCTCTACCCCAACGTCGACTTCTACTCCGGGCTGATCTACGAGGCCTTCCAGTTCCCGCCGGAGATGTTCACCGTGCTGTTCGCCATCGGCCGTACGCCGGGGTGGCTCGCGCAGTGGCTGGAGCTGGTGCAGGACAAGGAGCAGAAGATCGCCCGGCCCAAGCAGATCTACACCGGCGACCGGACCCTCGACTTCACCCCGGCGAACGAGCGGTGGGCGTGACGGTTGCCCGGGCCGAGTTTCGTCGGCCGACCGACGAAACTCGGGGCTGGACGACGAAGGCTCGTCGTTCCAGGTCGAGTTCTGTCGGCTGACCGATGAAACTCGCCACCCCGAAGGGCGTCATCTGGGACCTCGGCAACGTCCTGATCGACTGGTCGCCACACGCGGCGGTGGCGGCCGGCCTGGGTGACGACGAGGCCCGGCGGTTCCTCGCCGCCGAGGACTTCGACTTCATGGCGTTCAACCACGAGCTGGACGCCGGCGCGACGTGGGCGGAGCGCGAGGCCGAGCTGCGGCGTACGCACCCGCACTGGGTCGAGCATGCGGCGGCCTACCGCGCCAACTTCCCCGCCTCGCTCGTCGGCGAGGTGCCCGGCACGGTCGAGATCGTCCGCGAGCTGAGCGACGCCGGGGTGCCGATGTGGGGGCTCACGAACTGGCCCCACGAGTTCTGGCCGCACGCGCCGGCCCGCTTCGACTTCCTCGGGCTGCTCGACGACATCGTCGTGTCCGGCACCGAGGGGTTCGCCAAGCCGGACCCCGCTATCTTCGAGATCGCGGTGTCGCGGACCGGTCAGCGGGCTGAGGAGCTGGTCTTCGTCGACGACAGGGAGTCGAACGTCGCAGGCGCCATCGAGTTCGGCCTCGACGGGATCCTGTTCACCGGCGCGGACGCGCTGCGCGCCGAGCTCGGGGCCCGCGGGCTGCCGGTCTGAGCGGGGCGCGTCCTACAGCCCGAACCCTGCCCTCATGCTGAACGCCGAGCTGGCCGCGCCCAGCTGGGTCAGGCCGAGCAGCTGCTCGGTGGTCTTGAGCAGGCTGTAGTGCGTGTACGCCGCGCCCTTGCGCGTGCCCGGCACCGTCGACGGCGAGATCACCAGCATCGGGACGTGGCAGCTCTGGTCGGTGCTGTTGGTGGTGCAGTCCTCGCCGCCGCTGCCCCCGGCCCCCTCGTCCCAGGTCACGAAGATGGCGGTGCCGCCGGCCTGGTAGGCCGGGCTGGCCAGCAGCAGCGGCAGCCAGCTCGCCAGCCAGTCGTCACCCGTGGTGATCGAGCAGTCGTGGGTGGAGTTGCAGAGGTCGGGCATCAGGAACGCGTAGGCCGGCAGCGTGTCGTTGTCGATGTCGGTGCGCAGGTTGCCGGAGGTCGTCGTGCCCATGGGCACGTCCTGCGTCGCACACTGCGCGGCCAGCGGCGTGTAGTAGACGGCCGGGTTGTGGTGCGCGACGTACCTGCCCGAGCTGGTCTTCTTGCAGTTGGAGGTCATGCCCTCCTGGTAGGCCTTCCAGGTCAGGCCCTTGGCAGTGACCTGGGCATAGAGCGAGTTCACGTTCCGGGGGCAGACAGACGGGGCGCAGTCGTTGGTGATGCCCTGGGTGCCGCCCGAGGTTGCCGCGATGTAGTTGGGCAGCGAGGGGTGGCTGACGTTGCGGTAACCGGTGGCCAGGCCGCACTGGGTGGCGATCGAGTTGGTGTACGGCGCTTTCAGCGCCGGCGGGGAGCCGGGCGGCCCGATCACCTGGCGGTAGGAGTGGTTCTCGAACCAGATCCAGATCACGTGCTGGTAGGTGCTGGGATGGGTCGTGCTGGTGCCGCACGGGCCACTCGCCGCGTGTGCCGGGGCCCCGGTCCCAGCCACGAGCGCCGCGAGCACCAGGGTCGCTGCCGACATGAACCTGAACGCAACCTGCCGCATGACGGGAGGCTACGCCGGCGGGAGTGCCCTGCCCATAGCCCAACGGGGTTGGGCCGCACGCACGCCGCGCTACCCCTGGCGACCTCGGCGGCAGCTCTGCCTCAGCGAGGAGCCGCACGCCGCGGACGGCCACGGCGTTCCTCGCGGGGCCCGTCGAGCGCGGCCCGCTGGACCTCCAGGAGGCTCTCCCCATGGCGCTCGGCCTCGAACGCCCCTCGTCCTCCGCGGAGTCCGAAGAGCCGCTTGGTCCACAGCAGGTAGGCCACCGCGAACAGGTTGACCAGCAGCGCGCCGACCCGGATCCAGGTGACCCGCTCGGCCAGCTCGTAGACCTCGAGCGGGACGAAGATCGAGGTGCCGACCACCGCGACGTACTCGCCCCACCGCTTGATCAGCCACAGGCCGACCCCCTCGACCAGCTGCAGGATGCCGTAGGCCAGCACGCCGACGGCCACCAGGAGCAGGGTCGAGTGGCGGGCGTTGAGCGCCTTCTCGATCAGCCGGACCGGGCCGGCGTTCTGCAGGTCGATGCCGAGCTTGTCGGCGAGCGGCTTCAGCAGCGGGAGGTCCTGCTCGAAGACGCGCTGCAGGGAGTTGCGGGCGCCGTCGAAGCGGTAGATGCCGTAGCCCAGCGCGACCAGCAGCACGCCGCGCACCAGCCGCTCGGTGCCGAGCAGCCGCAGCACCACGGCGTCCTTGAGTGCCCGTCCGCGCAGCACCAGCGGAGCGTCCTGTGCCGGTCCCGACCCGTGCGGCGGCCCGACCACGAAGTCCTCGCAGCGCAGACAGCGCCAGGCCTCCCCCACCGCCGTGTCGGCGCGGAGCCGGGCAGCGAGCTCGGGCTCGTCGGGCCGGTAGGTGACGTGCCCGCGAGCACCGCAGGAGCGCAGGCTCCAGTCGAACTTCCGCAGCGGCCGGTCCACGGGGTCAGGCTAGGGCGTGTCTCCCAATTGCTGGTGGATGCCGGCGTCGTCCAGGCGCGGGCTGGCAAGGCGCCGGCCCGCGCGCAGACTGGGCGTCTTCGAAGGGTCTGCAACGCCGCCAGCGCGCGATCTGGGCGGCGTCCGGCGCCGCCACGAATTGGGAGACACGCCCTAGTGTTCTGTCAGGCAGATCCGCACACTAATTCCGCGGCCCAGGCACGCACCTGGCGGCGTTGCCGACGCTGCGAAGACGTCCAGTCTGCGTGCGCGCCGGCGCCTTGCCATGCACGCACCTGGACCACGGACTTATCGCACGGATCTACCTGACAGGACACTAGGGGTACGGCGACCGCGCCGGCTCAGTTCACCGCGCGGTCACGGCCCTCCCAGTAGGGCTTGCGCAGCTCGCGCTTGAGGATCTTCCCGGTGGGGTTGCGCGGCAGCAGCTCGACGACGTCCACCGACCGGGGGCACTTGAACCTCGCCAGTGACTCCTGGCAGTAGGCGATCAGCTCCTCCTCGGTGGCGGTGGTCCCCGGCTTGAGCGAGACGACCGCCTTGACCTGCTCGCCCCAGGTGTCGTCGGGGATGCCGATGACGGCGACCTCCATCACCGCGGGGTGCTCGGCCAGCACCCGCTCGACCTCGGGGCTGTAGATGTTCTCGCCGCCGCTGATGATCATGTCCTTGAGCCGGTCCTCGACGAAGACGAACCCGTCGGCGTCGACCCGCCCCATGTCGCCGGTGCGGAACCACCCGTCCTCGGTGATCACCTGGGCGGTCTCCTCGGGCTTGCCGAGGTAGCCCTTGAACAGCTGCGGCGTCCGCAGCCAGATCTCCCCGTGCTCACCGATCGGCAGCTCCTCGAGCGTGCCCGGGTCGACGATCTTGAGCTCCACGCCTGGGATCGGCCGCCCGGCCGAGACCAGCCACTCGGGATGGCCGGCCGCGACCGCGGTGCGGTGCTCCTCGGCGTGCAGCTGGGTGGCGACGCCCGAGACCTCGGTCAGCCCGTAGACCTGGATGAAGTCGGTGTCCGGCCAGGCGTCCATCGCGGCGCGCAGCAGCGGCGGCGGCATCGGCGCCGCGCCGTAGGTGTAGGTCTTCAGCGCGCCGAACAGCTTCACGGCGTCCGGCCCGGCCTGCAGCACCTGGGCCAGGACTGCGGGGACGAGGAACGTGCGGTTGGCGCCGTTGAGGATCGCCCCGGCGAGCGAGGTGCCGTCGGGCTCACGGGTCATGTAGCTCGGCACGCCGTCGTGGATCCCGAACAGGACGTACGACGACCCGCCGACGTGGAAGAGCGGCATCGAGACCATGCTCTTGTCGCCCGGCTGGAACTCCCAGCCGTCGTGGGCGTTGATCGTGTGGGCGACCATGTTGGCCTGGGTCAGCATCACGCCCTTCGGGCGGCCCGTGGTGCCCGAGGAGTACATCACCAGGCACACGTCGTCGGGCGAGACGTCGTCGGCGCGGGTGACCCGCTCGGAGGCGGCCAGGAAGGCTTCGTACTCGTCTCCGTCGGTGCCGTCCGGCGTGACCTCGATGACCTTCTCGACCCGGGTCAGGTTCTCCCGGATCTTGTTGATGGTCGGCATCAGCTCCGAGCCGACGAGCAGCACCTTGGCGCCCGAGTCGTTGACCGCGTAGTCGACCTCGTCGCCCGCCGAGCGCCAGTTGACGATCGCGTTCGCGGCACCGAGCGAGGCGGCCGCGAACGACAGCTCCACGCAGGCCGGGTGGTTCTTGTCCAGGAAGCCCACGACGTCGCCGCGGCCGACGCCGAGCGCCCGGAGCCCGCCGGCACACCGCCGGACCCGGTCCTCCCACTCGCGCCAGGTCCAGCTCCGGGTCCCGCCCGCGCCGTAGCCGTAGGTGAAGGCCAGCCCGTCGGGGAGGTGCTCGGCCCAGTACGCGAGCCGGTCGTCGACGTAGGTCGGTGGCGGAGGAGTCATGGTGGATTGTGACCGTGGCCACCGGGGAGCCACAAGGCCCGAGAGGCGGACCCGGCACCCTCGGCTCACGACTTCTTCTAGGACACCCAGCGCTGTCTCAGGATGGTCACAGAACGAGTCGGCAACGTGGTTCTCGTGACCGACACCGGCGACACCACTCCTCCTCCGCCACCTGCTGACACCCCGCCGACGTGGCGTCCCTACGCCGGCCCCACCGCTCCGGGCACTCCCACGGCTCCGATGCCCACCCGGCCGCCTGCTACGCGGCCGGCCAGCGGGCCGAGCGACAAGCGCAGCCGTGGCGTCGTCTTCGCGGGGTCGGTGGTGGCAGCGTCCCTACTGGTGGGGGGTGGCGCCGGTGTCGGTGGCGCCGCGGCCTACACCGCGTGGCACGACGACGGCTCGGCCGTCCACACCACCACGGCCTCCCCGACCACGTCGAAGGTCGTGGACACGCCCAGCTCGCCGGCCGCGGCGGACAGCGTCCAAGCGGTGGCCGCGACCGTGCTGCCCTCGGTGGTGAAGATCGACGTCGCCGGCCCCCAGGGCGCCGGCTCCGGGTCCGGCATCATCCTCAGCTCCGACGGCCAGATCCTCACCAACAACCACGTAGTCGAGCTCGCCG
>Ga0268264_10000719_pt1 | contig 37926 bp, 35 predicted proteins | sample KBSSwiS32_FD_190357 | JGI IMG/M metagenome (GOLD analysis project Ga0268264, IMG submission 190357) | Switchgrass rhizosphere microbial communities from Kellogg Biological Station, Michigan, USA - KBS Switchgrass S3-2 (SPAdes) (version 2) | ecosystem: Host-associated > Plants > Roots >...
TCGTCCGATCATTCGACGAAGATCTGGTCGTCGTTGGCGATCGCAACTCCTGGACCCTCTTCCTTGCCGTTCGTGGTCAGGATCGTTGGTGGGAGGACGGGCGCGGTGCTCGTCGCGAACGAGGCGACTCCGACGTCGATGTGCAATCCGCCGACCCCATCGGTGTGGTGTTCGAACGCGACCGCGAACCGGCCGGAGGCATTCATGTCGGCCTCCGGAAATTCCTGGCTGCCCGCTCCGCCGACGACGCCGAAGATCGGTCCGACCGGCGCGCCCGCGGCGGAGAACTTGCGTCCGAAGATGTCGTAGCTCTGCACGTCGGGAGTGCCAAGGCCGTCCGGCTGCTGCCAGATGACGACGAATTGAGAATTGGATCGCGCGACGTCCGGGAAACCTCTCTTGGACGCCGGCCCGCCGAGCACCATCGTCGGCCCGAGCGACGCGCCGAGCGCGCTGAACCGGCGCGCGAACAGACCCGTAGGAACGAACGAGCTGTCGATCGTCGACCAGACCACGACGAAGGCGCCGGTCGCCTTGTCGAGCCCGAGCCGGCCGGTAAACGCGCTCGCCTCGTTCGGCACGGTCGCGACCACGATCTCGCCGGTCTTCGGCAACAGGTCGGGGCCGAACACCCGGGCCACGATGCGGCGCGGCGCGGCGGCCGAGGTCTGGCTCTTCCAGACGGCCACGAACCGGCCGTCGGCCGCGGTATCGAGATCGGTCAGTCGCTGCTCGCCCGCGAGCGTCGAGTTCAACCGGACTTCAGGCCCGGTCGGATGCTCGGCGCGGGCAGGAATGGCGAGCGCGAGCAGGGACATCGCGCAAACTGCCAGGAATCGGGAAAGTCGCTCGGGCATAAATCTCTCCTTGACCTCGACACTTACGGGCGAATGGTGGAAACGGAACGTTACTCGAGAACCTGAAGCGCATCGTGAAGCGTGAGCGCGCTTGACCCCAAGAATCGTTTGGCGCTAATCTATTTGAAGTTTCGCATGTCCTTCGGATCGCTGCGTTCGCATCGGGCTTGAACTGCCAGCAGGAAGAGGAGCGATGAAAGACGACTTGAGCATTTCGGGGCGTCCTTCCAGATCATCGGAGGCTTACGAGTACGAACCGTTTCGGCGTCGAGGTGGTTGTCTCACCACTTATTTACTTTCCTGGATCTTTGGTTGTGCCGTTGGCGTTTTCCTATTCCTGTTTAGGGCGGACTTCATAGTCAACACGGTTCTATTGCCTTCTTGGACGATTCCTGTCGGAGCCATTGCGTCAGGTCTTGGCTTCATCTTTGCGATTGCAATCTGGCGGTGGCATCGCTGGGGCGTCTTTGGCATGGTCATGCTTGTCACTTTCAGTCTCCTTCTAGACCCCACCAACGAACACCCTATTCTTCAACCGCTGCTTTCGTTCGCCAGCGTCGAAATGTTCGGCGAGGACTTCGCCAGCGGACAACCCATACTCCTGGCAGTCCTCGCCAGCCTGGGCCTCCTCGGCTTCCTTCTACGGGTGGAGTGGGACGAGATGGAGCCCTGAATTAGATCGAGCGGAACCGAGAACTAGCCTGCTCAGAAGATGCACGTTTCAGTTGGGTCGCCACCGTTAGGTTAGGAGAGCCCGGAGTAAGTGAAGCCATGAAGGACGACATGAGCCTTTCGGAGCTGCCGCCCCGGTCGCCGGTGCCTTACGCGAAAGTATTGTCGCGGCCGGTCCGGCGGCGAAGCGGTATTCTCTCCTCGTACCTGTTCCTACTTCTTTGCGCCAGCGTGGTGAGCCTGGTGATGTTCTGCTCGAGAAGGATCTCCTTATTTGGCGACATCCCGGACCTGCCAATTTGGGGTGCCTTTCAATCCGGACTCACGATTGTCTTTCTACTCGCCGTCTGGCAATGGCGTCGGTGGGGTCTCTATGGCGTCGTAGGGATTACCTTGATCGGGTCGATCCTAAGCCTGGCGTACGGGCAGTCGATTCTGGAATCGCTGATCCCGTTGTTTCTCGCCGTCGCCCTGGTTCTCCTGGCCGAGCAGTCCTGGGAGTTGGTCGGCGATCTCGAGTGGCGCTGGGACCCGGAACCTACGGTTCTTCCGCAGGCTCCGCAGCCGGAAACAACGGCAGCGGTTCCTTCTCAGGCTCCGGAGCCGGAACCTACGGCAGCGGTTCTTCCGCAGGCTCCAGAGCCGGAACCTACGCGACCGGGACCTTTGCAGGCTCCGGAGCCGGAACCTTGGGGACAAGGCCTTCCGCAGGCGGTGCCATACTCTGATCTACCGTCGCCACCGGTTCGGCAGCGAAGTGGTGTTCTCACCTCCTACCTGTTTCTCTTGATTACCGCGAGTGTGATCAGTTGGATCATGTGCTTTTCGAGAAAAATTTCATTATTCGGCGACATTCCGGCCTTGCCGATTTGGGGAGTCGTCCAGGCAAGTCTCAGCTTCATCTTCTTGATCGCCATCTGGCAATGGCGTCGATGGGGTTTTTACGGCATCGTCGCGATTACGTTCGTCGGCTTCCTGTTGAGTCTGGTTTACGGACGGCCGATCTTCGAATCCCAGGTCCCCTCCGTATTCATCGTCGCCCTCGGCCTGCTCGTCAAGCCGTGCTGGTCGGAGATGAGCGACAAGGCGAACCTTTGGGAGCCGCCGCTCATGGACTCCTGGACTCTCCCCAGACCCTTGGATCCATCGCTCCCATCAGCGGGTTCTCCGCCCCGACCACCGGAGCTACTGCCGAGACCACAGGAGTCTCCGCCCAGACCAGCGGAGTTTCACCCCGGGGAACCACCGGCAACTCGCCAACGGACGGGTTGCTTCACCACCTACCTGCTGCTCATGATCTTCGGTGGGATTTTCACCGTCTTCCTGTATTTGTTCGGTGGAGATTTCATACTGAGGACAGTCCCTTCCCTTCCGGCATGGGCCATCCCGGCAGGAATCATCCAGTCCGCCCTCGGCGTCGCCTGTAGCATTGCCGTCTGGAATTGGCGTCGTTGGGGTGTCTTCGGCCTATTTGTTCTGATAGCCCTGAATGTCGTTTTGAGCCTCGGTGGAGAACATTCAGGAGCAGCCTTTCTGATCGGCTGTTGCCAAGCCCTCATCTTTGCTCTTCTCTTGATTCCACATTGGAAACATATGGAAGGCTGATCGCGGGTAACATTCTTTCCAGCTCGCTCGCCCGAAAGGGTGGAGGGAAATTCTGATGGCAAAAAAGATCTCGTTGCCCCCGGCTCCGCCGAAAGCGCCGCGCGTGATCAACGTCGCGGACATCAAGTCGACTCCCCGCGAGGGGACCCTGATCCACTTCACCGAAGCTCAATGGAAAGGGGCGCTCAAGGGCATCCCCGTCGGCAAGGCCCTGCCGAAACGCGGCTCGCGCTTGCTGTTCACTCCGTTGCCTGACGGCGGAGGGTTCGTCCAAGGGGATTGCATCTCGATGCCCTGCGAGATTTGCCGCAGCCGGATGCGATTCGATCCCGAGACGGGAATGCTGATCTTCGAGTGCCTCTGCCGGCCCGATCCGAACTGCCCGGAGGACCCGCCGCCGCCAATCCCGCCGACTTCTAACCTTTGCCAACTGAGAATCCGGGTCGGCGTCGGTCCGGTGATCCGCTGCGAGAGCAACGGCTGCACCCAGCGCTGCCGGCTGACCGTGGTGCGGCAGGGCCAGCGCTTCGTGATCGCCTGCGTGTGCCGGCCGTAACGTTCACCCCGCCTTCTCTTCCTGGTGGGTCTCCGGCCGCAAGGCGGAGAAGGCGCGATCGAGCAGGGTTCCAAGAGCGAAGCCCAAGGCGAGGAACAGGATGGTCGCGCGGCTCGCCCAGATGAAGAAGTAGGTGTAGAGCGCGATCGACGTCAGGGCGACCAAGACCAGCACGACGAAGGGAAAGGCTTTGGTGCCTTTGAGCCTCGCGACGAACCGCGAGAAACCGAAACCCGCGAGGGCTCCAAGAACCGTCACCACGACGGCGGTCAGATCGAAACCGTAGTCGGGCATCCTGCCCACGAAGGTGTCGCCTTGACCCTGGCGCCAGAGGACGAATAGGACGAAGAGGATCAAGCCGGCCCAGCGGGCCGAACGGGCACCCTTGACGGCCGGCGGCGGAGTAGCCTCGTCGGGCAGCTGAAAGAAGCCAAAGGCCCACAGAAGAAGCAAGACGAGCGGGACCAGAGCCCATTCGATCACCTTCGCCAAGGCCGAGCCGATGTCCTGCATGCGACGGTCTCCTCCTCTTGCCTCGAATCGGCCGGCCGATCCGCCGAACACCGGCATCCGGAGTAGATACTACGCCCGGGTTCTTTTTCCAATCTGCGGCGGGCCGGCGAGCGCGACCCGGCGGCCCTGGCCTCACTCCTCCCACGAGAGGAGGAGGTGCCTGCCAAGGGCGATGCCGGCGACGATGAACAGGATCAGGGCCGTCGAAATCGTCGCGGCGTGTTCGCCGTACGCATGGTTGGTATCGATGCCGCCGAGCCGCCCGAGGTTCTCGGTTGCAATCTTGGCTCTCCAGGCGTAGTAGAAACCAGCTGCTGCCGCGGCCGCGGCGACGGAGAGGCGCCATTCGTCCGCGCGAAGGGCGACCCAGAGGAGCAGGGAAGTGCCGACCGCCGCGATCGCGAGTCCAGCCACGACCCGGCCGGAGAGGAGGGCGAACAGGCCGTAGAGAACCTGGCGGAGCGCCGCGCTGCAGATCAAAGTGGCGAGAATCGCCAGGCCGACACCGGCGACTACGGATAGCGGTTCTGGAGGATTACTATCGTCCAAAACGGACGGCAGCCGGAATTCCACGGTCGCGATTCCTTTCGAGACGTCCAAGTTGGATTGGGGCGAATTTATCCCGCATTCCGGCGCGGGAGCGGGCTATCGGGCTCGGATAGCGGCTATCCAGTCCGTATAGCGGCTATCCAGCTCGGATAGCGGCTATCCAGCCCAGATAGCGGCTATCCAGACCAGATAGCGGCTATCCAGCTCGGATAGCGGCTATCCAGCTCAGATAGCGGCTATCCAGCTCGGATAGCGGCTATCCAGCTCGGATAGCGGCTATCCAGCCCAGATAGCGGCTATCCAGCTCGTATAGCGGCTATCCAGCTCGTATAGCGGCTATCCAGCTCGTATAGCGGCTATCCAGTCCGTATGGCGGCTATCCAACTCGTAGAGCGACTATCCGGCCCCGCAAGGCAGTTTCAGCTCCGGATAGCGCGCATCGGCGCCCGACAGCCGCCTGCTTCTCCCGATAGCGCCCAGCGAGGTGCGCCAGAGTCTATACGCCGAGCGCGAGAATTCTCGTCGCCGCCGTGACGTTCGCACGCCCCTGGTGGCATCTTTCGGCTCGCCCGACGGGTCACGACGGTCCCTGCGGCTTACCGAGGAGCGCGACGCGCATGGAGACCCGGTCCGGATGAATCGAGAAAGTGCCGTAGCAAAGCCGCCGTAGCACGGCATCGGGGCGCACCTACCAGCTAGCCCAGGCGAGCGGCGTGTCGCCGTTCATGTCTTTCGCCTCCCGAGCCGCGCCGGCTTGCAGTAGCAAGTCGAGGGTCTCCTCGCTACCGAACGCGGCGGCGCGGTGCAAGGGCGTCTCGCCCCGGGTCCGGCAGTCGCGCATGAAGGCGCCCGTCTCGGCTGCGGGCAGAGTCGCGCGATTTGGGTCCGCGCCGTGCCTTAGCAGCACCCGGACGACAAGGTCGTGCGCTTCGCGGTGCGGCGTGCAGAGCGCGCAGTGCAGCGGCGTCTCGCCGGTGCGTTCCTCTCCGGCGCCAACGTCGGCACCCTGTTCGATCAAGAACTCGCACAACCGCCACCAGCCGTGAAACGCCGCGCCGTTCAACCCGAGGTTGGTTCCCAACGACGCGAGCGACTCCCCGTGGCCGAGCAGGAAACGGATCGCGCTCACATCGCCGTAATAGGCGCACCACTGAACGAGCCGAACGCCGTCGGGGGTGGCAGCCGTGGCGGCGTGGCCTTGTTCCACAAGCTCCCAGACCAGATCGGTCCGTCCGTCAGCGATCCGTTCAAGCAGGGTGTCCATTATCCCGAACCCGCCCGCTATACATGCTGATCGAAGAGGATCGTGTTGCCGTCCGGGTCGACGGCCATGAAGCTGGCCGGCCCGGTCGTGCTCTCGTCCGCCTCGGGCTGAAGCTCCACCCCTTGTGCCTTCAGCTGGCGCTGTAGATCACGGATGTCGGTGAACGAGTCGAGTTTCTGAGCGTTGCTGTCCCAGCCGGGGTTGAAGGTAAGGATGTTCTTCTCGAACATCCCTTGAAACAGCCCGATCACATGATCGCCGTTCTTCAAGATCAGCCAATTCTTCGAGGCGTCCCCACCGAAGACCTGGAAACCAAATTTCTCATAGAACGTCCTCGAAGCCTCGATATCCTTGACCGCCAAGCTGATCGAAAAATTGCCGAGCTCCATTTCTTGCTCCTTTCGGATCCGGCGGCAAGCCTGGCCTCATTGCGATTGAGGTCGATCGCTTCGGCTAACGTGACGCGGAGGGTCTCCAACAGCTCTTCCTGGGTATCTTTTTGACAGTTGACACCCGGGACTTCCCTCAATCCAGCCGATCCAAACGCCTTGATCCTGCTTGACGACTGCTGTAAACGATGGCCGCATATCGAGAACCCCGTGGAACGAGAAGAATAGCGGATTGCGCTAGGAAACGGAGATAACGATCGGGCCCAGCAACCAAAAGGCCCGAGTCCGGTAGCACCACCGGACCCGGGCCTCTATTCAACTCCAGATCGTCTCGCCTTCACCGCTCATCGAAAGCGCGGAGCGCGCTCGCGAGGAAGCGGTCTCGTTGCGCGCGGTCGATCTCTCCGGCGCGATGGAGGTCACGCACGGCATTGGCCACGCACGCCCGGTAGGCGCCGCGGCTTTCCGCTGTGTCGAAACTGCACGGGATTTCGGGGAAGCGGACCTTCTCGCCGGCGGCGACGCCGTAGAGGCGGTTCTTCACCCGGCCGGGCCAGACGACTTCGATGGTGCCGGAGGCCGTGTCGCCGATACCGAAGTGGGCGGTGAGCGAATCTTCGGAGGCGAGGCTCGATCCTCCGAGGACGGGTTGGGTGGCTTTGCGGCCGCCGTCGGGGGTGAACGAGACGATCGCCCCGATGCCGTCTCGGTTCACTTTGCCGTGGTCGGTGAGGCCGATCGAGCCGAGGACGTCTACGTCGACGCCCTTCCGGCCGTTGCCGCCCTGGTTCAGCTCGATCGCGAGCGTGCCGTTGTCCATCACCAGGCCGCTCCAGCGCGCTTCGTCGCCGTTGCCGGTGAGCGACCAGACCGGGGCGAAGCCGGTGAGGCCGTCCAGATAGTTGCCGTAGGAATTTGGGAAGGGCGCCTGCGGCAGGGCGGCCGGGCGATTGACGATCGAGACCGAGACCACGTCCTCGAAGCCGTTGCCGTCCAGATCGCCGATCGCGACGCCGTGGTCGTTGCGGCTGCCGTGGTCGGCGGCGAGCGACAGGTCGGGGGAGAAATGGGCGTCGCCGTCGTTCACCAGGATCACGCCGGGATTCGATTCGTCGACGATCAACGACATGTCGAAGCCGCCGAGGGCGACGTAATCGAAGTCGCCGTCGTTGTCGTAGTCGAAGGGCGAGATGCCCCAGCTCCATCCGGAAGAGATCAACTCGCCGACGCCCGGATCGCGGAACGAGCCGTCGCCGTTGTTGAGAAACCAGCGTTGGGTCTGATCGCCGAGCGTGTAGGGGATACCGAAGAACGGCTCGATATAGTCGCCGATGTTCGAGATCGCCAGGTCGAGCGTTCCGTCGCCGTCGTAGTCGGCGATCGCGAAGCCCATGTTGCTCTCGGCCTTGGGTAGACCGGTGCCGGCGGTGACTTCCGTGAAATGGGCGTGCCCGTCGTTTCGGTAGGTGCGGACGACGCCGCGGTCGAGACCGCCGTAACGAGCGATCGGCATCGCGCCCTGGTCGTTGGCGACGAAAATATCGTCGTCGCCGTCGGCGTCGTAGTCGAAAAGCGCCACCGCCCAGGAAATGTCATTGACCGGTCCCCGAATGCCGGCGGTCGCCGAGACGTCGCGGTAACGCCGCTGGCCGCGGTTCATGAACAGCTGGTTCGGTTGATTGAGCGCAAAGGGCTCCATCATGATCGCCCTCTTGGTCGACCAATCGAACGTGTTGGCGATGAACAGGTCGAGCCGGCCATCGCCGTCGAAGTCGCTCATCGCACAGGAGGAGTGGTTGTAGGTGCCGCCGCCCACTCCGGCCTTTTGAGTGATGTCCACGTAGCGGCCGTTCCTGTATTCGAGCAGGCGGTTTTGCATTTTGGCGCCGAGGACATAGAGATCCTGGTCGCCGTCGTTGTCGACGTCACCGAAGCAGACGCCGGTCGAATCCTGATCTACGAGGCCGGCACCGACTTGGCGGGCGACGTCGCGGAACCGAACCTGACCGGTCTCGCGCAGCTGGTTCGAATAGAGGCTGTTGGCGTGGCCCGGGCCGTTCGTCGCGTAGACGTCGAGATCGCCGTCGCGGTCGAAATCGAGCAGGGCGATGCCCGGCGCGCCGCGCTCCTTGATCGGTCCCAAGAGAACGTCGAATTTGCTCGCGGTGCCGCGTTGGCGGATCGCCTCGGCGATCGCGTTGTCGGCCGAAGGGGTGCGGCGGTACGTGATGCCGTGTTCGGAATTCGCAATGTCGCGGAAGGTTACCCCTTGGGCGAGCGCGCTTGGAGCCAGTGCGAGCAACCCCGCGAAAGCGAACGAAACGAGGGGGATACGACGGCGCGGGACGAGGTTCTGCTGTTGCGGTTCGACCGAAGACATAGAGACCTCCCAAGATATGAGAGTCGAGCGAAATTCACTCGTATCTATAGATCACTGGTACGCCAAGGCCTCCGGGCGTGGCAAGAATCGGACAGAAATGTTGCGAGGCGGGGCGGGTGGTGGAAAAAAGGGACGAGCGGGCGAACGAATCTGGCGGAAGTGGGAACGAAAGTTGACAATCGAACCGGCGGGCCGAGCTCGTCCGGCGAGCGAATGAACAGGAGTTTCGGGCAGACCGGGGTTCGAAAAGGCTCGGTTCCTATTCGGCTTCGTCGGGCTCGATGCCGTCGATCAACCAGGCGAGCGCCCGTTCGTGCCAATCGGGGTGAAGGGCCGCGTCGACGTAGCGCAAGGTCGGTGCGATACCGGTCTCTTTGACCATGCGCCGGGCCTGCAGGCCGGCGATCACGCTATGGATGACCACCGCGTTTCGCCCCATGCCGGCTTCGCGGCAGATCAGGATCGTCTGCTTGACCAGCTCCTGGGCCTCGGCGGTGAAGCCTCGGGTCGCGCGGAGGTCGACCAAGACGGTGAAACCGCCGTCGCGCGGCCGCACCATGCGGCGAAGCTCTTCGAGCATCCGTCGCGCCGTGTCGCGGACGACTGTGCTCTCGAAGACGATCTCGTAGCCAAAGGGGGTTTCGTTGATCTGAGGCATGAGGAAGGCTCGGACCCCGAAAGCCCGAAGGCGTCCGGGGTCCGCTTCGAAGCGCTACGTGAGAACGGCTCAGTCCAGATGGAACGAGACGGTGAGCACGATCGATTCGAGCGCGATCTCCTGCTGCACGCTGGCGCCGGGGACCGGTCCGGCGAGCGAGAACAGAGGGCCGCTCGCCTCGTTCTTGAAGGCACGATAATAAGCCAGATCGAGGCGCATGCTGTCGGTGGCCTGAAAACCGAACCCAGCCGTCGCGTGATCCTCGAAGATGCCCGGGGCGAACAGGCTGAAGAACGTCTGTGAGTCCGGGATCGGGTTGTCGGCCTTGTTGTAGCCGCCGCGCAGGGTGAGCTTGGGCGTCGCGGCGAACTGGAGCCCCAAGGCGAAGACGTCGATGTCCTCCCAGCCCGGACCGCGGATCGCGCCGGTGGTCGGATTGATGCCGGAGTCGCCGAAGCCGGGGGTGGAGGAGTAGAAGATCCGCTTCGCGTCGAGCGCCACACCGAGCTTAGCGGTCGGAGTCCAGGCGACACCGAGGGCGGCGACGGCCGGCGCGCCGAGCTCGAACTTGATCTTCCGCGCGGTGCCGAAATTCGGCAGGTTGGGGTTGGCGTGGGTCGAATTCCATTCGAAATCCTCGAACTTCGTCTCCGAGGTGTACGAACCGCCAAAGGCAAACTGCGGCGTCGCTTGGAAATGGACGCCCACCGTGATGCCGTGGCCCATCGCGCTGTCGGAATCGAGGCGCGGGAAGAAGCAGACCGGTCCGCCCGGGCTTCCCGAGCAGTCCGGCGCCGCGAAGCCGACCGGATCGCCGGCCAGAACGGCGCGGGCGAGGTTCAACGAGGCGCCGAGCGACAGGCGGTCGTTCACCCGGTAGGCCACCGCGAACGGGATCTTCAGGTACTGATAGCTCGAATAGAGCCGGCCGAAGCCGAACGGCTGCGGCGCAAAGATCGGGTTGGTGGAGTCCTGCGGGTAGTCGACGCTGAATCCTGCGAGACCGAGGAAGCCCATGCCGTAGGCGAGGCGGCTGTCCTGCTTGTGGCGGGTCCAGCCGAACGCGGGGACCGCGGCGTCGTCCCCCTCGTCCTCGGTGCGGCCGGAGAACGGCCCGACGCGGCTCTCGACCGCGTTGTCCTGACCGACGTTCTCCAGGCTGAACTGGAATTGATAGCCGTCCAGTCGCGCGAGCAGCGCCGGGTTCAAGTTGAGGGCGCCGAGGGCGTCGTTGGGAAACGCCACGCCCGCGCCGCCGAGGGCGTCATTGACGGCGCCGACGCCGTGCAGGAAGTGACCGTTGCCCGCCGCGGCCGGCCGAGGGGCGCCCGCGCCGACCAGCGCGATCAGGGCGAAAGCCACGAGCGGACCGGAAAGACGGACGGTTGAGGTTCGTGAGGCGGGACGACGAGGGGCTCCGAGACGACGGTCGGGCATATCTCCTCCGCGAGATTTGAAAAGTCCATCAAGGATCGAATGGAACGGCACCGCCGACCGGTGCTGCACTTCCAGGGTAGAGCAATTCTCCGGTTTCCCACTTGCGTTGGTTCGGGGCGCGCGAAACTATAACGACACAACGGTTGGGTCAAGACGAGAACGCTGTGAGCGCGAAACGGCTCCGAATCGGCGAGTGATGACACCATAGAGAGTGCGTCCCGCACACTTTTGCGAGCCTTGCGGCTCGCCCGCCGGTTTAAGCTCGCGCGGGTAGTGGCTCAGGCAAGGCCCGCAGCGACTGGCTGCTGCCGAAGGCGCCCGAAGGAGCGAGGAGGCAAACTGAGCCACTACCCGCGCGCGGAAGAGGCCGAAGAGGACCCGACAAGTGATCGAGCCGAAACGCCAGATTGGAGGACGAACCGAGGCCGAGCCGAGCCTGGCGCCAGCCACCTCGGGGGCGGTCGCTTTGCTCGCGAGCGCGGCGGGCGCGGGCATCGTGCTGCTGGCGATCGGGGCTACCACCGGCCCCGCCTGGCCGCTGGCGCTCTTCGTCGGGGTGGCCGCGGCGGCACTCCTCATCCTCGCCGGCCGGAAAGGAATGTTCTCCGGGGTCTCCGGGGTCTCCGGGGTCTCCGGGGTCTCCGGGGTCGCGGGCGGCGGAGCGGAGGGTGTTTTGCGCTCGGTACGGGCGGAGCATTCCGCCGCGCGAGCGGCGCTCCGCGAGCTGCGGGCCGGCGATCTGGTCGCCACCACCGAAGCGCGACCTCATCTGGTGGCGCGGGTCCGCGCGGCGCTCGCGACCGCGGCGGAGGGGCTCGCGTCGCTCGCGGACGAGTTGCGCACGGTGAACGGCGAGATGGCGTCCTCGGCGGACGGGGTGGTGCGGATGACCGCCGAGCTCGCCTCCTCCTCGTCCGAGCTGTCGGCCTCGGTGGCCGAGATCACCGCCGCGATGGAAGAGCTGGCGCGCACGGCCTCCGGCATCTCGGAGAGCGCAACGGCCCAGGCCGAGCTGGCGTCCCGGGTGGAGCTGCGCGGCGCCACCGGCGAGGACGCCCTGGTCGAGGCGGTCGGCGGCGTGGTCGAGGTGGAGGCGCGGATCGCCGCGATCGCCGAGCGCACCGACGCCCTGGGGGCCCGCTCGAAAGAGATCTACCGGGTGCTCGACCTGATCGCCGAGATCGCCCAGGAAACCCACGTCCTGTCGTTGAACGCGGCGATCGAAGCCGCGGCGGCGGGAACCGAGGGGCGGAGGATCGCGGTGGTCGCCGAGGAGGTGCGCCGCCTGGCCAGCCGATCGCGCGACTCGGTCGCTTCCGTGCGCGCACTGCTCGACGAATTTTCCGCCTCGATCCGCGGCACCGTGGTCGCGACTGAAGAGGGGGCAAAGGAAACCCGGCGGGTGCTCGGTTCGGCCGAGCGGGCCGCCGTGGCGGTCGCCGAGCTGCGCGCGGTCGGCGCCGAGACCTCGGCGCGGGCGCTGCGGATCTCCGGCGCCACCCGCGAGCAGGACGGCGCCTCGGACGAGGTGGTGGCGACTCTGCGCGACGTGGGCTACGTGGTCGAGCGGACCTCCGCCGCGCTCCACGGCCTGGAGGTGACGCAGACGAAGCTCGAGCGGCTGGTGCTCGGCGTCGAGCTGCTGGCGCAAGGGCTGCGGCGCGACTCGCCGACCTCGCTGGTGCATCTCGCGGCGGGGTGGGGCGAGCGGGTCGCCAACGGTTCACCGACCGATGCCGAGCACCAACGCGTCCTCGACGAGCTGCTGGCCGAGGCGCCGTATCTCGACGATGCGTATCTGGTCGACGCGAAGGGATATGCTCTCTTCCTCGGCTCGAGACGAAAGCCGGTCGAGCCCCGAGCTTCGGCCGCGGAAGGCGGCGGGGCGACGGCGAGTCCGGAGGCCGGCGACCGCGATCTTTCCGCCCGCCCCTGGTTTCGGGCGGTGGTGGCGCGCGGGCGGACCGTGTTGACCGCACCCTACGTGTCGGTCAACGGCAGAACCTGCTTCACGGTCGCGGTGCCGGCTTTCGAACCGAACGGCGCGCTGCGGTCGGTCTTCGGCGTCGACGTCGACGTCCACAACTGGACGCGGATCGGCGCCGGCGGCTGATCGGCGAGCGGGTTAGCGAAGGAACTTGCGACCGATGGAACCACACAACAGCCCAGAAACGCGCCCGGCGCCCAGCGCCGGGCACTTGCTGGTACGGGTCGGCGAACAGATCTGCGCGGTCCCCGTGGGCGCGGTCCGGCGGGTGGTCCGCGCGCTCACCGTGCATCCTCTTCCGGGAGCCCGCGCCGAGCTGGCGGGCCTCGCCGAGTTCGCAGGCGAGCCGCTGCCGGTGCTCGACCTCGGCCGGCTGATCGGCGCGCCGATCGGCCCCCATCCGCTCTTCCCGGTCACCGTGGTGGTCTGGTCGCGCACCGCCGACGGTCGCGAGGCGATCGGCCTCGCCGCCGACGAGGCTCTGGAGGTGGTCGACCTGAGCGCCTCCTCGTGGCTGCCGGCGGCGGGCTTTCTGGTCGGCGAAGCGCTGGTCGGCGACCAGGTGGTCCGGGTGCTCGATCCCGACCAGCTGGGAGGCGGATCGTGACCTCCGGCTCTTTCCTGCTGTTCCACCGCGGCGGCGGGCTCTGGGGGATCGACAGCGGCCAGGTGGTGCGCATCGGCCCCGGTCCAGCGCCTGGCGAAACCGGCGCCGCGACCGACGGCGAGACCCTACGGGTCGAGCTTGCGGGAGCCGCCGGCCCGGTGGTACTCGCCGCCGACCGGGTGGAGGGGGTCGTCGCCGGCCTCGCCGTCCGGCCGTTGTCCACCGCGCTCCGCACCTTCTGGCCGGAAACGGGATGCGGCGTCGCGCTCTACTCCGGCCGGCCGGTGATCCTGCTCGATCCGCTTCATCTTCCCCTGCCCCTGGTCGCCTCTGGAGGGCCCGATGCCTGACCCGAACTTCGCACCGTCGAACGGCTCGAACCTACCCACCCCCGCGGCGCCTTCCCGCCGGCTCGGCAGCTCGATGCTGGGGCTGGTCCTGCTCGGAGCGGTTCTGGTCGCCGGTTTCTCCCTGCTGTTGTTCGCCGAGGCGCACGGCGCTCCGGGCTGGCTGTTCGAGGCGTTCCTGCTCGTCGCCCTGGTGGCGGTGGCGGTGCAGCTCGGCGTCGTGGTTCCCGCGGAGCGCCGGCTCGCCGCGTTGGCAGAAGCCCAAGCGCGCACCCGGATCGAGGCCGAAGACGTCCTGGTCGAGGCGCTCGGCCATTTGAGCTCCGGCGACCTGGTGCGCTGCTCCGCCCGCGGCCACGGCCTGCCGGGCGAGCTCGCGCCCGCGTTCGAGAGCGCCACCGCGGCGCTCGGCGTGCTCGCGCAGCAGATCCAGTCGAGCTCGATCGAGGTGGCGGGCGCCGCGAGCGGGGTCAACCAGATCGCTTCCGAGCTGGCCTCGGGTTCCTCCGAGCAAGCCGCGTCGGTGGTCGAGATCACCGCCGCGATGGAGGAGCTGGCGCGCACCGCGTTTCAGATCGCCGAGAACGCGGCGAGCCAGGCCGAGCTGGCGCAGCGCGCCGAAGAGAGCGGCGACGTCGGCGCCGCCGCGGTCGAGGAGGCGGTGGCCGGGGTCGAGGAGGTGAAGAAGCGGATCAGCGGCATCGCCGATCGCGCCGATTCGCTCGGCGCGCGCTCGAAAGAGATCTACCGCGTGCTCGACCTGATCACCGAGATCTCGCAGGAGACCCACATCCTCTCGTTGAACGCGGCGATCGAGGCGGCGGCGGCGGGGGAGCACGGACGGCGTTTCTCGGTGGTCGCCGAAGAGGTGCGCCGGCTCGCCCAGCGCTCGCAGGAATCGGTCGAGTCGGTGCGCGCGCTGCTCGACGAATTCGCGGGCTCGATCCGCGCCACCGTGGTGGCGACCGAAGAGGGGAGCAAAGAGGCGAGCCGGGTGCTCGAACGCGCGCGCGCCGCGGCCTCGGCGATCGACGAGCTGCGCCGCGCCTCGGGCGATACCGCGCGGGTCGCGCGCGAGATCTCGCTCGCCACGCAGCAGCAGAACGCGGCCTCCGACCAGGTGGTGCTGACGCTCAAGGAGGTGAGCCAGGTGGTGCAGCGGATGGCCGACGGCCTGAAGCAGTTCACCTCGACCGCCGATCGGCTGAACCACCTGGGGCTGCAGATCCAGATGCTCGCCCAGTCGTTCCATCTCGACACGCCGCACTCGCTCAAGCACGCCGCCGAGCTGTGGGCGAAAGAGGTCGAACGCCGCGCCGGCAACTGGGAGGCGATCGACCGCCTGCTGCCCGAGCTGTTGGCCGAGCGGGGGTATATCGAGTTTCTCTACTTCACCGACGAGGTCGCCGGCCAGCTGTCGTCCGCGGCCAACTACGAGCTGCTCGGCAGCCGCGACGTGCCGGAATCGGTGCGGCGCGGAGCCGGGTTCGAGGAGCGCCCCTGGTTCAAATCGGCGGTCAAGGCGGGGCGGGCGGTGATCACCACGGTCTACCCGTCACTGATCTCGGGAGAGCCGATCTTCACGGTCGCCGCTCCGGTCTACGAAGAGGGCCGGCTCGCCGGCATCCTCGCCTTCGACATCAACATCAACAGCTGGACCAAGATTTAGGACCCTGGGAGTCCGGGTGGATCCGGAGTTTGCGGACTTAGTCCCCCTGTTCGCCGAAGAGGCGCGCGATCGACTGGCCCGCCTGTCGGCGACGCTCTCGCGCCTGGACGAGGACCGCGCCGCGCTCGCCGAGGCGCGGCGCGAGCTGCACACCCTCAAAGGCGCCGGCCGAATGCTGCAAATCGCGCCGCTCTCCGAGCTGTGCCACGCGGCCGAAGAATTGCTCGCCGAGCCCCGCCCGGGTCTCGGACGGCGGCTGGTGCGGGTGGCCGATCGGCTCTCCGCGATGGTCGAGCAGGTGGCCGCAGGGCACGAGCCGGAGCGCGACCCCGAGCTGCTGGCGATGCTCGAAGCGCCCGCCGGCGTTCCCTCCGAACCGGCGGAGGGTGTTGCCGATCCCGATCCCGCGCACTCGGTGGTCGCCGCGGCACCCGCCGCCGACTCGCCCCCCGCCGCATCCGGCCCCACGGCCGCAACCTCACCCACGCCGCCTCCCGCCCCGTCCTCCTCCGGCGCCTCGTCCGGCCCCTCGTCCGGAATACCGCCCGAGCGCCGCGGCGCCGAGCTGCGGCTCGACGCCACGTCGCTCGACGCGCTCGCCGAGCGGGCGACCCAGGTGCGCCTGCTTGCACTCGGCGTCCGGCCGGTGGTCGATCGGCTGTACGAGCTGGCCCAACTGGCGGAAGGGGGCCTGCGCGAGGCGCAGCCGACTCAGGTGCTCGCGGGGCTCGCGACCATGCTCCGCCGCCTGGCGATCGAGGTCGAGGGGCGGGAGCGGCGCCTGGTGCGCACGGCGGACGAGCAGATCGACCGCATCCTCACGCTGCAGCTGCAACCTCTGCGCGACAAGCTGCAGTCGCTCGCCCGCTCGGGGCGCGATCTCGGCCGCTCGCTCGGCCGCGAGATCGACGTCGAAGTGGCGGGCGAGGAGGTGCGTCTCGACCGGCGGATCGTCCGCGAGCTGGAGGAGTCGTTGATCCACCTGGTGAGGAACGCCGTCGACCACGGCATCGAAGCGCCGGCCGCCCGGGTCGCGGCGGGCAAACCTCCGATCGGCCGGCTGCGCATCGCCGCCGCATCCGAAGCCTCGCGGGTGCGTTTGAGCATCGAGGACGACGGTGCGGGCGTCGATCCGGAAACCGTGCGCGCGCAGGCGATCGCCGCCGGCCTGGTGAGCGAAACGGAGGGACGCGCGCTGCCGCGAGAGGCGATCTGGCGCTTCTTGTTCTCGCCGGGTTTTTCCACCCGCAACGTGATCTCCGACATCTCCGGCCGGGGCGTGGGGCTCGACGTCGTCTCGGTCGCGGCGTCCCGCGCGGGCGGCGAGGTGTTCTTCCACTCGAACCCAGGCAAGGGCACGCGGGTGGAGATCGTGGTGCCGGTCGCCCGCCGGGGCGAGGCGATCCTGGTGCTCCGCGTCGGCGGCTTGAAGCTCGGCCTGCCCGCCAGCTCGGCCCGCCGGACCACCCATATCGACCCCGCCACCGTGATCGAACGAGACGGCCGACTGATCGCCAAGGTCTCCTCCAAGTCCGCCCCCGATCGCCTGGTTCACTTCGTCCCGCTCGGTCGCCTGTGCGGGCGCGCGGACGCCGAGGGGCGGCTGCTGGTCGAGGGGATGGCCTCCGGCCAGCCGTTCGCGGTGTCGGTCGACGACATCCTGGGCGAGGAGGAAGTTCTGGTGCGCCCGCTCGCGCGCGCCGCGGCGGCCGACCTCGCGGTCGAAGGGGTGGCTCTCCTCGCCTCGGGCGAACCGATCGGCGTGCTCGCCCCCGGGGCGCTCGCCGAGCGTAGCCTCGCCCACCAGCCGGTGGTGCCGCGTCCCGCGCCGACGCTGCGCCGGGTGCGGGTCCTCCTGGTCGACGATTCGCTGGTCACCCGCGAGATGGAGCGCCGCCTGCTCGAAGATGCGGGTTTCGCGGTGCGCGCGGTCGCCGACGGCCACGAGGCGCTGTCTTCCTTGAGCGAGGAGAGCTTCGATTGCGTGGTCACCGACATCGAGATGCCGGGAATGAACGGCCTGGAGCTGACGGCGCGCCTTAGGTCGCTCGAAAATTTCGCCCATCTGCCGATCGTCGTCGTCTCGACCCGCGATCGCTCGGAGGATCGCCTGCGCGGCCTGCAGGCCGGCGCCGACGCCTATCTCGCCAAACAGAGCCTGGACGCGGGCGAGCTGGTCGAGCTGGTGCGCCGGCTCGGAGGGCGTTTCGCTCCGTGATCCGCGTCCTCCTGGTCGACGACTCGCCTTCGGTGCGCGCGGTGCTCCGCCGCTTCCTCTCGCGGACCGAGGATCTGGTGGTGGTGGGCGACGCGGAAGACGGCGAGCGGGCGGTGGCGGCGGTCGAAGACCTCAAGCCTGACGTCGTGGTGATGGACCTCCAGATGCCGGTGATGGACGGCCTGGTGGCGATCGAGCGGATCATGGCGCGGCGCCCGACGCCGATCCTGGTGCTCTCCTCGCGCGCCAACCGCAACCAGATGCAGACCGCGTTCGAAGCGATGAAGCGCGGCGCGATCGAAGTCTTGCCGAAACCGGAGGACACCGGCAGTTGGCAGCTCCTGGCCGACAGCCTGCCCGAGGTGGTGCGCGCCGCGGCCGCCGCCGCGCGGCCGGCGCGGGGAGGACGGAAAGCAACGCCGGCGCGGACGGACGTTGCGCCCGCGGCGCCCGCGGCGTCTGCGGTACCCGCGACGGGGCGCCCGAGCGCGCGGCGCCCCGACCGGCCTGTGCGCTGGGTCGCGATCGGCGCCTCGACCGGCGGACCGGCGGCGCTGCGCGAGCTGTTCGACGAGTTGCCCGCCGACTTGGCCGTGTCGATCCTGGTGGTCCAGCACATCGCGGCCGGTTTCGAGGCGGGCCTCGCCGATTGGCTGAACAAGGAATTCCCGCACGACGTTCGACTGGCCCGCGACGGCGAAACCCCCGCGGCCGGCGCGGTGCGGCTGGCGCCGGCCGGCTCTCACCTTCGGCTCGAGGCCAACGGCAAGCTCGGGCTCGACGCGGCGACCCCGGCGCGCCGCGGGCACAAGCCGTCGGTCGACGATCTGTTCCACTCGGTGGCCCTGGCCGCGCCGCGCGAGTCGATCGGCGTGCTGCTCACCGGCATGGGGTCCGACGGCGTCGAGGGTCTCCTCGCGCTGCGCGCGGCCGGCGGCATCACGGTGGCCCAGGACGAGGCGAGCTCGGTCGTCTTCGGCATGCCGCGGGTGGCGCTCGAACGGGGCGCCGCCGACCTCGCGATGCCGCCGCGCGAGATCGCGCGCTGGCTCGCCCGCATCTGTCGCGGTGGCGACGGAGCGTCGGGAGCGAGCCCATGAGCGTACGCGTCCTGCTGGTCGAGCACAGCGAGGTCGGCCGGGCGATGCACGCCCGCGCCCTGCGCGGCGCCGGGTTCGAGGTCGAAGAGGCGCGCGATTTCGAGACCGCGATGTCGGCGCTCGAACGGCGGCCGCAGGTGGTGGTGGCGGCGGTCGCGGTGCCGACGATGGAGGGTTTTCCGCTGCTTCGCCTGCTCAAGGCCGACCCGATGCAGGCGCGCATCCCGGTCCTGATCCTCTCCGGCGAAGGGGAGGCCGCTTCGCGCTTCTGGAGCGCCAAGAGCGGCGCCGCCGCGCGCCTCGACCTCGAAGCCTCGGCGGGAGAGCTGGCGACCGAAGTCGCGCGCCTGGCGACGCTGTCGGCGCCCGAGACGAATCCCGCCTCCGGCGCGCCGAGCGGCGATTCTCATCTGCTCGGCCGGGTCGCCGGGGTGGCGGCCCGGCTCGATGCCGCGCTGCTCCAGGCGACGCTCGCCGCCGAGCTGCTCGAAGCGGGGATGGGCACGGGCGATTTTCACGAAGCCTGCCGCGCCGTGCTCGAAGTCCTGGGCGCGGTGGTCGACGCCCGCTTCCTGGGGGCGGCGGCGGGCGACGCCGAGCTGGTGGCGGCGCACGTGCTGCTGCCCGAGCCGCTCCCTCCCGACCTGCTCGCCGAGCTGGGCAAGCGCCTGTTCGCTTCCTTGGGTCTGCCGGCCGGCGTCGCGCGCGACCTCGGCGTCTCGGGCGAACGGGGCGGCGAGCCGGTCGATCTCGATCTCGCGGTCTGGCTGGAGCTGCCGCTCGCCCGCGGCCGGGGGAGCCTGGTGCTCCTGCCGCGCGATCCGGGGCAGTTCGCGACCTCGGCCTCGTCGCTGGTCGACGGCCTCGTCCGGCCGCTCGGCGTGGTGCTCGAAAACGCCCTGCTCGCCGAGCGCCTGCGCGAGCTGTCGGTGCTCGACGGGCTCACCCGGCTGCTCAACCGGCGCGCCATCTTCGAGCGCTTGAGCGAGGAGCTCGAGCGAGCGCGCCGCTATCGCCTGCCGCTTTCGGTGGTGCTCTGCGACTTCGATCATTTCAAGCGGATCAACGATCGCTTCGGCCATCTGGTGGGGGACGCGGTGCTGCGCGAAGGGTCGGCCGTGCTGCGCAAGTCGCTGCGCACGACCGACCTGCTCGGCCGCTACGGCGGCGAGGAGTTTCTCGCCGTCCTGCCGCAAGTCGATCTCGAAGCCGCTTGCCAGGCGGCGGAACGGCTGCGCCGCGACATCGCGGTGTATCCGCTCGCGATCGCCACCTCGCCGCAGCAGCGGATCACCGCCTCGTTCGGCGTCGCCGCCCTCTCCGAGCTGGCGGGGCGCACTGCGGCGGACGAGCTGGTGGGGATCGCCGACCGCCGCCTCTACCAAGCGAAGGCCGCCGGTCGCGACCGGGTGCGGCCGTGAGCGCGCGCGGCAGCTCGCCGTCCGCGGGCATCGGATCGATCGTGCGCCCCGGTCCCATTTCGAACGCCGAGCGCCTCTCCGGACTGATTCGCGAAGCGACCGGCAACGTCATCCCGGCCGAGCGGCTGGCGCTGCTCGATGAGATCGCCGCCCGCCGTACGGCGGCCACCCGCCAGCCGAGCGTCGAGGCCTATCTCTACGCCTTGGCGACCGGCGCGCTAACCGAAGAGTGGTCGGTCCTGATCGGGCTGGTGACGATCAAGGAGTCGTATTTCTACCGCGCGCCGCAACAGCTAGATGCGATCATCCAACGTGCTCTCCCCGCCCGCATCGAAGCGCGCACGGCCGAGCGCCGCCTGCGCATCTGGTCGGCCGCCTGCGCCCGCGGCGAAGAACCTGCGACGCTCGCCCTGATGCTCGCCGAGCACCCGGCGCTCCTCGGCTGGGACTGGTCGATCCTCGCCACCGACCTCGACGCCGAAGCCCTTGCCGGTGCCGAACGCGGCCTCTACGGCGACCGCGCCGTGGCCCAGGTGCCACCCGCGCTGCTCGAAAAATGGTTCACCAAGCGCGGCAAACTCTGGGAGTTTTCGGGAGACCTCCGGCGGCGCATCAGCTACCGACCGCTGAACCTCGCCCACCCGCCCTACGACCTACCCGAGACCGGCTTCGATCTCATCCTGCTGCGCAACGTGCTCATCTACTTCCGCCGGCCGCTCCAGCGCAAAGTCGCGAACCAGGTCTCACGACGCCTCGCCCCCGGTGCGTTTTTGTTCCTCGGTGCCTCCGAAACGCTCTGGCAGATTCACGCCGATCTGGAGCCGGTCGATCTCGGCCCCTGCTTCGGCTACATCCAAGGAACCGCGCGCCCGGAAACGAAAAAGCCGGAACCGGCGGCGGTGCCCAAGCCGAGAGCCGTGCCGGTCGCCGCGCCGAAGCCGCAGCCTCCGGCTCGACCTCAGCTCCCGCCGCCACCGCGTCCGGTTCCGGCCCGGCCCGTCGCCAAGGTTTCCGTGGAACCCTCCTCGCCCGTCCGGAACCTGGAATCCGCGTCTCTTGCCCTCGCCGGAAATCGCCTCGACGAAGCCGCGCGCCACCTCGAAGCAGCGCTCGCCCGCGAACCCGAAAACGCGACGGCCCACGCCCTCCAAGGCTTCCTCGACGATCTCTCCGGCCGCCCCGAGAACGCCGTCGCCGCCTACCGCGCGGCGCTCTACCTAGATCCCGATCTCTTCCAGGCGCGCCTGTTGCTCGCCGACCGGCTCTTGCATTTAGGCCAGACCCGGCGGGCGGAGCACGAGTTCCGGGAGGTTCTCTCGGCGCTGCTGGCGGGCAAGGGGAAGGAGCTGGTGTTGCCGGAGGCGCTTGCGTTGCCGGATCGGGAGCGGGCGTTGCGGCGGTGCCGGCAGGCGTTGGGGTAGAGATTCCACCGCCTTGGTTCAGTTGTAGAGACGCCCCAGGACGCCACCACGACAGAACCGGGTCCACCGCCGTCGGGGCGTCTCAAGCGCATCAACAACCACAGGCGCCTCCTACACGCGCCGGGTCCGGCGGACCTGTCATTCCCTTCGGCGATAGTTCCGTGGCCTGCGAACGGAGACGCCCCGACGGCCAGCACCCGGAAAGGATCGTGGTGGCGTCCTGGGGCGTCTCTACGACCTCTACGACAGGCGACCCTTAGGCTGCGAACTGAAGCACGGGCGTCTCTAGGGTCCGAACCGGCTCCCTTCACCCCAAGCGATCGCCTGGATTCGCTCCACCGTTTCCGGCGAGAACATAGGCGAGATCACGCTGCATAGAGCAGGGCGGCGTCGCGGAGGATCCCTTCGCGGCGAAACTCGTTGCGGCTTTTCTCGACCGCCCGCCGTTCGACCAGGTCTACGGGCCGGCCGAAGATCGCTTCCAGTTCGCGCTCCATGTCGTACAGCTCGAACAGACTCCAGGGGGCGCCGCCGTGGAACCGGACCAGCAGATCGACGTCGCTCTTGGGGCCGAAATCGGGCCGCAGGGCGGAGCCGAACAGCTCCAGCGTCTCGACCTTCCAGCGCTCGCAGAACGCGGAAATGTCGGACATCGAAGCACCTAGCCGGGCGAGAGCTTGGAGGGGCGCCATGTCCTTGATTATAGGCGCTTCCCATCGAGGCGGCGAAAAACGCCGCCCCCTGATAAGCTCCCGCGCGCCTCCGGAAGCCTGTACCGGTCCGGGGCGCTCCCAGGTTTGCCAATTCGCCAGGAGGGTGAGCGTTGAAGATCCACGAGTATCAAGCGAAGGAAATCCTGCGCCGCTACGGGGTGGCCACCCCGCGCGGGCAGGTGACGGACGATCCGGAGGAGGCAGGCCGGATCGCGGAGGGGTTCGGCGGGCGCGCGGTGGTGAAGGCGCAGATCCATGCCGGGGGACGCGGGAAGGGCGGCGGGGTGAAGGTCGGCAAGTCGCCCGAGGAAGTGAAGGAACTCGCGGGGAAGATCCTCGGAATGCAGCTGGTGACGCCGCAGACCGGGCCGGAGGGGCAGAAGGTGCGGAAGGTGCTGGTCGAAGAGGCGCTCGACATCGCCTCCGAGCTCTACCTTTCGGTGACGCTCGACCGGGCGAATGGCAAGCCGGTGATCATGGCGTCGGTCTCCGGCGGCATGGACATCGAAGAGGTCGCGGCGCACGACCCGAGCGCGATCTTCCGCCTGCATGTCGATCCGCAGCTCGGCCTTTTGCCGTTTCAGGGCCGGGCGGTGGCGCGCGGTCTGAAGCTCAAAGGTGACACGGCGCGGAAGTGCGGCAAGCTGGTCGCCGCGCTGATCAAGGCGTATCTCGATACCGACGCCTCGCTGGTAGAGATCAACCCTCTGCTGATCACCGGCGGCGGCGACGTGCTGGCGCTCGACGCCAAGATGAATTTCGACGACAACGCGATGTTCCGCCGGCCCGACATCCTGGCGATGCGCGACATCGAAGAGGAAGATCCCTCCGAGGTCGAGGCGGGCAAATTCAACCTGAACTACATCAAGCTCGACGGCTCGATCGCCTGCATGGTGAACGGCGCGGGCTTGGCGATGGCGACCATGGACATCATCCAGCTCCATGGCGGTTCGCCCGCGAACTTCCTGGACGTCGGCGGTTCGGCGAGCCAGGAGGCGGTGAAGAACGCGTTCCGTATCCTGGTCTCCGACCCGAACGTCAAGGCGGTGTTGATCAACATCTTCGGCGGCATCGCGCGCACCGACCGGATCGCCAACGGGGTGGTCGGCGCAATTCAAGAGCTGGGAAACGTGACGTTGCCCGTGGTGGTGCGGCTCGAAGGGACGAACGTCACGCTCGGCCGTCAGATTCTGCGCGACGCGCCGTTCTCGTTCATCGTCGCCGAGGACATGGAAGACGCCGCGACGAAGGTGGTCGCGGCGGCCGAAGGGAGAGCCGCGTAATGGCGATTTGGGTGAATGACGAGACGCGCCTGCTGGTCCAGGGGATCACGGGCAAAGAGGGAACCTTTCACGCGCTCGGCTGCCGCGAGTACGGCACGAAAGTCGTGGCCGGCGTGACGCCGGGCAAGGGGGGCGAGACGGTCGAGGGGATTCCGGTCTTCGATTCGGTGGAAGAGGCGCGCGGAGAGACCGGCGCCAACGCTTCGATGATCTTCGTGCCGCCGCCGTTTGCCGCCGACGCGATCATGGAATCGGCCGCGGCGGGCATCGAGCTGACGGTCTGCATCACCGAGGGCATACCGGTCAACGACATGCTTCAGGTCAAAGCGTTCCTGCGCGACCACCCGACGCGGCTGATCGGGCCGAACTGCCCGGGCGTGATCTCGCCGGGATACGCGAAGATCGGCATCATGCCGGGGCACATCCATAAGAAGGGCTCGGTCGGCGTGATCAGCCGCTCGGGAACGCTCACCTACGAGGCGGTCTGGCAGCTCTCGAACCTCGATTTCGGCCAGTCGACCTGCGTCGGCATCGGCGGCGATCCGGTGAACGGCACGAACTTCATCGACGTGCTCTCCGCCTTCAAGGACGACGCCTCGACCGAGGCGGTGATCTTCATCGGTGAAATCGGCGGCGACGCCGAAGAAAAGGCCGCGACCTGGTGCCGGGAGAATTGGGATCTCGAACGGCGCCCGATCGTCGGTTTCATCGCCGGCCGCACCGCTCCTCCGGGACGGCGCATGGGCCACGCGGGCGCGATCGTCGCGGGCGGCAAGGGAACGGCCGCCGAGAAGATGCAGGCGATGAAGGACGCCGGCATCCACGTCGTCGAATCGCCCGGCCACTTGGGCGAGACGGTGAAGCGGGCGCTCGGCCGATGACCGACGGTCCGAACGACGAATCGCGCGCCGGCGAACCGCGGGAAGGAGAGGACGACTCCAATCTCTCGCGGTTCCTGGTTCGCGATCCGTCGTTCACCGGAACTCTGGCTCTTCTTGGCGGTGGCGAGTTCAGCTTCGGCGAGACCGCCGAGGCGGATCAGGCGTGGCTCGACGAGACGCCGGAAGGCTCGACGGTCGGGTTCGTTCCGGCGGCGAGCGGCTCGGAGGATTACGGCCGTCACTTCGCCGGGTACCTGCTCGAAGAGTTCGAGCGGACGGCCGAGACGATTCCGATCTACCGCGGGCGCGACGGCCGGCGGGGCAAGAACGCCGAACGCATCCGCGACGTCGGAGCGGTCTACCTGGGCGGCGGCGTCGCCGATCATCTGCTCGACGCGATCGTCGGCACCCCGGCGGCCGAAGCGCTCGCCGCGAAGCTGCGCGACGGGGGAGTGGTGGTGGCGATCGCGGCGGCGGCGCAGGCGGTGGGCGCCTACGCGCGCAGCATCGCGGGAGGCGCGTCGATCCCGGGCCTCGGCTGGTTGCCCGAAGGGGTGGTCGAGCCGAACTTCGATCCCGGCCACGACCGGCGCCTGCGCAAGTTGCTCGAATCTCCCGGAGTCACCTGGGGATTGGGTATCCCCTCGGGGGCCGCGGTCCTTCTCGGACCCGACGGCGAGGTCGAATTGGTAGGCACGGTCTATCTCGTCCGTGGCGCCAAGGGCGAAATTGAAACACTCTCCTGAGGAATTTCGGGAGATCCTTTTGAACGATGGAGCCGGGCCAGCCCGGCTTTTATATCCAACTTGAAGTAGGGAGAAGGACACATGGAAACGACTCTCACGATCTTGAAGCCCGACAGCGTCGCGGCGGGCAACGCCGGCAACATCATCGCCCACCTGCAGAAGGAGGGCTTCGAGATCCGCGGCATCAAGATGCTGCGTCTCACCCAGGCGCAGGCCCAGGCGTTCTACGAAGTTCACAAGGAGCGCCCGTTCTACGGCAGCCTGGTCGAGTTCATGACCGGCGGCCCGGTGATGCCGATCGCCCTTGCCCGCGAGAATGCGGTCGCCTACCTGCGCGAGGTGATGGGAGCGACCGACGTCGCGAAAGCGGCGCCGGGAACGATCCGCAACCTCTACGGCACCTCGATCGAAGCGAACGCGATCCACGGCAGCGATTCGGCCGAGAACGCGGAGATCGAGACCGCGTTCTTCTTCTCTAAGGCCGAGCTGATCGCGGCGAAGTAAGGGGCGGGCGAGCCTCCCGAAGTCGAGGCCCTCCCTCGGGGGGATCCCTGGGACCGCCGCCGTCTCGGCGGCTTTCAAAGCGCCGACGTTCGCGCCTCGAAAACGCCGGCGAGGACGCCGGCGGTCCCAGGAAACCTGCCGCGATAAGATCGTGGCCGCTTCGAGGAGACCGAACCATGAGCTTCCGCTTTCCAGAGGCCGCTCCGGCGAGCCAGATCGCCCCCGAGCGGCGCGGCCCCGCCGTTGCCCGTTTTTGCCACGGGTGCCAGCAGCTCTATCCCCTGCTGCGCGCCCGCCACGTCGGCCGGCCGATCTACGGCCGCGACCTGGTGACGTCCACCTGTTCCTATGAAGGAATGGCGTTTGCGCACGGCGCCACCTGGTGGGAAGAGGCGGTCGAGGTGCTGCCGGCGGTCGCCGCGCCCGCCGCGGCGTAGGCAACCCTGGGATGGAGCTTCTCCCTGGGACCGCCACGCTCCAGCGTGGCGCTTTTGCCTTCGAGGGAGAGCCCGGTGATCGAAGACAAAAACGCCAGGCTGGAGCCTGGCGCTCCCAGGAAAAACCTCGCGCTATCCTCTCGCAGTGACAGCTCCCTGGGATCTCGCCGCCCTCCGCGCCCACGTCGCCGCCCTCCGCGCCTGCCGGCGTTGCCCGCGGGTGGTGGCGCCGCCCGTTTCGGGAGAGCCTCCCGTCGTGCGCCCGCGTGTCCTCCTAGTCGGCCAGGCGCCCGGACCGCACGAGCGGGAGGGAAACCGGCTGTTCGCCTTCACCGCGGGAACGCGCTTGTTCCAGTGGTTTGCCCGGATCGGCGTCTCCGAAGACGAGTTTCGCGCCCGGGTCTGGATGGCTGCCGTTCTCCGTTGCTTCCCGGGACGCGCTCCCCAGGGGGGCGATCGGGTGCCGGCTCCTGACGAGGTGGCGACCTGCGCCGATTGGCTGGAGCGGGAATTCGCGTTCGTCCGTCCGGCGACGGTGATCGCGATCGGCCAGCTCGCGATCTCGCGGTTCCTGCCGAAGCCCGCACCGCTTGCCGAGCGGATCGGCCGGAGCTTCGAGATCGAGCAGTTCGGCCAGTCGTTTGACCTGATCCCCCTGCCGCACCCTTCCGGCCGCAGCACATGGCTGATCGCACCGGAGAACCAGCAGCGCCTCGCCCATGCGCTCGAGCTGCTCGCGCAAAGCTCGGGCTGGCGCGAGACGTTCGGTTAAACTTCCCGCACGATGAGGACCGAACGAAAGATCTCGCGGATCGCCCTGCTGCTGCTGTTGTTCGGACCGGCAGCCTTCGCCCAGATCTCGCGCACGGTTCCCGCGCCGCGGATCATGGGCGACCTGCCGACCGGGGCGGAAACCGATGCGGCCAAGGATTGGGCGCGACGGTTGCACAAGGCGGACGAGCACCTGCGGGCGGGGGAGTGGAGCAAACCGCGGCGCGACACTGACCGGATGGTCTCCGAGATGCTGTTCGGAATCCAGATTGATGCGGGAACCGCGGCGACGCTCGGCCTCACCCTGACGTTTCGCGCGCTCGCCGAGGCCGGCGGCGGCGACGTCGAGGCAGGTCGCTGGGATTGGCTTGCCGCCCAGGCGCTCCAGCCCGATCTGAACGAGGTGAGCCTCGATCCGTATGGCGCGGCGGGCAAACCGCTCGAGCTGTTTCGACTCGGGAGCGGCGGATCACCGTCGGCCGCGGCGGTGCGCGCGATCGGCATTCCTCCCGCCGTTCCGATGGCACAGCAGGAGCCGGCGAAGAAGATCTCGGGCGCCGAGCCACGCTATCCCAAGGCGCTGCGCGCGACCTGCGGCCAGGGGACGGCGCGGATCGAGGTCACGGTCGACGCCACCGGCCGACCGGTCCATCCGCGATGGCTCGACGCTTCGGGGGGACCGGTGATGGCGCTCGCCCTCTTTGAGGCGGTTCGCGACTGGCGCTGGCAGCCGGCGCGGCGCTCCGGCCAGGCGGTACCGGTCGACGTACAGATCGAGCACCTGTTCGATCCGGGGAGGTGCCGGCCCCTCAAGCCCGGCGGGCGAGGATCAACGCGAACAGATCCTCCGGGTCGGTGAACCAGGAGGTGATCGAGAATCCCGCGGCGGCGAGCAGTCTCTCCGCCCGGGGCCGGTCGTACTTGGTGCTGATCTCGGTCAGGATCTCATCGCCGGGGTGGAAATCGAGCGTCAGGTCGAGAGCGCGAAGCACCACCCGCTGCGCCCGCGTCGCGACCAGCCGCATCTCGATCCGCGAATGGGCGACGTCGAAAAACGCCCGGTGCCGGAAACCCGTCGGATCGAAGTTGCCCTCGGCGATCCGGTTGGTCTCGCGCAGAATGTTCAGATTGAACGCCGCGGTCACCCCGGCCGAGTCGTTGTAGGCCGCTTCGATCCGCGCGATCGGCTTTGTCCGGTCGACGCCCAGCAGGAACGCGTCGTCCGGTGCGAGCGCCGCGTGGAGGCTCGAAAGAAAGCTCGCCGCCTCCTCCGGGTTCAAATTGCCGATCGTGCCGCCGAGGAAGATCGCGAGCCGAGGTCCGCCGCTGTCCGCCGGCGCTCCGGGAAGGGGCAATAGGTCGGCGAGGAAGTTGCCCAAAATTCCGTGGACGGCGAGCCCCGGGTACTCCTCGGTCAGCTCGGCCGCGATCCGCCGCGTGGTGGTTTCCGCGACGTCGATCGGCACGTAGAGCCGAAGCGTGCCTTCTCGGGCGAGGGCGTCCAGGAGCAGCCGGGTCTTGGTGGCGGCGCCGGAACCGATCTCGATCAGGGTCTCGGCGCGGGTCGTCGCGGCGATCTCCGGCGCGATTCGTTCCAGCAGCGCCCGCTCGGTGCGGGTCGGGTAGTACTCGGGCAGCTCGCAGATCTGCTCGAACAGCTCCGAGCCGACGTCGTCATAGAAGAAACGGGAGGGGATGCGCGGCAGCGGCTCGCGAAGCGACCGCGAGAGCTCTTCGAGGTCGCTCTCCCGGCTATCCGCCGAGCGCCGTTCGAGCCGGACGTCCCCGGCGGCGGCGGTGTCCTTGAGTTGAGAGATCATTTCGGGAAGTGTATCGCCCTAAAGGGTCCGGTTTCTGACCGCCGACCGTCTTCTGAGGTAGACGCTCGCGTCGACGCAATCGTCTACGCGCGAGGACGCGGGGCGGAACCGCCATGCTCGGTTCGGAGAGCAGGCTATTGTTTTCAGTCGTTTGCCATCGATTCCGAGGTTGGCACGGAGTTTGGAACTAGCCCCGGCAGAAGGAGGTTCCCAACCATGAACCACATGAAGCGACGGAAGGTTTGGAAGGTCACAGCGCTGTTTGCGGCGCTCCTGATGCTCCCCCTGTTCTCGCCTGCCGCCCAGGCTGACGGATTTTCGCTGGGAGCGATTTTCCGAATCGGCGGCGTTCACTTCAACCTGACGTTCGGCGATTTCGGGTACGGCCATCCCCGAGGCTACTACTACCGCACGGCCGACCCGATCTCGTACGGCGGATACCGCTGCAACTCCTACTGCTTCAACTCCGGCGGCTATCACTATCACCATGAGAGCTGCCCCCTGGTGCGGCACCACCTGGCCTATTTCGACATCGACCCGCTGAGCCTTTACGACCGGTACGCGCCGGGCTACGGAGCCGGCTACGGCTACGACGGTTACAACTCCGGCTACGGTTACAACTCCGGTTACGGCTACAACTCCGGCTACGGTTACGGCTATGGCTACGGGAATCGGTACTACAGCTACCCGAACCGGTACGACAATCGGTACGACCACCGCCACGACGGCTACAACCGGTACGACCGGCGCAACCGGTACGACAACTATCCGTATCGCGATCGACGCCACGGTTCCGACCGCGACTATGGACGGCATGACCGGAATGATCGGAACGATGGTCGGCACGACCGGGACCGGCGCGATGGACGCCACGACCGGAACGACCGCAACGATGGACGGCACGACCGCCAGGACGGCGGGCATCACGGCGGGCACTCCTCGGATCGCCCGCAGCATCACTAAGCAGGTTCCGCTTCACCAACCCTCTTCTCTCCTCCCTCCTCCCGCCGGGGCGGGTCCCTCCACCCGCCCCGGCCCCTCCTTGGGTATAATGCCGACGTGAGCGTAGCCAGTGAGGTGCAACCGCGTATCCTTTCGCGGCCTGAGCACCCGATCTCCCGGAAACAAATCAGCGGTCAGGCTCTCAAGGTTCTCTACCGGCTGCACGGCGCGGGCTATAAAGCCCACCTCGTCGGCGGCAGCGTGCGCGACCTGATGCTCGGTCGTCGGCCGAAGGATTTCGACATCGGCACGAACGCGCGGCCGAACGAGATTCGCCGCCTGTTCTCCAATTCCCGCATCATCGGCCGCCGCTTCCGGCTGGTCCACGTCTTCTTCCAAGACGGCGAGACCGTCGAGGTCTCGACCTTCCGCCGCGATCCGCGGCCGGAGGATCAGGAGACCGCCCCGGGCGACCTGCTGATCACCAGCGACAACACCTACGGCACTCCCCGCGAGGACGCGTTTCGGCGCGACTTCACGGTCAACGCCCTGTTTTACGACATCGCCGATTTCTCGGTGATCGATCACGTCGGCGGCATCGAGGATCTCGAACGCCAGCTGATCCGAACGATCGGCGACCCGGGCGTCCGCTTCCAGGAAGACCCGGTGCGAATGCTGCGCGCCTGCGAGTTCGCCGGCCGGCTCGGCTTCGGCATCGAGAAGCGGACCCAGGAGGCTCTCCACCTGCACAGCAAGGAGCTGTCCAAGGCCTCCCCGGCGCGCATGACCGAGGAGATCATCCAGCTGTTCCGCTGCGGCCGTTCGGGCGCGGCCACCCAATGGCTGCTCGATCTGGGCATCCTCGAAGTGATTCTGCCCGAGGCCTACGCGATGGTGGCGGCGGGGGAGCGGGGCTTGGGCGAGTTCGGCCAGATCTTGCCGTCGATCGACCGGATGGTCGCCTCCGGCCGCACGCTTTCCGACTCCGGCGCGCTCGCGGCGATCCTGCTGCCGCAGGTCATGCTGCGCCGGCACGACATCGAGGCGCTCAATCAGCGGCCGATGGGGCGCGCGGCGCTCGACAAGATGACCGAAGAGGCGGTGGCGCCGTTCTTCGCCCGCTTCACCCTCTCGAATCTGAAATCGCAACAGGTGCTCTCGGCGCTCCACCTGTTTCAACGCCTGATCGACTCGGGCTGGAGCCCGGGCGAGCGGCTGCGGATCGCGCGCCGCGCGGGGTTCGAGGACGCGTTGCTCTTGTTCGAAATCCTGGTGGCGGCGACCGGGGACGGCGCCGACAAGATGGAAGTCTGGCGGGCCGCGGCCGCCCGGGCGCGCTCGGGCGAGATGCCGCCTCCCGAGGAGTTGGTGGCGACGCCCAAACGGCCACGGCGACGCCGCCGGCGTACCGGCCGGCCGGCCGGCGCCGCCAGCTTGTGAAATGAGTCACAGCCTCCGTCTGTTGACATAGAAGAGGGATCAAGGGATGTCTTGGTTTTCAGACTTCTGCCGCTCCACCGTGGGCAAAAAAGCGGTAATGGCCGTCTCGGGGCTCGTGCTGTTCGGCTTCGTGCTGGTCCACATGCTGGGCAATCTGAAACTCTATCTGCCGGCGCATCCGGACGGATCGATCCCGATCAACGTGTACGGCGCGTTCCTTCGCCATATGGGCGAACCGCTCGTGCCCGCCTATACATTGCTCGGAATCGCCCGACTCGTTCTGCTCGCGGCCGTGGTGATGCACATCTGGGCCGCCTGGGCGGTCACCCAGGCGAGCCGCGCGGCACGGCCGGTGCCCTACCAGAAGCGAGAGGTCGTCCAGGCGACGTACGCCGCGCGCACCATGCGCTGGGGGGGAGTGATCATCCTCCTGTTCGTCCTCTACCACCTGGCGCACCTGACGTTCGGTTGGGTCGGCCCCTCATTCGTCGAAGGGGACGTCCGTCACAACCTGATCGCGGGTTTCCAGGTCTGGTGGATCTCGGCGTTCTATATGGTGGCGCAGGTGGCTCTCGGCTTTCACCTCTATCACGGGCTCTGGAGCCTTTTTCAATCGCTCGGCTGGAACCATCCGCGCTACAACGCCTGGCGCCGCGGGTTCGCGATCGTCTTCGCCTGGGTCGTCACCGTCGGCAATCTCTCGTTCCCTGTGGCCATTTTGACCGGGCTGGTCGCCTAGGAGCCCGCGCCGATGAATTCGACACCGACGACCCCGAATTCCATCTCTTCCGCCAGCGGCACGCCGGACGCCAAGATCCCGGCCGGCCCGCTCGACCAGAAATGGAGCGAGCACAAGAGCCATCTGAAGCTTGTGAACCCGAACAACAAACGGAAGTTTGAAGTCCTGGTGGTCGGCTCCGGTTTGGCCGGCGCCGCGGCCGCGGCGAGCCTCGCCGAGCTCGGCTACGAAGTGAAGTGCTTCTGCTTCCAAGACACCCCCCGCCGCGCGCACTCGATCGCCGCCCAGGGGGGCATCAACGCGGCCAAGAACTACCGGAACGACGGCGACTCGGTCTTCCGGCTGTTCTACGACACGATCAAAGGCGGCGACTTCCGCGCGCGGGAGGGGAACGTCCATCGCCTCGCCGAGCTGTCGAGGAACATCATCGACCAGTGCGTCGCCCAGGGCGTACCGTTCGCTCGCGAATACAGCGGCCTGCTCGACAACCGGAGCTTCGGCGGCGCCCAGGTGGCGCGGACGTTCTACGCCCGCGGCCAGACCGGCCAACAGCTGCTGCTCGGCGCCTACCAGGCGCTGGAGCGCCAGATCGCGGCGGGGAAGGTGCGAATGTATCCACGCACCGAGATGCTCGACCTGGTGGTCGAGGACGGCCGCGCGACCGGCATCGTCACCCGCGACCTGATCACCGGCCGGATCGACTCCCACGCCGGCCACGCGGTGGTGCTCGCGACCGGCGGCTACTCGAACGTGTTCTACCTCTCGACCAACGCCAAGGGCTCGAACGTCACGGCAATCTGGCGCGCCCACAAGCGCGGCGCGCTGTTCGCGAATCCCTGCTTCACGCAGATCCATCCGACCTGCATCCCGGCCTCCGGCGACTACCAGAGCAAGCTCACGCTGATGAGCGAATCGCTACGGAACGACGGTCGGATCTGGGTGCCGAAAGACCCGGGTGATACGCGCTCGCCGGACCGGATTCCGGAAGGGGAGCGCGACTACTACCTCGAACGGAAATACCCGGCTTTCGGCAACCTAGTGCCTAGAGACGTCGCGGCACGAAACGCCAAGTCGATGATCGACGAGGGCCGGGGCGTGGGCGCGCAGAAGAACGGCGTCTATCTCGACTTTTCCGACTCGATCCGCCGGGTGGGCGAAAAGGCGATCGAGGAGCGCTACGGCAACCTGTTCGAGATGTACGACAAGATCACCGGCGAAAATCCCTACAAGGTGCCGATGCGGATCTACCCCGCGCCCCATTACACGATGGGCGGTCTGTGGGTCGATTACAACCTGATGAGCAACGTACCGGGGCTGTTCGTGCTCGGCGAGGCGAATTTCTCCGACCATGGCGCGAACCGGCTCGGCGCCTCGGCGCTCATGCAAGGCCTGGCGGACGGCTACTTCGTCATCCCCTACACGATCGGCGACTACCTTTCGAGCTTCCTCAACAAGGCCGTAACCACCGAAAGCGAAGGCTTCCGCGAAGTGCGCGCCGACGTCGAAGGGCAAATCGCGAAGTTCCTGGGCGGCCAAGGCAAGCGCACCGCGGATTCCTACCACCGCGAGCTGGGCAAGCTGGTTTGGGATCATTGCGGCATTCTGCGCACGGCCGAGGGACTGGCCGAAGCGCGGGGGAAGATCCAGGCGCTCCAAGAGCAGTTCGAAAACGACCTGCGCATCCCGGGAGGCGCGTCGGAAGTGAACCAGGAGCTCGAACGGGCCGGCCGGGTCGCCGACTTCTTCGGCCTCGCGGATCTGATGTGCCGCGACGCGCGCGAGCGCAACGAGTCGTGCGGCGGCCACTTCCGCGAGGAGTACCAGACGCCCGAAGGCGAGGCTCTGCGCGACGACGAGAATTTTTCCTACGCGGCGGCCTGGGAATGGAACGGTCCGGGCAACGAATCGACATTGCACAAGGAACCGCTGGTCTTCGAAACCGTGAGCCCGAGCCAGAGGAGCTACAAATAATGGATCTGACGCTACACGTATGGCGCCAGGGCGGTCCCGACCAGCCGGGCAAGATGGAGCGCTATGAGGCCAAGGGAATCAACGAGCACAGCTCGTTCCTGGAGATGCTCGACGTGGTGAACGAAGGCCTGATCGGCGTGGGCCAAGAGCCGATCGCGTTCGACCACGATTGCCGCGAAGGGATCTGCGGCTCTTGCGGCTTCATGATCAACGGCCACGCCCATGGGCCGCTGCCGCACACGACGGTCTGCCAACTCCACATGCGCCATTTCAAGAGCGGCGACGAGCTATATCTCGAGCCCTGGCGCGCGCGCGCCTTCCCGGTGGTCAAAGACCTGATGGTCGATCGCGGCGCGTTCGACCGGATCATCCAGGCGGGCGGCTTCATCTCGATCCCCACCGGCAGCGCGCCGGAGGCGAACCTGACCCCCGTACCGAAGGAAGACTCCGACACGGCGTTCGATGCCGCCACCTGCATCGGCTGCGGCGCCTGCGTCGCGCAATGCCCGAACGGCGCCGCCCAGCTGTTCACCTCGGCGAAGGTCTCCCACCTCGGTCTGCTGCCACAAGGCCAGCCCGAGCGGAACCGAAGGGCGCTCGGGATGGTCGAAGCGATGGAGGCCCAAGGTTTCGGCGCCTGCGGAAACTACGCGGAATGCGAAGCGGTATGCCCGAAGGGGATCTCGATCGACTTCATCGCCCGCCTGAACCGCGATTTCCTCGGCGCGAAGCTCGCGGGAGCCTCGACGGCCGAAGCGAAAGTGAAGGGCGGAGCGGGATGAGGAAGGCGCGGGGCGCGAGAAGGACATTTCGGATTCTCGCCTGCGCCCTGATCGCGATATCGCTGGGTCTCGGCGGCGCGGCAGGGCAGGGCGCGCCCCGAGCCGCCGCGCCGCCCGCGCCTCCGGCGGCCCCAAAGTCCCCATCGGCCGGTTCGCCGGTCTTCGTCACGATGCCGAAGAACGAGGCGGCGGCCAAGCGCAAAGCCGCCGCTCAGGCCGAGAATATGACGGCGGCGATGAACCGGGAGATCCAGGCGAGAAAAACGCCAGTCGCGATCGGGATCCTCACCGCGGTCGTCGCCCTGATCTTCATCGTCGTGATCTTCCTCGTCCTCCGCCGTCGCGCGAAGGTCTGCCCGCGCTGTTTCTCGCTGCTCTACGAGCTGGACGATCCCGACGACGCGGGCGAGGATCTGTCGCCCGACGAGCCGCGAGACGCCCGGCCGATCGTCGCCTGCCTCGGCTGTGGCGAAGTCGGAATGTTGCGCGCCGGCCTGTTCTTTAGGAGCGGCGGCCAGTGCCCGAAATGCCATCGCTGGAACCTCGCCAGCCGCTTCAAGGTCGTGCAGCCCTCGACCTACATGATGTTCGGACTGATCCGCATCGAAGAAGCCTGCGCCTGCGGCCACGAAGCGAGTTTCCTCCGCTCGACGCCGCCGAACCAGGCACCGATCCCCGAGTTCGTCGGCTCCTCGCCGTTCCGCTCGTGAGCTTCGCCTCACCCCTTTCGACGCTGGCTTTTCTGGTAGCGCTCGCGGTACCCGCGGGCGCGGTGGAAGTCGCCGACCTCGCCCGCCCCGCGGACGGTCTACTCGATCGCACCGGCCGGGTACCCCACGAGTCGATCGCCGAGTTCCGAAAAATCGCCGAGCACATACGCCGCGAGACCGGGGGAGAGATCGCCGCGGTCGTGATCGACTCCCTTGGCGGCAAGGAAACGAGCGCGTTCGCCCGCGAGATGTCCGAATCCTGGCGGCTCGGAGGGGACGACGCGCGCGGGGTGCTGATCCTCGTGGCACTCCAAGATCGCCAAGTCGAGCTGACGCTGGGGCGCGGACTCGACGACCCGGAGCGAAGAGCGAGAGCGGCCGAGATCGTCCGCGACACCCTCGCGCCGCGCCTGAAGACGGGAGACGTCGGAGAAGCCTTGGTCGCCGCCGCGCGCGAGAGCGCAACGAGGATCTTCTACGCCGTCGAGGTGGTCGAGCCGAAGGCGGGGGATGCCGAGGAGAAACCGGCCGATCGACCCCCCGAATCGGCCCCCTCGCCGCCCGGGACGATGGTGCCCTCGGGTCGCTCGTTCGAATGGGTTCCCTACGCGATCGGGGTCGCCGTCCTGCTGCTCGGCCTCTCGATCTACGGCGCGGTGCGGTCGGAGAAGAGTTGACCGAAGGTCCGTGACTTGCGGGCCGGAGCGCCGCCGAGACGGCGGCGGTCCCAGGACGCCCGAGGGGCGATGGCGGCGAATAGGCGAGGCGGCTCGTCCCGTAGGGACGATGTAACGTAGCGAGGGAATTCATTCCCTCGCGATCCGGCGGCCGAGTCACCCTTTGCACCAAGTGTGCTCGTCCTGGGACCGCCGGCGTCTCGCCGGCGAGGGCGCCAAATCGGTCACGATCGCGAGCGCAGGGCGAGTTTTTCCCCGGGACCGCCGAGCACCAGCTCGGCACCCGAAGCGGCGACATTTGCTAGAGTTACGAGCGGGCGCCCGACGTCGAGACCCTCCAGGGAGGGGGTATTTAAGTCCAGCTCACCAGTGATCTGGGCCAGCTCACTACTGGGCTGGGCCAGCTCACTACTGATCTGGGCCAGCTCACTACTGATCTGGGCCACCTCACCACTGGTCTGGGCCAGCTCACTACTGATCTGGGCCAGCTCACCACTGATCTGGGCCAGCTCACCACTGATCTGGGCCAGCTCACCACTGGTCTGGGCCAGCTCACCACTGGTCTGGGCCAGCTCACTACTGATCTGGGCCAGCTCACTACTGATCTGGGCCAGCTCACTACCGTTCTGGGCCAGCTCACTACTGGTCTGGGCCAGCTCACTACTGGTCTCGTCCAGCTCACTACTGGGCTGAGCCAGCTCACTACTGATCTCGACCAGAACACCACTGTTCTAGGCCAAAACACCACTGTTCTGGATCGCCTCACCCCCGCCCGCCCCCCTCGCCGTGGTATCCTCCCTGACCACGCCGCGCAAGCGGTGTCCATCCGCCGGGAATTCCGCGCGACAGTTCAAATTGGAGATCGAGCCGGGCCGCGTCGCTTTTGCGGTGGGGCCGAGCCTCGAATAGGGAGAGCTGGCAAGGCTCTCTCCGAAGGAGTACCTGTGACCCGCGAAGACAAAAATACCGCCCGCCGCGAGGACGTTCGAAACCTCGCGATCATCGCCCACGTCGACCACGGCAAGACCACTCTGGTCGACGCCATGCTCTGGCAGAGCGGCATCTTCGGCGCCCATGAGCACGTCGTCGAACGGGTCATGGACTCGAACGACTTGGAACGCGAGCGGGGCATCACCATCCTCGCCAAGAACACCGCGGTGATGTTCCGCGGCACCAAGATCAACATCGTCGACACCCCCGGCCACGCCGATTTCGGCGGCGAGGTCGAGCGGACGCTCAAGATGGTCGACGGCGTCATGCTGCTGGTCGACGCCTCCGAAGGTCCGCTGCCGCAGACCCGCTTCGTGCTCAAGAAGGCATTGGAAGCGGGCCTTGCGCCGATCGTCGTGATCAACAAGATCGACCGCCAGGACGCCCGAGTGTCCGAGGTGGTGAACGAGGTCTACGACCTGTTCATCGACCTCGACGCGACCGAGGACCAGCTCGACTTTCCGGTGCTCTACGCCAACGCCCGCGCCGGCCGCTGCCGGACCGAGCCCGAAGGGCCGGAGACCAATCTTCAGCCTTTGTTCGAGCAGATCATCAAGTCGGTGCCGGCCCCCACGTACGACCCCGAAGCGCCGCTCCAGATGCTCGTCGTCACCCTCGACTACGACGACTACGTCGGGCGCCTGGCGATCGGCCGGGTGTTCAACGGCACGATCAAGAAGGCGCAGGAAGTGGCGCTCTGCGAGCTGAACGGCAAGATCAGCCCGGGCAAAGTCGCGCAGCTCTACGGCTACGAGGGGTTGAAGCGGATCGACATCGCCGAGGCCGGGCCGGGCGACATTGTGGCGATCGCCGGGCTCGATCCGGTGTCGATCGGCGAGACGGTCACGGTGCGCGACGACCCTCGGCCGT
>Ga0268264_10000720_pt1 | contig 37924 bp, 52 predicted proteins | sample KBSSwiS32_FD_190357 | JGI IMG/M metagenome (GOLD analysis project Ga0268264, IMG submission 190357) | Switchgrass rhizosphere microbial communities from Kellogg Biological Station, Michigan, USA - KBS Switchgrass S3-2 (SPAdes) (version 2) | ecosystem: Host-associated > Plants > Roots >...
TCAGCTGGTTTTTGTGCAAGCTGATCGAGTCCTTCATATTTTTGCAAACTATAAAATGTGATGCCGGGAATATTTTTGAGTGTAAAAAAATGTGCCAGTGGAATGCCGCGGTGTGCGATGGGCAAACGAGATTCATCATTGTGTAGATCTGCTTGCCAACAGATACCAATTTTAAAATTATGGTCGCTTTCAAATTGTTTTTCCCAATAGGAAACTAATTCTGGATCGGGAAATAAATAGGGGGCTGTGCGGGATAGAGTTTCTTCTGAATCGCAAAAAATTGCGGGCAGACTCATCAAGGTTGCTCGCGCATCGTATTTTGGTGCGCCAAGTTGCGCTTGGAAAACAAAATCGATATAAGGACACCGTTTAAAGAGAGGGAGCAGGGGTTTTTGAATAGCGACGGCAACTCGTGCGCCCATATTTTTCAGGCGCTCTGCGTAGCGAATAAAATGAATCGAATCGCCGATGCCGCCTTCTGGTGTGAGTAGAATTATTTTGTCTTTGATATTGTTCTCGCGCAACAGCGTGCGCAGTTCATCCGCATTTTTCCCCTGTTTTCTCAAATTCCATTCATGCGCAGTCCAGCCGGCAACATAGTCACCTTTTTGCAACAGAGTGTAGGCAAGGCCCATGCGCGCCGGTTCATAGGAAGAATTGTGTGCAACTAATGTGTGATACATTTCGAGCGCCTCATCAGCATAGCCACCAACTTTGAGTGCGAAGGCGATGTTATAGAGTGTCGAAAGAGATGAAGGCGTTTGTTCTAAGACGCTACGATACGTTTGAATCGCATCGGATATTGCGCCAATTTTGCAATATAAAACACCAATCTGAAACAGTTCATTATGATTTGCGCACTGCTTCTTTGCATTGGCTATCGCTGCATGCGCACGATCATAATTTTTGTGAGCGAGAGAATCTTCTGCTAATTGGAAATACTCATTTTTTGCACAAAGCGATGTGGTGAAGAAAGTCAGTAAGAGTATTAGTTTCATAGTGCATCCAATTTCTCCAGAATTTGTTTTCGTTCTAATGCGCATGCATATAATTCATGCGCCGTTGCGACTAATTCATCATCACACAATATAGTTTCTGTCAGCGTATGTAATGAATTGTTCAGCGTAAAGAATTCTATTGTTTTTGTAGTCAGATCGGCGACAAGTTCTGCAAGAGCGTAGGAATTTTTAGCGCCATTCGTGGTGTGTGCACGTATCTGTTCCTGTTTTTCATTAATCAAACGATCAAGTGTTCTGTTGCCCGTGCTTTCGCGAACAATGGAAAGCTTGATAAGAGCATCAAATAATTCGCTCAAGACTTCTTGCGTGTATGTTGGCGCATTATCTCCATGAACTTTTTTGTGCAGTTCAGTTTTCACCTGTTGAATCACACTCGCCCAATCGCCAGGCTCCGGTTGTCGGAACAGGCGCATGGTGGGATACCATGGGGTATCATCTCGATCCAACATCCAGCGCCAATCGGGGGGGTTTGGCAGCAATGTCCATGTTTCAATCCCAAGGCCTGCAGCAAAATGGCAAATTGAAGTGTCGATAGAAATTACTAGATCAAGATTTTTGATCACCGCGGCAGTGTCCATGAACCGTCCATGCGATTTATCAAAATCACCATCAAAGGTTTTCAATTCAAAGCCACTATCATTCAATTGATTTTCACCGGTCATTTTTTGCAAGGAATAAAAAGAAACACCTGGCACGTGTGCAAGTGGGGCGAAGGTGTTGAGTGGCATCGATTTTGCAGCAACAACCGCACGCAAAAATGGTGTGGAATATTCGCTATTGCCTTGCCAGCAGATGCCAACTTTAAAATTAGGATCGCTTGAAAGTTTTTCTTTCCATGTTTGCACGAGCTGCTTATCGGCATGCAAATAACTTTCGTAGGTGGGAACGGTATCTGGTGTGATGTGCAAAATATGCGGGAGAGACATCAATGGTGCCTGCACGTGATAGGGCGGAACTGGATTGCCGAGTGCATACACTTTTTCGATGTAAGGACATTGCGAGATGATATCAACAGCTGGTGCCTGCACAAACGCGATAACGTGGCCGCCAGATTCATGCGCAAAACGGGCAAAGCGAATAAATTGGAATGTGTCACCAAGCCCTTGCTCGCCATATAAAATGACCGTTCTGCCATTCAGTGGCGATCCATCCCATTCGGTGCTTTTATCAATTTTTTTAATATCACGATTAGTGCGATATTCATAATCTGGCCAGCCCCGTTCAAAATCGCCGGCAATTAAATAAGCAAGACTGCGGCTGAATCGTGCCTCGGAGTGCTCGGGATTATGCTGCAATACCGTTTCATAGTAGGGCATTGCTTCCTGCAGACGATTTAATTTTTTAAGTGTGTAGGCGATGTTGTATAAAATGGCAGGAACATTTTTATGCTTCTTGTCCATTTCAAAATACATTTCCAATGCCTCTTCAGTTTCATTTGCCATGTTGAGCGCGTTGGCTACATCAAACCAGATTTGAAGATTGTTTGGTTGCAAGTTGTGTGCATTGCGCAAATGTTTAAGCGCTTCCTCAAATTTATGTTCATCTTGCAGAAGGTGGCCTAGCTCCAACTGTGCATCAAGGCATGAATGATCAAGTTCTGTTGCACGTTTTAAGTGTTTGTATCCCCGTTGCGAGTTGCCAACATCTTTATAGGATTTTCCCAAATAATAGTGCGCTTTAACATAATCTGGATTGAGTTCCACGGCATGCTCAAGATGAGGGATTGCATTGCCCGGCTGGTTTTTTTTAATGTAGCAGATGCCGAGATTCATATGTAGTTGTGCATAGTTCGATTCGATCTGGTTAGCCTCTTGATAGAGGTCTATCGCGTGATCAAAATCCTGCCGATAAAAGGTATCATTCGCTGCATTAAAGAGCGCGAAAAATTCTGAGGGCTGTACATCTTGCGACCCCGCGAGTGAAGCCGGTGTGGGGGATTTTTTATGCGCATTGGCCGAATTTAAAATAGTATCCACACGGGATAGCATTGATGATGTTTCGACATCGTGCGACTGAATAGTTGAGGCTACAATCGCGAGCGGTAAAAAAAATCTGATCATGAACATACAGTTCCTTTTTTGATGGGTGTCTCAGCGGCTCATCGTCTCACTGCGCCCTTCACGATATGTTCTATCTGCTCAAAAAGATGTGAAACATCATAAGAAGGTAGTTCTTGTGCAATGTTACTCATATCCAACGTGCTCACTTTTAGCATATCCTGCGAATCGGTTGCAGTATCATTGACGAGCTCATTGAGTTCTTTTTTCACGCGATCGATCACTTGTTGCCAATCGCCCGATATTGATTGACGGAACAAACGTACCGTTGGATACCAAGGACTATCATCACGATTAAGAAGCCAGCGCCAATCGGCAACGCGTGGCAACAAGAGCCAGGTTTGCGCACCCAATCCACCGGCGAGGTGTCCAATAGAGGTGTCCACTGAAATAATAAGATCAAGATTTTTTATTACAGCAGCAGTGTCCATAAAGCGGCCATTCAGTGCGTCGAATTCTGCGCCAAATTGTTTGATTGTGTAGTGACTATCAACATCAGCAAGCTGTTCAGTGCCGTGCACTTGTTGCAAGCTATAGATTGTGACATTTGGAACTTCACTCAATTGCGCCAGCAGAGCAACGGGAAGCGATTTTGCGGCCACCGCCTGGCGGAGTGCAAGAGTGCTATAGTTTGCATTTCCTTGCCAGCAGATGCCCACTTTGAAATTTGGATCATGTGAAAGTTCTTCATGCCAATAATCAACGAGTTGTTCCTCCGCATAAAGATAGGGAATCTCATGAGGAATAGTTTCAATGTTTGTTTTATATAAACGGGGCAAACTCAACAGGGGAATATGATAGTTGGCACTGCATGGAACTGCATCGCTGCGACCGAACACCACATCAATATAAGGACACAATTTGAGTAGGGGAACGAGGGCATCTTGTGTTTCAACAACCACTCGTGCGCCATCACTTTTGAGTAGTTGTGCATAGCGAATGAATTGGAGCGTGTCGCCAAGGCCCTGTTCGCTGCAGAGTAAAATAGTTTTTCCATTAATGCTGGATCCATCCCATAATGGCGCATTGAATTTTTCTGGCGATTCATTGTACGCCTTAAAGCGCCACTCATATTGCTCAAAGCCTTGCGTAAAATCTCCGAGAGTCAGCAGAGTGTTTGCGCGGCTAAAGCGTGCAAGAGGGTAGTCAGGTTTTTGTGCGAGCACTTTATCATAGACTTCTAAGGCGCGATGAAAAAGGCCTTGTTTTTTGAGCGTGTAGCCAAAATTATATAATGCGCCCGTGATGTTTGGATTGGCATCGAGTATTTGAATGTAGAGATCCATAGATTCAGCGTCACGATTGAGCATGTTGAGTGTGTTTGCAAGTTCCATTGCGATGGTCAAATCGCTTGGACGGACCTCGTGTGCGGTAGCTAAATAATCGGCCGACTTTTCTAATTCTTCTTGTTCGCGGTATAAAATGCCCATCTGATGGAGGGCGTTCACGTGCTTAGGATCTTGATTGATGAGCCGTTTGAGTTCATTAATTGCGGCATGATTATTATTGAGATGTTTGTAGCACAATGCTATGTGGTAGCGGACATGGGCATTGGTTGTCTCAAGGGCGATGGCTTTTTTGTAGACCTCAAGAGCTTCTTGATATTCTTTTTTATTAAAGTGCAGATCGCCAAGGTGAATTTCGCTTTTGATATCGGTTGGTTCTGTCGCAATCGCTTTTTTATAGAGATTCACTGCTTGATCTGTTTTGCCCGTTTTTTCGTAGAGAGCGCCAAGAGTGTTTGCTGTCTCTGCATGATGAGAATTGTGTGCGATGATCAATGGGGTGAAAAAAAGAAATGCGCAGACAAGAGTGTCATGCGCAAAAAATAATGGGGTACGCTTCATAGGCCAAACCTTTTGTAATTTTGTATCTACAAAATATGTGGCCTATGTTTTAGCACAAAATGGTTGTTGTGTGAACTACGAGTTTGTGCGCCATACATCCAGAAATTCAATTAATTCTTCTATGCCCTCTTTTGATGTGGCATCAATTAGGACGTTCGGTTCATAGCGGAAAATGGAGCGCTCGAGTACTTCAATGTCCTCGACTTTATCCGCTTTATTAAACACATACAAAATGTTTTTTTCCACGCCGAGCTCTTGCAAAATATTGTGCACAACCGCAACATGATTTTCCCAATCAGGATCAGATGCATCGATAACGAGCAGCAAAAGATCTGCGTATTGCAGTTCTGAAAGTGTCGATTTGAATGCTTCGATTAAATGGTGGGGTAGTTGCTGGATAAAACCAACCGTGTCGGAGATCACACCTTTTTTGGTGCTTCCGATATATAGTTCGCGTGTAGTGGTATCGAGCGTTGCAAACAATTTGTCTTCTGCAAGCACGTTGCTTTTCGTGAGCGTGTTCAAAATAGTTGATTTGCCTGCGTTGGTGTATCCAATCAAACAGATGTGCGGAACTTTGTTCGTCACCCGTTGCTTGCGCTGCAGGGTGCGAGTTTTTCCTAATTGTTCAAGCTGACGTCTGTGTTGCAAAATAGTGCGCTCGATGTGGCGGCGTTCTTTTTCTTTGAGTGTTTCACCAGGACCACCGCGCAAACCAACGGCACCTTCTTGCTGTGAAAGGTGGATCCCTTTTCCTGCAAGACGTGTTTTGAGGAATTCAAATTTTGCGATAGCAACTTGCGCCTTGCCTTCTGCAGATAGTGCGGCCTTATCAAAAATATCAAGAATCAATCCGGTGCGATCGGTGACTTCAACATCAAGAAAATCGCTGATGTTTCGTTCTTGATTTGGTGATAGTGTCTCCGAAAGAATAATATGCTCGATGCCCTGTTCTTGGCACATGGTGCGCAATTCTTCTAGTTTCCCTTTGGTGATAAAGAAAGTTGGATCTACGGCGCGTAGGCGCAAATAGACAACATCCTTATAAGGGACACCACTCGTTTTGACGAGGTTCAAAAATTCGCCAAAATATCCATCAATATTTTTTGTTTTATTATGGGGAGATTCAACGCCCACGAGGAGCGTTTTGAGATATCGATCTTCTTGGTGATAGCGGTGTTTTACCATAGGATTGCGTACCTCTAAACAGACTCTATAAAATAGGCTTTATAGGAGAAAAGTATTTTATTTATTCCACTCATCCAAGGATCTACACCCTCAATGAATGGGCTATTCGCCTTTTTCTGGGGAATCCACAATTATAATGTGGGGAACGGTTTAATACTAATTGAAACCCTCGAAAAGTCAATTCAGACCGTGCTTTTCGCAGTTTTTAGGCTAGAGAAAACCATTAGTTAGTGTATACTAAAAAAAACATAATAGAGACAAAAAGACGATTAAACCGCGAGTTGGACCAGTATGTTTGATTTTTTGTCCCAAAAATTTTCATCAATTTTTTCATCTTTGCAGGGTAAAAAAGGGCTGCAAGAGGCAGATGTGGATACTGCTCTCGAGGCGGTGAAGAATGCGCTTCTTGAGGCCGATGTTCCCTATGATTTGGTGGAAGAATTTGCCAGCCAGATCAAACAAGAGGTTGTTGGTCAGAAAGTTGTTTCATCGCTTAAGCCAGCAGAGCAGCTGCTTACCGTAGTAAATGATAAATTAATTTCCTTCTTAGGTGGCCAGACAGTAACCGCTTCATTTCAGATTCCTTCAGTGGTTATGGTTATGGGACTCCAAGGTTCGGGCAAAACAACGTCGATTGCCAAAATGGTGCATTTTGTGAACAAAGAGGCAAGCAAGCGGGGCAAAAAGAGACGAGTTTTGTGTGCATCGGTTGATTTCTATCGTCCGGCTGCCATCGATCAATTGGCTATGTTGGCTTCTCGAGAAGGGGTTTCCTTCTATCGAGCGCGAACAACTGATCCAGTGAATGCTGCCCGTGAGATCTATGCGCACTTCAAGCAGGAGCAATATGACCTTCTGTTTTTAGATACAGCAGGGCGCCTGCACGTCGATAATCAAATGTTGCAGGAGCTACGCGCCATTGAAAGCTTCGTTGCGCCAAAGCACAAATTATTGGTGCTGGATGCCATGACGGGTCAGGAGTCGCTCACCGTGGCTCGTGCCTTTGATCAGGCCGTTGGATTTCAGGCTGCCATCCTGTCCAAAATGGATAGTGATACCCGCGGGGGTGCCGCATTTTCCTTCCGGTATGCGCTCAAAAAGCCAATCATATTTATTGGTACCGGGGAAAAGAGCGACGATTTTGAGCAGTTCCATCCTGAGCGAGCCGCAAGTCGCATGTTGGGTATGGGGGATGTTAAAACCCTTGTTGAACGTGCCAATGAAAAAATTAAAGAATCTGAGCAGGAGCAGGTTAACCGTGCCATCCTGAGTGGTAAAATGACTTTGGATGATTTTGCCAAGCAAATGGAAATGGTCAATCGGCTCGGTTCGATCTCCAGTTTAATGAAATATATGCCCGGTATGAGTGGAATGAAGATTTCGCAAGACCAACTTGAGCAGGGCCAGAAGGAATTGGGCAAGTTTCAGGTCATTATGAGTTCGATGACGCGAAAAGAGCGTCTGAGCCCTCATATCCTGGATGCTTCGCGCAAAAAAAGAGTGGCTCAAGGGGCTGGAGTTGAGGTTGTTGACGTGGATATGCTACTTTCCCGCTTTCAACAGGCTCAACAATATGCTAAGCTTTTGAAGAAGCTTGGCCCATTTAAAGGTATGTTTAAATAGTTGTCGGGGTCAAGAAGTCGACCTTCTAATGTATTAAGAGGATACACAGGTATGTCAGTCAAGATTCGCTTGACGCGTGTCGGTAAAAAACACGAGCCATTTTTCCGTGTGGTTGCCGTTGATTCACGCAAAAAACGTGATGGTGAGTTTTTAGCAAATATTGGTACCTATAACGCGCTTGAAAGCAAATTGATCAAATTTGATGTTGCGCTTTATAACGAATGGGTTTCCAAAGGCGCTATTCCATCTGATTCAGCTAAGAAATTATTCAAGCTTTCAAAACAAGCAAGCGCACCAGTAGCAGAAGTAGCTGCAGTTGCTAAGCCTGTTAAAAAAGCCGCACCAAAAAAAGCTAAGAAAGAAGAGTCGAAAAAAGAGGCGTAGTCCTTTTTAGCGATCCTTTTGGTGAGGTTATTGAAAGATGATTGAAAAGCTTATCGAGCATGTGGTCAAACAGCTGGTGGACAATCCGGAACTCGTTCAGGTTTCCGTGTCTGAAAGCGACCAAGAGTGCGTGCTGAAGATTTCTGTTGGAGAGCAGGATAGGGGCAAGGTAATTGGTAAACAAGGGCAAACCATCAAGGCTTTGCGTATGCTTGTGACTGCGGTGCAGCCAGAAGCGCGTAGAGTTTCAGTTGATGTGGTAACCCCTGCTTGAAGCTGTACTATTCATGAATGTTTCGATCTTAACGGTTTTTCCAGAATTGTATGAACCGTTTTTACGCACAAGTTTGATTGGACGAGCCCAACAAAATGGGCTTGTTTCTTTTCATATTCAACGTTTTGCCGATTGGGCTGAACCTAAAAAGCGCATTGATGCGCCGGCTTTTGGCCATGGTGCGGGAATGCTTATCAAGCCCGATATCGTGCAAAAAATTGTTGAAGCGTCTGAACAAAATTTTGGACGAGCATTCAGAATTGTACTATCGCCACAGGGTGAACGATTAGATCAGCAGTTGCTTGCAACAATTGCGCACAAGGCGCAAGAACATTCTCATCTGATGCTCATTACCGCGCGGTATGAAGGATTAGATACGCGTGTTGAACAGGAATATGCCGATCTCGTGGTTTCCATTGGCGATTTTGTGTTGATGGGCGGCGATTTGCCAGCGATGGTTTTGCTTGAAGGGATGCTCCGTTTGATGCCGGATGTTGTTGGCAAGAAAGAATCGGTTGAACATGAATCATTCTCCGGTGCATTTCTTGATTTTCCAGCATACACCGAGCCAGTCGAATGGAAGGGGCGCGTGGTGCCTGAAATAGTTCGTTCTGGTAATCATGGCGCAGTTGATACCTGGCGCAAGCAGGAAGCTGCACAAAAAACTATCAGGCAGCGTTTTGATTGGTTCCGTTCGCAACCAGTTTCAGAGGCTGATAAAAAACTTGGTTGTTCCTATATTCCGCCTCACTATGTGGCTCTGATGCATGCAGATGTATTGGTTGGCAGTGAGCGTGAACTTGGGGTGACTTCCGTTACCTCCGTTGATATTCATGATATTGCACGTTCCTCCGCGACCTACGGGATACGCGGATTTTCGATTGTGACTCCCCTCTATGACCAGCAAAAAATCGTGGAACGGTTCCTTCATTTTTGGCATGAAGGCTTTGGCAAAGAATATAACGAATCCCGATACCAGGCGATGAAACACACGGATGTGCAGCCAGGGATTCAGGATGTGATTGCTCGGATTGAGAAGGCAGAAGGTAAAAAGCCGATCCTTATCGCAACCTCTGCACGACCAACAGGGCATGAAAAAGAAATTACCTACCATGATCAGCATCGCGCATGGCAACTAGATCGACCAGTCCTGCTTATTTTTGGCACAGGGCAGGGTCTTTCGCCAGAGTTGGTGGAACAATGTGATTTTGTGTTGGTACCTGTTGAAGGGTGCACCGACTATAATCATTTGTCTGTCCGCTCTGCAGCCGCGATTGTGCTTGATCGATGGCTCGGGCTGAACCCGCGGCATACTGCGTAGGCATAAAGGCCTAAAACGCATTGCCAGGAAGCCTCTTTTTGAGTATAGTAAAAGATATTTTGGCATATTTTTGATATTTGCGAGGACCAAGAGGATGAAAGCGAAAAAATACACAAAAGAAACGATCGTGAATATCGGTGTTTCTCAGAGTGAATTTCCTGAATTTAAAGTCGGTGATACTATTGCACTTTATCGACGTATTATTGAAGCTGCTGAAGGCGAAAAAGAAAAAGAACGTATCCAGCTTTTTGAAGGTGACGTGATTGCGCGTAAAAACAATGGCGCATCAAGCACATTCACAGTACGTAAAATCGGCGCACACGGTGTTCCCGTTGAACTGATTATGCCGCTTTATTCACCAAAAATTAAAGATATTAAAGTTCTCAAAGTGGGCGATGTTCGCCGTGCGAAATTGTACTATGTACGTGATCGCGTTGGTAAAGCTGCTCGCTTGGACGAATTGATTTTAACTAAAGAACAAAAAGAGCAAAAACTTGCTCAAGCTGCTAAACACGCAGTTGTCGCTGAACCTGCAGCAACGCAGACAGAAGAAACTGAGTAGTAGCATAGTTCTTTAAGCCTTTTTGGAGCGTGGCGCATGGGTTATAAAAAATTCCACTGCACGCTACTTGCACTGCTCGCTTTGAGCGTTGTGTTACCCGCATGTTCGGGCAAGCAATCGCCGCGAACAGTTCCCGTTGAGCAGGCGCTCGATCCAAATGCATCAGGCAAAGAAGAACAAGAATATTTATTGAATACGTTGCAGCGCAAACAGCATGCAACGTATTCGGTACGTCAGGAAGAAGCCAAACTTTTTGATGTACCGATTCCTCTTGAAGTGCGGCCGCTCGAGCGGTATATAGGCTCCGATGCCGCTTCCTCATCTAACACCTTTCTTGCCTACGCGCTCGACACTCCGATGCTCGAGTTGCATTCATTCTACACTACCCAGATGGAACGTTTCGGTTGGCGAAAATCGGCCGAATTTATTGGTCCGGAAGTGGTGCTGGTTTTTGAAAAGCCACATCGCAGCTGCATGATCGCAATCCGATCGATGCCAGCAGGGCGCCGTAAAGTTTCAAGCTCCGAACTTATTATAATGCTTGGTCAGCGATAGCTCTTATTATTCCCGGCCTAAGCAATTAATCGTTAAGATGACCTTTAATGAATTCTCCATACTTTTCATTAAACTTTTCGTAATGTTGTTGTGCTTGTTGTTCTTTAATTAATTTCTTCCGTTCCGCAGTTTTTTTACGTTGCCGTCCCTTTAAACCAAGATTTATAAAACCAGGCTTGTTTGCCTCTTCCCAGGCTTCCGCTTGTGACATTCCTTGCCATCTTGCTTTCTCAAAACGACGGCTGCGCTCGCTTGCCATATCAGTATAGAACTCAAGGCCGGAGGTTGCGGCGGTCAATTTACCAAGTGGTCGGACTCCTTCTTTAACATAAGGTGTATTCCACCAGGTTCGCATAGTATTTCGAGTACTGTTCCACCATCCAGTTCGCATCGCATTCAATTCGAGCGAGCCATAGAGCAGGCCGACAATCGCAAGAGCGGTGAGTAGACGTGCTATATTATTTTTCATACATTTCTCCCCAAAATACCTAATCCCTAATTGCAATAAAGCCCTATAAATATAAATAAAGGGGGCCTTGATAGGCCCCCTTTATTTATTATACCTTATGAAAGGCGATCAATTTTGCGTTCTAAGTCTTTAATCTTAAATTGCAATCTGTTGATCTTCTTTTCATGGCTTTTTATTTTACTATCAATATGCTTCATTTCTCGATCGATAGAACGTGCTGTTGCAGATTTTTGTTTTGTGAGTGCTGCACGTTTTAGGTTGAGCTTTTTGATAGAACGTTGATGGTCAGCTATGATTGTTTGATAGGTGCATATTTTGTGTTCATAACTGTCGATCGCGCGTGCATTCTTAGGCTCGTATACTTGGCGCGATATTGGTTGCGATTTGCGAACTGGAGCACCACTCGCTGCGCCCCAGAAAAGATCTTTTCGTGCGCCGCGTTCATCAGCTTGCAGGGTGCTACACACTAATGTGGCAACCAGCAATGCGCTTAGTCTGCGTAATGTGTTCTTCATACCGTTTCCTTTTTTATATGAAGCGTTTTGAGCAATGTTGCTTTAGAAACTAGCGATTATCATTTCTGTTTTGACGCGCTGCTTCTCGTGCTTCTCGTTCTTCACGTATTCTGTCTGCCTTTGCTCTTTCATAATCAGCTTTGTTTTGATAATAGTAAGGATCGCGTGGTTGCGATGCTGCCGCCGCTGCGCCAGTTACTACTGCACCAGTTGCTACACCGGCACCAAAACCGCCCCATCCCCATCCACCGCCGCGACCGTAGTAACCATATCCACCATGGGCAAATAACGAAGCGGATACTACAACGAACACTGCTGCTAAGGCTGCTATTGCTATATTTTTTTTCATTTCAATTCCTTTTTATATTAAAAGTATTATTGATGACGAGCTGCGCGCTCTTCTGCTTTTCTTTTTGCTTTAGCGGTTTCATATTCTGTTTTAGCTTTATAATATTCCGGAGTTTTTGGTTCCGAATTAAATGTAAAGCCTAAACCAACACCAGGGTAGCCATAATAAGGGTAATATGGGTAGCCATAATAAGGGTAGCCATAAGCATAAGGAGCTCCAAATCCAAATCCGAATGCTGGACCGCCGCCCCATCCCCAACCACCGCGCCAACCACCATGCCAACCGCCACCACGCCATGCCAATAAAGAGCAGCTATAAACGAGAAGGGTCGCTAGTACTATAAGTGCTATATTCTTTTTCATTATCGACCTCTTTCCTTAGCTTCGATTTTGTGAGAAAGACGACGGGCTTTATATTCTTGATGAGCCATTTTTCTCTCTATTTCCGCTCGCTCGTGAGGATTGGTTGCTGTTTTACGTTCTTGATTGTACAACTGAGCTTTATCTAAATGTTTCTGCTCTCGATTTTTGCGTGAAAATGGATTGTAATGCTCACCGAGCAAAGAATTAGAAAGAGTTAAGATTGTTACTAAACATAAAAAAGCTATATTTTTCTTCATACAATTTCCTTTTTTTTACATTGCTACAAAATGAGCTCAATGACTATTGCAGGTCATTGAGCTTACTTTGTAGTTTTTCAGCCTGTTTTGCCAAACGTTCTTTTTGACCCGCGTTTGTCGCGCGATCCATGGCGCTCTTGTTTTTGTCTAATTGACGGAGCAAGCTGTTACGCTTTTCATCTTTTTCAGCACTTGCTCGTTGTGCGCAGGTCTGCGCATTTTTTTTAGACATTGTATTGTTATTCTGGCTGCGATAAGTGACTATAAAACCGAAGACAATGGCTGCTGCAAGAAGGGCAGCGAGTACCATATTATTTTTTTTCATGACATCTCCTTTTTTTTATTTTTATAATTTATGCACGAAGCAAACTCAGTTCATTATTGCAATTTGCTGAGTTTGTTTCGTAGCGTTTCATTTCTTTGTTCAAGGTGCATTCTATGCGCGTTGCCTTGTGGCAAGCGCTCAATCGCTTTTTCGTTTGCTTTAATTTGATCGTTAAGCGATTTGATTTGCCCTTCATTTCTTGCAGCGGCTTGCTCTTTGAGACGCATTGCTTTTTTGGTCGGTTGTACTTCATCTACAGGCACTGCATTGAGGCTGCGCCAGATAATGAATGAACCGGCGATAGCGAGCGCTATAAGAATTATAATTATGGTATTTTTCTTCATCTTCATGAGACTTCCTTTTTTAGTTATTAAAAAAATTCCTAACAATTAACAATTATTCAATCTCCATTGCAGTTCAGCGATTTGAGCTTGAATATTATCGATCACCACCGGATCCGTTACGTAATTAAGTTGATACTGGAGGCGATTGATTTCATTTTGTATCGCATCGCAGGGGTATGTATCCCAATAGATGAAAGGACTTGCATAAATCCATCCCCAAGCGCCATTGTTCCAACCCCAATATCGGTTGCGATTCCAGCTTCTGCCACTCCAATTACCACGCCAATTACCACTTCTAGTGCCTGCGCGGGTGACCGCTCCGCTACGGGTCATACCACTACGAGCAACACCACTGCTGCGCGTAACACCGGCACTATGACTTATTCCGGCACTATGAGCGCCAGAAAAGCTAGCGTGACTCGCGCCACTACCATGACTCATGCTGCCACCACGACCACCACTACCACCTTTTGCGGTGATTGGGTTCGCAATGGAAAGTGCGAGCAAGAGTGTGACTAATATATTTTTGTTCATTATGAATTCTCCTTTTTTAATACATTCACTTTTTACTGCTTCAAACTATTAATTTGATCTTGCAAATCAGCAATTGCATCGCTGATTTCATCTCGGTTAGCTGCGCTATTAAGTTGCGCACGCAATTCGTTGATTTGGTTTTGTAGGTCATTGATGCGCGCCTGTCTGTCTGCATAGCTTGCGCTAACGGCAAGGGTAGTACCTAAGCCCCAACCCCAGCCCCAACCAAAACCGTTCCAACCATATCCCCAGCGACCGCCATAACGACCCCAACCGCGACCACCGCGATGATACCCGCGTCCGCCACGATGGTACCCACGACCGCCATGACCTCGTCCGCCACGGCCATGACCACCGCGATGCCCACCACGGCCGCCGCCATGTCCGCCGCCTCGGGCAAAGATTGGACTCGTAGCAATGAGAGCAAATAACAGAAGAGTTATAAACTTTTTCACAGTAATCTCCTTTTTAAGCTTTTTGATTCAAAAAACTTCATACGCCCCTTTAACTTTAATTTACAAATAGAAAAGGTTAAAAGGCAAGAAAACTGCCAATTTTGATGAGTGATCAGAGGAGAAGGAAGGTCGCTAGAGAATGAGCTTTTGGGCAAGTTTGTTCACCGAACCGGCGCCAAGCAGGAGGAGCAGGTCGGTCGGATGGGCAGAAACGGCCACTTTTAATTCGGCCAGAGAGGGTTCATAGGGAATGTAGGAAATTGTGCAGCGAGGATTGCGCCGCGCGATGGCTTCCACCAGCTTTTTGCTGGTAACGCCCTCGATAGGATCTTCGCTTGCTGCATAGATGTCAGTGATGATCAGTTCGTCGATATCGCTGTTGGCGAAGGTCTCCACGAATGAATGCCACAGTTTGTGGGTGCGGGTGAAACGGTGCGGTTGAAAAACGACCGTGAGTTTTCCCGGTGTGCGGCGCCGTGCAACCTTGAGAGTGCAGGCGATTTCTTTCGGATGGTGGCCATAATCATCAAAGATTTCTGCACCTTGGAACATCCCGCGATAGGTAAAACGGCGATCAACGCCATTGAAGTTTGCCAAGGCGCGGGAGATATCTTCAAGCGCAACATTAAGTTCAAAGCACAAAGCTATTGCCGCAAGCGCATTAAGGACATTGTGCTCTCCCGGCATGTTGATCCGGATGGTCCCCAAAGATTCGGGGCTATTTTTGCGATGCAGGGTAAAAAGGGAATGATCTGATTGCAGATCGATATTGGTTGCATAAAAATCAGCATCAGGATCGAGGCCATATAAAATTGTTTTAATATGTGGCAGTGGCAGGATGGATTGAATGTTATCATCATCCGCACACAAAATTGCGCGGCCATAGAAGGGCAGGTTGCCCAAAAATTGCACAAACGTTTGTTTAACGTCATTCAAGCAATTGTAGGTCTCCAGATGTTCCAGATCAATGTTGGTGACTACCGCGAGGGTGGCGTGCAGGTGCAGGAAAGAGCGATCACTCTCGTCAGCTTCTGCTACCAAGAAATCACCTTTGCCATGGCGTGCATTATTTGAAATAGTTTTAAGGTGCCCACCAATAATAACGGTGGGGTCATATTTCGCTTCAATTAAAATATGGGAAATAAGAGAGGTGGTTGTTGTTTTTCCATGAGAGCCGGCGATGGCGATGCTGTATTTGGTGCGCATCAGTTCAGCAAGCATGAGGGCGCGTGGGATGGTGGGTATGCCCCGTTTTTGAGCAGCAAGAATTTCTGGATTTGTTGCACGAATCGCAGAGGAGTAGACAACAACTTCAATACCGTGATCGAGGCAGCCGGCGCTGTTATTGCCTTCAAAAATAGTGCAACCAATTGCGAGCAAGTTTTGAATGCTCGTTTGCTCAAGATCTTGATCGCATCCAGAGATGGTGTATCCCTGATTGCGCAAGATAGTGGCGATGCCACTCATCCCAATGCCACCAATGCCGACAAAATGAATATGAGCTTTTTTATTAAACATGCAAATTCTCGCTGCCCCGTGCTGGAAAATGAAGTTTAGCATAGCGAGAATTTGATGTGTCGGCAATATGAAAATGTCTTATAGCAGCTCGCGCAATTTGCTCAACCGTTTTTTCAAAGAAGTCATCTGCTCAATAAGATCTTTGTGTTCTTCCATGATGTTTGGGCTTTGATGATTTTCTTCGAGGGTTGTGCGTTGTGAGGCGATAATGCGAGTGGCGTGATCATCTGATTCAGACAATTGCTTTTTTGCACCGGCAATGGTGAAGCCTTCTTGATAAAGAAGTTTTTTTATTTCGGTGAATGTGTTCAAATCATCTTCGCTATAAAAACGTTGACCACCTTCCGAGCGGGTCGTTTTTATGCCAAATTCTTTTTCCCAAAAGCGAACCACAAACCGTTCCACTCCCAATTGTTTAGCCAGTTGGCCTATACGGAATTGGCGTTTTTGCATCCTCATACCATCATCCTTTTTTTAAAAGCAAACAAGAATTATATCCTGCCGATTATTTTTTTATAGCTTACTGTCACCCGGATGTAAAATGCTTGATGAACTTATTCTATATACCTAGCGATTTTCAGGCTTCTATGCTACCATTTGTCTATTCAAAGCACATTTTTATCTTATCTCCTGGAGATTCCGTACTTATGAATTTCAAAGATCTTTTGTTGCCTATCGGGTTAGCATTTCTATCTGTTTGGGCATTGCAAACCTTCATTTTCAACTCCGGATCGAGTGATCAGGCGCAGCACAGCTTCAAAGCTCCACGGTCTGAACAAGCCAATAAGCCGTTAAATACAGACATTGATTTTGTTGATGCCTCATCATCACGAGAGAAGGAAGAAACTCTGGTCAGTACCGAATGGGCTGATTTGGTTTTCTCATCCGAGGGTGCCATCATTGAAAAAATGGGTTTCAAGAGACTCATTGATGGGCAAGCGCAAACGATCTACACTGTTGAGCCAACCGGCCATCGGGAAATAGGATTCTTCTTGCTCGGGCTTAATGAAAAGACGCCATACTATTATCGCTTGGTTGATGTTGTTGACTCGCAAGATGATGTGAAGATAACGTATGAAGCTTCCACCGATGAATGTTCAGTGCGTAAGCTCTTCATTGTTAATAAACAGAAAAACAAAATTGATCTCTCTGTCACGTTGCGGCCAAAAGGCAACACGCTGATCAAGTCACGACTCTTCTTCCAAGCACCCTACATGCCTGCATTGCAAGAAGCTGATGTTATCTCATCAGTCGTGCTGGATGGCAGTGGGAAATTTGTGCGTACTGGTCGCTTGAGTTTGGATGAAGATCAGGGTTGGATTAATCCCGCAATCTTTGGTGCGGACGATCGTTATTTTATCCATGCAATGATCAGTGATGGCGGCATGCTCAATCGCGCCTACTATCGCTTTGATGAAAAGCATGGCTTGAGTGCCATATTGGAAGGACAAGATACGATCACAGAACAAGTTTGGAATCTTTCATTCTATGTTGGGCCAAAAGAAGAAACACTCTTTGCGGCAGTTGATCCCCGTCTCGACCAAACATTGCACTATTATGGCTGGCTTGCACCACTTTCCAGCTTGTTGTTGAAAGCATTGAATTTCTTCTATGATTATGTGCACAACTATGGTCTCGCGATTATTTTGCTGACGATTCTTATCAAGCTGGTTCTCCTGCCATTCACGTGGCGTGGCGAACAAAGCATGAGCCGAAGCAAAGATATGAGCAAAAAATTGGCATATTTGCGTCAGCGCTACAAAGATGACCCAGAAACGCTAGCACGTGAGCAGGCAGAAGTGATGCGCAAATTCGGTGCACCGATGTTGAGTGGGTGCCTACCGCTCTTGCTCCAAATTCCTATCTTCTTTGCATTGAGTCGCTTGCTTTCAAATTCGTTTGAATTATATCAAGCGCCAATGCTGTGGATTTCTGATTTGTCGGCATCGGATCCTTACTATATTTTCCCAGTGCTCGTTGCGGGCTCTATGTTACTCAACGCAGCTAGCGCAGATGCGCAGCAGCGTTTCCAGATGATTGCAATAGCATTGGTATTAGGTGCGGTTACTGCAAATTTATCAGCAGGTCTTGCATTGTATTTAACCGTGAGCACGGCGCTCGGGTTGCTGCAATCACGATTGGTTAGCGCATTTTCAAAAGCATAATTATAGATAAAAGCGAGTAGTGGTTATGTTGCACGAATTGCCAACGCTTGCGCAACTGCTCAGGGGGCTTCAACAGGTCCCCTATTTGGCATCCAAGAATTTGTATCGTGTTGCAGATCATTTTCTGCACATGGATCAAACAAAAATTGAGCAATTTTGCGCATTATTGCTTGAGGCGAAGAAGAAATTAAAACAGTGCGAAACCTGTTTTTGCTGGCAAGAGCAGGGTCGTATCTGCATGTTTTGTGGTTCGAAAAGACGCGATCAAACGCTCGTGTGCGTTGTTGAAAGCTGGCAAGAAGTGCTGGCAATTGAAAAGACCCAAGGGTATCCCGGTGTCTATCATGTCCTTGGTGGCACGATTAGTCCCCTCGAGGGAATCGGTCCCGAGGACCTGACAATCGATGCACTGGTGGCCCGTACCGAAACTCATGCAGTGAAAGAAATTATTTTAGCAACGAATCAAACACCTGAAGGCGAAGCAACTGCAGCCTTTATAGCGAGTAAGTTGAAAGAAAAAGATGTGCATGTTTCATGTCTTGCACGTGGCTTGCCTGTTGGTTCATCACTCGGATCGATGGATCGCTTAACGGTCTATAAAGCACTCGCAGATCGGCGTCCCTTCTAAAAACATTCTGGATACACTTTGAGAAATAATAATGCTGTCTATGCACAGCGCAGAAAAAAATTAGTCCAGGCACTACGCGGTGTGCATAGCAATGGCACCGTACTGCTTTTTGCAGATTTTGAAACAGACCGTGTGGCTTTCCGCCAAGAAAGTTCATTTTATTACCTGACTGGTTTGAATGAGCCGGGTGTGGCCCTCACGATTGATCTTGCTTCAGGGTCCACCACTTTGCATGTGCCTAACTGTGTGCAAACCCGTGCCAAATGGGTGGCATCCAAAGTGCTGCTCGAAGAGAAAAATGCCGCAAAAGTGGGTGTTGACCACATTTCGGTGCTAGGCGATGCGTTACCTGGGTATCAGATTCATCCCTTCAGTGGGCAGGGTGATTATGCCAAGCTCCTCGAGGCCATTAAAAATGACCTGAGAGCAAATAAGAAAATTTTTGCATTCGATGGCAGCGCTCCGTCTGGCTACATGCAGCAGCGATTAATTTTGAGTCGTTTCTGCGAATGGCTACCAGAGCTCAGGGGGGCGATTGTGGACCTATCGCCACAGCTGGCTACCATGCGCTGCTTGAAGGACAACGATGAAATCGAGGCCATTCAGGAATCAATCTCTATAACGCAACTTGGGCAAGAAGCGGCAGCTCAGGCGATCAAGCCAGGGATGTTTGAGGCGGAAGTCCAAGCAAGTTTAGAATATGTGATGCTTGCCTCCGGTGCGCGACCAGCCTTTCCAAGTATTGTCGGCAGTGGGATCAATTCCACGGTGCTGCACTACATGGAAAATAATCGTGAAATGGAAAGAGGGGATTTAGTGGTGGTTGATATTGGCGCTGAATTTAATTTCTATTGCGCTGACTTGACCCGAACCTATCCTGTGTCTGGGACATTCACGCCTCGGCAAAAAGAGGTCTATTCGATTGTGCTTGAAACGCAGCAATATATCGCTGACCTAGCGCAACCGGGATATTGGCTTTCAAACAAAGATCATGCTGATAAATCATTGAATCATCTTGCACGTGCCTTCTTGGAAAAGAAGGGGTATGGGCAGTATTTCCCTCATGGCATCGGCCACTATTTAGGGCTTGATGTGCATGATGTGGGTGACTACTCTCAGCCACTGCAAGAGGGTGATGTTATCACGATTGAGCCCGGTATCTACATTCCTCAAGAAAAATTGGGCGTTCGCATTGAAGACAATTATTGGATTGTTAAAGGTGGCGCTGTTTGTTTGAGCGAAGATTTGCCACGCCGGCCCCACGATGTGGAGCAATTCATCCAAAGAAAGCTGGAAGAGGATGAAGAGCTTGAATATGACGATATTGAAGACGAGGATTATGAGGATGGGGACGACTCTAACTAAGTACTTTAACTTTTAGAGCAGCTTTTTCATGGGCGGAATTGCAATTTCTTTGTTTCCGAGATACCATTAAAAATGTATCTTTTCCCATGTTTCCCCAAAACGAAATTAGATACAGAGCAAAACGTACTCGCTAGAGAACTAAAGGTTTAACCCATGGCAGATTTTAATAAAACTTTTTTCCAGAAGAATGAGACTACTCAGCCTAAGTGGCATGTAATCGATGCAGAAGGCCAAGTTCTTGGTCGTATCGCAACACGCATTGCAGATATCTTACGCGGCAAAGATAAGCCTCAGTTCACCAGCCACATCGATAACGGCGATTACGTCGTTGTTGTTAATATTGAAAAAGTGGTTCTTACTGGCGACAAATGGAACCAAAAAGAATACCGTGATTATTCCGGTTACCGAAGCGGTCTTAAGATCAAATCAGCAGGCGAAGTGCTTGTGCGTAACCCAGAAAGCTTGATGGAAAGAGCTGTTTGGGGTATGTTGCCAAAAAATATCTTGAGCCGTCAAATCCTCAAAAAGCTTAAAGTGTACACTGGACCAAATCATCCACACAAAGCTCAAGTTGATACTTCGGCAGCAGCTGAGTAAATTCAGTTAATTTAAGAATTAAAAAAAGAAGCGGATCAAAAATCCGCTTCTTTTTTTTTGTAATTATTTGCCGGTGATTTTTGTAATCAGGGGCTTGAGTATTCGATAAATATCTTGGGTGCTCAGAAAGATAATCAGGCCGAGCAAGAGAAGCCAGCAGGCTATGTGGATATATTCTTTAACTTTGATTGGGAGCTCGCGGCCTATAATTGCCTCAATAGTGGTGAACAAAATTTGCCCGCCATCAAGAATTGGCAATGGAATCAGGTTAAGCACGGCGAGATTGATGCTGATGATCGCCAGAAGAAATAGGAATATTTTAAATCCAGCGCCAGCGCTTTTGGCTGTCATAGATATGATCATAAGTGGGCCAGCCATGTGCTTAAGGTCGCGCCCAGAGAAGAGGCCTTTGAATGCGCCGGCTGTTTTGGCAATGACAAAATTAACCTTAGCTATGCCAAGCTTAACTGCTTTTAAAAATGGATACTGAGTGCTGCTCATTTGAAACACAACACCGAGGGATCCCACTTTTTCATTAGGATTTTCAACAGATGGCTTTTCTCCAACAAGGGCGACATAGTTATGTTCAATTCCCTCACGATCCACAATAATCTCAGCTTGTTGGCCAGCCAATGGTTCGATAAGTTTGATCGCACGGGCAACGTCACCGTGAATCGGTGTGCCATTGATAGCAAGGATGTAATCACCTGTTTTTAGTCCCGCATGGCCTGCGGCAGAATCCTCGAGAACGTCGGAGATAACGGGTTGGGCATTGTCAGGGTAAAAATGAGGGGTGTTTGGCAGGCCGCTCACATAAATAAGAATAAAAGCGGCATAGGCAAAGGCCAGGTTAAAGGCAATGCCGCCAAGCATAACTAATAATTTTTGATAGTAGGGTTTGTTGGCAAATGAGCCTTCATCTTGGCTCAGGGACTCTTTCTGTTCCCCTTGACCCACTTCGGCATTTCCCGCAATTTCAACATAGCCACCGAGTGGTATTGCCGATAGGGAAAAAACTGTATCACCTATTTTTTTCGATAGAAGGCGAGGTCCGAATCCTATGGAGAATGAAGGAGTTCTGATACCAAAAAGTTTACAGAATAAAAAGTGGCCCAATTCATGAAATCCTATGAGAAATCCTACTCCAATAATGCCGAGCAGGATAAAGAAGATATTGTGAGAAATGAGGACAAAAGAGCTAATGAGATTCATGATTAGCCAATCCTTAGTTTACGAATGAGTGAATTAAGTTTAAAATAGAATGGTAAAACAATAGCAATAAAGCAGCATTTCGTCCATATTAAGCATCATGAGACTCCTGACCGGAGGTGAATGATAATTCGGCAATATATTTCAGGATGTACTAATTAATGCGTATTTAACCGCTAGGTAGATTCAGGGATTTGCTTGAAAAAATTCACAAAAAGGGTAAAATAGCATCAAGTCCCTTTCAATATTATCGGGTATAAATTCGATCTAAAAAATATTCCGGTCGAAATGTTTTGAGATCGGCTGTTGGGAAAATTATTTTAACTGTGGGAAATTTGCAGCATGCCAACCATTAATCAGCTATGCCGTTCAGGTAGAATACGAGCAAAGCAGAAGTCAAAAGCCGGCGCACTTAAAGGTGCTCCTCAGGCACGTGGTGTTTGTACACGCGTATTTACAACTACACCTAAAAAACCTAACTCAGCGTTGCGTAAAGTAGCGCGTGTTAAGCTTTCAACAGGAATCGAAGTTACAGCTTATATTCCCGGCGAAGGTCACAACTTGCAAGAACACTCTGTGGTCCTTGTTCGTGGTGGGAAAGTAAAAGATTTGCCCGGTGTGAAATTCACTATTGTTCGTGGTGCTCTTGATACTGCGGGTGTGACAAACAGAAAGCAATCGCGTTCTCGTTATGGTACTAAGCGCCCAAAGCAGGGATAACTGGTTTTTAAAAGATCGTAATAAAGGTAATTTGTATGCCAAGGCGTAAGAAGGCAAATTTTATTCGTGATGTTGGAGTGGATGCTCGCTTTAGATCTCCACTTGTTCAGCAAATGATCAACGTCATCATGGAACGTGGTAAGAAGAGCGTTGCTCGTCGCATTATATATGATGCGTTAGATATCATTGTTAAAAAAACAAACAGCGACGATAAAAAATCGCTTGAGTTTTTCAACAAGGCTTTCGAGCAAATAGTGCCGGTTGTTGAGGTGCGTCCTCGACGTGTTGGCGGTAGTGTTTATCAAATTCCAACAGAAGTTGCACCACGTCGCGCACGTTCACTTGGTATGCGTTGGCTTATTACCGCAGCTGCTGCCCGTTCAGGAAGAACAATGGGGCAACGGTTAGCGAATGAGCTTTTCGACGCATATGAAGGTCGTGGAGGCGCAGTTAAGAAGCGTAGTGATGTGCAGCGTATGGCAGAAGCTAATCGCGCGTTTTCTCATTACGCGTGGTAGGTTAGGAACAGCATGGCGTATCCATTAGAAAGATATAGAAACATTGGTATTGCTGCTCATATTGATGCAGGTAAGACAACCGTAACAGAACGTATTTTGTTCTACACCGGTGTGACCCATAAGATCGGTGAAGTTCATGAAGGTGCTACAACCACGGACTGGATGGAGCAAGAGCGTGAGCGAGGCATTACCATTACGTCTGCTGCGATAACGTGTGTCTGGAAGGATCACCAAGTCAATATTATTGATACTCCAGGTCACGTAGATTTTACTATCGAAGTTGAGCGTTCGTTGCGTGTTTTAGACGGCATGGTTGCCGTTTTTTCTGCTGTTGATGGCGTGCAGCCACAATCAGAAACAGTATGGCGACAAGCAAATCGCTATAAAGTACCACGTATTCTTTTTGCCAATAAGATGGATCGCGTTGGTGGTGACTTTTTTGAAGTTATCGACGATGTGAACAACAAGTTGAATGCGCATGCAGTAGCTATGCAAATCCCCGTTGGTTCTGCAGAAGATTTTACCGCTATCATTGATGTATTGACTCGTAAAATGGCCACTTTCGAAGGCGAGATGGGTCAAGACGTTAAATGGCAAGATGCTCCGGCAGAATACAACGATAAGATTGATGAACTTTACGAAAAAATTCTAGAAGCTGCGTGTGATAGTGATGATGCGCTTGCTGAGAAATATCTGGACGAAGAGTCTATTTCTGTCCCAGAAATTAAGGCTGCTCTTCGTAAGGGTACAATCGACTTAAAAGTAACGCCTGCATTTTGCGGCACAGCTTTCAAAAACAAAGGTGTGCAATTAGTGCTTGATGCGGTTGTTGATTACTTGCCATCTCCACTTGAAACACCTCCGATTGTTGGTGTTAGAAAGGGTACGGACCAGGAAGTGGTTATTACTTCTGATCCTAAAGGTCCTTTTTATGCACTCGCATTTAAAATTATGACGGATCCGTTTGTTGGTGTGCTTAACTTTGTTCGCGTATATTCTGGAGAATTAAAATCTGGTTCATATGTGTACAATATTCGTAACGACTCTAAAGAACGTGTAAGTCGTATCGTAAAAATGCACGCAAATAAGCGAGAAGAAATTGATTCAATTCGCGCAGGGGATATTGCTGCAGTTGTTGGTATTAAAGATACTATCACTGGCGATACTTTGGCGGGTGAAGACACAGGTGTGTTGCTTGAATCAATTACTGTTCCAACTCCTGTTATCGCGACGTCTGTTGAGCCTAAAAACAAGGCGGACTATGAGAAGATGTCCCTTGCATTGAGAAAAATGATGCAAGAAGATCCATCATTCCGTTTTTCATACAATGAAGAAACTGGGCAAACAGAAATCGCTGGTATGGGTGAATTGCATCTTGAAATTATTGTTGATCGTTTGAAGCGCGAACACAAAGTTGACGTTGTACAAGGCAAACTCCAAGTTGCATACAAAGAAACCGTCCAGAAGCCCGTTCAGGCAGAAGGTAAGTTTATTCGTCAATCTGGTGGACGTGGTCAATATGGTCACGTATGGATTCAACTTGAACCACTTTTGCGTGGTAAGGGTTTTGAATTTGAAGATAAAATTGTTGGTGGTACAGTTCCTCGTGAATTTATCCCAGCAGTGAAAAAAGGGATGGAAGAAGCCATTAATAATGGCGTGCTTGGGGGATATCCTGTCGTTGACTGTAAAGTGTCGCTCTATGATGGATCATACCATGATGTTGACTCATCTGAAATCGCATTTAAAGTTGCAGCACAGATGGCTTTCAAGGAAGCAATGAAGAATGCTTCTCCGGTTTTACTCGAGCCTGTTATGAAGGTTGTCGTTGAAACGCCGGAAGAATATATGGGCGACGTGATGGGGGATTTAAATTCCCGTCGTGGCCGCATCCTGGGAATGGAAGGCGATAAGGCTAAGCAGGAAATTACTGCTGAAGTACCGCTCGGAGAAATGTTTGGCTATGCAACTGACTTGCGTTCAGCAACAAAAGGTCGTGCGAGCTACACAATGGAATTCGAGTGTTATCGCGAAGTTCCTAAAAGTGTTCAAGATGCAATCGTAGAGAAAAAATAGTGCCAATAATAAGATTGTAGGAGATCCCATGGCAAAGGACGTTTTTCAACGGACCAAGCCGCACGTAAATATTGGTACCATTGGTCACGTTGACCACGGTAAAACAACATTGACAGCGGCGATTACGACACACTTGGCAAGCAAAGGTCAAGCAAAAGCAAAAGCGTTTTCAGAAATTGATAACGCACCAGAAGAAAAAGAACGCGGTATTACTATTTCGACTTCTCACGTAGAATACGAAACAGCTAAACGCCACTATGCTCACATCGACTGTCCAGGTCACGCTGACTATGTTAAAAACATGATCACGGGTGCTGCTCAGATGGATGGTGCGATTCTTGTGGTATCTGCAGTTGACGGCGCAATGCCTCAAACACGCGAACACATTGTATTGGCACGTAACGTAAACGTACCAGCACTTGTTGTCTTCCTAAACAAAGTTGACATGGTTGATGACCCTGAAATGGTCGACATGGTTGAAGAAGAAATTCGCGAATTGCTTTCAAAATACAACTTCCCTGGCGATACTATTCCTGTTATCCGTGGTTCAGCACTTAAAGGCCTTGAAGGCGATAAGAGCGAAATCGGAACACAATCTATTGATAGATTGATGGATGCAGTGGATAAATTTATCCCAGAACCAGTTCGTAGCGTTGATAAGCCATTTGCAATGCCTGTTGAAGGTGTGTTTTCAATCTCAGGACGTGGAACTGTTGCAACCGGACGTATCGAAACTGGCCAAATTAAAGTTGGTGACAACGTAGATATCGTTGGTTTTGGTCCTACTCTTAAATCAACCGTGACTGGTGTTGAAATGTTTAATAAAACATTAAACGAAGGTCAAGCGGGCGATAACGTAGGTCTTTTGTTGCGTGGTGTTAACAAAGAACAAATCGAACGTGGTATGGTTATTGCCAAAGCTGGTTCGATTACTCCACACAAAAAATTCAAATGCGAAGCGTACATTTTGACTAAAGATGAAGGCGGAAGACATAGCGCGTTCTTCGCGGGATATCGTCCACAATTCTACTTTAGAACAACTGACGTTACCGGTATCGTTACACTTCCAGCTGGTCGTGAAATGGTAATGCCTGGTGATAACGTTGAGTTGGTAGTAACGCTTATTTCACCAATCGCGATGGATAAAGATCTCCGTTTTGCGATTCGTGAAGGCGGTAGAACAGTTGGTTCTGGTGTTGTTACTGAGATTATTGAGTAACTAAGTTTGGGTGATCGATGAAAAAGCAACGTATTCGTTTGAAATTAAGATCATTCGATCACCGCTTGTTAGATAAAGCGGTTAAACAAATTGTGTTAACTGCAAAGCGAACAGGTGCCACATTGATGGGACCTGTTCCGCTACCTAGCAAAAAGCGGTGTTTCACGGTACTTCGTTCGCCACATATTGATAAAAAGTCGCGTGAGCAATTTGAACTCACAACGCATAAACGAGTGTTAGACATTGTTTCGCCTTCGGACAAAACAATGGATGCGTTGATGAAGCTCAGTATTTCCTCAGGCGTTGACGTAGAAATTCGCTAAGCGAAAGAGGTAGGACAAGATGATATCTGGCGTATGGGGAAAAAAAGTTGGGATGACCCAAGTTTTTATCGGGGACAAAGCAGTACCAGTAACTGCGATCGATGTGTCGAATTGGATAGTAACCGATATCTGCACACAAGATCGTGATGGGTATGATGCAGTCCAGGTAGGCTGTTTGCGTAATCGTTACGCAGGGGAAACATTCTCGAAAGATTGGCTTAAACAACGTAAAAAGCATTTTAGCATAGTGCGTGAGATTAAATTGTCTCAAGCACTTGAAAATGTTGAAGTTGGCCAAAACGCTGATTTTCTCGACAGTATAATTGAAGGTGGCGCGGTGGACGTATTTGGTAAAACTCGCGGTCGTGGGTTTGCCGGTGGCGTCAAGCGTCATGGTTTTACAGGTGGACCTGCAAGTCACGGTTCAACATTAGGTCGAGCTCCTGGTTCTATGACTGGTGCACGTTCCCAGGGTAAAGTACCCAAAGGGAAAAGGCTTCCGGGTCATATGGGTACAGAACAACGAATGATGAAGAACTTGAAAGTAGTCAAGGTGGAATCTGATGCCAAAATTATTTTGGTAAAAGGTTCTGTTCCAGGACACGCAGGGTCTTTGGTATTTGTTCGCAAAGTGGTTAAGGCAGGATAGATATGGTTACTACAAAAACAAAAATAGCTAAAGCGCCTACATCCCAAGCGATTCAATCCCTATCATTCAAAGACCTTGGTGTTGAGGCTCCTGAAACAAGAGCGACATCGAGTGAATTTGCGATATGGGTTCGTGCGTTGCTAAACAATTGGCGACAAGGGACCCGTGGATACAAGGGACGTTCGGATGTTGCGCGCTCAAATCGTAAGCCGTGGAAACAAAAGGGTACAGGTCGTGCTCGAGCAGGAAGTGCTCGTTCACCACTTTGGAGAGGTGGGGGTGTCATTTTTGGCCCTGAACCACGAACAAGAACGCTGACTATGTCAACGAAACGTAAACAGCGTGTCATGAACACGTTGCTTGCGGACTTCATTGAAAAGCAAGCAGTTATGTTTGCAGATTGGCAAATCGAAGGAAACACACCGAAAACAGCACAAGCAATGTCTTTGTTGAGAAATGCAGGGCTCGAATCAAAACGAGTTGCAGTTCTTTTGCAAAAAGATGATGTGCTAACATTTGCATCATTCGCAAATATTCCTTCGGTATGTGTGTATTTCTTCGATCAACCTAACGCTTTTGATTTGGCAAACGTTGATTGCTGGTTAATGCTCAAAAAAGACATGGACCAATTTAAAGGAATGGTTGCAAAATGGCGTTAAAGTTAACGATTTACGACATAGTCAAGGGACCGGTTGTTTCTGACAAAGCATACAAGCTAAACCGGAATCTTAATCAGTTAGTGATTGAGGTTGATGTTCGTGCGAACAAGGCAATGGTCAAAGATGCCCTTGAAAAAATATTTGATGTTAAAATAAGCAAAGTCAGAACTGCAATTAGAAAAGATGGTACCGCTCGTGTCATGTCAAAACGATACAATGCGCGTCCGACTATTTCAAAGCGCAAAATAGCATATGTCAGCCTCGCTGAGGGATATACGCTTAATATGTTTGAACAGACGGGTGCACCAACGGTTGGTACTGAAACTACTAAGTCTGCATAAAACTGTAGACTGATTAGAGGTTTTGAAATGGCGATTACAAGAAGAAAACCCAATAACTCGTCGCTCCGGTTCCAAACGTTTTTGGATTCGAGTGATATTACAACGAAAAAACCGGAACGTTCACTCGTTGTTGGGCTGAAAAAAGCTGGCGGTCGTAACGCATACGGACGCATTACTGTACGCCATCGCGGTGGTGGTGCAGAGCGCAGCTATCGTATAATTGATTTTTCTCGTGGCATGCGTGATGTACAAGGTAAAGTTGTTTCTGTTGAGTACGATCCAAATCGTAACGTACGTATTTCGCTTGTTGTATATGCGAATGGTGCGAAACAGTACATTCTTAAGCCAGAAGAGCTTAAAGTTGGTGATTTTGTTATGTCGAGTGAAAAAGCGGATGCTAAAGTTGGCAACGCACTTCCACTTGCTAACATCCCCGTTGGCTTTATGGTTCACAATGTGGAAATTAAACCTGGATCGGGCGGTACATTCGCTCGCAGTGCAGGGGCTGCCGCGCAAATCGTGGCAACCACAGAAGGGTATACAACATTAAAAATGCCTTCTGGTGAAATTCGCATGGTTCCATCTGCATGTTGGGCAACAGTGGGTACTTTGGGAAATGCTGACTATAAAAACATTTCTTGGGGTAAAGCTGGTCGTACACGTCAACGTGGTATTAGACCAACGGTGCGTGGTATGGCTATGAACCCAGTTGACCATCCGCATGGTGGTGGTGAGGGTCGTTCTAAATCTGGTAAACATCCAACAACCCCTTGGGGCAAAGGATGCAAAGGTACAAGAACTAGACGACGCAAGAATCCTTTGATTATTAAACGCAGAAAAAAATAACAAGAGGAAGATAGCGTATGGCACGCTCTTCAAAAAAAGGACCTTTTGTTGATGAATCCTTGATGACCAAGGTTCAGAAGGTCCGCGAAAGTGGCAAGCGTGAAGTGATCAAAACTTGGTCACGTCGCAGCATGGTGATTCCGGAATTTGTCGGTTTTACCTTTGCCGTTCATAATGGGAAGAAGTTCGTTGAGGTGTTTGTTACTGAAAATATGGTAGGTCACTATCTTGGTGAATTTTCACCAACTCGTACCTTCAGATTGCACAGTGGACAACGCCAAACCGGCATGAAGGCTTAGAATTAGTAGTTGTCACACAAAATTGCTTGTTGTACACTTATTTGTACCAATCAAATATTTTTATGTGTAGAAATTAAAGCAGCAGTTTAGGGTTTGAATGATGGAGTTCACTGCGAAAGCTCGATTTATTCGTTATTCGCCTTTTAAATTACGTCCTCTCGTTGATATTATTCGTGGGAAGAATGTCAACGCGGCCTTGGGTGTTTTGGCGACATGCGCATTGCAAAAAGCGTCTCCGATCAAGAAATTGATCGAGTCTGCTGCTGCGAACGCTAAGTCCCTACAAAGCATCGAAAACGGTGATTTGAAAGTTCATGAAATACGAGTTGACCACGGTCCAATGCTCCGCTATTTCAAAGCGGGGGCAATGGGACGTTCGAATGTGTATCGTAAACGGTACAGTCACGTTAGTGTAGTTTTAAAGTCTACTAAAGAGGCGTAAAGTGGGTCAAAAGGTTAACCCGATAGGGTTTAGGCTTGGTATCTATCGCGATTGGGACGCACACTGGTTTGCTCCAGGTAAGGCCTATGGCGATCGCGCATTAGAAGATATTAAGATTAGAAAGTTTGTTGATGAGAGACTGGACAAGGCTGAGATCGCACGTGTTGTGATCGATAAAGCTGGCGACAGTGTGCGCGTGGTTTTGCACTCAGGCCGAGTTGGCATGGTGATCGGTAAAAAAGGTCTCGAAATCGAAACCCTACGCCGCGAACTTGCAAAAATTCTTGGTAAAAATAGCGTTGAAATTTCTGTGCAGGAAATTAAAAAACCTGAACTAGACGCTGTCCTGATCGCAAAAAGTATCGCATCACAGCTAGAGCGTCGTGGAAGCTACAAACGTGCTATGAAACGTGCAGCGGCGACGGCTCTCAAAAGTGGTGCTCTTGGTATCAAGATTCGTTGTTCCGGACGTTTGGGTGGTGCTGAAATTGCACGTACCGAATGGACGCGACTTGGATCTGTGCCATTGCATACATTGCGCGCGGATATCGACTATGGCTTTGCAGAAGCGTTGACTACCTTCGGTTTGATAGGTGTCACCGTTTGGGTATGCCATGGTGAGTATCAACATGTTGCCCAAAACAGCTAAAGAGAGATATAGCTATGTTGATGCCGAAAAAGGTTAAGTTTCGAAAGGTCCAGAAAGGGACGGTAAAGGGTCGTTCTAAGGGCGCTCGCACACTCGCTTTTGGTGAGTATGGTTTGACAGCTCTAACGCCAGTTCTTTTGACTGCAGCGCAAATTGAAGCGATGCGTGTCACTCTTTCTCGATCAATGAAAAAAGAAGGAAGCTTTTTCCTACGTGTTTTCCCGGATAAACCTGTAACAAAGAAACCTGCAGAGACACGTATGGGTAAAGGTAAAGGTAATGTGGATTCATGGGTAGCGGTCGTTAAACGCGAACGTATTGTATGTGAAATCGCGGGCGTGAATGAAAAAGAAGCACGCGAGATTTTGAAAAAAGTATCATACAAACTACCTATGAGAACGCGGTTTATTAAAAAAGAAAATATGGCGTTGGCGTAGCGAGGTTGCGCGATGAAAACAAAGCGTTTTAACGAAGAAATTCGTCAGCTGGATGAAAATCAGTTGAATGACAGACTTAATCAGTTGAAGAAAGAGCTTTTTAGCCTTCGCTTGAATGTAGTTACGTCACACGTGAAAGATTATTCTGTATTTACAAAATTACGCCGTGATATCGCGCGAGTGCGGACAATTATTGTCGAAAAAGCACAAGCGCAGCAATCAGCGTAAATAAGGTGGGTAAAGATTCGCTATGGAATCAACTACAACGAAAGCAAAACGGTTGTACACGGGTACAGTTGTTTCGGATAAAATGCAAAAAACGGTTGTTGTCACCACGACAATGACCTACAAACACCCGGTTTTCCACAAAATTATGCGCAAAACTAAAAAGTATAAAGTGCATGATGAAGCTGGAAAAGCGCGTGTGGGTGATGAGGTTGAATTCTTTGAAGGCAAACCTCAATCAAAGACAAAATACATGTATCTATCTCGTGTCGTAAAAGCACACGCGGTTTAGGAATGGCGGAATAACAGAATGTTACAAAAACAATCATATTTAACCGTCGCTGATAATTCAGGCGCAAAAGAAGTACAGTGCATCCATATTATTGGCGGCACACGTAAGCGATATGCCTATCTTGGCGATCGTATCAAATGCGCTGTAAAATCAGCAATTCCTGGTGGTACAGTCAAGAAGCACGAAGTCGTTACGGTTGTCATTGTCAGAACCTGTAAAGAATTTCGTCGAGAAGATGGAAGCTATATTCGATTTGGGGAAAACGCGGGCGTTATTGTTAAAGACAATGAACCAGTTGGAACGCGTATCTTTGGCCCAGTTCCTCGTGAATTGCGTGCAAAAGGTTACACCCGAATCATTTCACTAGCTCCAGAAGTACTGTAAGGAACGACTATGGTGGCAAGAATAAAAAAGAATGATAAGGTTGTAGTCCTTTCAGGTAAAGATAAGCAAAAGCAAGGCGCTGTCATTGAAATTTTGCCTAAAATTGGTAAAATTAAAGTGAAAGATGTTGCTATTGTAACCCGTCATTGCAAAGCGCGTAAAGCGGGTGAAATTGGCGGCATTAAAAAAGAAGAATCTTTTATCGACATGGCCAAAGTGATGCCAATTTGTGTCTCATGCAAAAAGGCGTGTCGAGTACAAACAAAAATACTTGAAAATGGTAAACGTGCGCGATCATGTGGTCGTTGCGAAGCCATTTTTTAATACGCTGATACAGGAATAGAATAATCATGAGTAAACCGCGCTTGGAAGAACGTTACTTAAACGAAATACGCGCTAAACTGCAAAAGCAACTTGGTCTTGATAATGTGATGAGTGTTCCTCGTCTCAACAAGATCGTGTTGAATGTGGGTGTTAAAGATGCGGTTGCTGACAGCAAATCGTTGCAAGTAGTTGAACAAACACTTGAGTCGATTGCCGGTCAAAAACCACTTCGTACTGTTGCACGTAAGTCTATTGCGGGATTTAAGCTTCGTGAAGGTATGCCAATTGGTGCTACCGTTACCTTGCGTCGCCGAAAAATGTATGAATTTTTGGATAAGCTAATTTCATTGGCTTTGCCAAAGGTTCGAGATTTTCAAGGTGTATCAAGAAAGCTTGATCAACGTGGTAATTACAATCTTGGTATCAAGGAATGGATTATTTTTCCAGAGCTTGATTTTGAGGTTGCTAAAAAGCCGCATGGCATGAATATTACATTTCATACTACGGCAAAAAATGATGATCATGGTCGTGCACTTCTTGAAGAATTTGGTATGCCTTTCAAGAAAGCATAACGTAAGGAAAGATTTGTCGTATGGCTAAAAAGTGCTTAATAGAAAAAGCAAACAAGACGCCCAAGTTTGCAGTTCGTGCCTACAATCGTTGTAAATTGTGCGGCCGTGCTCGAGCATATATGAGCTTGTTTAAAATGTGTCGTATGTGTTTTAGAAAAAATGCGTTGGCCGGACATTTGCCCGGTGTGAAGAAAACGAGCTGGTAAACCAGTAACAGAGGCAACAATGTCAGTTGATTCGATTGGAAATTTTTTAACGATTATCCGTAATGGAATCATGGTAAGCAAACCATCAGTGGATGCTACCTATTCCAAAATGGCATTTGCAATCGCAACATTGATGAAAAACGAAGGTTTTGTTCGCAATGTTAGCGTTAAAGAAAACGCTGCAGATGGCCGAAAATACATCCATGTTGAACTTAAATATGTTGATGGCGAATCAGCTATTCATGAAATTACACGCATGAGCAAGCCGAGCCGTCGTATGTATGTTGGTGCAACTACTGTTAAGCCTGTTATTGGTGGATTGGGTCTTTCGATCCTATCAACTGATCGCGGCATCATCACCCACAAACAAGCGAAATCGCTGAGTGTTGGTGGTGAAATTTTATGCACCATTTGGTAAGGGGTGGTAATATGTCAAAAATTGGCAGAAAAGCGATAGAATTAGGCGGTGTGCAAGTTGAAGTTAAGGGTCAAGAGATTCGCTACAAAGGATCGAAAGATTCTGGCATGCGTGTTTTGCCCCAAGAATTAATTGCAAAGATGGACAATGGTAAATTGTTTATTTTGGCAAATGAATCTTACGCTAAAAAAATTGCACGTCGTGACCTTAACAGAGTTTGGGGCTTGGAAAGAGCACTTATTTCTAACGAAATTCGTGGTGCTGACAAGTTGTTCGAACGAAAAGTGATTATTACCGGTCTTGGTTTCAAGGCAGTAGTTTCAGGTAAGAATCTAATGTTTTCTCTCGGGTACAGTCATAAGATTGATTTTCCTTTGCCTGAAGGTGTGACAGTAGATATCGATAAAACCGGTCAGCTTTTAACCGTTAAATCAACGGATAAATTGACGACTGGCCAAGTAGCAAGCGATATTCGTGCGCTCCGTGAAACTGAGCCCTACAAGGGAACTGGTATTAAATTGGAAGATGATATTATCATCAGAAAAGCTGGTAAGGCTAAATCATCTTAATTTTGAATACAAATAGGTATGAATCGTGGCAGTAAGTAGAAAAGATAGAATACGTTCCAAGCGCCGAGAGCTTCGCGTTCGTTCGCGAATTAAAGCAACATCTTCGTTGCCTCGTGTGTCTGTGTTTCGTAGTCTTCAAAATATATATGCTCAAGTTATTGACGACAGCGCCAATGCGACAGTCGCAAGTTGTTCTTCCCAGAACTTGAAAGAAATTTCAGGTGACAAAAGCACAATTGCACGCGCAGTAGGCAAAGAGTTGGCAAAACGAGCATTGAGTAAGGGAATTACCGCTGTTGTCTTTGATCGTGGATCATCACTGTATCACGGTCGAGTTAAGGCGCTAGCAGACGGTCTTCGTGAGGGTGGTCTCACACTGTAGTGTGTTGTTACCAATTTATTATGCAGGAACAAGTACATGGCTGAATCACGGGAAAAAGAAAATCAATTTGTTGATCACGTTGTGAGTGTGCGACGTGTTACAAAAGTAACTAAGGGCGGTAAACGTTTTTCTTTCTCCGCTTTTGTAGTTACTGGAGATAAGCACGGTCGCGTTGGAATTGCTACAGGGAAAAGTAAAGAAGTTTCTCAAGCAATTGCAAAGGCAACTAATCGTGCTCGTAAAAATATGGTTAGTGTGGCATTGCGTGGTACAACGTTGCCCTACGATGCGCTCGGTAAGCATGGTGGAAGCAAAGTAATTCTTCGCCCAGCTTCAAAAGGTACTGGTAACATCGCTGGCGGTGCGGTACGTGCCATTCTAGACGCGGTTGGTGTAGAAGATGCACTTACCAAATCGATTGGCTCTTCTAACGGTATTAACGCAGCAAAAGCAACTCTCAATGCACTCGCTAAAATGCGTTCTGTGGAACACATTGCGAAGTTGAGAGGTAAAACGATCCAAGAAATCGTGAAGGGCGTTTAATGTTTACTTTACACAACTTAGAATCAGTAACAAAAAAAAGAAAACGAATTGGTCGCGGCGGTAGCCGTGGTGGCCAATCAGGACGTGGTAGCAAAGGTCAAAATGCGCGTTCAGGCGGCGGTGTTCGTCCTGGATTTGAAGGCGGTCAAATGCCATTGCATCGACGTCTTCCAAAGCGCGGCTTTACTAATGCTCGTCATGCCAAGTTTGTTGTCGCGATTAACCTCGCGAGACTCGAAGTTTTAGATGATGGAATGGAAGTCACCAAACAATTGTTGATTGATCGTAAAATGATCAAGGCTCAGAAAAGTAAGAGTGAATTTACTCTTAAAATTTTGGGAACAGGTGATTTGACTAAGAAACTTGTAATCTATGCTGATGCATTTAGCAAATCTGCCTCGGAGAGTATTACCAAAGCAGGGGGCGAGGCGCATCTGATCGGGGAGAGATAGTAGTGGTTTTGCTCAAGAATTTTCTCAACATTTTCCGCATACCTGATTTGCGCAAGAAGTTATTTTTTACTCTCGCAATATTAGTTGTGTATCGATTGGGGAATCATATTCCCATTATCGGTATCGACATTGCGAAATTAAAAGACTTGGTTGCACAAAAAAGTATGCTGGGTGGGTTTTTTGCATACATGGATATGTTCTCGGGCGGTAGCTTGAGCCAAGGTATGCTTTTTGCACTTGGTATTTCTCCATACATCACCGCATCCATCATGATGCAGATGTTGACTCTTTCCTTTCCCATGCTCGAACAGCTCTCGAAAGAAGGCGAGTTCGGCCGAAAAATGATTAATCAGTACACGCGATATTTGGCGCTTGCGGTGAGTATTATGCAATCGCTTGGTATCGTGGCATTGCTTGAGCGCAGTTCACTCGTGTTGAACCCAGGATGGGGCACAAGATTCATTTTTGTGATGTCTCTTTCTGTTGGTTCAATGTTTGTTATGTGGCTCGGAGAACAAATATCACTATTTGGTCTTGGCAACGGCAGCTCGATGATCATTTTTGCTGGTATCGTTTCTCGAATGCCAGATGACATTTTCCGTGTGATTGGTGCAATGCAGCAGGGCTACATAGACCCGCTGGTTGGTATTTTGATTTTTGCACTTATCATAGGTATAACGGCGTCTGTTGTTTTCCTTGAACGAGGACAGCGAAAAATTCCGGTACAATACACACGGCGTATAGTTGGACAACGCATGTATGGCGGACAAAGCTCCTACATACCGTTCAAAATTAATACGGCTGGTGTTATGCCCGTAATTTTTTCTAACGCAGTACTTAATATTCCGGTATTTATCGTTGCTTTCTTGGCATCACGCTTTGAAAGTTTACGTTGGCTATCAGCTGCAGCGGCTCAAACGGGTGTTTTATATAACGTAATCAACTTTGTGTTAATTGTTATGTTCTCGTTTGTCTACACAGCGATAGTTTATAACCCAGAAGAATTGGCAGATAACATTAAGAAGAGTGGCGGCTTTATTCCTGGTATTAGACCGGGTAAGAATACGGCACAATTCTTTAACTATTTGTTGACACGAATTGGCCTTGTAGGGGCGGTTTATTTGGCAGCACTTGTGTTGGTTCCAAATATCATCCATGCACTACTCAAACTCCCATTTTACGTGAGCGTTATGAGTGGTACGGCCCTATTGATTATGGTTGGTGTTGCGCTTGAGCTTGCAGCTCAAATGGAATCCTATCTAATCGAGCATCATTATGAAGGTTTTTTGACAGCAGGACGCTTGAAAGGCAGGGGGCAACGTTGATGGGTGTGTTGAAGGATATTGTGATTTTTCTTGGCCCTCCAGGGTCGGGAAAGGGGACATTATCAAAGCTGTGTAGCGAAAATCTAGGATGGCAGCAGCTTTCTACCGGTGATTTGTGTAGGAAGCACATAGCAGAGGGCACTGAGGTCGGTAAAGCAATAGATTTTGCGATAAAATCTGGTAAACTGGTCTCTGATAGCCTTATTTCGCAAATGGTTGATGAATGGTTCGCTTCGGGCCATCATCAGGGGGAAGCGGCTATTCTTGATGGGTATCCGCGGACGGTAAATCAAGCGAAATTACTGTTTGAAACGCTTCAGAAAGATTTTCCGCAACTACAGCTTCGAGTTGTTTTCTTCGATGTTCCCGATGAATGCGTTATAAAGCGACTTGGTGCGCGATATATCTGCAGTCATAAGGAATGCCAGGCAGTCTACTCATTAGCGCCAGACTCTTCTCTATCACCCAAAAAGGAAGGTTTGTGCGATTCATGTGGTTGTCCCTTGGTCCGTCGTCCAGACGATCGAGAAGAAACTATTAAGGCTCGCTTGGAATCCTACCATCAGCATGTGAATGGTCTTTTGGACTTCTACAACAAAGTTGGTCAAAAGGTTATTCGCGTAGAAGCTGATCGTTCACTCGATCAGGTTTTTGACATTTTCAAGAAAAAAATAGGGGCGAATGTTGCATGATTCTTGTGAAAAACAAATCTTCTATCGCTAAGATGGAAGAGGCCGGAAGGCGACTTGCAACGCTCTTTATTGAATTGGAGCACAAAAACGTGGTCAAAGCGGGAGCTTCGACTGCGTCTATAGATGCATGGGTTGAGGAGCGGCTGGCTCAGCTAGACCTTGTGTCTCGGATGAAAGGATATATGGGATATCGCCATGTGAGCTGTATTTCAATTAATGATGAAGTAGTTCACGGTGTGCCTCATAAATCACGAATTCTTCAAGATGGTGATTTAGTAAAAGTTGACATTTGTGCTTCGTGGCGTGGTTACTGTGCCGATATGGCGCGGGTATTTTTTGTTGGAAAACCATCGGAAGATGCGCTTAAACTTGCCCGAGTTGCGCGAGCAGCTCTCGATAAGGGAATTGAAAAGGCGCGTCCAGGAAATCGGTTGTCCGAT
>Ga0268264_10000722_pt1 | contig 37894 bp, 32 predicted proteins | sample KBSSwiS32_FD_190357 | JGI IMG/M metagenome (GOLD analysis project Ga0268264, IMG submission 190357) | Switchgrass rhizosphere microbial communities from Kellogg Biological Station, Michigan, USA - KBS Switchgrass S3-2 (SPAdes) (version 2) | ecosystem: Host-associated > Plants > Roots >...
CGGAGCCGCGCGGGGGCCGCAAACGAGCGTGAGGGTCCCGGGAGGGTGGCCCCTCGCGGTTTGGCCCCTCAAAGATAGCAGTTCGAGCGAATGAAGCGGAGCCCCGCCTGGGGGCGGGCGGCGTCGGCGTCGCCGCCCGCTAGAGGAGAGTCCGGTTGCCTTCGGCTCACTCGATCGCGGCCAGCTCCTGGCGGAAGTCGCTCAGGAGCTGCTTGGCGACCGCGGCCTCCCGGATTTCGCGCCGGCGAAGGGCCGTTGGGGAGCCGAAGGAGGAAGGATCCGAATACAGCTGGATCAGCCGATCCTGGGCCGATTTGACCAGCGCTTGGAGATCCGGGTTCCCCAGCTCATTGGCCAGAGACTCCATGATCTGAACGCCGACGTCCGCGGGCGCCCCCTCCGTCGCCGCGGGATCCACGTCGCGCAGCTGGCGGACGAACCAGGAGAGGGCGGCCGGCGGGTCCCACGACTTGACGATCTCGTAGAGGGTGAGATCGGCGCGGTCGAGGTTCGGGCTCTTGCGCAGCGCCCGGCTCAGCCGGTCGCGCTGCTCGCCGGTGAGATACGCGGCCATCATCGCCGGCGATGGCTCGGACTCGAGACCCTTGCCCGTGGCGAGCCTTCGGGCGACGATCGAGCGCAGGTCGCCCGCCGCCTTGTCCACCGATCCGCCCCCTTCCCTCGCCACCTCGGCCAGCGCATCGAGCGCGGACAGGATCTCGCCCGCGGCCGCCTTTCGGGTGAGCGGCTCTTCGGCGGTGGCGACCAGCCATTCCATCAGGTCGTCGGGATGGAGCTGCGGATCACGCGGCAGCCGCACGAGGCTCTCGATCCGCTCGCGGTAGGCCGACGCCTCGGCGCCGGTCAGCGCTTTGAGGCCGAACGTGGCGTCCCGGGTTCGTAAGGCGCCGTCGCTACGGGCGTTGAGGAACGCCAAGACTTGGTCGCCGGGCGCGAAGGCGCGAGCGGCCACGTCTTCCGGCGCGCTGTGGACGATTCGAATCTCACGGGCGGTCTCGCGCCCTTTCAACACCAGGTCCAGGCGCAGATCGGTCGACACCAGGCCCGGATCGTCCGGCCCGGCCGCGACGGAGGAGACGGCGGTCGCCAATACGACCAGCTCGCTCTCCTCGAACAGCTGCCGAAGCGGTTCCGTCCCCATTCCGAAATCGCTCGTGTCGAGAGGTTCCCAGACGCCGGGCTGCGCTTCGATCCCGACCTCCAAACTCTCGCCCCCGCGCGCCAGGAGGCCCGACCGCGGGGCGACGGTGAAACCTTCGAGCTTCGCCTCGACGTCGTAGACCCCGGCGTCCAGATCGTCGAACGAGAAAACGCCGCTCTCTCCGGCGATCGTCCGGCGCGCCTGTCCGTCCAGGGTATTTCTCACGATCACTTCGAAGCCCGGCAGCGGCCGGCCCTCTGGATCGCGGACGATGCCACGCACCGAGACGCCGGCGGCGGCTTTCGTCTTCGAATCCGATTGGGCGGTCGCGACCCCGAGCCCGAGGAGAGCCACGAGGAAAGCGGCCAAGACCGCGCCCAAGCCTCGGCGGCGATTAAAAACTTGCCGCCGGCTCTGCACACAATGCCGATGTACCGAACCTACTTGCTTCCCGTCCCGCGATGTCCGGAGGGGAGAGATGCTCTCCAGCCGGCTCCAGTTGCCCTTGCGAGCGCGCATTTTCGATGCTCCCGATCCACAAATGAGGGGATCGCAGCCGGGTCACTGCAAACGGCGGACCGGGGCAGAAGCGGGCTTTCGAAGCGGGGAATCCAAAAAAGCCGGCGCGAAATTACGGAGCCGTCCAAGATACCGGACGGCTCCGCGTTTCGGCTTACCGCGGTGCGGTGGCGACAAGGGTCTGGAGATTCGGGTCGCCCAGCTCATCGGCGAGCAGGCGCAGGGTCTCGCTCGACGACTCGTCCGGGTGGGCTGTGAGTTCGTTCGCCGTGCGGACCAACCAGGAGAGAGCTGCCTCTGGATCCAGCGACTTGGCGATCTGGTAGAGTTCGAAATCGCCATCGGTATGGGTGTGCGTCGCCAACAGCGCCGCAACCAGCCGCTCCTTCTGTTCTCGGGTGAAGTGCGCGGCGACCATCTCCGCGGAGGGCTCGGTTTCGAACGACTTTCCCTCGGCGAGGAAGTGGCCGACGACGGCGCGGAGATCGTCCGCGGCTTGATCGGGCTCCAGGCTCTTGCCCTCGGCGAATCGGTCGAGCGCCCCTAGATCCTCCGAGATCTCGGACGTCGCGAGCTGGCGCGTCAAGGGCTCTTCGGCGGTCGCCACCAGCCACTCCGCGAGGTCGGCGGGGTGCGGTTCCCCGGAGCTCGTGAGGCGCGCGAGCTGGAGGAGGCGCTCTCGATAGATCGGCAGCTCGGCCTCCGAGAGCGGCATCAAGCCGTAGAAATAGTCGGTGAATTCATACGCCGGTCCGGACTCGCCCTCGCGCGGATCGAGCAGCACCAGAACCTTGGTTCCCGGAGGGGTGGCGAGACCCTCACCTTCGTTGGGGGCGTAATGGTAGACGCGCACGCTCCGCGGCGCCCGGCCCTTGAACGTCAGGTCGAGGGACAGCTCGGTGACAGCCTCGCCGGAATCGTCGTGGAGCGCGCGGGTCTTGCCGACGGTCGCGAGGGCGACCAGCTCGCTCTCCCGGTAGATCTGGCGCAGCGGATCCTTCGTCGCCACGATCGCGCCGCCGAGCATGGAGCTTCGATAGACGTTCGGAGAAACCGTGAGTCCGACCTGCCTGATTTCCCCGGGCTGGAGCAGGACCTCTTCGGCCGGCGGTGCGTTGAAGCTGTCCGAGCTGATGTCGACGGCGTAGACCCCGGCGCCCAGGTTGTCGAACGCGAAGGCGCCGTTTTCGGTCGTCGTCGTCGAGTGCTGTTGGCCGTCCAGGGTGTTGACCGCGAGAACCTGGAAGCCCGCCTTGGGCGCGCCGCTCTCGTCGGCCACGACACCGTGGAGCAGGGCGTTTCCGCCCCCGCCTTTCGCCTTGGCGCCCGGCGCGGGGGCGCGGTCCCCGTCGGAGGAGCCCGCCGCTACGGGCGGAGTCTCAGGTAAGGGTTTCGCGGTCGCCGCCCCAAGCCCGAGAAGTGTCGAGACCACGGCCGCCGCAACCGGCGACGCCCGATGCGCCGTCCAGGTCGAAGGAGCCATCGGCTCAAAAGGCGGTTCGAGGGTCAGCAGCCGGCCGTCGGCACCGCGGGTGAGGCGAGCGCACAGGTGGCCGCTGGTCGCCTGGATGCGCGTCGCGATCTGGCGCGGGGTCATCCGGCGGAAATCGAACACCTGCCGGTCGCACATCCCGCAGTGGCGCTCGGCGTCGCCGCCCGTCATCTCCTCCCAGGATTTCGAGCAGGGAGATTGGATCACCAACCGATTCAGCTTCTCGCTCCGCGTCGCCATCGGAAAACCCTCCGGTCATTGCATCCAGAGGGATCAGACTGCAAGCGGCGCGCCCCGGTTCCCGCGCGGAGGAAACCTTGGCGCCGTTCTGGGACCGGCTGAGACCTCCGAGGGATGGGCGCCGAGATGCGCCCGAGGTCATCGCGGCGTGGGGGGCACTCGCCGTCCGATTTCTCGGACGGCCGATCCATGGGAATGTCCTCAGCCGATCTCGGCCGCCGGTGCTCCCGATCGTTTGCCGAACAGCCTCCCCACCCGCCGCCCGAGCCGTTGGAACAGCCGGGCCTCCACCAGGTCGTCGAACAGGCTGTAGGCGACCGGGGTGCCGATCAGGGTGAGCAGCAGGGCGAGCGTCTGGCCGCCCATGATCACCGAGCCGATCGCCCGGTTGGTGCCCGCTCCGGTGCCGCTCGATGCGACGAGCGGCACCATGCCGGCGACGAACGCCAGCGTGGTCATCAGGATCGGCCGCAGCCGGTCGCGGTTCGCCTCGCGGATCGCCTCGGCGCGCGACAGGCCGTGGGCGCGCAGCTGGATCGTGTGGTCGATCTGCAGGATCGAGTTCTTTTTCACGATGCCGAACAGCACGAGGATGCCGAGCGCCGAGAAGATGTTCAGCGATTGGCCGAGGAAGATGAGCGAGAACAGCGCAAACGGCACGGTGAGCGGCAGCGCGAGCAGGATCGTCACCGGATGGAGCCAGCTCTCGAACTGCGCGGCGAGGATCAGGTACATGAAGACGATCGAAAGCAGAAACGCGAGCGCGAAGTTCTTCGCCGCGCGCCCCTGTTCGCGCGAACGGCCGGTGAAGCCGTACGAGTACGAGGCGGGCATGTTCAGGTTCTTCGCCGCGGCGGTCAGGCCGTCGATCACGGTCTGCGACGACGAGCCGGGGAGGGTGCCCGCGTAGATCAGCACCTGGCGGCGGCGGGCGATCCGGTTGATCAGCGACGGGCCGGTGCCGGGGTCGAGCCGCACCACGTCGCCGAGCGGAACGGTGCCGATCTTGCTCGACGGGATCTCGGCGAGCGCGATACCCGCCGCGTCGCGCCGGGCACTCGCTTCGGCCCGGACGTGGACCTCGTACTGCTCCCCCGCTTCGGTGTAGCTCGTGACCTCCTGGCCGCCGACCAGCACGTTCATCGTCGAGGCGACGTCATCCACCCGGACGCCGAGATCCGACGCCTTCGCCCGGTCGATCCGCGCACCGAGCTCCGGCTTGCCGACGATCAGGTTCGAGTCGGCATCGACCACCCCGGGCATCTTCTTGAGCTCGGCGAGCAGCTGCTGCGAGTAGCGGGAGAGCTGCGCGAGATCCGGGCCGCCGATCCAGAACTGGATCTCGGCGTTGTTGCCGCCGCCGAAAGCCGAAATCGGCTCGACCGTCGTGCGCAGCCCCAAGCGTTTGTAGGCGGGGAGCACCTCCGCGCGCACCCGGGACATGACGGCGAACTGATCGACCTTCCGTTTGCCGACCGGCAGCAGGCGGACGTAGACCTGGCCGAGGTTCTTGGTCACCTGCGGATCGTCGCCGATCGTCACCACGGTCGCGGCCACCTCGGGAAACTTGCGGACCTGGGCGGCGATCGACTCGACGATCGTTTTCGTGGTGGCCAAGCTCGACCCTTCCGGGGCGCGCACGTTCACTCCGAACTGCGATTCGTCGTCGCGGGGGAGGAAGTTCTTGTCCACCCGCTGGAACAGCGGCACGGTCGAAACGAACACCGCGATCATTACCAGCACGACCACCCAGCGGTGGGCGAGCGAATGGTCGAGCAGCCACAGGTACGACTTTTCGATCCGCGCGTAGAAGCCGCGCTCGCGGGTGCTTTCCTTCGCCTTCTCGCCGTTCGCCTTCTTCGCCTCGTTGGCGCGAATCCAGCGCGAGCAGAGCATCGGCGTCAAGGTGAACGAGACGAGCAGCGACACCGCGATCGCGCAGGCCATGGTGATGCCGAACGAATACATGAACCGGCCGACGATGCCGCCCATGAACGCCACGGGCAAGAACACCGCGATCAGCGACAGGGTGGTCGCGAGGACGGCGAGGGTGATTTCGCCGGTCCCCTTGGCGGCCGCCTCGCGCGGGCTCATCCCTTTCTCTTCGATGAAGCGGAAGATGTTTTCGAGCACGACCACCGCGTCGTCGATCACGATGCCCACGACCAGCGCGAGCGCCAGGAGGGTGATGACGTTCAGCGTGAAGCCGAACCAGGCCATCGCGGCGAACGCGGCGACCAGCGAGGTGGGGATCGCGACCGCAGAAATCAGCGTCAGACGGAAGCGGCGGAGGAACAGGAGCACGATTAGCGCCGCGAACAGCGAGCCGAGCACCAGATGCTCCTGCACCGCGTCGACCGCGGCGGTGATGTAGTCCGATTGGTCGCGGACGATGTCCATCTTCCAACCGGCCGGGAGCTGCGAGCGCAGCTGCTCCAGCCGGTCTTTCACCCCGGCGATCACCTCGACCGTGTTCAGCCCCGACTGCTTGCGGATCTGGAGCACGACGGCGGGCTTGCCGTCGACGCTCGCCAAGGTCTCCGGCTCGGCGGTCGAATCCTCCACCCGGGCGACGTCGCTCACCTTGACCGGATAGCCCGCGCGGCTCGCGATGGGTATGTCGCCGAACGCCGCGGGCGAGGCGACGCGGCCGTAGGTGCGCAGCGTCAAATCGCGCAGCCCCTGCTCCACCTGGCCGCCGGGAATCTGCACGTTCTGGCCTTGAAGGCCGCGGACTACGTCGGCGACGGTCAAGTTGAGCGCGGCGAGCTTGCCCGGGTCGGCAACCACGTTGATCTGCCGCGGCCGGCCGCCGAGGATGCGCACCTGGCCGACGCCCGAGATCGATTCGAGCTGCCGCTTGAGCGTCTTGTCGGCGAACTCGGTCAGCTCGCGGATCGCGACCGGGCCGGCGAGCGCGATCGACAGCACCGGCGCCGCGTCCGGATCGATCTTTTGGATGATCGGCGGATCGGCGCTTTGCGGCAGCTCGCCGAGCACGGTGTTCACCCGGTCGCGTACCTCTTGCGCCGCCACGTCGCCGTCCTTTTCGAGCACGAACGAGACGATCACCTGCGAAGTGCCTTCCGACGAGATCGAGATCAGCTGGTCGATGCCGCTAATCGTGTTGACCGCCTCTTCGATCTTGTCGGTGATCTCGGTCTCGATGTCCTCGGGGCCGGCGCCGGTGAGGCGCGTGTTGATCGTCACGGTCGGAAAGTCGACTTTCGGGAAGCGGTCGACGCCGAGCTTGCCGTAGGCGAAAAGCCCGACCACGACGAGAGACAGGATCAGCACCGACGCGAAGACGGGCCGGCGGATGCACAGATCGGCGAGGCGGTTCATCGCGGGCCTCCGGGGGTCGTTCCGGTGCTTCCTAGATCGAGCTTCACACGGGCGAACAGGCCGGGCTTCAAGCGGCCGTCATGATTGGGAAATTCGGTTTCGACCGCCACCGTGCGGGTGGCGGCCTCGACCACGCCGCCGATCACTTTCACCCGGCCGCGAAACGCCTCGCCCGGATACGGATCGACGCTCGCTTCGACCTCCTGGCCGATCCGCACGCTCGAAAGGTAGCGTTCCGGCAATCGAAAGCGGAGCTTGAGCGGCGAGGTCTGGACGATCACGAACGCGACCGTCGCCTCGCCCATCCGCTCTCCGACGTCGGTGCGCTTTTCCGCCACCACGCCGTCGATCGGCGAGCGGAGGACGGCATCCTCCAGCCGCTGGCGCGCGAGGTCGCGGGTCGCTTTCGCCGCGAGCACGGCGGCGTCGGCTCCGGAGGCGGCTGATTCGGACCGGTCGAAGGCGGCCTGGGCGACGCTGCCTTTGGCGAGCAGGTCGCGCTTTCTTTCCAGGTCCCGCTTGGCATCGCCCGCGGCGGCTGCGGCGCGCGCCACTTCGGCGGTCGAGCGCTCGACTTCGAGCGCCAGATACTGGGTTTCGAGCGTCAGCAGCGGTTGACCTTTCCGTACCCGCGCCCCTTCGTCGACGTACATCTTGCCGACCCGGCCGGGCATGCGCACTGCAAGCTCCGACTGGATGGGCGAGACCAGCTCGCCGGTCGCCTCGACAGTTGCCGGCGGGGGGGCACCGCTCGCCGGATCGGTGTCCGCCGTGGGAGTTGCCGCCGACGAGGCGCTCGCGGTCGCGCCGGAGGGCGCGGAGTCTGGGCTTGGAACGTCGGAAGTCGGAGCGATCCCGGCGATCTTTTCGACGTCCGCGGGGAGGGCCGGAGCCGGGGCTGATGCGGCGTTCGCTTCGGGTTTCGCCGCCGCCTTGGGTTTGCCGCCGCAGGCGAAGGCGGGCAGGAGGAGGACGGAAAGAGCAAGGATCGAGATCGGCAGGCGGTTCATCGAACGTCCTCCATCGAAAGATTCTTGGCCAGCAGGCCGGCCGCGGCCCACACCTGAAGCTCCGCGAGATCGCGGTCCAGCTCCCCCGTGGCGACCGCGCGGCGCGCGTCGGCGAGCGAGGTTTCCGCCACCCGGGCGTCGAGCGCGGTCAGCTCCTGCGCGCGGTAGAGCTCGTCGGCCTGTTGGTATTCCGCCTCCGCGGCGGTCTTCTGTTCTTTGGCGAGCTCCAGCTCGGCGTCGGCGGCGGCCAGATCGGCGACTGCCCGCCGGACCTCTTCGCGCACCGTGCGGCGCGCGGCTTGGAGATCCAGCTCGGCCTGGTGCAGTCGCTCGTTCGCCACCGCGACCTTCGCCTTCACCTCGCCCCCCTGATAGACCGGCACCGTCAGCCGCAGGGCGAAGAATCCGTACTGGTCGAGCGGAAAGGACGAGCGCTGGGTGAGCCAGGCGCCGTCGGCGGTCAGCACCGGTAGGATCGCGCCTTTCTGCTTTCGCACTTCGAGCCGCGCGATCTCTACCGCGGTGGCCGCGCGCGCCACTTCCGGGCGCGACGCCTCTACCTCCGCCAACAGCGCTGCCTCGCTCGGCCGTTGCGGCAGGATCCGCCCGGGCTCGGTCGGCGCGAGCGGCTCGTCGAGCGCCAGGTCTTCGCGCAGCCGGCTCTCGGCGAGCGCGCGTTCCTGCCGGGCCCGAGCAAGCTGGCGCTCCGCGCCTTTGATGTCGGCCTCGGCGCGCAGCAGATCGACGCGCGTCGTCTCGCCGGCGTCGAAGAAGGTCTGCGCCTGGTCGCGCCGGGCGGACGCGAGCCCGACACTCTGGGTCTCGACCGCGATCAGCTCATCGGCGCGCACCACGGCGAGGTAATCGGCGGCGACCGCGAGCAGCAGCCGGTCGCGCACCGAAGCGGCGTTCGCGTGAGCGGTGTCGACCCCTAAGCGCGCCTGTTCGAGCGCCCGGCGCTCGCGGTTGCCGGCGTAGATTGGCTGCGACAGCGTCAGGCGATAGCTCCAGTCGCGACCGGGCAGGACGACCCGTTTGTCGGAACCGGAGCCGAAACTCGCCTCTTCGCTGTTGACGACGTAGTTGCCCGACAGGCCGATCTTCGGCAGCACGCTTCCGAGCAGCGCCCGCACCTGGCCTTTGACCGCTGTGGCTTCCAGATCGGCCGAGGCGAGGGACGGGTTCGCCGCGAGCGCCTGGCGTAGCGCCTCCTGAAGCGTGATCGGCCGCGGGACGGCGGCCGCCGGAGAGGCTGGAGCAGGCGCCTGGGGGGCGACGGGCTCGTCCGCGGTGGTTGCCGGGGTCGCCGGGAGCGCCGGAACGCCCCAGACAATCGCGACCAGGGCGAAAGCGCACCCCAAGGCCTTACGCGGGACGAGTTTGAACAGGACTCGACGGATCATTGCGACTCGCTTTCGAGAAAAAGGGGATCAGGCCGAACGGAACGCGACCGGCAGATCTGTAACGTAGCTTACATTACGACCGAGGGTCAAGAAGGTTGCACGACGTTCGATCCCTTCTGTACTGGGTGACGAACGAGCGGGGCGGATTGTGGCGACCGCTCATCTTGCCGCGGAGGCGCGAACGGCAGACAGGGTAGAATGTCGAGGAATGCCCCAAACACACTCCGCGCTCACGGCGCCCGTCTTTCTCCTGGCGATGCCGCAGGTGCTCGATCCCTTCTTCCATAAGAGCGTCGTCTTGCTGATCCAGCACGACGACGAGGAGGGGAGCTTCGGTTTCATCGTCAACCGGCCGACCGGCATTCGGGTGACCGAGATCTTGAAGGGGATGGAGGTCGGCTGGAGCGGGCGCGACGACGCTCTCGCCTATTTCGGCGGGCCGGTGCAGCCGCAGACCGGCACGGTGCTGTTCCAGCCCGAACCGGGGGTCGAAACCGACGACTCCGAGCCGGAGGATTCCGACCTCGTCGAGTCCGTGAGCGAAGTGGTGCCCGGCCTGTCGATCACCCAGCACGTCGGCGACCTGGCGCAGCTTGCCGAGACTCCGCCCGACCGATTTCGGTTGTTTCTCGGCTATGCCGGGTGGGGGGCGGGACAGCTGGTCGAAGAGATCCTGCGCAACGATTGGCTCACCGCTCCGGTTTCGAGCGACCTGGTGTTCGCGGCAGACCCCGAAGGGGTTTGGGCGGCGGCCGTTCGTTCGGTCGGCGTCGATCCCGCGGTGTTGCCGTCCTGGACCCCCTCCTCCGGCGAGCGGGCCAACTAGGACCCGACCCGATGCGGACCGAGAGACAGCGTTCGGCGGGCGGCCTGGTGGTCGAGGCGGGTCAGATTCTGCTCATCTCCACCCGCAGCGGGCGCCGTTGGCAGCTGCCCAAAGGGCATATCGAGGTCGGGGAGACGCCGGAACAGGCGGCGGTGCGCGAGATCCGCGAAGAGACCGGGGTCACCGGACGCATTGTCGCGGCGCTGCCCGGCGTCGAATATTGGTACGTCGAGCGGGGCCAAGCGCGCATCCACAAGACGGTCGACTACTTCCTGCTCGATTACATCCACGGCACCACCGAGGATTTCGACGCGACCGAGGTCTCCGGCGCCTCCTGGTTTTCCTGGGACGAGGGGATCTCCCGGCTCAGCTTCGAGAACGAGCGGCAGGTGGTGTCGGTCGCTCGTGAGTTGCGCGAGCGCGGCCGGGTCGATCCCGATCTGACACGGAAGAGAATTCCCGCCGGCTCCGGCCCCTCGCCGCGCACCGAGATCGCCCAACCGATTGCCGTTCCACCGACCCAGGAGAACGACGGATGAAAACTCTCGTTCGCGCCGCACTGCACGTGGCGGTCAACGCTCTTGCGCTCTATCTCGCCGGCCAATGGATTCCCGGAATCACCGTGCCCCACGATTGGCAGACGCTCGCGGTCGCCGGCCTCGTGCTCGGGTTGATCAATCTGATCGTCAAGCCGATCGTGAAGCTCCTGTCGCTGCCCTTCATCATCCTCACCCTCGGTCTGTTCTACCTGGTGATCAATGGCCTGATGCTGATGCTCGCCTCCTACCTGCTCGACAGCGTCCAGGTGGCGGGTTGCCTCCCCGCGATCCTGGGCGGCCTCCTGGTCGCGGCCGGCAACTGGTTCATCGGCCTGTTCGGCAGCAGCAAAGACTGAAGGCGCCTCGTGCCCGATCCGTCGCAAAAGAAGACCGCCGTCGTCACCGGCGCCTCGGCGGGCTTCGGTGCGGCCACCGCCCGGGCGCTTGCGGGCGTCGGTTTCGAAGTGGTCCTCGGCGCCCGCCGGTTCGACCGCATCGAGCGCCTGGCGGCTGAGATCGGCGGCCGGGCGCTCTATCTCGACGTGACGTCGACGATAAGCGTCGAGGCGTTCGCCGGGCAGATCCCCGCGCTCCACCTGCTGGTCAACAACGCCGGCCTGTCGCTCGGGCTCGATCCGATCGAGCGGGCGAACGAGGACCATTGGCGGACCATGTTCGAGACCAACGTGATGGGCGTGATGCGCCTCACCCGAGCGCTGTTGCCCAAGCTCGAAGCCTCGGGCGACGGTCACGTCATCGACATCGGCTCGATCGCGGGGTTCGAGACCTACGCCGGGGGCGCCGGCTACACGGCATCCAAGCACGCCCTGCGGGCGCTCACCAAGACCCTCCGGTTGGAGTTGATCGGCCGGCCGATCCGGGTGACCGACATCTCCCCTGGCCTCGCGGAGACCGAGTTCTCGGAAGTCCGCTTCGGCGGCGACCAGGAAAAAGCCAAAGCTCCCTACAAGGGGATGACGCCGCTCTCCGCCGAGGACATTGCCGACTGTGTCGTCTGGGCGGCCACCCGGCCGGCCCACGTCAACATCGACGAGATCGTGGTCCGGCCGCTCGACCAGGCGACGGCGACTCTGGTTCACCGGCGGGCGTAGAATATCGACGAACGTCGATCCATCACCATCCGCAATCGAGGGCTTTCGAATGATCCCACGCCGCACCAGGCTCCCGCTCGCTTTCGCCGTCTGCCTGGCCGGCGCTTGTGCCGCGATGATGAGCCTCGCCGGTTGCCATCAACTGTTTCCCCAACGCTCGCCGGGAGAGGTCCTGTACCGGAAGCATTGCGCCGAATGCCACGGCGTGGACGCCAAAGGCAACACGCCGCGCTACATGGGAAATCCCTACGCCGATCTGCGCGACAACACCTGGCGGACCGCGGCGGCGGACGAGGGGCCGATCGAGGCGTTGATCGAGTCCGGCGTGTTCGGTGAGATGCCGGCTTTCGGCGACCAGCTGAGCGCGGAGGAGATCCGGCAGATTACCCATTACCTCCAAGTGCTGCGCGGCGAGCGAGCCCCGGAGCCGACGCCGAAATGAGGCGCGCGCCGGCCCTCTTTTTCGGCGCTTTCGCCCTCGTCGGCGTCCTCTGCGGCGGCTGCGGTCCGACGACGCCGACGCGGTCGGCCGAGGTTCTGTTCGCCGAAAACTGCGCCCGCTGCCATGGCGCGGACGGCAAGGGCGATCCGCGCACCCTGCCGCTCTACCCGCGCGTCGATCTCACCCGATCGCCGATGGGAGCCGCGCGCGAGCGCGTCCTGATCCACGATCGCATCACCCGTGGATTTACGACGATGCCCGGTTTTCAAGGCAAACTGCAACCCGAAGAGATCGGCAAACTGGTCAACAAGTGCATCGCGCTCGCCGCCCCGGCGGAGCCCGCGAAAGCCGTACCGAAAACCGGAGGTTGACCTCTATGGACCCGCAACGCTTCCGCGACGCCTACCAGAAGCTCCAACTGCTCGACGACCGGATGACCTACAAGGTCAAGCCCCGTCCGGGCGGCGCGCTCACCCGGCCGAATCCCGAGCAGCTTGAAGCCGCGATGCGCGACCTTGCCGCCTACACCATCGAGCTCAAGGAGATCGTCCACGAGCTGTTCCTGGCGATCGGAGGACAGGCGAAGGTTGACGAACGTCCGTAATGTAAGCTACGTTACGGTTCGTGACGAACCTTCTGTTCTCTCCCACTCATCCAGCGCCTGATCCCGCGACGCCGTCTCCGGCCGTTGGCTCTGGCCGGGGCGACGCGCGTCGGCGCGCGATGATCGAGGCGGCCGCCGAGCTGTTTCTCGAACGGGGATATGAAAAGACCAGCCTCGGCGACGTGGTCAAACTTTCCGGCGGCTCGCTCGCGACGCTCTATGCGGCGTTCGGCTCGAAAGAGGGGCTGTTCGAGGCGATCGTGGCCGAGATCTCGGAACAGATCCTAGTCGAATTCGCCGAGCCCGAGCTGGAGTCGCAGTCGCTCGACCAGGCGCTGCAGCTGTTCGGCGAACGTTTCCTGGGGATGATCCTGTGCCCGAACGCGTTGCGCTGGCACCGCATGTGCCTCGCCGAAGGGCATCAGTTTCCCGCTCTGCGCGAGGCGTTGCTGCGCAGCGGTCCGGGGCGCGTGCGCTCCCGGTTGGCCGATTACCTCGGCGCCAATGCGCGCTCGGGGCGCCTGCGGATCGACGATCCGGGCGAGGCGGCCGGGCATTTCATCGCCCTGCTCAAGAGCGAGATAATGTTTGGCGCGATATGCGGCGATCCGGTCGATCTTTCGGTCGATCGCATCGCCCACCAGGCGCGCCGCGCGGTCGACGTTTTTCTCCACGGTTACTCCGCCGAGCCTCCGTCCCGACCCCGAACATCTCGGCCGGTCGCACGTACTTTGAAGTCCAATCCCTCTAGGAGTGAGCAATGAACCGATCCGAAATACCGGTGGGGCGCGTCGCCGCCCGGTTTCTACCCTTCGCGCTGGCGTTGTCGGCGTTGATCGCGGTCGCCGGATGCGGCGGCAAGAAAACAGGTCCCGGAGCGCCCGGTGGCGGAGCGGGTGGGGCGGCGCCGCCGCCGGCTCAGGTGACGGTGGTGACGGTCCAGCCGAGGACCGTGCCCGTTCCTTACGAGCTGACCGGCCGGATCGAAGGGTCGCGCGAGGTCGAAGTTCGCGCCCGGGTTTCGGGCATTCTGCTCTCGCGCAGCTATGAGGAAGGCCGGCCGATCAGGAAAGGGCAGACCCTGTTCGTGATCGATCCGTCGGAGTACCGCGCCCAGGTGCGGGCGGCCCAGGCGAGCCTGGCCGAAGAGCAGGCGAAGCTTGCCCGATCCGAGCGCGACGTCGCGCGGTTGGAGCCTCTGCTCGCCGCCCACGCGACGCCGCGGAAGGACTACGACAACGCGGTCTCGGACGTTCAAGAAGCCAAAGCCCTGGTGCAGGCGGCGCAGGCGCGCCTGGACGAGGCGAAGCTCGACCTTTCCTATACCCATGTCGATGCGCCGATCTCCGGCGTGTCGAGCCGGGCCGAAGTGTCGGAGGGGAGCCTGGTCGGACCCGGCGAAAACGGCCTGTTGACCCGGATTTCCCAGGTGCAGCCGATCTGGGTGCGCTTTTCCGCGGCCGATCAAACCATGCAGACGCTGCGCGAAGGAATCGCGAGCGGCAAGATGAGCTCGCCGGGCAACCGGAACCTGGAGGTCGAGGTGGTCCTGCCGGACGGCAAAGTCCACCCGGAGCGCGGGCAGGTCAACTTCGCCGATTCGCTGATCGATCCGGCCACCGGATCGCAGGATTGGCGCGCCCAGCTGCCGAACGCGACGAGCTCGCTGGTGCCCGGCCAATTCGTCCGGGTGCGCCTGCTCGGGGTCGAGCGTCCGGGCGCGATCCTGGTGCCGCAGCGCGCGGTGCAGCAGAGCGCGGAAGGCAAGTTCGTGTTCGTGGTGGGGGCCGACGGCAAGGCCGTGGTGAAGCAGGTCGTGGTCGGCGATTGGCTCGGGCAGGACTGGATCATCAACTCGGGGCTCGGCGCTGGAGATCGGGTGATCGTCGACGGCGTGGTCAAGGTGCAGCCGGGCGCGCCGGTGCAGGTGGTCGATGCCGCATCTTCCGGCGCCGCCGCTCCGGCCGGCGACGCGGCGAAATCCGGCGACGCTCCTGCCGGCGGCAAGAACTGAGGCCGTCTCATGTTTTCGCACTTCTTCATCCGTCGCCCCATCTTTGCCAGCGTCGTCTCGATCGTCATCGTGCTCGCGGGTTTCGTCGCGATCCGCACGTTGCCGATCGCGCAGTACCCGGAGATCGCGCCGCCGCAGATCACGGTCACCTCGGTCTATCCCGGCGCCACCGCCGAGGCGCTCCAGAAAACCGTCGCCGCTCCGATCGAAGAGCAGATCAATGGCGTCGAGGGGATGCTCTACCTGACGTCGATCTCGACGTCGGCCGGCCTGGTGACCACCACGGTCACGTTCGAGATCGGCACCGACATCGATCTCGCGGCCAACAACGTCAGCAACCGCGTTCGTCTCGCCGAGCCGCGCCTGCCCGAAGAGGTGCGTAGGAACGGCGTCACGGTCCAGAAGCAGAGCCAATCGTTCATCCAGATCGTGACGTTCACCTCGCCCGGCGGGCGGTACGACCCGGTGTACCTGTCGAACTACATTTCGATCAACATTCTCGAGCCCCTGAAGCGCGTGCCCGGCGTCGGCAACGCGATCATCTTCGGCGCCCGCGATTACTCGATGCGGATCTGGCTGCATCCCGACCAGATGGCGCTCTACGGCCTGACCCCGAACGACGTCGCCGCCGCGATCCGCGAGCAGAACGCCCAGTTCGCGGTCGGCAAGATCGGCCAGGGACCGGCGAGCAAGGAGCAGCAGCTCACCTACACGGTGACCGCCGAAGATCGGCTGAAGACGCCGGAGCAGTTTCAGGCGATCGTGCTGCGCGCCGAGCCCGACGGCAAGATCCTGCGGCTCGCCGACGTGGCCCGAGTCGAGCTCGGCTCCGGCTCTTACGATTCGGAGGCGCGTCTCGACGGCCGGCAGGCAATCTTCATCGGCGTCTTCCTCCAGCCGGGCGCGAACGCCCTGGCCACCGCCGACGGCGTGATCAAGCAGCTGAGCGAGCTTTCCAAGTCGTTTCCGGCGGGAATCGAGTACCAGCTTCCCTTCGACACCACGCGCTTCGTCAAGGTGTCGATCGAGGAGGTGATCAAGACGCTCGCCGAGGCGCTGCTGCTCGTGCTCCTGGTGGTCTACCTGTTCCTCCAGAGCTTCCGCGCGACGCTGATCCCGATGGTCGCGGTGCCGGTGTCGCTGATCGGCACCTTCGCCGGCATGTACGCCCTCGGCTTTTCGATCAACACGCTCACCCTGTTCGGGTTGGTGTTGGCGATCGGCATCGTCGTCGACGACGCGATCGTCGTGCTCGAAAACACCGAACGGATCATGCGCACCGAAGGCAAATCTGCGCGCGAGGCGGCGTTCGAATCGATGACCGAGGTCACCGGCCCGGTGGTCGCGATCGTCCTCGTGCTCTGTTCGGTGTTCGTACCGGTCGCGTTCCTGGGCGGTCTCGCGGGCCAGCTCTACCGCCAGTTTGCGATCACCGTCTCGATCTCGGTCGCGATCTCCGGGCTCGTCGCCCTCACCCTCACCCCCGCCCTCTGCGCCCTCGTGCTGCGCGAGCACCGCGAGGTGCGCGGCCCCCTCGGCGCTTTCTTCCGCGGCTTCAATCACCGGTTCGAGAACGGCACCAACCGCTTCGTGCGCGCCGTCCGCTGGCTGCTCGACCGGCCGCGGCTCGGCGTCGTCTTCTTCCTGCTCGTGGCGGCCGGAGCCTTCTTCATGTTCGGCAAGGTCCCCGGGGCGCTGGTGCCGGCGGAAGATCAGGGCTACTTCATTGCGGCCGCGCTGTTGCCCGAAGGGGCCACTCTTGCGCGCACCCATGCGGTGGCCGAGCGGGTCGAGAAGATTCTCCAAGCCGATCCGGCGGTCGAGCACGTGGCGACGATCAACGGTCTCGACTTCATCGGCGGCGGCTCCAAAGGCTCCGTTTCGACCATGTTCGTCATCCTCAAGAATTGGCGCGACCGCAAGACGCCGCAACTGGCGCTCGACGCGACGATCGGCCGTTTCTTCGGCGGGGTTGCGGGGATCAAAGAGGCGCAGATCTTCGGCTTCAACCCGCCGCCGATCCAGGGTTTGGGCGCGACCGGCGGCTTCGAGGTCTACGTCCAGAACCGCGGCGAGGGCGATACAGCGCGCCTGAACCAGGTGGCGCAGGAATTCATGGGCAAGCTGAACCAGGACAAGCGCCTGTTCGGCGCGTACTCCCTGTTCCGTGCCGACTCGCCGCAGATCCACGTCACCCTCGATCGCGAGAAGGCCAAGTCGCTCGGCGTTTCGGTCAGCGACGTCTTCTCGACCCTTCAGGCCTCGTTCGGCTCGCTCTACGTCAACGACTTCGACAAGGCCGGGCGGGTTTTCCGCGTCCAGGTCCAGGCCGATTCGGAGTTCCGCGCGAAGCCGGAAGACCTCACCCGCAGCTTCGTCCGTTCGAGCAGCGGGGCGATGGTGCCGCTCTCCGCGCTGCTCAGCCTCGACTACAGCGCCGGGGCCGAGACGCTCGAACGGTTCAACCTCTATCCGTCGATCAAGATCCTCGGCGCCCCCGCTCCGGGTAGAAGCTCGTCGGAGGCGATCGCCGCGGTCGAAGAGGCGGCGGCGAAAGACCTGCCCCCGGGCTTCGGAGTCGCCTGGACCGGCAGCGCCTATCAGGAGAAGAAGAGCGGCGGTTCCTCCACCCAGGTTCTGCTGTTCGGCATGGTGTTCGTGTTCCTGATCCTCGCGGCGCAGTTCGAAAAGTGGTCGCTGCCGATCGCGGTTCTCCTCTCGGTTCCTTTCGCGTTCCTCGGCGCGCTGGCCGCGGTCTGGCTGCGCGGCATGCCGAACGACGTCTATTTCCAGATCGGTCTGGTGACGCTGATCGGCCTGTCGGCGAAAAACGCGATTCTGATCGTCGAGTTCGCGTCGCAGCAGCGCGAGCAGGGCAAGTCGATCATCGAAGCCGCGGCCGAGGCGGCCCGGCTCCGGTTCCGGCCGATCTTGATGACCTCGTTCGCCTTCATCCTCGGCGTTCTGCCGCTCGCGATCTCCTCCGGCGCGGGCTCCGCGGCCCGCCGCTCGATGGGCACCGGCGTGGTCGGCGGCATGTTGGTCGCGACGCTCGTCGCGGTGCTGTTCATCCCGCTCTTCTATCGCTGGGTCTCCAGAGAAAAGCGGACCCCGGACCCCGACGAGACCCAACCGATCTCGGCGCACCCTGCGACCACCGAAAGGAGCGCTTCATGACCCTTCCCCGCCCCTCCGCCCCTGCCCGCCGATTCGGGCACCGGGCTGTTCGATATCCAGCGCTGACTGCGGCTCTCACGGCTGCCGCTGTTCTGCTCACTGGCTGCGCCTCGCTCCGCACGAAGTATGAGCGCCCGACGGTCGCCCTGCCCAACGCCTACTCGCAGGCTTCACAGGCGACCGCGACGGCCATTCCCGACGCCTGGTGGAAGCTGTTCGGCGACTCCCATCTCGACGCCCTGGTCGACGAGGCGTTTGGCGCCAACCAGGATCTCGCCGCCGCGGCGGCGCGGGTGGAAGAAGCACGGGCGCTCGCGGGCTTCGCCCACGCCGAGCAGTTCCCGGAGATCGACGCGGGAGGTACGGCCTCGCGCACCCGTTTCTCGAACGCCTCGGGGCAGTTTCCGCCCGGCATCCCGCTGGAGTTCGACTCGTTCCGCGCGACCGCGAGCGTCTCGTACGAATTCGACTTTTGGGGCCGCTATCGCCGCGCTACGGAAGCCGCTCGGGCGGAGCTGCTGGCGACGGAGGAAGGACAAAGAAACGTCAGGCTCGCACTGGCTTCCGACGTGGCGACCGCCTGGTTCGACCTGCTCTCGCTCGATCACCAGCTCGCCATCGCCCGCGAGACCCTGGGCACGCGGGGAGAGTCGGTCCGCCTGCAGAACGCCCGCTATGACGCCGGCACGATCTCAGAGCTCGATCTCGCGCAGGCGCAATCCGAAGTGGCTTCGACTGAGGCGACGATTCCCGCGCTCACGCGGGCGATTCGTCAGACCGAAAATCGACTGGCCGTGCTGCTCGGCCGCTTCGGCGGCACGATCGAGCGACCCGGCAGCACGCTCGAAACCACGAACCTGCCCGAGGTGCCTACCGGCCTGCCGTCGCAGCTCCTGGCGCGCCGGCCCGACCTGGTGGCCGCCGAGCAGCGCCTGATCGCGGCGGACGCTCGCATCGGTATCGCCCGCGCGGCGTACTTCCCGTCGATCTCGCTCACCGGCTACGCCGGCTCGGAAAGCACCGATCTCGCCGACCTGTTCGGTTCCGGAACCGGCATCTGGCAAGCCGCGCTCGGGGTCCTCCAGCCGATCTGGAACGCCGGCCGCACCCGCCGCCAGGTGGAAGCCGCCACCGCGCGCGAAAAACAAGCCGAGGCCGCCTACCAAAAAGCGATTCAAACGGCATTCGCCGAAGTCGAAGACGCGCTCGTCGCCCGCTCGACCGGAATCCTCGAGCGCGAAGCCCGAACCCGCCAAATCGAAGCACTAAGCCGGGCCCGCAAGCTCGCCGACATCCGCTACGACGCCGGAGAGTCCTCCTACTTCGAAGTCCTAGACGCCCAGCGCAGCCAATTCGTCGCCCAGCTCACCTGGGCCCAAGCCCGCCGCGACGAGCTGGTGGCGGCGGTCGCGCTGTTCAAGGCGTTGGGGGGCGGGTGGGAGGAGCCGGTGAAGGCGGAACCGGCGGTTGAGGTGGCGCCGACGCCGTAGCAGAGCGGCATACATTCGTAGGGGCGGGGTCTCCCCGCCCCGCGCAGCCACGCTCAATCTTTTTTCAGCCACGCAAGAGTTTTGCGCAGCCACGGTCAAGTTTGGCTCAGCCAAGCTGGACAAAAGTCGAGCATGGCTGCGCTCGGACGCAGCATGGCACCGTGTTTGGCGTGCATGCCACAGGTTTTGCTTGGCTTGGCTGAACTTTTCTTTGGCGTGGCTGCGCTTGAGCTTGGCTTGGCTGAACTTTTCTTTGGCATGGCTGCGCTTGAGCTTGGCGTGGCTGAACTTTTCTTCACCATGGTTGCGCTCGGGCGCAGCGTGGCTGAGTTTTTCTTTGGCGTGGCTGAACTTTTCTTGACCATGCCTGAACTTTCGTCCAGCGTGGCTGGCCTCGAACGCAGCGTGCCTGGTTTTTTGCTCAGCAGGTCCGGTTTCCAGCTCAGGGTGTCTGGGCGGTTCCCGGCCCGGCTGGACCTTCCGCCATCAACTCTTCCTTCCTCACCCGCCGCAGGCGCTTGATCCGCCGCTCTTCGCGCAGTGCGTCGCTCCAGGTTTCGACCTCGACCGACCAGGCGAGGCCCAGCGGCAAACGCGAGCGGGTGTAGCGCGAGGCTTTGCCCGCCTGGTGCTCGCGGAGGCGTTTGGCGAGATCGACGGCGGCACCCGTGTAGAGCGACCCGTCGCGGCAGCGCAGGATGTAGACGAAGGGCACGGCCGGGGATGGTATCCCGGGCCGGGTAGCGGTTTCGTTTGCCTCCTCGCTCCTTCGGGCGCCTTCGGCAGCGGCCAGTCGCTGCGGGGCAAACGAAACCGCTACCCCGGACAGGGCGCGGCAGCATGGTTGGAGCGTCCCTGTGATAACTTGTCGCCCCGAGCTTTGAAAACAGGATGAGACTCACGCGGGGCGTCGGTTTCCGGCGCCGGGAAGAGGTTGATGATCCGGCGGGGTGACGTGGCAAGAGTGCACTCGGTGTCGCGAGCGCTGCTCGCTTTATCGCTCCTGACGTTGGCCGCGGGCTGCGCGAAGCTGCCGCGGGCGCGCTCGTTCTTCGGCGGCGATTTCACCCTCGGCGTCACGGTCGAGGCGGGGATCAACCAGAACAGCCCCGTGCCGGTCGAGGTGTTGCTGGTCTACAACTCCGCTCTCTATGGCCAGCTCTCGAAGATGACGGCCCAGCAGTGGTTCGCCGGGCGCGCGCAGTTTCTGCTCGACAACCCTCCGGGCGACGGTTGGAGCTCGCAGATGTGGCAATGGGTGCCGGGCGAGACGGTGCCGACTCCCGAAATCGACTACCGGCCGGGGATCAACGGCGCGATCCTGTTCGCCGGGTATTTCTCCCCCGGCGCCCACCGCGCGATCTTCCAGCCGTTCCACGACCAGATCTTGACGCTCAAGGCGACCGACTTCTCGCTCGTGCGGGTCCGAAACTAGGTTGCCCGATGGCGGTGTCGTCGATCCCCACCGATCCGCTGCTCCGCTTCCGCGCGTTCGCCGCGGAGGTCGCCGAGATCTTGGATCAGCTCGCGGCCGGGACCCTCCCCACGAAAGTCGCTTCGAACGGCTCGAACGGCGGCTCCTCGGGAGGCGCCGCCGCGACGGGAGCGGCGGCCACCGTGGCTACCGGGACCACGACCCCGAGCGACTCGTCCACCGCGCCCGCGATCTACGACGCGGTGCGCATCCGCCTCGTGCCCTACCTTGCGCAGCTCGCCCAAGGGACCGCGACCAGCCCGTTGTCGGAACCGGCGCGCTACCTGATGGCGGCGTTCGGCGACGACACCTTCCTCCACCTCGTGTGGCCGGGCCAGGTGGCGTGGGAGCGCTCGACGCTTGAAAAACAGTTCTTCGGCACCGAGACGGGAGCGACCGAAATCCTCTCGCGCATCGACCAGTTGATTGCCGCGCCGGGGCCGCGGGCCGTGCCGCAGGCCAAGATGTACCTGATCGCGCTTGCCTTGGGTTTCGAAGGCGCGCTCCGCGGAACCGAAGGGGCGGAGGCGACGCTCGCCGAGAAGCGGCGAGACCTGGGCGCGTTGATCTCGGCCGGCGATCCGGCCGAGCCGGGGACCGCCGGCCGGCTGTTTCCGGACGCCTATCGCCACACGCTCGAAGGAGGCAAGCCGAAGAGCCTCCCGCGCGCCGGCGTCTGGGCGCTTGCCCTGGTCGCCGTGCTGGTCCTCTGGTGGGCTCTCTCCTGGCCGCTGTGGAACAACGGCACCGCGGAGCTGCGCTCGGTCCTTCAATCCTTGATGCCGGCGAGCTGATGGACGCGCTTTCCTCCTCCTCGGCTCCCTACCTGCTCGTCGCGGCGCTCGCTCTCGCGCTAGGCCTGGCGCTGGTGCTCTGGCTGGTGCTGCGCCAGTCGCGGCGCGAGGGGGGGCTGCGCGAGGTGGCCGAGGACCCGTCGACCACGGTGGTCGATTTCTCCGGCGAATCGAGCGACGCCGAGATCCGCGCGTCGTTTTCGCGCAGTCTGGAGCTGCTCGCCCGGCTGGCGCCGGGGCGCAATGGGCGGTACGAGCTGCCCTGGTACGTGATGATCGGCGGCACTCCCCAGGGCAACGCCGAGGTGCTCGCGAGCCTGCGGGTTCCGCTGCCGTTCGGCGCGCCGCCGAGCCCCGCCGGACCGGTCGCCTGGTGGATCTTCGACCGGGCGGTGGTGATCGAAGCCTCGGGCGCGGCGTCGGCGACCGACGCGGAAGGGGCGCCCGCACCGGGCGCCTGGATGGAGCTGCTCCGCTGCCTGCGAACGACCCGCCCGGCACGGCCGATCGACGGTTTGATCGTGGCGATTCCGGCCGTCGATTTGGAAGGGGCCGATCCCAGCTCCGCGGCGGTTCAGACCCGCTCCACCCTGCTTAGCACCCGCACCTCGCAGCTGGTCGAGCGGCTCGGTTTTCGCCTGCCGGTCCACGTCGCGATCACCGGCACGGAGGTGCTCTCCGGGTTCGCTTCGACCGTGGCGACGATCGATGCCGATCAGCGCGGCCAAATGCTCGCCTGGGCGAACGCCCAACCCCTTACGACCTCCTATTCGTCCGCCTGGGTGTCCGAAGCGGTCGCGACGCTCGCCCGCGGTTTCGCCCGCCACCAGCTCGATACGTTCGCCGAATCGAAGCTGCCGGACGACATCCATCAGGTCTACCTGTTTCCGCAGCAGGTGGTCGATCTGGGTCCCGCGCTCTCGGCCTATCTGAACCGGATCTTCCTCGGCAGCGCGGACGCCGAGCCGTCGTTCTTTCGCAGCGTGGGGCTCTGCGGCCGGGGGACGGCGGACGCGGTGATGCCTCCCGACAGCCCTGAGACGTTGGCGAATTTCGGCTGGGCGCGCGCCGACGCCTCCGCTTCGACCGTCGGAACCGTCCCCGAGATTTCGTTCGTCGAGGATCTGTTTGCGGCGAAGGTCTTTCCCGAGCGCGCCCTCGCCCGCCCGGCCGGTTCGGCGGAGAAGCGGCGTCTGCGGTTGGGGCACACCCTGCGGGCCGCGACGGTGGTCGCGGCGGCCGCGGCGGTCGTCGGCCTCGCGTACGGGCCGCGCCAGGTCGGCAAGCGCACCGAGGCGCTCGACCCCTGGTTCGCGAGCGCGTCCGAGCGGCTTCATCCGGGAAGCGACGGCGATTCTGCGTCCGGCTCGAAAACCGATAACGAGCTGCTTTCCGAGCTCGCCGACATCCGCTCGTTCCGGGTCGAGACCTGGATGCTCCCGGCCTCGTGGGGGAGCGGCCTCGACCGCGACGTGCGCACCGGGCTCACGACCAGCCATGCGGGGATCTTCCTGCCCGACATCAGGAACGCCCTGATCGTCCGGAGGAACGCGCTCGCCGCGGGTAAAGTCCCGCGCCCGGCGCCGAAGCAGAAAGGGGCCGGGGCGGTGGAGTCGACGGGGGAGTTTCTCGACCTCGCGGCGTTCGCCCGCCAGATCGCGACGCAAGAGGCGGAGGTGCGCCGCTACAACGGGTTCACCGGCGGCCGGGCTCTTCCCGGCCGGCGTTCGGCGGACTTTCAGGAGCTTGCGCGCTACGCCCTGGGGGTGACGTTCACCCCGGTCACCTCTTCGGCGAAGACGTCGATTGCGTCTTCGCTCGGCGCGGTGGCGCTGCCGACCGATCAGGCGATTCCGCTGGTCGCGGACCAGGGGCTGATCGGCCGGGGAACCGAGTGGGTGCGCGCGCTGTTCACCAAGATCTTCGAAGCCAGCTGGGTGCGCCTGGGCGCCACGAGCCTGGCGACCGACATCGACAGCTTCGGCCGCACGCAGAGCGCGGGGGAGGCGGCGTTCCGCGAGATGCGCCGCCTGCTCACCGAGATCCAGGGCTTCGAGCAGACCCTGGCGCGCCCCGACCAGCAATGGCTTGCGGGCGCCACCTTCTCTCCCGGCGCGGCGTACGATGCGACGGTCGCGACGCTTTCCCGTTCCGCCTGGCTCGGCCCGACCTTCGGACCCGGCGTCAACGCGCAGGGCAACCGGGATTTCCGCCAGATGCAGAACGATCTGATCGGGATCAAGTCGGTGTTCGTCGGGCCGATCCTCGCCACCGCCGACGGCCGGCCGAAGCTCGCGCTCGCGCCCGAGGCGGCGATGCTCGAACCGGCGATCCAGGGGCTGCTCAACGAGCCGTTCGTGCCGCAGGACCCCTCGCGGATCTGGCGGCCGAACCTGCCGCCGGGCCAACGCCTGACCTGGGACACGCAGCGCCTGTCCGACACCGCCCTCTTGGGCGCCGCTTTCGAATCGTTCCTCGCCAAGGGGCTCCAGGTGTTTCCAAAGTCGCTCCGGCGCACCGCGGCGGAAGCCGCGCGCAACCGGTTGAGCTGGGACGTGTCGGACAACCTCGCCGCTGCGCAGAACTTCACCCCGGCGCCGCCGCCGGCCGGCCAGACGCCGCTCGAGCTGCAGATCCAAGGGGACGTGGCGAACTTCTCGGCGGCGGCCACGTCCCTGGGCCAGATCCTCGGATTCGGCCAGCGGTTGAACCTCAGCTTCGGCGTCCGGCCGCTCGCCGGCCTGATGGGCCAGCAGGGGACGGCGATCCTGCGCGAGATCGAGCGGCTGCTGGTCGCTTCGCGCCTCTACGTGCCGGAACCGGGCAGCTTGGGGCGTGGGTGGGACGGCAAAACGCCACCCTCACCCACCGCGTTCGGAGCCGCCAACAGCTCGGCGCTCACCACCTATCTGGGCAGCCAGCGCAGCCGGGTGAGCCAATTGGCGAACGTCTACGCCCAACCGGTGCTCAACGGACTGCAACCGGCGATCGCGCTCGTGCCGTCGATCGCCCTCGAACCGGTGGTCGGCGAATGGAACGCGATCCTCGCCGCGCTCACCGCGGCGGGCCAACAGACCGCGGGGGGCTCGGTCGCCGATCTCGAAGGCTTCATCTCGGGGCCGATGACGCAAATGGTCGTCGGCAACTGCGCGAGCCTGCTGGCCCCGGATCCTCCCGCGGGGCGCGACTTCTTCCGCCGCCGCCAGCGCGAGCTCATGGCGGCGCTCGGAGACCGCTGCGACGAGTTGGTGGTCCAATCGGCGGAGAGCGGCTACTGCCAGCTGCGCGCCTCGTTCGATCGCGAGCTCGCCCGGCAATACCCGTTTGCCGAGCGCGATCCGCTGGAAAACGGCGCGGAGGCCCAACCCGCGGCGATCGCCCGGTTCTACGCCGTCTACGACGCGCAGCAGCCGCTGATCGTCCAGGCTCCCAAAGGCACGTTCGGTGGTCGGCAAGCGGAGATCGACGCGTTCCTCAAGCAACTGGGCGACGTGCGGACGCTGTTCGCCTCCTATCTCGCGAAGCCCAGCCAGCCGCCGACGTTCGATTGGAATGTCGTGTTTCGCGCCAACCCGACCCGCGAGGTGGAAGGGCGCCAGATTTTCAACTGGGCGATCCGCTCCGGCGATCAGACGATCGCGACCACCAACCCGGGCGAGGGCGCCACCGCGCCGCCCGCGGCGGGCAGCCCGGCAAGCCCGGCGGACACCACGGTCGGCCGTTGGAGCTTCAGCCAACCGGTGTCGGTCGCGTTCACCTGGGCACAGAACTCCCCCTGGCAGCCGGCGGTCCGGGGTCAGGAGCCGCACGCCGCCTCGGACGGCGAGACCGTCACCTACACCTACACGAACGCCTGGGCGCTTCTCTCGCTGCTGCGCGATCAAGCGGGAAGACCCGGCGATTTTCCGGGCCTGACCGATCCCGATCCGCAGACCCTCCGTTTCGAGATGGCGACCGTGCCGGACGAAGCGACCACGCCCCCCTTGTCGAGCAACGTCCGGGTCTTCGTCCGCGTGGCGCTCCAGTCGGCGGACCAGAAGCAGCGTCTGATCCTGCCCGCGGTCTGGCCCGTCGAGGCGCCGAGCTACCTCTGCAAGAAGAGCCCATAGCCGCACGGATTCCGGGAAGTGGCGTAAGGCAAGCCCCGCAGCGACTGGCTGCTGCCGAAGGCGCCCGAAGGAGCGAGGAGGCTTGCCTTACGCCACTTCCCGGAATCCCCGGAGCCCTACGCCGGTTCTGTCGTGCATGACTGAACTTCTTCCCGCCCGTCTTCCTGCTGAAACCGCCGTCGGGCCGGTCGAGCTGACCGTCCGCGACCTCGATCGCTCCCTCGCGTTTTACACCCAACGGATAGGGCTCGAAATGCTGGCCGGAGACGACCCCGGCTCCGTCACCCTTGGCGCCGCCGGATTTCCCCTGCTCTCGCTGGTCGAAAATCCCGCGGCGCGCACCGTCCGCGGCGCCACCGGCCTGTTTCATTTCGCCATCCTGGTACCCACGCGGCGCGATCTGGCGAACGTGCTCGCGCGCTTCGCCGCGACCGGAACGCGGCTCTCGGGGGCGGCCGACCACGGCGTGAGCGAGGCGCTCTACCTCTCCGATCCGGAAAACAACGGGATCGAGATCTACCGCGACCGCCCCAGAGAGGACTGGCCGCGAGAAGGGGGCAAGCTCGCGATGTTCACCGAGGCGCTCGACCTGGACGCGCTGCTCGACGAGGTTGCGGGAGAGCCGCCAAGCCCGGTGCTGCCGGCCGGCACGGTCCTGGGCCACGTCCACCTGCACGTCCGCAACCTCGCCGAGGCGGAACGGTTCTACGTCGAGGTTCTCGGGTTCGAGGAGATGCAGCGCTACGGCCCCTCGGCGCTGTTCGTCTCGACCGGCGGTTATCACCACCGGGTGGGCTTGAACACCTGGCAAGGCGAAGGAGCGCCACCGCCGCCGCCGGACGCCACCGGCCTTGCCCACTTCTTGATCCGCCTGCCCGACCAGCAGTCTCTAGCCCGAGTGGAAGACCGGTTGCGGCAGGCCCGCGTCCCTTTCGAGAGCCTCGACCAGGGGCTCTTCCTGCGCGATCCGTCGAGCAACGGAATCCAGTTCGAGGTTTCCTCCGAGAAAATCTAATACCGGGGTCGCAACCGGTCGTCCTGGGTCCTGAGGCGGTCGAAATCGCCGCCCGAACCCACCGGAACGATCCGGAGAAAGCGAGCCCCCCGTGAAAAAGAAGCTCCAGCTCAACCGCACGACCCTGCGCAACCTGAACCCGACCGAGACCTTGGCAGCGGACGGCGGTCTGACCGTGGGGAGCTGTTTTTGTACGCTCTTCTCCTGCAACGTCAGCTGCGGCGGCACCTGCCAGAACACCTGCTTCGTTCAGGTTTGCGACCCCCAGTACAAGTAAGACGATCCCCCGCCGAAACTCGCCGTGGGTGCCCCGTTGGTTGGCGAATCTAGGGCGCCTGCGGCGTAGCCGTGTTTACATCTCTTTCAAGAGCCATTGCGCGGCTGGCGCGCCTTAGCCATTGGCTCTCAAGCGTCACGCTTTTTCCTCTCTCCGCACCCACGCTTTTAGGGAGACCCGAAAATCCGGCTTTCCGGTGGTGAGGCAGAAAACCTCCTCAGCGGGCTGAGCCAACCGAGAGAGAAGGAGAAAGCGATGTCGAAGAAGAGCCTGTGGATCCTCGCCGGTGTGACCCTTCTGCTTGCGCCCCTGGCCTCGTCGGCGGAAACCGCCTCCGCTCTATTTGTCGATTCGTCCACCTGCAAGGTGAGCTCTCCTGCTTGCGCGCCGGTCGTCGCGAACTCCGACCAAGAGGATTTCCTGGCTCAACTGGGTGTCCCCGAACCGATCCAGCTCCAGGGCGACACCTGGAAAGAGTACCGCTGGTCCTACGATGGCTGTTGCACCGCCCTCGGCAAGACGAAGTACCGCCAGCAGGTACGGACCTGCTCTTGCTGCTATATGACGCCGCCGACCACCCGCTGCACGGCCTGGGCGAGCACCACCACTACGAAGTGCGAGAACACCTGCATGCAGTAAGCGGCCCCGCCGGGCGCTTTCACCCCGCCAGGGGTCGGATCTCCCCGGCAATGCCGGGGAGGTCGAAACCTCCTGGACTATCAAGGCCCACGCGCCGGGCGGTCTTCCGTCCGCCCCGTATTCCTGCTGTGTTCCCACCGAAGTGCCACCCGCCTGTGCCCAAAGAGTCCTTGTGCTCTAAGAGGGCGCCCGGCTCAGGAACTTCTACTTCCTTGGCGCGATCCAAACCGAGAAGCCCATCGTTGTCGCGTTCCCAGGGGTGACCTGAGCGAAGCGACCGAGACGAGTCTCTGGTGGCTAAAGCGCAGGCAAAGGAGGGTGACATGGCTGATCCCTTGAATAGCTTCGAGCCCGACTCTCCGATTGTTCTTCGCTGGAGCATGGCCAAGCGAATTCTCTTCCGCTTCGCGTTTGTCTATCTCGTCCTTTGCACCACCACCTATGCCCTGTACTTCATGCCGCTCCCCGATCTAATCTCCCGGCCCTATTTGGCGTTCTGGGATTCTCTCGTCCCTTGGGTGGGCAGCGCGGTGTTTCATGCGGATGCCAGCGTGCTCCCCAATTCCAGCGGTGACACGACGTACAACTACGTGCAGGTGTTTTGCTTCGTCGTGTTGGCATTGGTGGCGACGGCGATCTGGACGCTCCTTGACCGGAAGCGCCCCCACTACGCACGGCTCCAGGAGGCGCTCCACGTCTACGTTCGCTTCGCGCTGGCCTTCTGGATGTTCGGTTACGGTTCGGTCAAAGTCTTTCCGCTTCAGGGCGGGAGCCTGACGCTCGACCGCCTTCTGCAGCCCATCGGCGACTCCTCCCCGGAGGGTTTTTTCTGGTCCTTCTTGGGGGCTTCCACCGCCTACAAAATCTTTTCCGGCCTGGCCGAAATGCTCGGTGGGTTCCTTCTGGTCTTCCGTCGAACCGCGCTGTTGGGAGCTTTGATCGGCGTCGGTGTGTTCACCCACGTCGTCGTGCTGAATTTTTGCTACGACGTGCCGGTCAAGCTGTTTTCCTCTCACCTCCTCGCGCTGGCCGTCTTCCTCACCCTCCCCGATCTGAGAAGGTTGGCAAACCTGTTCGTTTTCGGTCGCCCGGTAGAGGCCGCTCCGGCTCGGGCGTACGTGGAAAGGAAGTGGCTCCGCTGGGCAAGAGTGGTACTGCCCACGATCTTCGTCCTCGTTTTCGCCGTCGTCCCGTTACTTCAGGCGCGCGAGCGGTGGCAGCGGCTGGGACTAGCACCGAAGCGGCCTCTCCACGGCATCTGGAACGTCGAGGAATTCATTCTCGACGGGCAGGAGAGGCCGCCATCCTTCACGGATGAGACCCGCTGGCAGCGGGTGGTATTCGATCAGCCCCAGACCTTGGCCATCCTCACCAGTCGCTCGCGGGAGCGCTTCCTGCTCGAGCCGAATCCCGGCGGTCTGCGGCTGTCTCTTGCGAAGATCGACGATCCCCGTTGGAGATCCGTGCTCACCTACCGGCGTATCGATCCGAAAACCCTCGCGATCGAAGGGAGTTTCGACGGTCACGCCGTCAAGGCGCAGCTGAGCCGGGTAGATCCTCCTGATTTCCGGCTTGTGGGCAAGGGATTCCACTGGATCCACGAGCACACCAACAGCCGCTGAGCCTTCGCCGAGGATACCTGCCGGCGGCCGGAGGCGTGACGGGAAGGGCGATCAGTCGATCCGCGCAAGCACCCCGGCGACTACGCGGTCGCAGCGCTCGGCGGCGAAGCTGAACGCTCCTTGGGCCACGAGCCCGAGGCGGCGTTCGAGATCATTGCGCAAACGGGCTCGGGCGCGATGGAGGCGGACCTTCACCGCTTCGAGCGAGAGGTCGAGGCTCGCGGCGGTCTCGGCGGTCGAGAGCCCTTCGACCTCGCGCATCAGAAAGACCGCGCGATAGCGCGAGGGCATCGCGCCTACCGCCCGTTCGAGCGCCACGCGCAGCTCGCCGTTCCAGGCGGCCTGCTCGGGATCGGGGTCTGCGGTCTTGGGCTCGTCGACTCCGGACATCTTGGGGTCCTCCGCAGAATGCCGATCCACGCTGGCCAGGCCCACGAAGCGCTGCTCGCGCCGTTTCCGCGCGAACGCCTCGTAGAGCGCGATCTTCGACAGCCAGGTCGTGAGCCGCGCCTCGCCGCGGAACTCCGCGAGATGCTCATAGGCGCGGACCCAGGCGTCTTGGAGGACGTCCTCGGCTTCGAGATCGCTGTCGACGACGCCGCGCGCGACGCGGAACAGGCGCTGGTTGTGCCGCCGCATCAGCAGCTCGAACAGCTCTTTCTCGCCCGCGACGATCCGGCGCGCCAGCGCCTCGTCGGAAAGCTCCGGCGAGATCGAGGCGGCGAGAGCCCTGGGAGCGGCGGGAGCCACGAGAGATAGATCGGGCGCGTTCATCTCCACCTACAGAGTCATGAGCCGGCGAAAGGTTACGAAGAATGTTTCGTCGGCCGGTTTGTAACCGATCGCGGCGCGTCGACTCCGTACGGGGTGGGAGGAATCCACCATGACCACCACCGAAAACGGTCTCGACCTCGCACGCCGGCTGCTCCGCGTCGGCTTCGGCCTGATGGCGTTTCTCGCCGGCCTCGACAAGTTCTTCAACCTGCTCACCCAATGGGACATGTATCTGGCCCCCTGGATGGCCAACCTGCTGCCGGTCTCTTCGGCCACATTCTTCGGCGTGATCGGCGTCATCGAAATGGTCGCGGGCCTGCTCGTGCTCACCAAATGGCCCCAGCTCGGAGCCTACGTCGTTTCCGCTTGGCTGCTCGCGATCGCGCTCCAGCTGGTGACGGGAGGGTTCTACGACATCGCCGTCCGCGACGTCGTCTTGAGCCTCGGCGCGTTCACTCTCGCCAAACTGACTGAATGGCGGGAGGCCGTTCCCGCTGCACGCTGACCTACACCGCGGAGGGCAAATACCTGCTCCGAAAGAGCGCTCACCGCGCTCAAGGCCTCGACCAAGAAAGGCCACCTGTGCGCCGACGCCATGGAAGGAGCCGACCGTCAAATCAGCAATGACGGCCTCAGTAGTGCACCACCAGGGGAAGTCCCGGCCGAAGATCCTTGGTGATCCCCTGCCGTGCCTTATCCAAGGTCACGTCGAGCAGCCACCGGCCGCCGACTTCGAACTTCAACAGGCGATGCCCCCCAAGGTAAGCGGCCGCGGGAGGCAGACTTGTCGCCGCCGGTGCTACGACCCTCATCCCGGTCAGACGCCGGGCGCCGTTCGGGTGCTCGAACATCGCTTTCTTCTCTGGATCCCGCCCAAACGCGGCATACGTTGCCCCCGCGCTTCCGGCATGGGACGAAATGGAGAGCGAAATGGATTTGGGCGTCTCCTTCGGCGTCAGCATCTCCATAAACTTGCCCGACCCCATCCAATCGGCGGAGATCTTCCACGTGGCGAAAGGAAACGTCGCCGGCGTCGCCAGCGTGCGGTCGAACACGATGCCGATCGGGGAGTAGCCCGACTCGCGCCAGATGGATTTCAAGCGAAACTTCTCCGCCCCCGCCTGCGAAGCCGGCGAGATCGGAACCGTCGGGTCCGGATAGATCAGCTCCAAGAAGCCGTTCTGAAACTCGACGGTGATCGAAGACGTCCCCTGACCGTCATGGCGATTGACGTCCGGGGCGATGCGGAAGCCCGCGTCCTCCAGAAGCGCCCGTTCCGTGGCGCCGGTCGGAACGACGATCCAGGCGTGGCTGAGTGCGAGCGGAGGGGGATAGCTCGCGCAGCCGGAAACGGAGGTGACGAGCGCCAGGAGCCACGGTGCAAATCGCAATGATCGCAGGGTGAACATTTTTCGCCTCGGTCGAAGTAGCCCAGGGCACGAATGCTACGGCGTAAACCTTCGAAGTTGGAAGCGAATGGCCGCATCGAGGCCCGGGAAAGGCGCATCCGGCGGGAAGCGGACTGAGCTAGCAATTTCAGGCTCTCCGCTGTAATCTGGCGAAAGAAGATAGCGTATTTCCGTTGCCCCGCTGGAAGGTGCGTGGGTCCCATGGAGAGGTTCCTGGTGATCTCTAACAGCGCTCCCGAGCCCTCGCTCGGGAGCGTCGGACAAACCGAAACCTAGAGGAGATCGAAGATGAAGAAGCTGTTTGGTATCGGCACCGTGATGATGTTCGCGGCCGTGGCGACCAGCAATGCGGTTGGTGGTGGATGGTCGTGCAACACTACGTGCAGAGACTCACATGGATTTGAGTACGTCCAGGTGTCCAGCGGAAGCGGGCCCGATCAGGCCTACCAGAACCTGTCCTGCCAGGAAGGCGACACAGTCTCCGGCGATATCAACTGCTGGCAAGAACTCGCGAACTGATCGATCGCTCGGCGCAACATACGACGGCCGCGCGGAGGGTCACCGCTGCGCGGTCGTCATCGGGCCTACATGGAGCCCCGAACGTTGCCCTACACCGGACGGCGCGCAGACGGTAAGGCCGGATCGAGCCGCACAACCTACAGGTATCACTAGAGGTCGCGGCGACTGATTCTTTGCAACCCAAATCGAAGGCCTTAGACCTATGTCGGTCAGTTTCGGGACCCAAATCTGGATCCTCCAGACCCAGGTCCGGATGTCCCGGACCCCGGTCTGAGCTCTCGGGACCCAGGTCCGGACGACTCGGACACAGTCGGAACTCTCGGCACCCAGGTCCGTGCGAGTCGGACCCAGGTCTGGACCCTCGGGACCCAGGTCCGAACGACCCAGACCTAGGTCTGGACTCTCGGGAGATAGATCCGGAACGCTTGGCCCCAGTCTGAACTCTCGGGACCCAGGTCCGAGCGACTCGGACCCAGGTCTGGACCTTCGGGAACCAGGTCCCAACAACTCGGACCCAGGTCCGGACGACCCGGTCCCAGGTCTGAACCATTGGAACCTAGATCCAGATGACCTAGACCTAGGTCTGGACCGTCGGGACCCAGGTCCGGATGACTCGGACCTGGGTCTGAACCCTTGGGAGCCAGGTCCGAACGACCGAGACCGGGGTCAAGCGCGCCAATTTTGACACGAACCTCGTGTCAGCCTAGAGTCGAAGAATGAAGAACGTGACGGTCACTCTAGCGGAAGAAGTGGCTCACTGGGTGCGGATTCGCGCCGCGAAAGAGAACCAGAGTGTCTCTCGATTCCTTGGAGACATTCTTCGGCAGCAGATGATCGACGAGAAGGGATACGAGGAGGCCATGGATCGATTCTTCTCTCGGAAACCCTTGCAAATCAGCGATTCAGGTGCCTATCCCAGCCGCGAGAGTCTCTATGACAGCCCTGGTCTTCGTTGACACGAACGTCCTTCTCTACCGCCACGACATAGCAAGACCCAACCTCCGGATTCTCTTCGATTAGAGAGAAGGCGCTCCCCGGTTCATCCAGGAAGCGATCTGCCAGCCCTGCCGCCCGCTCGTCGTACCAAGCGCCCGCGTCAGCAAGCTCCAAGCTGGCGGCATTGTGGAGGTCAAGCACGCCGCGCGGCGAGGCGGGCGCGCGCCCGTGAAAGCGCCTCGGCTGCGGTCACCGTACGAGCAGTCCCATCATTCAGCCGCGCAATTCGCCGCGCGATCTCGCCAGCCCAAGCTTCAGGGGCATGAACATTCGGCAGGCCAGAGAGGCTCTCCGACAGGCGAAGAGCGACCCGCGCACATACTTCCTCCGGCAGCTTGAGTGCTTCTTCGAGGAGGGTATCGGACGCTTGCATGGCAGCGATGATACAACGAGACAAACTGAGCTAGTTAGTTAGATACGCTCACTCCGGTGCGGGTATATTGACGGTCTCTTCGCTCTTGAGGAGGGTGACTTTAATATGCGAGCCTTCTCTCTTGCTCAGTGGATCCCGGGACCAGCACTCATAAACACCGATCCAAAGGGTTGCCCTAGCCTGCGCACTCGGTTCGATGACTTTTGGATTGGAAGGACTATAGTGAGGTGTGCACAAGACTTCAAGCCCTTGCACCTGCCTTCCAGAGGCATCTACAGTCCGAAAAACGGCTTCAACCATTAGTCCATCCGAGTTCACCGCCGTTCTCAGCGGACTAGTTCGGAGCTCGGAAGCAGCCTTCTGAAGTGGGACCTCGGAATAGTGACCGATCACGCGAATTGCCCAGTCTCGCAGTCCGGAAGCCTGTGGTGTATCCGGATTGCCAGGATCCACCCTGAGAATGCCGACTGCTAGCTCGACCATCTTGACTCCTACGTCCTTCTCCTTGAGCGCGCTATTCAAAGCTAGACCAATGATACCGAGCACTATAGGAACTAAGACCTTGGATACCACGTCTGCCACAGCGCCGAGCTTCTTCCACCCAGGGTGGAGATCTCCCTTGGTCTCCCGAGACGCTGCGTCCGTCTGTTCTGTGGCAGTCATGACCGGTCGCTCTTTCGACGGATTCATGGGTCGCCTAGCTCCACGCTGCGTAGACTTATTCCGTCAGCTTATCTCGATCACTCCCGGAATCGACTCGCCCTACTAGCTCAGTTGAGCCGCCTGATGTCACATCCCTACTACACCCACGACAAGCAAGAAGTGTCATCAGGGCTCTGGGCATGCCCGAAGAGGCGCGGGACCGGATTTCGGCACGCAGCCCAAACATCAGGGTCCTTCCCAATGCCTACCGGCCGAGCCTCGGTAAGGGGAGAAGTCAAGAACGCCGCGCAGCGAGGCGGGTGCGAGCCCGTGAAAGCGTCTCGGCAGCGGCTACCGTGCGACCGGTCCCATCATTCACTCGGCGACCGCTACAACCCCTTCCCACCCGCCCGCACCACCCCCGCATAAAATCGCCCACTAGCTTTCACCGTCCGCTCCAACGTCGCGAAATCGACATGCACGATCCCGAACCGCTTGGCGTAGCCCAGGCTCCACTCCAGATTGTCGAACAGCGACCAGGCGAAGTACCCCCGCACGTCCACTCCTGCGTCAATCGCTTTCCCCACCGCCCGCAGATGCTCCCGCAGGTACTCGACCCGTAGGGGATCGTCCACCTTTCCACCCTCCGCCGTCGGCGGATCGTAGAACGCCGCGCCGTTTTCGGTGACGTAGAGGGGGATGGGGCCGTAGCGCCCGGCCAGCCAGTGGAGAGTCTCCGTTAACCCTTGCGGGTAGACCTCCCAGTGGGTCTCGGTGTAGGTGGATCTCGGTTGGTGGACTTTGATCGCTCCGGTGGGCCAGGCGGCGGGGCAGGTTTGAACGACCGCTCTTGTGTAGTAGTTGAGGCCGAGCCAGTCGAAGGGGATGGGGATTCGGTCGAGGTCGGCTTCGGGGAAGTGGGGCCAGGCCTGGCCGTAGATCTCGGCGAGCTCTTCCGGGTAGCGGCCGAAGAAGAGGGGGTCCAGGTAGTGGCGGTTCATGGCGGCGTCGGCTCTCGCGGTGGCCGCGAGGTCTTCGGGGGAGTCGGAGGCCGGGTGTTTGGGTTCTATATTGACCACGATGCCGATTTTTCCCGGGCCGTGGGTTCGGAAGGCTTCGACGGCTGTCGCGTGGGCGAGCAGGAGGTGATGGGCAACCCGCGGGGCTTCGAACAGGTTGCTGTGCCCGGGGGCGAGGGTGCCTTGCAGGTAGCCGCCTTCGGCGATCACCCAGGGTTCGTTGAGCGTCGCCCACATTTCGACCTGGTCGCCGAGGGCTTTGAAGCAGACTTCGGCGTAGTCTCCGAACCAGGCGGCGGAGTCGCGGTTGAGCCAGCCTCCCCTGTCGTCGAGCACCGCGGGGAGGTCCCAGTGATAGAGCGTGGCGGAGGGGGCGATGCCGGCTTCGCGGAGCGCTTCGATCAGGCGGCGGTAGAAGTCGAGCCCTTTCTGGTTCACCGAGCCGGTGCCTTCGGGCAGGATGCGCGACCAGGAGATCGAGAAGCGGTAGGCGTTGAGACCCAGGTCGCGCATCAGGGCCACGTCTTCTTTCCAGCGGTGGTAGTGATCGCAGGCGATGTCCCCGGTGTCGCCGTTCGCCATTCGGCCCGGGGTATGGGCGAAACGGTGCCAGATGCTCGGGCCCGCGCCGTCGGCGAGCGGCGAGCCTTCGATTTGGTAGGCGGCGGTCGCCGCACCCCATAAGAAGTCCTGCGGAAACCTGTCGGGCACTATGCCTCCTTGACGCGGCGGATTCAATGGCGTTACATTGCCGTCAACTGTAACCGGTTACACGTCGCGCTGTAAACGCTTACCCCAAGCATTTTGACGCGCAGTTGATTCTCGGGAGGTTCCGTCTTGGACCCGAAGAGCAACCCCAGCATCTCGATTCGAGAAGTGGCGGCGGCGGCGCGTGTGTCCGTCGCGACCATCTCTCGGGTCTTGAACGGCAAGGGACCGATCCACCCCGACACCCGCCAGCGGGTGCTCGAAGTGGTCGCCGACCTGGGGTACGTGCCGCACAGCGGCGCCCGATCTTTGAGCACCCGGCGGACCTCGAGCGTCGGCGTGATTTTGCCGGACGTCTACGGCGAGTTCTTCTCCGAGCTGATCCGCGGCATCGACCAAGAGGCGAAGCGGGCGGGGTACCACCTGCTCGTCTCCGGCTCGCACAGCGATCCCGCCGAGGTCGACGCTCTCGTGCGCGCGCTCCACGGCCGGGTCGACGGACTGATCGTCATGGCTTCGATGAGGAACGCCGGGACGATCCGCATTCCGCCGGGCGTCCCCGCCGTGTTCCTGGGCGATCCGCCCGCGCGGGGAAGCCACCCGTCGATGCGGATCGACAACGAAGGCGGCGCTCGGGCGGTCGCCGAGCATCTGCTCGACCTCGGGCATCGCCGCATCGCGGTCATCTCGGGTCCCGCGGAGAACTCCGATGCCGAGGCGCGGCTGCTGGGATTTCGCGCGGCTCTGTCCGCACGCGGAGTCGAGCTGGAACCGGAGCTGCTCGTGGTGGGGGACTTTCGCGAGGAGTCGGGGCGCTCGGCGGCGCTGGCGCTCGCCGGGCTTCCGGCCCGGCCGACCGCGATCTTCGCGGCGAACGACGCGATGGCGATCGGCTGCCTGTCCGCCTTGCGGGAGCTGGGTCTCTCGGTACCCGAGGACGTGGCGCTCGCCGGGTTCGACGACGTGCCGATCTCGCGCTACCTGTCGCCGCCGCTCACCTCCGTCCGGGTGGCGATCGCCGAGCTGGGCGAGCGGGCGATGACGCGACTGCTTGGCGGTTTGGAGGAACGCGGCGCGGAGCCGCTCGAAGAAACGATCCCGGCCGCGCTCGTCGTGCGCGCTTCGACGGCCGGGCGGCAAGGATAGAAGGCATGTGCAGGAGCTTCAGGGAGAGAAACCGGAAGGAACTGAGGAGGATGAGACGATGAGAGCAACAACCAGAGGGCGGGTCTGGGCCGTGTTCGTGGTCGCGGCGCTGCTCGCGGTGGGCGCGCGCGCCCAGGACACCAACGCTTCGATTCGCGGCACCGTGCTCGATTCGAGCGGGCCGCTTGCCGGAGCCACGGTCGCGGCCGTGGACTCCGAAAGCGGGTTCCACTACGAGACGACGGCGGGGCCGGACGGGAGCTTCGCGCTCCAGGGTTTGAGGCCCGGCAAGTATGAGATCAAAGTGGCGTCGGATGCCTACGCCGAGCAGTCCAAGAGCGTCCAGGTGCTTTTGGGCCAGGACGTGGTGGTCGATTTCGTCCTCTCGCCGAGCGAGGTGATCGCCGACGAGGTCACGGTGGTCGGCGACTCCGTCCAGCTGCTGGTCGAAACGCGAACCTCCGAGCTCGCGACCAGCATCACCCCCGAGCAGATCGAAAAGCTGCCGCAGGGGAGCCGCAACTTCCTCAATTTCGCGGCGCTCGCACCGGGCGTGCGGGTGACCGAAAACCAGGACGACGCGGGACAGAAATTTCGCAGCGGCGGCGCCGATTCGCGCCAGGTCAACGTCTTCATCGACGGCCTGTCGTACAAGAACGACGTGCTTTCGGGCGGCGCGTTCGCCCAGGATTCGAGCCGCGGCAACCCGTTCCCGCAGAACGCGGTGCAGGAGTTCCGCGTCATCACCCAGAACTACAAGGCCGAGTACGAGAAGGCCGCCGCGGCGGTGATCTCGGCGGTCACGAAGTCGGGCGGCAACGACTTCCACGGCGAGCTGTTCTACTTCGATCAGGACAAGGACCTGGTCACGCAGGATGATTTCGCCAAGGCGCGCGGCGAGAAGAAAGCCGACTACAAGCGCGAGCAGGGGGGCCTCTCGATCGGCGGACCGATCATCAAGGACAGGCTCCACTTCTTCGTCTCGGCCGAAACCAACGATCAG